>Ga0209382_10003692_pt1 | contig 21036 bp, 18 predicted proteins | sample SoiMetdeltSBSDD5_FD_187599 | JGI IMG/M metagenome (GOLD analysis project Ga0209382, IMG submission 187599) | Bulk soil microbial communities from a Populus tree surrounding site in Tennessee, USA - Soil MetaG P. deltoides SBSDD5 (SPAdes) (version 2) | ecosystem: Environmental > Terrestrial >... | reverse complement strand
TGCAGCTCGTCAAGGAGCCCTATGGTCGGCTGCTGACGAAAGCCGCAAAGGTTGTTACGAACACGTTGACGACGTTCTGCTCCTGTAGCCCGGTGTCCAGCCGGTCGGACGGGACCGTGGTCCACCTAGGGCACACCTAGACCAGGTCTAGCCGCGAGGGCCCGGGCCGTGTCCCTGCGGCTACCCGGACAGTCTCCCCGGGCGTACCGCGATTACCAGGCCCGGCTGTTGACCGACGCCGTGATGACGGCGATCGCCGTCGACGAGCCGATCGTCGACGAGTTCCTGGACGGCTTGCTGCGCTGATTCGGCACGCCGCGGCAGTCGGGCTGTGGAAGTTGGCGGTGGATGCGACCAGCACGGTGCCGGAGGCGGCGATCCAGGACGCTGCGGAGGCAGCGCGTTCATCCGTGAGCCCTTCACCGTCGATGACCGATTCGGAGTCCTGCGGACGGTATCGGCTATTGCTGGTGGCCGCGGCGCTGGATGAGGAGGTGGCCTGGCATTCGCCGGCACGGTTCGACGTCGCCACCAACATCGCCCGCGATCTGTTGCGCGGTCCGCAGGCCGCCGCCAACGAGCAGATGCTCCACGACCAGCTCACCCCGTGGGGTGAGCTACGTCTTGATCTTCGCGACGAGAGCGCTGTACGTCACCGGTATCAGCACGGGCTAGACGGGGGCTAGACGACTATGACTGGTCGGGGCGCGGTGGCGCCGCGGTCTGGCGGGCCGAGCGTCGAGTCGAGGCACAGGATCTTGAGCAGTGGCTGCTGAGCTGCGCTGGATCCATTCCCGCGGAACGGCGGGTCAACCCGCCATCGTGGCTGGTACGGGTGCCTGCCCAGTGGCGCGCCCGAGTCGCGGCCCCCCTGCGCCACCCCGGTACCCGAGCTGTACCGCACCTGGATCAACGGTGGGCGTTTGCTGGCATACCCCCTGCACAACGGGCAGGCGGTCTGGCCACTGATACCCATCAATGATCAGATCGGCTGGACACCGGTGTCCGGCTGTGGGTGCCGAGAATGACGGTGCGGTCATGCGGCCTGCGCATACTCGTGGATGAGGCCGCCGGGTCGATCTCCTCGCAGGACCCGGGTCGTGTCGCCGGATACCGGGTTGGGCAGTGGCCCGCAGCGGGGCGGCCTGCTGCAGCGATCGGTGCGGACGATGCCGGGTGAAGTGATCGACGTATTCGGTGAGGGCGGTGGACAGCTTGGCGCTGGTTGACGATCAGCATCCGGTCCAGCAGCTCGCGGCGTAGGGTACCCACCCAGCGCTCGGCGATCGCGTTGGCCTGAGGCGCCTGCGGCGAAATGAGCAGGATCCGCACGCCGTCGCCGGCGAAGACCGCGTCGAAGGCGCGGCTGAACTTCGCATCCCGGTCGCGGACGAGGAACTTCACGGCCGACACGTGGTGCGCCAGGTCGATCAGCAGGTTGCGGGCCTGTTGGGTGACCCACTCGCCGGTGGGGTTGGTGGTGATGCCCAGCAGGTGCACCCGCCGGGTGGACAGCTCCACCACGAACAACACATACAGCCTGGTGAACAGCAGCGTGTCCACGGTGAGGAAGTCGGTGGCCAGGATCGTGTGCGCCTGCGCGGACAGGAACTGCCGCCAGGTCGGGCCGCTGCGCAGTGGGGCCGGGTCGAGGTTGGCCTGCCTGAGGATCCGCCACACGGTGCTCGGGGCCATCCGATACCCCAGCCCGGCCAGCTCACCGTGCACGCGCCGCTACCCCCACGTGGGGTTTTCCGTAGCCAGCCGCAGCACCAGCCGGCGGACTTCTGCTCTGGTACTGGGCCGGCCCGGCGTGTCGTGCGGACGCGTCCAGTACCGCTTGACCAGCGCGCGATGCCAACGCATCAGCGTGGTCGGCGTGACGAACAGATGCGCGCGGCGAGCCTTGCGCAGCAGGCAGGAGACATCCATGCCACAGGACGCCGCAGAACACGATGTGAGCGTTGGAGTGCTAGAGAACGAGGGCTTTGAAACAGGCTGTTTTGGCGCCTTCTGTGGTACGTGTGTCATGTGGGTTGGTCCACATCGGGATTCAGAGGGCGAGGCTGAGGGCGACGCACGGCGTCACAAAGAGGCGGTGTGGCAACAGCTTCAGGCGGCGACTGGGCACCTGGCGGTCGCGCGCTTCGATCAACACGAATTCGAAATTGTGAAGGACATGGTCCAGGAAGAACCAGGAACCGTACCAGACTTCGGACCCTACTTCGCCCGCTGTGACGACTGCGGAGGGTTGGTTAGCTTAGGTCGACAGACGGACGAGGAGGCGTCAAAGGACGCGCAGCAGCATCGTGCAGCATTCGAATCGCTGCTCGCTGCCCCTCCGACCTGACAGACCCCTGTTGGCGGCGAGGCCTGTGCGGTGGCCTCAGACTCCAACCGATACCCACGATCACCACCGGCCGGCCGACGTCGTCGAGTACGATGTCACCGCTGACGTCATCGCGTTCCTCAACGGCACCAGGAACAAACTCGGATGGATTGTGAGGAAACTGACGAAGGCCAGGCCGGACTAGTCAGTTTCGTAACACGAGAAGGCCCGCAGTAGCGAAACTGGTCGTAACCGACGGGCTGTGGGGACCCGTTCGGTCGGCTCCTGAATATGGCTGGCCATGCGGCTCGGCCAGCCTACTGTCGGCATCATATTGAACTGCCGGTGAGGGTGGCTCTTGTCAGGCAGCGTCGCCGGCAGGGTTGGCTTTGTCGACGCCTCGTAGTGGCGCGGGGATCGTTTGTGCGTCGTGTGCGCGGTTGATGTAGTCGGCGGCGTGTTCCTTGCTGGCGTCGTATTCGAGGGCGTCTTTGAATAGCCGTAGCCGGGTCTCGCAATCGTCGACGATCTGGGACCAGGTCTTCGCCCAAATCCGCATGTTGTTCCAGGCTGCGATCTGCCCCGGTGGGCTGTTCGGCTGGTTTGCATCCCGTGTCACGGTGGAGTCGAGCTCCGATGAGATAACCCAGAAGTCCCAGTGCACGTTGATCCCGTGGAACTGCGGATCGCGGGCGACCACGTCGGCGTAGCTCTTGACCTGTGCGACTTCAGCCTGTGTGACGGTCACCGAAGGTCGTTTGAGTTCCACGACGAGGTGTTCTCTGCGGTCAACGCCGCGACGCTGTTGCGAGAGCATGAGATCGACGATTCCGCGGGAGCCGTCCGCACGCCGCAGACCTGCACCAGTGCCGCCTAGCCGTCCCCTACCGCGCGGTTCCGGTCGGAGGACGGCGAGGTGCCTGGCCAACACCTCGTCCAGTCCCCGGTCGCTGGTGAGCAGGGTGTACTCGTCGCCGAACACCCACAGCTCCTTCTCCAGGATCTTATGCAGCTCCTTCCGTTCCCGGACGAGCTTGCTGGTCTCGGGATCGAAGACCATCTCCCGGAAGGCGGCAAGGAAGTCGAGCCGATTCGTGAGGATGGTGTTGGCCTCGATCAACTTTGACATCGGTGTGCGGACCAGCAGCCGTGCGAGGGCGTCCTGCTCGCGCCGGGGTAGCGGCATGAGCTGGTCGAGGATCCGCGGCACCGAACCGGGTTCGGTCGCCACCGCGATCTTGAGCAGGCCTAGGGTCGTGCGACGTCCGATCCTGGACTTGGGGATCTTGCGGGCGACTGTGGTGGCGACGAAGTCGAAGGTCTCGCGCTCGGCGCGGTCGGCCTCGCTCTGCGGTTCGTCGTCGTACGGATAGTCGCCGTCAGCCTTCCATTTCCGGATCTGCTCGGCCCGTCGCTGCATCTCGCGGGCCCGGAAATGTACCTTGATCTGCTCCCGGACGGCCGCGATCACCTCGGCGAATTCGCCGGCCTGGAGCTCCGCGAGCAGCAGTTCGTCCTGCCGCTTGCTGAACTCCTCCCACATCACATATGCGGTATAACGGAAGCCGGGTGTATGGATGTCCGGCGAGATCGTCTCCAGCACCGATCCGGACGGCTCGCAGAGGTGGATCGCGCGGCCGGGATCGTTGGACCACTCGATGATCCGCAGCAGTGGCGGATCCTGAACACCCTTCGCGAAGTCGGTCAGCGGATAGTCGGCGCGGTGGAGTTCGGCCGACGCCGGATCGAGGTCCGCGCCGTCGAACCGGATGGTCACGTCCGGGTTGGAGGTGAGGAACAGGGCGAACGTCGACGTGATCCTCGGTCGCGCGCTGTCGGCGGTGATGCGGTTGACATGCTTGGCCGGGTCCTCTGCCAGGAACACCGTGCCGGTGGCCTGTTCGCCGACGATCGGCGTCTCGGACGGCGTGATTGTGGTCGGGTCCGACGCGCGGCTCGAGATCACCGTGCGGTGCAGGACCCCGGTCGTGTCGCGGGCGACCGTCGTCCCGGAGATCGCGCTGCCCAACGCGAAGCCGCGGATCCGGCCCTGACCGTTGCTGCCGTTCATCCGCCTCTTCAGGTTTGGCGAGACCTTGGCCGCAGCCTTCCACGACCCACCCAGATGTTCGAACGCCGAGGGGATGCCTTCGGGCGGGATGCCGTGTCCGTCGTCCTCGATCCGGACCGTCTCGACGGCATCCATCGTGTTCCGCTCGATGCTCACTTCAACGTTGTGCGCCTCGGCGTCGAGGGAGTTCCAGACCAGCTCGATGATCGCCGCCACCGGCTGGTCACGATGGGCCAGCCGCAGGACGTGGTCCGCCTTCGCCGCGATGTGCAGCACCCTCATGGGATGGCAGTCTCCACCATCCGGCGGACAGTTCTCGGCATTTGCCGGGTAGGTGTCACAGCCGCACGCGCCCGCCACCTCGACGCCTCCATCGGGCGCCCTGCCCACGTGGCCGGGGGTGTTGCGTGGGCCCGGCCGGGCGCCACGGTCCCCGCCGGCTGTGAGTACGCCCTCGCGCGGCGTGGGCCGCCCGCGAGAGGCGACGTTGCCGGCCCAGCCCGACCTCGGTCCGCGCGGGGCGGAGAGCAGAAGTGTCCGGCCCGGCCGGCACAATGCTTCTGTGTGGAGTGGTGGATTCTCGATGCCGGAGGGCTGCACGTCCTCGGCCAGTCCGGCGACGAGGTACGGATGCAGGTCAGCATGCCGACCGACGAGCACGGCTTCTTCGGCCGGCAGTGCCCAAGCTGCTCGCAGCTGTTTCGTGTCGACGCCGACGACTACGAGGCCCTGCCCGACGACCTTGAGCTGTGGTGCGTGTACTGCGGTCACCACGGTGAACACAGCGACTTCATCACCCAGCAGCAGCTCGACCGCGCCACCCGCGCCGTCGAGGACTGGGCCATGCAGTCGATCGGCAACGTGCTAGACCGGTCGCTTCGCGGGTTGTCGACGCCACGGCCACGTTCCGGCTTCGGCATCCAGATCAGCCACCGGTCCACGCCGTTCTACCCGCAGCCGCTACCCGGCATCAACGAGGAACGGCTGATCCGTATCCGCAGCTGCGCCGCGTGCGCATTGCGGTACGCGGTGTTCGGCGAGCTCCGCTACTGCCCTGGGTGCGGGCCGCTGCCCGCCAACGTCATCGCCCTGGACGCGATCGCCGCCGAGACCGCCCGCCTCGACGCGTTGACCCACCTCCCGTCCGACGCCGCGGCGACGCTGCGCGAACAGGGAGTGTTCACCCGGATCTGGGTTGACACGCTGGAGAACCTCGTCGGCATCCTCGAAACCCTCGCCAGCGCCACCTTCCATGCTGCGGTTCCCAACGCCGCCCAGAGAGTCACGGGCAAAGGCAACATCTTCCAACGCCTCGACGGCACCGCCGACCTGTTCATCGACGCCGGGTACGCCGACCTCCGCACCGTGCTGGACGCCGCGACGTGGCAGCGGCTTCGACAGGTGTGGGCCACCCGGCACCTGTTCACCCACAACGACGGCATCGTCGACGACAAGTACCTGGCCGTCGTCCCCATCAGCCACGCCGCCCGCGGCCAGCGACTCGTCGTCACCGAACAGCTCACCCGGCAAGCCATCACCGACACCGAGCAGCTGTGCACGGCCATCGCCGGACTCGCCCGTTCCACACCGACCGCCCCCACCCCGTAGTCGTCTCGTGCCGGGCCATCGGGTGAATACTCGGCAGCCCGGCGGCGGTGCGGGAGCTGCTGCTATGGATCTCCCGGTGCTCCGATGGTGCTCGGACGACGGCTATCTGGCCGGATTTCCTGAACAGTTCCAGCACGAACGAGCCGTGCCCGCTCCCGTCGCGCCGCCGTCGTGCACGCTTCGATGACGCCCAGCGCCCGGACCAGCCGATACAAAGCCCTCCGTTCCGGACGGGGGGCTTGCCGATCGGACTTCTTTGTGAGAGTGTAACCGTGGGAGTGGAGGCTCAAAAGCATCTGACTACGGATCAGAAGGTTAGGGTTTCGAGTCCCTTCGGGCGGCGCAACATCAACAGGTATCTGACGTGCGAGAACACCGCCTCATGGACGATCTTCGAGCGTCCACTGTGGAAGATCATGTGCTCTTACGGTGCTCGTCCGACGCGGACACTTTCGGGCGGTGATTGTCCAGCCAGCCGGCGTCCATCCAGACAGGCGCGGGACCAGTCTGGATCTTGATGGTGGCAGGTGGCCGCGACGACGACGGGACGTGCGGCGTCGACCCTTCTGACGCAGTACCTGTCGATCCGCTACACCGCAACGCTTGCCGCCGCCGGTGTGAACTGTTCCGCCGGCACCGTCGGGGACTCGTATGACAACGCGCTCGCCGAGAGCGTGTTCGGTCAGTACAACGCGGAGCTGGTCCGCCGGCACAGGCCGTGGCGCAACCTCGAACACCTCGAACTATCCACATTGGAGTGGGTGGACTGGTACAACAACCGCAGACTTCACTCCTGGTGCAGTCACATCCCACCCGCAGATTACGAGACCATCTACTACACTCAACACCAGGATCCGGCCGATGGAGTCGGACCGCAACCTTCATAGCCTCCATCCAACCCGGGGCACCTCAGTGTCAAACCGCGGCATAGGCCCGGCTCTCTACCGCGGGTTCTGGAACTGGAACTGGATACGTACCGAGCCGTCCAGCGGTACCACGAGCGTCGAGTTGCTCGCCGACCACTGCTCGGGGACCAGGAACATCCGGTCCCGGCCCACGATCAGCAGTCGCAGGTTCCGGTACCGGTAGTGGAAGGTCTGGCCCTCTACGGTCGGCAGGACCCGCTCCTCAACACCTGGACTGCGAAGATACAAGGGCTCCTTCGTGTCGAGGATGACCCGCGGCAGGGTGTCCAGGTGCCGGGCCTGATCCCGCGCCTGGCCACGGCCTGCCCACTGGGCGACGGTGGCGGTGGTCCAGAAGACCCCGGCGATGATCATGATGTAGACGAGCATGCGGGCCGTTCGCCGTAACCAGAGCGAGCTGTCGGGCGAGCGCGCGGCCGGCGCGGAGGCGGGGCTGTCGGCGGACGGCTGGTGCTCGCGCAGGCGTTGCGCGACGTCGGAGAGGCGCCAGGCGTACCCGACAAGTCCCGCGCCGACAGCGAACAGCACCGGAGTCACCAGGTTGTAGTACGGCCAGTCCCGTACCAGGGGATAGCTGAACAGCAGCACGACGCCGGTGCCCAGGACCGTCGCACCCACGGTGGACAAGATGCGCGGCAGGCGCCAGAGCACCCCCGCCGCCACCATCCGGGTGCTGACCCACAGATCGAGCACCAGGAGCGCCACAGCGAGCAGGGTCAGCACCAGCAGCGGTACCAACAACGGTTGCGGACTGCGCATCACGTAGTCCTGCGTCGTGAGGCCGATCGCATCGACGTCGATGCCGAAGTACTCGTACTGTGACCGGGCGGAGATGTAACCGAAGTAGAACAGCAGCGCACCGAGTACGGTCGCCGGCGCGATCACCGTTGCCCACGAGCCGATCCACCGTACGAGCCGTCCGCCGGGACTGTCGGTGACGGACATGGTCAGCTCGGTGCGGCGGACGGGTCCACGGGTGGCGGCGGCGACGGTGACTCCGGCTGCACCGAACCCGGTGGTTCGGACGGCGACTGCGACTCCGGCGGAGCCCAGAACAAGGGGACTCTCGCCCGGGACCGGGCCGCCGCGGCCGCGAAGGCCTCGCACGAGTCCCGCTGTCCTGCCGGGCAGCGGATCGTGCCGGCGAGGGACAGGCCGGCCTCCTTGCCGGCGCGTTGCGCCGTGACGGGTACGTGGCAGGTCAGTTCGCTGGAGGTCATCACGAAGGTGCGGCAGGAAGGGCCGTCGCAGGCGAAGGTCCCAACGGTGAACACGCCGGGCGGCTCGATCCGGACCCCGGTGACCGCGATCGTGGCGCCCTCGGGAACCGAGCCGGTCACCTGGACGCACTGATCCCGGTCCGTACTGAAGCCGTCCCCGCCGACCGGCAATGATGCGATCTCGATGGCCGGCTGCTGCGCGCCGGGCGGCGCGGGTCGCTCCGGTCCGGTGCCCTCCACGTCCGGGGTGGCGGACGCCTCGGGGGCCGCACCGGACTGCGGTGTCGGTGTCGGCGAGGCGGATGAGCTGTCCTCAGACGGTCCCCCGCCGCAGGCCACCAACGCGAGCGCGAGCAGCACCGCGAGGGCCAGGTGGATCACCAGCAACATCCGGTTCTTCAATACCCGATCCGGATACGGACCACCCCGGGGCACCGGGTACGGGCCAGCCGTACGGGCCGTGCGCTGGACCATGTCAGGCCCCGATCGTCGCAGTCGACCGTTCTAAATCACCCTAACTCCGGCATTCCACCGCGCGGGAGCGGATTGCGCACAGACAGCGGGGGCCGGCGGGCGCGGGTGTCGAGATATCTACGGAGAGCGACGAGTCGGCCGCGATGCGGTAATACTGCCCCCATGGCCGGGTGGAGGACGCTGTTTGTCGTGAAGGAGTGGTCCCCGTGACCGGGACAAGCGGTCACCGAACGAGACGAAAGATTCGAGGCGATCGGCCAGGCAAACCGCCGTCGACGACCACAGCCGGCTGGCCTAAGCCAAGATCCTGCCCGACGAGAGAGGCGCCACCGCCGCCGGGGCGTCCTGGTCAGTCAGCGACTGTAGCCAGCGTCGGTGACTGCTGCCGCAGCCAGAGTTCCGGTGGTGATCGCGCCCACCACGCCTGTCGTGCTGCAGTTCGTCGATGACAGCGACGACCCGGCCGGGCATCGTCGCGCAGTGGCGTGACGCGGTTGTGTTCGGCAGTTACCTGGCCATTTCACACTCCAGCTAGAAGGGTCGACCCGGCCGGGCCGAAGAGGCGACGGAGGCCTACACCCGACGGGTCTCTGACTTCTGGCTACACAGCCGGCGCACAGGTGACCGGCTTCTGCAACGGATGGCATCTGGTCGACCCAGGCGTCGTCTACCTCACCGGGCGGCGACCGGACGCCGGTGAATCCGTCGACGACCATCTAGAGTGGACGTCGATGTTTGCGGCGTTGCCCGTAAACCCTGATACATGCCGGCGGCCCGGCTCGTCGAACTCATCGAGGCGTTCGGCAGCGAGCTTCGCACCCGGCACGGCGCCACTCGGGTGCTCGCCGCCGCCGCCCGCGTAATACGAGAGCGGGCGGTGCTCGCCGACCTCATCGAACGGGCACCCCGAGCCGGCCGCAAGGACCCCGGCGTCTCCGATCTCGAACGCGCCCTCGCCGGCTGCCATCTCGCACGATGGCGAGCGGAGCGGCGCACCGCAACCGACTGCACCGCCGTCACGCTCGCGTCCAGCCCGTACAAGTCCACATTGGACTCACGGGCCCGGTTGATTGCGCTGGCCGAAGTCGTCCTCGCCGCGTCACCGGAAACCGCCGACGCGGTGCTCGACGAACTCCTCGGCCACGCCGACCTGCATCTGCTCAGCGACGTCGTCGAACACGTACTACGCCCGGTCATCCAGGGCGGGGCGAGGGCAGCGGTGCCGGGCGTCGAGGACCGGCAAGCCACCCCGGTGGTCACCGGTCGGGTACGCGATCGGGCGCTGCGCGAACTGTCCGCGCTCGCAGGTACCAAACCCGACGACATCGGACACCGGTCGTTGCCCATGCTCTTCCGCGACGCCTTCGACTACAGCCAACTCCCACCGGACGTCGCCGCTGGCCCCTTCAGCGCCGACCTGGCTCCGACCGTCGCCGAGTCGGCCTGGCTCGACCCGGACCGACTGGCCGCACTGGTCGTCCCGGCCGCACTTGGTCGCCATCCGTCAGCCCGTACGGCGCTGGACAGGTGGTGCCGGGTTCGCCGGCCGGCGCAACCGGCGAACCCCCGCGACCGCAAACAACGCCAGGTCATCTGCGGCCGGCTGCGCATGCGCGCACGTGAATCGGTCCACGTACTGGACTACCTGATCCTCGTTGCGCAGCACACCACGGATCTGAGCTATCTCGTCGACCCGGTCGAGCAACTCGCCGGGTCGCACGCCGATGAGCTGGCCAGCCGGCATCGCGACCTTCTGGGCATTGTCGAAGCCGGCCGCGAGTCGCCGTCGATCGAGACCCGGGCCGACGCGTACCGGATGTTGGCCGCGCTGACCGACGCGTACAGCGACGCCCCCGATGCGGCGGCGCTGAGCCGACATCTCGCGGCAGAACGCGCGCCGGTCGTCATCAACGCGATCCTCGACGTCATCGACGCGTCCCTGCGTCGGGGGGCCGCAAACTGGACGGCGACGCCCGGCACCTACGACACCTTGGTAGCCGCGCTCGCGGTGCACACCGACCGGCGACCCGGCACCGGCAACCTGACCGAGCGAGCCATGACCAGCCAACATACGCTGCGCTGCCGGATCGCTCCGCTTTCCACCGCCGCCGAGCGGGAGGCCGTCCTGCGCCCGGTCGGTCAATTGCTGGCCGCCCGGGACCGTACCGCGCTTCGACCGCTCGGCTACCTGATGGCCCGCCTCACGAAGGAGAACCCGGCAGACGCCGCGCGCCTGCTCGTCGACGCCAGCAACTGCGTGGCCGCTATCGGCGCTCCGGCCGCATCCTGGAAAACCCGGGTGGCCAAACGCTGGCGAACCCCGCTGTCCGACGTGATCGGCGTGCTACGCCGGTCCGCGTGGCGCGCGTTGATGCGCGAGCTCACCGGAGGCGATCAATTCATCCTGATGGAAGCGATCGACGTGAGCCTGTGGATCCGGACCGGCAGCCCTGAAGACGACCTTGCCAGCACCCTCAACGAGGGCGCCGTCTCCGACCGGGTACAACGCGCCTTCGCCATAGCCCGGCAACGGCACCATCGCGTCGTTGGCGGCGCCTGTGGGTGCCGAAATCACGGTGCGGTTATGCGGCCTGCTCATATTCGTGGATAAGGCCGCCGAGTCGATCTCGTCGTAGGACGCGGATGCGGTCGTCGACGACCGGTGCGGGTAGCGGTCGTAGTGGTGCGGCTTGGCTCAGCGCGCGGTGGGGCCGGCGCCGGTTGTAGTGATCGACGTACTCGGTCACAACTCGTTCAGTTGGACAGAGCGTGGGGCATACCACACCACGACGGGCGGACATCTTCTCGGATCCGGTGCACCGACGGCGACCCGTTTGGCTGGTCACCGCCCGTTCACGCTTGACCGCTCCTGCTCCCGATCCGCGATGGTGACCGTCATGGGCAGCACAATCGTCGATCGGCTGGTGGGAGCGGTGTGTGCTCCGTTGCCGGTGAAGTTGTGAAGTGATCCCCGACTCCGCCCGCAGCCCGAGGACAGCGAAACGCCACATCTTCGATAACGACCGCCGTGGCTAGCCGGCATAACCGACCGACACGGCAGCCGCTCCAACCGTCCTGACCAGGCGCTATGGGCCCTCGCAAGCACGACCGGATGGCCGGGTACAATCAACGATTGCGGCCACGCCCCTCATCGGAGCGGGCCTCGCCCTCGTAGCTCAGGGGATAGAGCAGTGGTTTCCTAACCTCCTGGATCCCTTATGTGGCAAGGGAATTCGGCCCTTGGCACGGCGTACCAGCGGTTCCCAACGGTGCCCGCGTGGTCAAGCTCCGAGTCAATCTCTCTCCAGCGGCCGTTCCTGCAAGCGCCGACCGGCCTCCAGCCCATGTATATCGAGGTAGCCTCGGAGGCTACCGAGGGACGAGTGCGCCGCAGCGGCCACTCGTGGCGGGCTCAGCCGCCCGCCCTTCGGTACCAGGGCGTTCGGGTCACCGCCCACCGGCTGGCGTTGCATACTCGGCGACGATCTCGTCGATGATGCGGCTGGCCTCCGCGGCCACGGCCGGTTTGTCCTGGAGTGCACCCGCGTAGACGATCAGCGCCTTCCACATTGCCCACGCCCGCCCGCGGGTCCAGGTCCCAGGGTCGACGTCGAGGCGGGCTCGGAAGGCGTCACGGCTCGGGCCGGACAGCAGCGTCCAGGCGATCGCCAGGTCGCCCGCCGGGTCGCCGACACCGCAGGTGCCGAAGTCGATGACGGCGGCGAGCACGCCGTCGCGGACCAGGAGGTTGCCCGGGGCCACGTCGCCGTGGAACCACACCGACCGGCCGTCCCAGGCCGCCCTCAGCGCCGACCGCCAGATCTCCGTGACGATGTCGCGGGGTATCCGGCGGTCGAGCACCTCGATTGCCCGGCGGATCTGAGGGTCGTAGATCTGCAGCGGGCCGCCACGGAACCAGTTGTGCAGACCCGGCTGCGGCCCTCCGGTCGGATCGACGCGTTGCAGCGCGACGAGGAACGCGGCCAGCCCGTCCGCGAACCTGGTCAGGTCGCCGATGCCGTCGATCCGGGCGGGTTCACCGTCGATCCATTCGTAGACCGACCAGTGGAAGCCGTACCCGTCAGCGGGGACGCCGCGCGCCATCGGCACGGGTTTCGGCAGCGGCACCCGCGGCGCGAGTATCGGCAGCCACCGGTGTTCCTTGTCGACCGCCAGGGCGTACTCCCGCGCGGTGGGTAGCCGTACCGACAAACGCTGGCCTAACCGGAAGGTCTGGTTGTCCCAGCCGCTGGTCGGCACCGGCCAGACGGGCAGGTCGGCCCACTGCGGGAACTGGCTCGCGACCAGCCGGCGCACCAGACCTTCGTCTACCAGACGGCGATCCGGAACCGGGACGGTGTCTGGGTCGGCGGTCACACCCACAACCTCACAAGAGCGCGCCACCGGTGACAATCGATTTGCCCGTGATCACCACCCGGCCGTGGTTTGCCCAGCCCACGGCTGCACCGTTTAGACCCGCGCTTCTGCTGTGCGCCTGGCCCCTGCTCGGGCGGCACGTCCGGCCCGCGCCGGCATCATCGAGAATGCCTCCAACATCACATTTACTGATCTTCCGCTGATGAAGCGCTGCCGAGAGCCGCCTGACCGTGACGTTCGCACTTGCCGCCCAGCTTGGCCGGCGGGCCTGGCGCGTGACGTTGCCACCCGGACCACGGTGCACACCCTGACCGGTACATGCTCTCGTTCGACGAGGGCCGGAAGACGAGCGAGCACGTCACCAAGGCGTCAGGTCGTTTACCTGGGCACGGCGACACCGTGCCTGCGGAAGAGGCTGTCGAAGAAGCCCGTAACCAGGGTGCGCGCCTGGTCCTCGTCCTGAAGTTCGTGCGTTCCGAACCGGTAAACCTCGTATCCAGCGAGGGTGAGGTCACGGCTGGCGGCCACGGTGCGCGCGTACTCGTTGCCATCCGGGAGCCAGTGTCGCTTACCGTCTTCGGCCTCCCGTTCGCTCGCGTAGTGCGTCTGGCCGTCGACCTCCAGCACGATTCGAGCGCCGGCCGGCGCCAGCAACAAGAGATCCATGCGGAACTGCACCAACGCGTCCTTGCCGCGGACCTTCACCGTTTTCGGATCCCAATGGCGCCAAACCTCGGGTAGGAGAGCGGGAAGCTCCTGGAGCGCGGCACGGTAGATGTCGTGGTAAAGCCTGAACAGGAGCAGCTGATGCGGAGAACCCTTCGGCATGCTGCTGCCGAGCCGCTGGTACAGCCCGCGCTTGGCCTGCTGGTCGTCCTCGACCTGGCGGGTGTCCGCCCACCAATCTTGCAGATCGCGCCAGCGGAGGCCAGCAGGGCCGATTGGCCGGTCGTATACGAGGACTTCGCCGGTGGGATCCACCACCTCGACGTCGCTGTCGATAACGTCGATGAGCCGCAGATCTGGCTTTCGCGGGGACCCGAAGATGAGCTGCTTTGGCCGGCCGGTCCTGGTGCCGGTGGCCACCAGGTGGAAGGTCGGGTAGCCGTCAGTGCTGCCCGTCTCTCGGAGCTCGAGGCGAATACCGGCAAGTTGCGGATTGATCGCGTCGACCAGCTGGCGTTGGGCGACTTCATCTGGCACGGTATCGCCGGACACCATGCCTTCGAGGAAGAGGGCGAATCTGCGGTCGGAGGCGCGATCAACTGCACCGAGCTCGTCGAACAGCTGCTCGACGGTCCAGTCATCGTTGCGGTAGAAGTGCCGGTCAATCCGCCCGCTAAGGCTGGTGTCCTCGATGCCGAAGAAGAGTTCGCCGCGACCTAGATCGAACAGCATTGCGAGCAGGGTATGGAATCGCTGGGCGTGATTGACCAGGATCCAGCCCGGCAAAGCCCGGGCGAGGTCGCGCCGTGTCCGTTTCGGGATCGGAGGCGGGTGCTCATCGGCCCACACGAGGTCCTGGACCGTCATGCGGTCGACCATGTCGATGCCGGTGTTCCGTTCGACCAAGCCAATGGCAACCTCCCGGAGCCGTTCGTCCGGGACCGCGGCAGCGCTGTTCTTACCACGTTCGGCCTTGGTGTCGCCGCCCGCTGACGGCGGCAACCCAGCCGCAGCCAGGTCCTCATCGAGCTTCGCATGAGTGCTTCCGCGGGCGATCGTGCAGGCGACCCTGAACACGATCTCGCGAAGCGTCGCGACACCCGCGTCGTCAACCATCGTGTGATTCTGGCAGGCGTCTCGCAAAGATCGTCTTTGCTTTCCCCGCCAAGCCTTGGCGGGAAGCACACGACCACGACTGATCACACGGACCGTATAGAAACATGCCGGCCCGCATATTCGAGATTCGCAGCTCAGCGCTCCTCCGACGAGGTTCATCCCCCCGGTCCTCCCGGATCGGCTGGCTGATTACCGCAAGCAGAATAGGGTGGCATGCTTCCGCCGCGACCCGCTCGCGGTCGGCAGCACCGACGTGGCGGCCCGAGGGCGCGGCGCGAACGACCGCATGATGCCGCTGGTCGCTCGTTACGGAGGGCGGCGCGCGTCGCTCGCGCTCATTCGTCTCGGTGCGTTCTTGACCTTGACGACCTGATCTGCCGCCGTCCGGTCGTCACACGGCCTGCGTGTCGCGTCGTATCGCTTCGCTCGCGTTCGTTCTTCTCGATGCGGGGTTGATCTTTACGGATCTGCCGCCGTCCGGGCGTTACACAGCGCGCGCTCGCTTCGCTCGCGCTGTCTTCTTCCCGGTGCGGGGTTGATCGTGGTGTGCGGATCTGCCGCCGCTGGTGTACTGGCGTTCATCGCTTCCGGTGACGCACGGTGATCCCATGTCGGTGGACGACGAAGTCGACGCGCACTCTTGCCGCACAGTTGACCGCTCAGGGTTACCGGGTCGGCGCGGACACGATTGCGGATCTGCTGCGCCGGGAAGGGTTCAGTCTGCAGGCCAACACCAAGACCATCGAGGGTAAGCAGCACCCGGACCGGGATGCGCAGTTCCGCTATATCAACGATCAGGTCAAGCAGCATCAGGACACGGCCGACCCGGTGGTCAGCGTGGATACCAAGAAGAAGGAACTGGTGGGGCAGTTCGCCAACGCCGGCCGGCAGTGGCGACCCCAGGGCGAGCCGGTGGCCACCCGCACCCACGACTTCCCCGACAGCCAGCTGGGTAAGGCGGTGCCGTACGGCATCTATGACCTGGCCGGGAACACCGGCTGGGTCAATGTCGGTACCGACCACGACACCGCCGCGTTCGCGGTCGAGTCGATCCGCCGCTGGTGGACCGCGGTCGGCCAGGGCGACTACCCGCACGCCACCCGGCTGCTGATCACCGCGGACGCCGGCGGCTCCAACGGCTACCGCACCCGCGCATGGAAAGCCGAACTCGCCGCCCTGGCGGTCCAGACCGGCCTTGCGATCACCGTGTGCCACTTCCCGCCCGGCACCTCGAAGTGGAACAAGGTCGAGCACCGGCTGTTCAGCCACATCACCATGAACTGGCGGGGACGCCCCCTGCAAAGCCACGAGGTCATCGTGCAGACCATCGCCGCCACGACGACCCGCACCGGGCTGCGCGTACACGCCGAGTTGGACACCAACACCTACACCACCGGGGTACGCGTCAGCGACCGCCAGCACGACGCGTTGCCGGTGACCCGCCACGACTGGCACGGCGACTGGAACTACACCCTGCGGCCCGAGGCATACCAGCACATCACCACCGACCCCGACCCGTTCGACCAGCCCAGCCCCGACCTGGCCTGGCTAAACCACCCCACCCTGACCGGGCTACCCGCGCCCCAATGGAACGCACTGATCACCACCCTGCTGACGCTGCACGACCACCAACGCCAAGCCAGCCTCGACAAACGACGCGGACACCGCCCCCGCCTCACCGCAGCCGGCACCGGCCGACGCCCCGTCGTCACCCTCGCCGACCGGCTCCTCGCCGTCATCCTCCACCAACGCCTCGGGCTACCCCAGACCGCCATCGCCGGTCTGTTCAACGTCCGACCCGAGACGATCAACCGGCACATCCGCGACGTCCGCCAACTCCTCACACAGGCCGGGCACGCCATCCACCCCGCCCCGCATCAGCTCGTCACGCTCGACGCCCTCTACGACTTCGCCACTACAGAAGACATCACCATTCCCACCAACATCACGACGGCGTGTTGATGATCTGCAAGCCCTTAACTACAGGGCCTTGCGTCTAGATCAATGGGATCACGGTGGCCAGCGTCGGACCTGGTTGGGTTTTGGTTTGTGTCGATTCGGACACGCAAACTCCCGCGAGGCATCCGGCGTTCGGCGATGTCTCGCTCTTGTCTCTGCCGCTGGGTGCGCTGCCGCGGGATCCTCACTTCCAGTTCCGAGCCGTTGGCCGAGGATCTCATGATGATCGACTTCTCGTGGTCGGGTTCGAGGGTGACACTTGTAGCGTGGCACTCGATCACGACGTGGTGGGCGCGCAGGAACCTGATCACATCGGCCATGTTGCGGTTCTCCTGGAGCCGTGCGATCTGGGCCGCGACGCCGGCCTCGCGGCTGGTGATGGTGCGTAGCTGGGCGTAGACCCGGCCGAGGATCACGTCCTCGCGTAGGTACAGGTTCGGCGCCTGGCGCATGGCGGCGGTGTGCGCACTGGTGTGGCCATGGCGGCAGCGGTAGGCGACATTGCCATGATTGAGCTGCGAGTGCATGCTCCGTCCACATGTCCCGCACCGCAGCAAGCCGACCAGCAGGTAGATCCGGCTACCCCCGTCCGCCGGCTCGTTCTGCGCGCTGACGTTCTGTGCCGCTATGAAGTCGGCCTCGCTCACCAGTGCCTCGTGGGCCTGCTTGTCGGAGATCGCCCATCCCTGAGACGGCGCCAGCTTGCGCACCCCGACCACACCGGGCACAGCGTCGTCGGTAGGCCGCCGCTTGGTGGTCCGGGTCGGTGATCGTGGCCAGGAGTCGGGCGGCTTCGGGCCGGTCGCTCCAGGAGATCTCGCGGGAGTAGCCGACATCGAAGAACTCGGCCGTGATCCGGCCGCGTCCTGCGACGCAGTCGGTGGCGAGGTCCAGCTGCCACTGCCGCGACGAGACCGGATCCTGGTAGTCCTCCGTGGACACCCGGCCGTAGAACGCGAACCGGAACCCGACCTTGACCGTCCGACCGAGCAGGCGTACCCGCTGGATTTGGCGACTGCCCACGCGCCGAGCACGTCGACGTCAGGTATGTCGAGCACCGCATTCATCTCAGTCACCTCCACTGTCCAGATCGCTTCCGTGGATGGAGACCGCAGGGCTGGCTGCTGATGATGTGCGAGTGCCCGAGTCACCCGATTGAGGCTCGCCCGTACGAACGGTTCACGAGTTCTGATCCGCCATGGACTACACTGATCTGTTCGGTCTCGACATCGGCAGGACTAGCAAATGACGTTGAACATCACCCTCGTTACGCCGACACGGATCTACCAGTCAGGCGACTTCCGGCTCTCCCATATTCCGGAACACGGCGGTCGACCAGCCCCGACCACACCTCTACCGCCGTCGATGAAAGTGGTTACGCTCCAGTATTGGGAGTTCTTCGGCTTCGTGACCTACACCGGCATCGGGAGCATCGGCGGGCGCAGCACAGCAGAATTCGTGCTCGATTGGCTTGAAGGTAAGGACGGGCTCGGAATAGACGACGTCGCCGACTTATTGGTCGACCGCGGCACGCGATGGCTACGGCGACACCGAGACAGGGACGGAAACAGTCTCAAACACACCTTCGTCGTTGCCGGCTTCTCGTCGAAAACTCCTAAAGCGATCATGGTATCCAACTTCCAGGACGGCGTCCGCCAGCCATGGGCTCCGACCGATCAGCTGATCAAAACGCGACTGCGGGTCACCCAACGGTCCCGAGTTATCGTGACCGGTGCCAGCGATACGGTTGACCGGCTCCAGCGACGCTACCTTCAGCGTCTTGCAGACCACGACTGCGACGAGGCTGCCAAGATTCGATACGCCATCAAGAAGGTAAACGAGGTAGCTTCCACGCGGTCTGGAGGTTCGGTAAGCCCTGACTGTTCGGTTGTTTCCATGGCCCTGGATGGTTCCGGCATGCAGGAGCTATCCGAAGAGAGCCACGTGGAGCTGCACTCGATCATGAACGGCTTCAGCTCACGCCAGATGAACAAGATGCTCAAGGATGCCGGAATAACCGGTACCCCAAAGGGAATGAGCTTCGCGACCAGCGCAGGCGGACCTCGCCTTCCTGTACGGTGTGAGCCAAGCATCACGAGGCCCGACGGCGCCGACAGGTACGAGCTATCGCTTCTGCCGGTTCAAGAATTTGCTAGTGCCGCTGCGCTCTCGACGAGCGATGATGGTCATGCCCTCGGCACGTTCACCCTGTTTGAGAACCCAGGCCAACATGTCTACTGCGTCTGGGATGCCGGCGACCATCGTCATGACTACGGGTTCTACGCCGTCAACGAACGCAGCGCGTGCATATCAGATCGTGATCACTTCGTCTGCAGCGCTATCGCGGACGACGGCGACTCAGTCCGTGCGGCGCGCTACGCGACGCCCGACATTACCGACCTTGGAACGTACCTCGGTCGCGACAGCGGCGCCACGGGAGTAAATGCCAAGGGCCAGGTAGTCGGCTGGGTGCGCATCGACCAGACCGACCGCGGCCAACTGGCTCAACGGCCAGCGCGCTGGAACGCCAAGAACGTGATGCAGGTAATGGACCTCACGCATCCCGAGGTGTGGGGGGTTGCCATGTCCGTCAACGCCCATGGCGTCGCGCTCGTGTCCCTCCACAAAGGACTGCAGGGCGACAACGGCATACTGCTGTGGAGTGAAGACGGAAGCGCGGAGAATATAACCCCGGCCAGTAATAACGTCATCCCCATGGGAGTCGATGACAACGGCACGGTCATCGGCTTCGTGAACGTGAAAGACGGTCCTCTGGCTGTGATTCGGCGTCCGGGCCAGAACTGGGAGCAACTTGGAACCCCTATGGGCTTCTATCCCACCGCCATCAACAACGTCGGAGCCGTCGTGGGCGCGATCCCGCACGAAGGCTTCCGGGCACCCGCCATCTGGGCCAACGGCACCCTGACCTTGATGCCGACCATCCGCTACCACGAATGCCTACCGCTGGCCGTCAACAACCACGGCGAGGTCGTCGGTCACGCTCGCACTGACCACGGCGAGCACGCCATCCGTTGGCGGCCAGGAAGCTAATCCGACGCGCATCTGCGCAACAGAGATCACCGATCATCACCGCGAAGATTAGAGAATGCGGACGCGGGCGAACTCCGGGTACTTGCCGGCAGAAACGGCAGTATCGAGGGCGTCGAGCGTCGCGGTGTGGCGCCGACCGAGGCGAGCACCGGCGTGACGCTCTCGTAGGTGTCAGCCAGATGCGAGCGATCGAGGGCCTCCCGGAGTTCGGGCGAGTTGCATCGGTCGTCCGCGCAGGAAGCGAAACACGTCCTGGTAGACGGAGGGAACGGTTGGCATCCGCCCGTGCTCCGCCTCGACAAATCGGACCTCGACACCGCCGAGCGCCCGCCGACGCGAGTGGTACGCGGCCATCGCCCTCGCGATGCACATTTCCGGGTTCACGATGGGTGACCCGATCCATATGCCGCCAGTGCGACCCGAACCCTGATCGATATGCGAGCCGGAAGAGCGTCCGCTGACCCACGCCAGCCACAGTCGCGTAGCGTTCCCTGAGTTCTGCATCCAGGCCGCCATGCCAGACATGCAGATCGCGGTGCAGGCAAGCGGTGTCGTCCAGCGCAGTCTGCAATGCCGACCGCTCGCCGGGGCCAAGGTCGAGTCGCCATGCGTCAGCGTCATAGAGATCGAAGTTGGCGCACGGGTGGGAGTCCTGAGCGGCCCCGGGGTAGATGTCCGCGGGGGCAGGCAGCAGGTTCAATCTCGTCAACAACGGCGCGTGCCAGGCGGCTCTTTCCTACACCCGCGGCACCAACCAGAACCACGCCCCGTCCGACGCGAAGCGCGTCGACCGCTCTGGCCAGCAACGTGTCGCGGCCGCGCAGCGGCCACTCCTCCATAACCGCAGCGTAGCCAGCAACATTGATCATTTGAGGGTAGGTGGGCTCCAGACAAATGCCGGCACCCAGCCCACAGCATGATCTGGTACTGGGCTCAGGGCCGGCCGCTCTGGCCGGACGAAAACTCGTCGCGATGAATGTGCGCTCGCATGATTCTTCGAGCTCGTCGGCCGTCGTCCGCCGCAGGCCAGCCGGCCGCCCGTCCGGGGAGAACACCACCGACCGCGCCGCCGAGCATCTCAACACCATCATCCGGATTTGCCGCCGTCCGGGCGTTACGAAGCGTGACCGCCTGCCATGGGCAGGTTGCCCGGACGTGCCGTGAACCGCGCTGCCGTCCTGACCCGTCGCGAGCCGCGCACTTTCGAGCGAACCCGCAGCGACGTCACGCGGGCGCCCC
>Ga0209382_10003690_pt1 | contig 21044 bp, 21 predicted proteins | sample SoiMetdeltSBSDD5_FD_187599 | JGI IMG/M metagenome (GOLD analysis project Ga0209382, IMG submission 187599) | Bulk soil microbial communities from a Populus tree surrounding site in Tennessee, USA - Soil MetaG P. deltoides SBSDD5 (SPAdes) (version 2) | ecosystem: Environmental > Terrestrial >... | reverse complement strand
CGGCCGCGACCGAAGAAACGGATCTGGCGATCTGCGCGGGCGCGGCGTTATCGTCCGTTAGTTGCCCTGCCGGCCCCTTCCCCCTTCGCTCGCACTGGCGGGCTCGGCAGGACCCAACATGCCAACCCATCGTGTCCTACGCCCACCGACAGGAGGGTGGTCGAGATGGACCTCAACTACTCGACCCACCGCACCAACGACACACTGACCCTGGTCCTGCACGGTGAACTCGACATCGCCACCGCCGACACCCTCGCCGACGTCCTCCGTCGCGCGATCGACACCCCCGGTATCACCAGAGTCGACGTCGACCTACACGAAGTCACCTTCCTCGACTCCACCGCGATCAACACACTCATAACCGGTCTCAACGCCGCCAACGAAGCGGGCCGCCAATTCCACATCAGCCGACCACGCGGCATCGTCCACCGGGTCCTCGACGTGGCCGGCGTCCTCTCCGCACTCCTCAAACCGCGCTAGTAAGGAAGTGATACTGCCGGAGCATGCGACCGGTCCGCAGCGCTCGCGGCTCCCGCCGCACCGGTCGGGCCGTGCTGACCCGAGCGACCTGCGCCTCTGTTCGCCATTTGAGTAACTAGCACACCTTTTGTGCACGAGGATCATAGGCTGTCGACCATGGTGCCGCGCCGGCTCGTCCGCCGGTTGCCGGTACTCGTGGAGTTTCTGCACCAGGAGGCTACGGCCGGCCTGGTGTTGGTCGCCGCCACAGTGGCGGCCCTGGTCTGGGCGAACTCGCCGGCGGGTGACGCGTACGCCAGCTTCTGGCACCAGGAGCTGACGATCGGCCACGGCTCGTGGGCGGTGACCGAGGACCTCCAGCACTGGATCAACGACGGCCTGATGGCGGTCTTCTTCTTCGTGGTGGGTCTCGAGATCAAGCGCGAGCTCGTCGTCGGGGAGCTGACCGAGCGTCGGGCCGCCGTGTTGCCGGTGGTGGCGGCGCTCGGCGGCGTCCTGCTACCGGCGCTCATCTACCTGGTCGTGGCGCCCAGTGGCCCGGCGGGGCAGGGCTGGGGTGTCCCGATGGCCACCGACATCGCGTTCGCCGTCGGCATCCTGGCGCTGTTCGGCGCGCGGGCCGGTACCGGCGCCAAACTGCTGCTGCTGTCGATCGCGATCGTGGACGACATCATCGCGATCGTCGTCATCGCCGCGTTCTACTCCGGTCCGGTGAAATGGAGCTGGCTCGGGCTGGCCGTGCTCGGCCTGCTGGTCACCGCGATGATGGCCCGCCTGGTGTCGAGCCCGTGGGCGTATGTGCCGCTAGCGCTCGTCATCTGGTTCGCTGTCCTGGAGTCCGGGATACACGCCACGATCGCCGGGGTGGCCCTGGGCCTGATGACGCCGGCGCACCCGGTACGCGGCCGGCCCGTGCTCGAGGAGCTCGAACACCTGCTCCACCCGGTCAGCGCGTACGTCGTCATCCCGCTGTTCGCCTTGGCCAACGCGGGCATCGACCTGCGGGGCGGCGTCCTGGGTGAGGCCGCGGGTGAGCGGCTGACCTGGGCGGTGGCGCTGGGACTGATCGTCGGCAAGACGATCGGTATCGGTACCGCCGCTCTGGGTGCCCGCCGGTTCGGCGTCGGCGAGCTGCCGAGCGGCATGCCGCCCGCACAGGTCTGGCCGGTAGCCGCGCTCGGCGGGATCGGCTTCACGGTCGCGCTGTTCATCACCGACCTTGCGTTCACCGACCCGGTACTGATAATCCAGGCGAAGGTCGGTATCTTCGCCGGCTCGCTCGCGGCCGCCGCCCTGGGTGCGGCTCTGCTGTTCACCGTCAGCCGGCGGCAGGCCCGCGTCCAATGATTCGCTCCGCAAGTTTCCGGAAGATTGTGCCTCCTGACCGGCGTCCCAGCCGCGAGGCGAGCTAGCCCCGAACTAACGGCCTGAGTCGTAATGCGGCAGGTCTTGACCGGCTGTTCACGGCGTCGTAGCGTGCGGCAAGCATCAAGAATGTCGCAGACCGAGACCGAAAGTTTCGGAGACCAGGTTCGCCCAGCACACGCTACGATCCCGGCCGCCTTGTGCGTGCAGGCCTCTTCGAAGGGACGCTCTCATGACGACCCGGCTGGACCCGCGCTGGTCTGCCGCTCGACCGTGACGGCCGGCCAACGACCACAATGACGCCGCAACGCCCGCGGCACACCCCACAACTTTCGGACCACGACAGAGAGTTTGGTCAGCTGACGCGACACCGTTTTGAGGAGAGTCCAATGGCACGATCGCGCCGCGTGCGCACCGCCATGGCGCTGATGGCGACGACCACCCTGCTGCTGCTCGGTGCATGCACCAAGGGCAGCGAGGCACCAGCCGAAGGGCAGCTGTACGCGAACCCCGTGACCCTGACCTGGTGGCACAACGCCTCCGACGAGGGGCCAGGCAAGACGTTCTGGCAGAAGGTCGCCACCGACTTCCACACCGCTCATCCGACCGTCACGATCCAGATCGAGGCGATCGAGACGAACCAGCTTCAGCGCACCCGGATCCCCGCGGCGCTGTTGAGCAACGACCCGCCGGACATCTTCCAGGCATGGGGTGGCGGCGAAATCGTCGACCAGGTGGAAGCCGGCTATCTGAAGGACATCACCGACCAGACCAAGACCGAGGCAACCAACATCGGCAGTTCGGCCGCGATCTGGCAGGTCCAGGGCCGCCAGTACGGCCTGCCGTTCCGGATGGGCATCGAAGGCTTCTGGTACAACAAGAAGCTGTTCTCCGACGCGGGCATCACGGCTCCGCCGACCACGCTGGACGAGCTGAAGCAGGCGGTCGACAAGCTGAAGGCCAAGAACGTCATCCCGATCTCGGTGGGCGCCGGCGACAAGTGGCCCGCCGCACACTACTGGTACAACTTCGCGTTGCGGGCCTGCTCGGTCGACACCCTGAAGAAGGCGACGCTCGAGAAGGTGTTCGACGACCCGTGCTTCGTGAAGGCCGGCAGTGACCTCAAGGACTTCATCGGCATCCAGCCGTTCCAGCCGAACTTCATCGCCACGGTGTCTCAGCAGGGCGCGGGCAGCTCGGCCGGCCTGGTCGCCACGGGCAAGGCGGCGATGGAGCTCATGGGCGACTGGAACCTGGGCGTCATGCAGACCCTCGCCGGCGACTCGTGGACGGCCATGAAGCCGAACATCGGCTGGTTCCCGTTCCCGGCGATCTCCGGCGCGCCCGGCGACCCGAAGGCGGCCCTGGGTGGCGGCGACGGGTTCGCCTGCGCCAAGAACGCACCGGCGGAGTGCGTGGAGTTCCTCAAGTACATCGTGAGCCCCGCGGTCCAGAAGGACTACGCCGCGATCAACGTCGGCCTCCCCGTCGCCAAGGGCGCCGAGACCGGCATCTCCGAGCCCGTTCTGCAGTCGATCCTGAAGGCCACCAACGAGGCGAGCTACGTGCAACTGTGGCTCGACACGGCGTACGGCAGCACGGTCGGTACCGCGATGAACGACGGCATCGTCGCGATCTTCGCCGGATCCGGCACTGCGGAGAAGGTGGTCGACGACATGAAGGCGGCCGCGAAGAAGTGAGTCGTACCAGCGAGTCAGTGGGCCTGGCCGACCGCGCATCCGCGCGGCCGGCCAGGCCCCGGCCGACCGGGGGTCAGTCCACCCGCGCCGCTCGTACCCGGCGTAAGTGGTACGAGATCATCGGACTCACCACGCCGGCGCTCGTCGTCTACACGATGTTCGTGCTGGTACCGATGGGCTTCGCCCTCTACTACAGCCTCTTCCGATGGCGGGGGGCAGGCCCGCCCACCGAGTTCGTCGGACTACGCAACTACCGCCTCGCCTTCGAGGACCCCATCTTCCGCGACGCGCTGTGGAACAACATCATCATCGTCGTGGGGTCGCTGCTGGTGCAGGTACCCCTCGCCATCGGCATAGCCCTCGTGCTCAACCGTCGCTTCCGCGGGCGGGCTTTCTTCCGGTTACTGGTGCTCGTCCCGTTCGTGCTCGCCGAGGTCGCCGTCGGCATCATGTGGCGGCTCATCCTGGCGAGCGACGGCAGCGCCGACACGCTGCTGAGGGCGCTCGGGTTGGGCGGCCTGGTGCGCGGGTGGCTGTCCGACCTGCCCCTCATCATCTGGACGCTGCTGTTCATCCTCACGTGGAAGTACATCGGCTTCGCCATCATCCTGTTCCTGGCCGGACTGTCCAATGTGCCCCATGAGCTGTCCGAGGCGGCCGCCATCGACGGCGCGAGCTGGTGGCAGATCCAGCGACACATCACGCTCCCGCTGCTGGGGCCCACGATCCGGATCTGGATTTTCCTGTCCATGATTGGTTCGCTGCAGCAATTCGACATCATCTGGGTGGTCGCCGCGCCGTCGACCCGGTCGCTCGGTGCCGCCAACACCATGGCCACCTACATGGTCGACAACGGCTTCTTCGCCCGACTGTGGGGCTACGGCAACTCCGTGGCGGTGATCCTGTTCGGCATATCCTTCGTCGCGGCGCTGCTGTTCCAGCGCTTCGTGCTGCGCCGGGACATCGAGGGCGCGCTGACCGGAAGGGCGAACTGAGCATGACCGCGCCCGCATCGACCAGTCGCCGCCCCATCAACTGGAGCAGTCCACTTACGTACGCGCTGGCGCTCGCGATCGCCGCGGTGTCGATGGTGCCGGTGCTCTACGTGATCCTCGGCGGCTTCCGCGACACCCCTCAGATCAACAGGGACCCGGCCGGGCTGCCCGACCCGTGGGTGTGGAGCACGTACGGGCGGGTGCTGAGCCAGGGACGGTTCTGGACGCAGGCAATCAACAGCACGGTGATCGCCCTCGGTACCACGCTCGGCGTGATGGCGTTGGGCGTCTGCGCGGCGTTCGTGCTCGCCCGGTACCGGTTCCGCGGCCGGGAGCTGCTCTACACGTACTTCACCCTCGGCTTCCTCTTCCCGGCGGGCGCGGCGATCCTGCCGCTCTACCTCATGCTGCGCGACATGGGCCTGATCAACTCGTACTACGCCGTGATCCTTCCGCAGGTCGCCTTCCAGTTGCCCGTCACGATCGTGATCCTGCGGCCCTTCCTGCTCGCCATCCCGACCGAACTGGAGGACGCCGCGTACATCGACGGCAGCAGCCGGCTCGGTTTCTTCTGGCGCATCCTGTTGCCGCTGTCGGGTCCCGCACTCGTCACGGTCGGAGTACTCGCGTTCGTGTCGAGCTGGAACGCGTTCCTGCTGCCGCTGCTCGTGCTCAACGACGTCAACCTGCACACGTTGCCGCTGGGTGTTCAGAACTTCTCGACGCAGTACACCTCCGACACGGCGGGGATCCTCGCCTTCACGTCGCTGGCGATGCTGCCGGCCCTGCTGTTCTTCACCCTCGCCGAGCGGCAGATCGTCGGAGGTTTGCAGGGCGCGGTCAAAGGCTAGCCAGCAGGGTCTTCAGGTAACCCAGCGCCCATTGACGGACCGGCTCGTGCTCCGCCGGGTCGAAGCCGCGGGTCTTGCCCTCGGTCACGAGGATCAGGAACAGGTACGCCGTGTAGAGCCGCAGTCGCGTCTGCTCGTCGGTGGTCAGCGGCCGGCCGAGCATGCCGTCGATGACCGCCGCGCCCTGTTCCTCGTCGATGAACGCGATCGCGGAGACCAGTTCGGCGATCGGGTCGCCGTAGAACGCGCGCTCGCCGTCGATGATCGCTTCGATCCGCCAGCGTCCCCCCTCCTCGACGACGAAGATGTTGCCGTCCCACAGGTCGTAGTGCAGCAGCGCCGGTGTGGTCACCTCGTCGAGCAGGTCCGCGTGCCGCCGCACCGCCGCCGCGATCTGGTCCGCCGGCGCGGGCAACTCCGCGTCCAGCTCGACGGCGTCGGTGAGGACGTCGTCGACGATCGCCAGGAAACTCTCGCGCCAGCTCGTCGAACGGGTGCGGCCGTCGAGCCGCGGGTAGCCGAACAGCGGGCCGCTGATCGCCGTGATCGCCGCGGCACACCGGCCGATCTCGCGGCGCAATTCGATCAGGTCCGCGGTGGGTATCTCCTGCTTGACCGATGCCAGGGTCCGGCCGCGCAGCCGGTCGATCAACAACACGCCGGCGTCCGGATCCGCGAAACGCAAACCAGGCAACGGTACGCCGGCAGCGCCGGCCCGCTCGTAGAAGTGGATTTCGGTACGCATCAGCTCGAACTCGTACCGCATCAGCTTCAGTTCTCTGGGCGGCGCCACCTTCAGCACCAGCTCCCGCCCGTCCCCTAGGCGCAGGCCGAACGCCGCGCTGAAGAACCCGTCGGTGAACTCGACCGTCTCGACCACATCGACGGGTGTCCCGAGGCCGCGGCGTACCAGCCCCTGGATCTCCTCGGTGGTCAGCTGCGGCTTGATCGAATTCTGCACAGCGGACAGCATGCGTGGGAGCGCTCTCTTCGGTCAAGTTTCTCAGTCGTCACTGGTAAGTTCGCGGGACATGACGAGCTACGCGGACTTCCGGCCGGACCGCCGCTTCCAGCCCACTCTCGCGCTGTCCCCGGACGGCACCCTGGTGGCGTACGCCGACAACTCATCTGGCCAGTACGACCTGGTTGTCCAGGCGGTCGAGGCTGGTGGGGCGGGGCGTCGGCTGACCGCGTACACGGACAGCACCGTCCGGGAGATCTCCTGGACGCCGGACGGCAGCTCGCTGATCTTCCTCGCCGACTCGCAGGGTGACGAGTTCTACCAGTTGCGCCGCGTGGCCGTCGACGGTGGCGAGGTGACCACGCTGACCGACACCCCGAAGGTGCAGTACTTCCTGGGCGAGGTATCCCCCGACGGCCGGTGGGTCGCGTACGGCGGCAACGACCGCGACCCGACCGCACAGGATGTCCTCGTGCAGGACCTGACCACCGGCGAGGTGCGGCGGGTATACGAGGCCGGCGGCATGGTGTTCCCGGGCAGATGGTCGCCGGACAGCTCCCGGCTCACAGTCGTCGAGCTGCGCGGCAACACCGACCACGTCGCGCATCTCGTCACGCTCGACGGTGATACGGAGCAGATCCTGCCACTGGAAGGCGGGCCGTCGCCGGCACAGTACGCGCCCGGGGCATGGTTGGCGGACGGATCCGGGTTCCTGATCGGTAGCGACGCCGGCCGGGACTTCCTCGGGCTGGCCCGCTACGACCTGGCCGACCGTTCGCTGCATTGGCTGGAGACCCCGGACTGGGACATCGAGCATGCTGACCTGTCCCGGGACGGCCGAACTCTGGTGTGGACGGTCAATGTGGACGGTACGTCCCGCTTGTACGCGAGGGACCTGGTGACCGGGGAGAACCTCAGCGTGCCACCGCTGCCGGCCGGTGGTGTAGACCGCATCTCGCTCTCGGCCGACGGCCACCAGCTCGCGCTGATGCTGGAGACTGCGACCCGGCCGACGAACATCGCGCTCGCCGATCTGGCACCGATTCCCGATGCGACAGCCAGCCGGCTGCGCTGGCTCACGGAGGCCCGCCCGGTCGCGGCGTCCGCCACCGCCGAGCCGACCCTGATCCGGTACCCCACGCATGATGGACGCGAGATCCCCGCCTGGTTGTACCGTCCGGCGGCGGAGGGACTGCGTGGCGTGCTGCTGTCCATCCACGGTGGACCGGAGGCCCAGGAACGCCCGCGGTACAACTACGCGGGGCTGTACCAGTACCTCGTCGCCAACGGCATCGGCGTGCTCGCGCCCAATGTGCGGGGCTCGACCGGGTACGGCACGGCGTACCAGCGGCTGATCCTGCGCGACTTCGGCGGCGCCGAACTCGGCGACTTCGAGGCCGCGGCGCACTACCTGCGCGGGCTGGACTGGGTGGACCCGGAGCGCATCGGCGTCTTCGGTGGCTCGTACGGCGGCTTCGCGACCCTCTCGTGCCTGAGCCGGCTGCCCGAGTACTGGGCGTGCGGCGTATCGATCGTCGGGCCCAGCAACCTGGTGACGTTCGCCCGCGCGGTACCGCCGACGTGGCGCGCGATGATGGCCGCGTGGGTCGGCGACCCGGAGACCGAGGCGGACTTCCTGCTGTCGCGGTCGCCGATCACGTACGTCGACGCGATCCGCGCGCCGCTGTTCGTCATCCAGGGCGCCAACGACCCGCGCGTCGTCAAGACCGAGAGCGACCAGATCGTCGACGCGCTACGGGAGCGAGGCGTGGAGGTCCGCTACGACGTGTACGAGGACGAGGGGCACGGCTTCACCAAGCGCGAGAACGAGGCCAAGGCGTTCGCCGATACCGCCGACTTCCTGGTCGGCCACCTGGCTTGAACTCATCGCGGTCGGAGCTTCAGGCGCATCGGGGCGCTGACGACGCCGGCGGCGAGGTTCGAGACGAGGCGTACCGGCGGCTCGGCGAGCTCGAAGCACTCCAACCGCGTGAAGAACTCCTCGAACACGAGCTGCAGGGTCAGCCGGGCGAGGCTCTGCCCCACGCAGTAGTGGGCACCGCCGCCGAATGCGAGGTGCGGGTTCGGCGTACGGGCCGGGTCGAAGACATCCGCGCGATCGAACACGCGCTCGTCCCGGTTCGCCGACGCGATCGACGCGAGAACCGCATCGCCCGCGCGGATGGTCACGCCGTGCAGTTCCAGATCGTGCTTCGCGTGCCGGAGGAAGTTCATCGTCGGTGACGACCAGCGCAGTGCCTCCTCGACAGCGGTCGACGTCGGCGCGTCGACCGGCCACCGGCCCTCACCACCGCCCTGCTCGGCGACCGCGATGAGCGTCGACACGATCGCCTGGGACGTGGTGACCGCCGCACCCAGGAAGACGTTGTAACAGTTGACGATCACCTCCTCGTCCGTCATCGGACGGCCGCCGGCGTCGACCGTGAGCAGGTGGCTGAGCAGGTCGGTACCGAGTGCCGCCCGGCGTTCCCGGACCCGGCGGCGGAAATAGTTCATGATCTCGTGGTGCGCCCGCAGCAGGGTGCTCTCCATCGAGCCGGTGCGGTAGTGCGGATCCAACGGCGCCACGGCCGCGTATGTCCACTGTAGAAGGACTTCTAGGTCCTCGCGCGGGAAGTCCATCAGCCTTACCACGCTGGCCACGGGTAGCCGTGCGAAAGCGGCCGCCACATCCCAGACGTCGCAGTCCCAGGCGGGCGCGATCGTCTCGCGTACCAGCGCGCGGAGCCAGCCGGCGTGGTCACCGACCGCGTGCCGGGTCAGCGGCCGGCCGAGTGGCTCGCGCAGCCGTTGGTGCCGTGGCGGATCGGTGACCGCGACCATCTTGCCGGCGGCCGGATCCGGTACGCCCAGCGACCAGAGCACGATGCCGAGCTCCGACGTGAACGCCTCGTGGTCGCGCAGCACCCAACGCACGTCCCGGTACCGGGTCACCGCCCAAAACCCCGGCCCCGGCTCGGCGTTCCAATGGACCGGGGTGTGGTCGCGCAACGCCCGCCAGACGCGATGCGCCTCCCCCCGCGCGTAGAGCTGCGGGTCGTAGAGATCCACCCCCTTGCGTTGATCATGAAGTTGGTTACGCGACACGCCGTCGACCCCGCAACTAAGTTCATGATCAACGCAAGGGGGTGGGGGCGGAGGGGGTGGCGGGCGGCGGGCGGGGTTCATGCGGCGATTTCGACGCGCGTGTGGTCGCCGAGGATGAGGCGGTGGTGGCGGCCGGCGACGACACCGCCCCGACCCACTTCGGCTGAGCGGCCGATCAGCGAACCGTAGACACCGGAGATGCCACGCACACCGGCGCCGTCGAGCAGGATGGAGTATTCGAGACCCGACTGCGATACGACACAACCGGCACCGACCGCGGTGTACGGGCCGATGAAGCTGTCCTCGACCACCGTGTCCGCACCGATGACGACGGGGCCGACGATCCGCGAGCGGACCACCCGCGCGCCCTCGGCGAGGTCGACCGGGCCGACCAGGTGGCTCTGCGTGTCGACCGCTCCGGCGATCTGCCCACCCGTCGCCTCCAGCAGATGCTGGTTGCACTCCAGCAGATCCTCGACCCGGCCGGTGTCCTTCCAGTACCCGTCGAAGCGCTCGCCGCGGACCGGGGCGCCGTTCTCGACGAGCCACTGCAACGCGTCGGTGATTTCGAGCTCGTTGCGCCAGCTCGGCGTGATGTGGGCGATGGCCGTATGGATGGCCGGGGTGAAGAAGTAGACGCCGATGACCGCGAGGTCGCTGCGCGGGTGGGCGGGCTTCTCCACCAGCCGGACGACTCCACCGTCCACATTGAGCTCGGCAACGCCGTATTCCTCGGGATTGTGCACCTTCGTCAGCGCGAGCTGCGCGGCCGGGCGGTACTGGCGGAACGTCTCGGCGAGACCGGTGATCCCGCCCACGAGCACGTTGTCGCCGAGGTACATGACGAAGTCGTCGTCGTCGAGGAAGTCGCGGGCCAGAGTGACGCAGTGCGCCAACCCGAGCGGTACCGGTTGGTGTACGTACGTCAGCGTGAGGCCGAGGTCGTCGCGGGCCGCCACGGCGGAACGGATGTCGTCGCCACGGTCACCGACGATGACGCACACCTCGGTGACTCCCGCCTCGCGCAGGTTCTCCAGGCAGTGCACGAGTACCGGCTTGTTGGCCACGGGTACGAGCTGCTTGGGCATGGAGTGGCTGAACGGGCGCAGCCGCGTACCCATGCCGCCGGAGAGAACGAGTCCCTTCATAGTTACGCCAAGAGCTCGCGGCGGATGGCCGCCTGGATGTCCGGGCCGATGCCGAGGCCGCGGTTCAGGTACTCGTCGAACGAGCCGAACGTGGCGGTGACCGCACCGAAGCCGGCGTCGAGGTACTCGGCGAACGCGTACGTGGCGCCGAACGCGGCGTTGCTCAGCAGGAAGTCCTCGTACACCTGGGCGCGCGGTACGCCGAGCGCGGTGAGCAGAACGGCGCTGGCCCAGCCGGTGCGGTACGTCCCGGAGTTGCAGTGCCACAAGGTCACCCGTCCCGACGACGCGACGTGGCGCAGGGCGGTACCGAACGACTGCCTCGCCTCGCTCGCGGTCACGTAGCCGCGGAACTCGGCCTCGGTCGCCGGATCGGGAGCGGTCAACCCGCCCGGTGGCGGGCCGACGGCTCCGGCGCCGCGCGGGGCGGCGCCGCCGACGGGCGCCGACAGTGCGGACACGCCCGGCGGCAAGCGGTCGAGCCTGCCCCCGGCCTCCGCTGTCCCGCGAAAGTCGATCACCTGGGTCAACTTCAACGCGGCAAGCTGGCCGAGGCCCTGGTCGGTGATGCGGTGGAGGCTGCCACCCCGGTACACGCGCCCGGTGGCGACCCGCCGGCCCCCGTCCGCGGGGTAGCTGCCGAGGTCGCGGACGTTGAACGCGCCGTCGACCACCACGACGCGCTGGAACGGTGCCTCGGGCTGTGCGGCGGGTGGTGCGGTGCCGGTACCGCTCTTGCAGGCAGTGAGCGCGCCGGGAGCGAGTACCAGCCCGGTACCCACCACGGCCGCCTGCACGACACGTCGCCTGGACAGGACAAGCGGCTCCGCCATGGCTGGCTCCCTTCGCTTTTGCAAACTGTGTCCCTTGTGGACTGTTCCGAGCACGGTAGGTGCCGGACCTCGGGAGTGAATGCAGTCGCGCTTGCGAACGGCACGACGCCGGCACCGCGACGCCGGCTCGACTAGGCCTCGAGCGATCCCGGCTAGCTTCGCGGTGCTCCCGGACCCGCCGACGTTAGGGGACGTGCACGATGGCCACCGCGGAACTCTGTACCGTCCAGACGATCTTCGCCGCGTTTCTCGCCGAGACCAACGGCACCGAGCCCGAACACATCGACCCCACCAGTTACGTGACGGACGTCGCTGTCAACTCGGTACAGATGCTGCAGATCCACGCCCGCCTCGAGGACGCGTTCGAGATGGAGATTCCGGCAGCGGCGCTGTTCGACTACGACACCGTGGCGGCCCTCGCCGACTACCTCGCCGGTCGTCGGTGACGACGGAACTTCGCCGGCTCGGCCGCTCGGACCTGTTGACCTCGCCGATCGGGTTCAATGCCGTCAGCTTCACGACCGGTTGCGGAACGGTCGATCCCGCCGAGGTATCGGCGATCGTGGCACAGCTGCGGGAGACCGCACTCGCCCTGATCGACGTCACCGACCTGACCGGCTCGGGAGAGGTAGAGGCACTGTTCGGTCGGGCCATCCGCGGCCAGCGGGACGCGTTCGTACTGACGAGCCGAGGCGGTGCCCGGTACACGGTCCACGGGCATCTGACCACAGTAGACGGCCGGCCGGAGAACGTAGCTTCCGCCTGCGACACGACGCTGCGCCGGCTCGGCACCGACCACCTCGATGTCTACCTCCTCGATCGCGTGGACCCCCACGTACCGATCGAGGACAGCATGGGGGCGCTGGCCGCGCTGGTGGCCGCCGGCAAGATACGCCACATTGGACTGTCGCATGTGGATGCCGAACAGCTAAGGCGCGCACACGCCGTGCACCCCGTGACCGTGGTGGCGGCGGAGTACTCGCTGCTCGAGCGGAGCATCGAGGCGGAGATCCTGCCGACCGCGCGGGAACTCGGGGTGGGGCTGGCGGCGTACCGCCCGCTGGGCCGTGGCCTGCTGACCGGCAGGTTCACCTCGCCCGACCAGCTGGCCGAGGGCGACTACCGTTGGGCCGACCCGCGCTTCTGGCCGGAGAACTTCGGACGCGTCCGCGCGGTGACGGAGGCGGCCGAGCGGCTCGCGTCACTGCGGCACCTGAGCCTGGCCCGGCTCGCGCTCACCTGGCTGCTGGCACAGGGCGACGACATCGTGGCGCTGCCGGGCACGCGCAACCTGACTCACCTGGAGATGAACCTCGCCGCGGCGGACGTACGGCTCACGCCCGACGAGCAAGCCCAGCTCTGCTCGCTGCTGGACCCCGGCAAGAGCGCGTGACGCAGACTTTGGCGAGGCGCCTGGACCTTCGGTCGGCGCAGATCCAGCCCAAGGGAACCCGAGCGACCGGCTGGAGCATCGTTCGAGGCGGACCCCAACGCGCCACCGGACCGTGTACGGACATCGAGTCCACGGATACCGGAGGAGGCAGACGTTGCGAAGGATGCTGCGCACTGTCGGGCGCCACATTGCGAACGGCCTGTCGGCGATGGGTCAGATGTTGTTCACCACCTTGCTACCGGAGGCGGCCGCCGAGGGCGGTGCGCCGATGCCCGGACATCCGGAGCGGCTCGTACCACACCTGCCGCCGTCCCCGGTGGAGCGTCAACTGTGGGCCCAGCTTGGCGGTGGGTCGAGTCGGCGCTGACCCGACCCTCCGTTGGCGTCACCGCTCGACCGCGTGCGGTTTGCGCCCGACGACGAGCGTGTCCGCCGTGCCGAGCGCTTGCCGGCTCACCTCGACGAAGCCCGCGTCGGTCAGCCACCGCTGGCACTCCGAGGCCGCGTACTCCGAGCCGCCCTTCGTGACCAGCAGCATGTTGAGGCTCACGATCAGGCGGGCCAGGTCGGTCGGCTCGTCGTCGAGCATCGCGTCGTAGACCAACAGGGCGCCGTCCGGCCGTACCGCCGAGAACGCCTTCTTCACGAGGAGCTGGCGTTCCTCGGACGACCAGTTGTGCAGTACGTGCCCGATGATCAGGACGTCACCGACCGGCAGCGGGTCGGTGAAGAAGTTGCCGCCGACGAACCGCACCGGCGACGGCGGCTGCAGCGTGGCCATGTGCTCCGCCAACGGTACGGCCATGACCGGCAGGTCGAACACCGTGGCCGACAGGTGCGGGTGGGCGCGGACCAGGCGCGCGGCGAGGTTCCCCCGGGCGCCGCCGACGTCGACCAGTTCCTGAAACCGCGACCAGTCGACCGCCTCGGCGAGCAGCGGCGCGAGCAGGGTGTTGACCGAGTCCATCATGCGCAGGTACTGCGCCTGCTGGTCCGGCCGGGACAGCATCCGCTCGAACTCGCCGTCCTGGGCCGACGGCACCTGTGGTTCACCGGTACGCAGTGCCTGCGTCAGGTTGCCCCACGCCGGGTAGAGCACCCGGTTGGCGCGGTGGAAGAAGCCGCCCTGGTAGGTCGGGCTCGCCGGGATCAGGTGCCGGCGGGCGCTCTCGGTGCAGTCGTACCGGCCCCGGGCTCGGGTCAACAGGCCGAGGGCCACGAGCGCGTCGAGAAAGTCGGAGGCGCCCCGCTCGTGCAGCCCGAGGCGCGTACCGATCTCGGCCGCGGTAGCGGGTCCGTGCTGGTCGAGGTCGACGAACAGGCCGAGCTCGCTCGCGGTCAGCAGCAACTTCGCGTGGCAAAACGCATTGCCCAACCGCTTGATGTCGGCCGGCTCGAGGGCGTCGGCCGGTGGCGCGGCGGCCGGTGCCGGCGGTGCCTGAAGCATCATGGTGCGTCCTCTCTCATGGGTCGGGGTCAGTGGACGAGCAACAGCGCGCAGGCGTTCGCGGCCAGAGCGAGCACAGCCAGGTAGGTACGGAGGAGGTTGAAGGCGCGCCAGCGCGTCCGCGGGTCGGCCCAGTCGATCGGTACGGGGCCGGCAGGCAGGCGCTTGACGCTCCGGTTGATCGGGACGTTGCCCAGTTGGGAGACCGCGGCGACCCCGCACCCGAGCACTGCGGCCACGCCGAACCAGAGCCGACCGGCCGCGGTATCGGCGCCTGCGGCCAGCGCGACATCGATGAGAGTCCAGGTGGCCACCATCGGCGGCATCACGTGGTCGTACCGGCGCCCGACGAGCTTGTGCAGCTCGACGTACCGCTCGGGCGGCACGCTGAGGAACGCCGGTACGACGCTGAGGGCAACGGAGAACAGTACGCCGGCGGTCAGCCCGCTGCCGACCAGAACGGCGACGCCCAGCCACACGTCCACTTCTCGCCGCCTACGCGGCCGACGACAGGCGCTGGTACGGCGCGAACTCACTCATCGTGGGCCGTCCGTGGCTGAGTACCTCACGGTGCAGCCGCTGCAGCTCGGGCTGTGGGTCGAGACCGAGCTGGCTGCTGAGCACCCGACGTAGGTCCTGGTACGCCTGCAGCGCCTCGCCCCGCCGCCCGCTGCGGGACAGCGCGACGATCAGCTGGCCGTGGAACCACTCGTTGAGCGGGTGGCTCGCCACGAGTGACCGCATCTCGCCGATGAGCTCGCGGTGGCGGCCCAGCTCGGCGTCGGCCTGGATGCGCAGTTCGAGGGTGCGCATGCGCTGCTCCTCGAGGTGTACCGCGTGCGCCTCGAGCAGATGCCCACGCCGGACATTGGCGAGGCTCGGTCCCCGCCACAGATCGAGCGCCCTGCGCAACAGTTGCGCGGCCTGCTCGGGCTGTCCCCGTTCGAGCATTTGCCGGCCCTGCCAGGAAAGCGCCTCGAAGGTGGTGGCGTCGAGCTGGTTCGGCGAAACGCGCATCAGATAGCCGGGCGCCTTGGTGACCAACCACTCGCTCGCGGCGGACACCTCGCCGCGCGGGTCGAGAATCTTGCGGAGCTGGTAGATGTACGTCTGCGCGGTACCGATGGCACTCGTCGGCGGCTCTTCGCCCCAGAGCTCCTCGATCAACGAGTCCATCGACACGACCTGGTTGGCCCGCAGCAACAGCAGCGCGAGCACGCGGCTGACCTTTGGGGGTGAAGGAGTGCACACCCGATCGCCGTCGAGAACCTCTAACGGACCCAATACCTGGAAATGAAGCATCGGTTTGCTCCTATCAACGAAACTGATGCAATTCTCCGCTTCCCGGAGCAAGTTAAGACCACCTCCGTCCGCACAGCAAGATGCAATAAACGAAAATGAGTCGACAGTGTTAATGGGACTACCACCAGCGCACTGTGTTTATACGAAGGTTGTAGTGGGTATTACTACCTTCGATGTACGCCTCTTGCAATTCTTTAGCGAAGCGCGATTAGAGTCCGCCATGGCCACATTACTAATTGATTCCGGTGCATCGGTACCGGCCAGTCACCGGATAGGACAGCTCCGGCTCTGTGTGGTCGAGGCTCGTCCCGTCGTGCTCCTCATCTACGCGGTGCGCTTCGTCGTCGCCTTCGCGCTGACCCATCCCGCTGGTGTGCCCGCCCCCTGGTGGCGCCTTCCGGTCGCGCTGTTTACGTGGGTACTCGCCGCGGCCAGCGTCTACCTCCTCGACGGCGTGGCGGACGTCGTCGAGGACCGGCTCAACGGATCCACCCGGCCCATCGCGCGGGGTGCCCTGCCGGCTTCGCTAGCACTCAACATCGGCATCCTCTGGGCCGGACTATCGATCGCCGGTGCACTCTTGCTGGGCGCGCCGTATGTATTCCTGGTACCGACGCTGCTATTGCTCGGGTATGCCTACTCCGGTCCACTGTTGCGACTCAAGCGCTGGTCACCCGCTGCCGGTGCGACGGTTCTGATCGCGGGTCTGCTCACGTTCGTCGCCGGCGGAGCCGTATCGGGCTCGGTACCGACCTCGCCGACTCTGATCGTTTTCGCTGCCGCGATGTCCTCCTGGATGGGATTCGTGGGAGCGCTGGCCAAGGACTTTTCGGACGTCCTCGGCGACGCCCTTACCGGCCGGCGTACCTGCGCCGTGGTCAAGGGCATCCGGCGCGCCGGGTGGCGCCTCTCGCTCAACGCGATCCTCGTCGCGGCCGGCTTCCTAATCGCCGCGACATATGTCGACCATACCCTGCTGTGGCCGGCGCTGGCCGTACTCCTCGGAGCGATCGCCGTAACGCTGGGCTGCCGTCCCCAATCCGCGCAGATCCGACCGCGCCGGCCGTACCGGGCATTCATGGTCACCCAGTACCTCGCCCACGCCGCGGTACCGGTCGCAATTGTCTGCTCTTGAGCCGGCGACCCTCCGCCGCGCGGGCCATATCCGACGCCGATCAGGCTGACTGCATAGACGATCACCGCTGGGGCCGGATACGCTTGGCAACGGTTGGGGGACACCGGAGTCGACTGGGGACCCGCGCATGCAGGAAACGTTCCGTACAACTCTCGCCAACCTAATCATCGAGGCGATGCCGGCAATCCTCGTCGAATTCGAGGCGGCTTTACGGTCCGTGGACAGTCCCCTACTCGAGGATGAATTGTCGCGAACCCAGGTTCTCGCACATGTCCGCGAAATTGTGGAGAAAACAGCCCAAGAGATCGTCGGCCAAGAGGACTCCGGGATCCACCACCGCCTCGCCCGGGATATCGGAGCCACGCGGGCCGCCACCGGCGTACACCCGAACGAGTCGCTGCGGGCGGCGGACCTGCTGTTCGGTGCGGCGATCCGGGCCCTGTCGACCCGGATCGACGGAGCCCGCGGGGCGGAGCAGCTCGGCCTGGTCGCCGTGACCCTGCATGAGGTGCTGGCCCGGCGGCTGCGGACGGCGGCCGACTCGTACGTCAGCGTGCTGCTCAACCGGGTACACCAGGCGCAGGTCGAGGAGCGCCGGCGGATCAGCCGGGAGCTGCACGACCACATCGGCCACGGAATCGCCGTTGCCCAGCGCAATCTGGAATTGTTCGACATATTCCTGCAGGACGACCCGGACCGGGCCCGCGCACGGGTACAGACGGCGCGACAAGGGCTCACCGACACCATGGACGCGGTTCGCCAGGCGATCAGCGACCTGCGTCTCGTCGAGCCGCTGGAGAGCCTCGAGAAGGCGCTCAAGCTGTTCCTCGAGTCATCGGCGGACCCGGAGCTCGAGCGGTATGTCGAGGTCAACGGCGACGAGGCGTGGGCGCCGACGGGGACGATCGAGGAGACGTTCCTCATCCTCCGCGAGTCGCTGCGCAACACCATCGCGCATGCCGGCGCACATCGGGTTCTCGTACGTATAGACATTTCACCCGACGAGCTGCGAGCCTCGGTCGTGGACGACGGGCGGGGCTTCGATCCGGCCGTCGGCCGGCACGGTGGCACTGGCCTGCTCTCCATGCGGGAGCGCGCTGCGCTGCTCAACGGTTCCTTGATGCTCACCAGCACACCCGGCAGGGGTACCCACGTCGAGCTGTTCGTGCCGCTCACCGGAGGCGCGTCATGAACTCCCTCCACCCGATCAGCGTGGTTCTTGTCGACGACCACGTACTCATGAGGGAAGGCCTGCGCGAGATCCTCGAGACGCAGCCGGACGTGGTCGTGGTCGGCGAGGCCGGCGACAGCGCGACGGCCATCTCGGTCATCGCGGAGCACCAGCCGCGGGTGATCCTCCTCGACGTGGAGATCCCGGGCGGCGACGTGACCGACACGGTCACCGCGGTCAGGGAACTCTCGCCGAGGACGGAGATCATCATTCTCAGCATGTATGACGGTCCGCACCTCGTGCAGCGGCTGCTGGCGCTCGGCATCCGGGGATACCTGCTCAAGAGTGTCGGCCGGGCCGAGCTGGTGTCGGCCATCCGCAACGCGAGCACGGACGACGGCAACGTGATCCTGTCCGTCTCCCGGCGCAGCTTGTCACAGATGCCGACCACGGGCGCCCTGACTCCCCGCGAGCTCGACGTCCTGGAGCTCGCGTCCCGGGCCTTGAGCAACGCCCAGATCGCCTCGCGGCTCTACCTCACCGAGGCCACCGTCAAGCGCCACCTGAGCAACATCTTCGCCAAGCTCGGCGCGGTGTCGCGGATCGACGCCGTGAACAAGGCGGTCGCCGCGTCACTCATCCCGCCGCCGCGCGACGGCGAGGACCGCGCCTAGGGTGTCTCTCCTCTGTGGACGGCCAGGACCGCCGCGACCACCGGCCGCGGGTCGAGACCACTGGAGAGATCGAACGGGTACGGCTCGAAGGTGACCCCCTCGACACCGCGGCTGGCGACGACCGTGGCGACCACCTCACGCCGCTGTCCGTCCACGGTGAGGAGAACCTGGTACGTGCCGTCCGCTACCGGCGTCACCTGATCGACCTGCGCGGTGGACTTGTTCGCGCTCATTCCGCCCGCCACACTCCTCCCGCGACGTACTGCTTGATCCACGCCTCGCCGACCTTGTATACAGCTCCGGCCGTGGTACCGGGGTCTCTGACCAGGAACCGGCCGTCACTGAGCGGCTCGATGAATACAGTATGGGCCTTCGTGAACGGGACCTGGAGCTGAGCTGCCATCGGCCCGCCCCTGGCGGCCTCGAGCGCCTGAGCCCCGTTATCGAAGAACTGGCCCGCGTAGTTCGGGCCTCCGGACATGTCGTTGAGCACACCGATCAGGCGGGTCACCGGTTGGTCCTCCCCGATCACGGAAAGGATCTGAGCTTCCTTGACCGCGCCACCCGTGAGCATCTCGCCGGCGGCGGACGTGCAGGAGAGTTCCCTGCTCTGCGCGACCACCTCTCCGCCGTACTCGACGCCCTTCACTCCCCGCATCCACGGTCCGGATTCCTCGGCCGCTGCGCGGGCGACGTCGTCCGCACCACGCGCCATGTCATCGATGCTGCCGCCGCCGGCGCCGGCTACCCGGGCAATGCTCTCCCCGGCCTCGTCGGCGGCGGAACCCGCCGTGGTGGCGAGCTTGATGCCCTTGGCCCACTTGGCGGCCAGGCCCGAGCCCAGGCCGATGGCCAGCTCGGCCCCGGTCGAGATCCACGCGGCTTCGTTGGGCGTGTAGCCCGCCTCGATCGCCTGCTCCCGGATGAACTTGCCGGTGTACGTCTCGTAGATCTCGTCGTTGGGTTCGCTCCAGGAGCGGTACCCCGCGTACATGGTGTCCAGCCCGTGCACGATCGGGATGGCCCCCACCCCGTAGAACTCGAGGAGACCGACGCCGGCGACGACCTCGGCCCCGCCGCCGACCATGTTGAGGAAGCCGATGACCTCGTCCCAGACGCTGTTGCCCCAGCCGCCGTCGTCGGTACCGGTCTCCATCGGGCCGGACTGGCCGCCACCCGCGCTCTGGATGCCGCTGGCCTTGTCCTGTTCCGTCGCGTTGCGCTGAGCTGTGGCCTTGAACGCGGCGAGTCGTTGCAGCCCGCTGCTGAGCCCGTCGGCCAGCTCCCGTAGCTGCGTGGCCAGCGTCTCGCCGTTCGGCCCGAACACCGGGCACTTGTTGTCGGCGATGGACCGCAGCGAGGCGGCGATCTGGTCCGCGCGGGTCGCGGCCTTGCCGCAGGCGGCGGTCACTTGTCCGCCCAGTACGGCCGTGTCGGCGCCCAGGAAATTGGCCATCGCACGCTCGCCTTCGCTCGTGGTTGCGACGGACGGTATCCGCGCCGATCGCTTGCCGACCATGCCGCCGCGCCCGGAAGCTTCCGGCTCGATGTTGGTTCGACGTGGTCTCGACCCGGCGGCCCGATGCTCTGCGCAGGTCCTGGCTCGAGCAGAGGGGACGCCCGTTGTGACGAACTTGTCGGTACTCGCCGTCTTCGCCCACCCGGACGACGCCGAGCTGGGCTGCTACGGAACGCTCGCGGGCCTCGGTGCGGCCGGCTTCGATCTGCACGTCCTGGCCCTCACGAACGGATCGAACAGCTGCTCGCCGGATGCCGCGTTCCGTACCGTCGAGGCCAAGGAATCCGCCGGGGTCATCGGTGCGGACATCGTCATCGAGGACTTCGTCGACGGTGGCCTCGAGCCGTACCGCGAGACGTACTCGTGCATCGACGACCACATCGCCCGGGTACGGCCGTCCGTGGTGATCACTCACCGGGTCGGCGCCCTGGACCACCAGGACCACGAGACGGCCGGGCGGGCCGCGACGGTGATGGCCGCGCGCAGCTCGTTCGTGAAGGTCATCCTGCAGGCCGAACCGCCGCTGATGAACAACCTGTTCTGCCCGAACTTCTACGTCGATGTCACCGCGTACATGCCGGACAAGCTCGCGGCTGTCGCGAAGTACCAGTCCGAGCGGGACAAGCCGTTCGCCGCCGAGCAGGCGATCCGCGACCGCGGTACCTGGTGGGCGCGCCAAGCCGAGACGCACAACCTCACGCAGACGCGGTACTGCGAGGCGTTCCACCTCGTCAAGGCCAAGTTCGACGTGGAGCTGATGGCAGCTCTGAGCCGGGTGGCGGGATGAGCGCCCTCCGTCGATCAAGGGCAAATGGGCGTGATTCGATCTCCCCGCAACCCCCTTTTGCCCTTGATCGACAGAGCCTCGGCGTCGTGCTCGTCGACGACCTGGCCGACCCGCCGAGCCTGTGCGGCCGGCCGGCTGTCGACTGGTTGCTGGACACGGTCGAGGCGCTGGCTCC
>Ga0209382_10003689_pt1 | contig 21045 bp, 20 predicted proteins | sample SoiMetdeltSBSDD5_FD_187599 | JGI IMG/M metagenome (GOLD analysis project Ga0209382, IMG submission 187599) | Bulk soil microbial communities from a Populus tree surrounding site in Tennessee, USA - Soil MetaG P. deltoides SBSDD5 (SPAdes) (version 2) | ecosystem: Environmental > Terrestrial >... | reverse complement strand
TTCCCTTCATCTCCTTGGCTCGCCGATTCTGCGCCAGCACAGCGCGGAGGTGACCACCGTTGATGCCGAGGTCCGCCGTCTGATCGAGGACCTGTTCGAGACCATGGACGCCGCGAAAGGCGTGGGCCTTGCCGCTAACCAGGTGGGCGTCGCTCGGCGAGTGGCGGTCGTCGATGCCGATGAAGACCGCTTCGTGATGGTGAACCCCAGGATCATCGAAGCCGAGGGACGCGCGGTCGCCGAGGAGGGCTGCCTCTCTATCCCGGAGATCTACGCCGACGTCACCCGGCCCGAACGGGTCGTCGTGGAAGCGCTGGACGCGGACGGGACGCTGTACCGGAAAGAAGCAACCGGTCTCAAGGCCCGAGCCATTCAGCACGAGATCGATCACCTGGACGGCATTCTGTTCCTGGACCATCTCAGTTTGATCAAACGGCAGATGCTCATGGCCAAGTGGCGCCGCGAGCATAAGGACGCCGGCTTCACCAAAGAGGTGTCGGGAGCCTCTGCCCGGTCGGAGTGATGCGGATCGTGTTCTTTGGGACCCCGGATTTTGCCGTGGCATCCCTCCGGGCCCTGATCCAAAGTCGCTTCACCGTCTGTGGGGTGGTCACCCAACCCGACAAGCCGCAGGGACGATCCCGCTCCCAGCTGGTGCCTCCTCCCGTCAAGGTCGCTGCCCAGGCGGAAGGTATCCCGGTTCTTCAGCCGGCCCGCCCGGTCGGCGACGTCTTTGCAACCAGTCTTCGCCGCCTGGAACCGGACCTCGGCGTCGTGGTAGCCTACGGTCACATCCTGCGGCCCCAGATCCTTTCCATCCCCCCGCATGGGATGATCAACGTCCACGCGTCCTTGCTGCCCCGTTTCCGGGGAGCAGCCCCGATCCAGCACGCTATTCTGCGAGGTGAACCAGAGACCGGGATCAGCATCATGCAGATGGAGGAAGGTCTGGACAGCGGGCCGGTGCTCCACCGTCTGACCACCCCAGTGGCTCCCGACGAGACCTCAGGTAGTCTCACTGCCCGCCTGGCGGACCTCGGAGGGGCAGCACTGGTCGAGGCGCTCTCGTTGATCGCCGGCGGTCTCGCGCGAGCCCAACCCCAGGATCCCAGCCGGGCCACCTACGCTCCAAAGATCGATCGGGACATGGCTCGGCTGGCCTGGGAACGGGATGCGGGTACGCTCGAGCGGCAGGTCCGGGCCTTCGATCCCTCGCCGGGCGCCTGGACCATGCTGAATGGATGCGTGGTCAAGCTCTTCGGTGCCACAGAGGTCCCGGGCACAGGGGAGCCAGGATCTGTGCTCGCTGCCGGAGAGCGGCTGGTCGTCGCGGCTGGTCGCGGTGCACTGGCTCTGCGAGAGGTCCAACCTGCCGGGCGGACTCGCATCCCGGTTGCCGCGTGGGTGCGCGGCCGGGGCATCGCGACGGGCCAGCAACTGGCATGAGACCACTTCCTAGAGTTCACGCGTACACCGACCCTGCCATCCTCGAGCAGCCCGACTTTGGAATCCGGGCCGCCGCCATTGCCGCGGCCGGACCCGCCGTGGCCTTGCACGCGCGCGCGCGGGGGCAGAGTGCTGCCACGCTTGCCGCCGCAGCGCTTCGGCTGGTGGCCCTGGCCCGGCCACCGGAGGCGGCGGTAATCGTGAGTGAACGCAGCGACATTGCGGCGGCGGCCGGTGCCCAGGGCGTTCAGCTGGGGGTGCATGACCTGACTCCGGCAGACGCTCGGCTGGTGCTGACCCACGGGTGGATCGGGTGCTCGGTTCATAGCCGGGAGGAGGCAGTTCATGCGGTGCAGGCCGGAGCCGACTTTCTGGTGGTTGGAACGATCTATGAATCCGAGTCTCATCCGGATCGTCCGGCCGCCGGACTCGGGTTGGTCGGCGAAGCCGCCGCGCAGGGGGTGCCGGTGATCGCAATCGGAGGAATCACCCCGGCTCGAGCCCGAGAGGTCCGGTCCGCCGGCGCCTACGGTGTGGCGGCTATCCGCGCACTGTGGCACGCACCTGATCCGGCCGCAGCGACGCTGGCGATGCTCGAGGCCTGGACGGAAAATCAATGACCGAGCTTCATGTAGTGGTGAACGGCGAGCCGAGGCTGGTGCCGGGCCCCGCGACTATCGCCGATCTGCTTCGCCAGCTCAACCTCGACCCCCGAACGGTCGTGGTGGAGCTGAACCGAGAGATTGTGCGTCGGCCTCGTCTGGAAGAGACCGCCCTCTCGGAAGGGGACTCTATCGAGCTGGTGCACTTTGTGGGAGGCGGTTAACCCGGACGGTTATCTTTCAGCAGACCTGTGACGCCTGCGGCCACTGAGTGACGGAATTCCTATGGCGAGCATCATTCAATCTGAGACAGCTACCGACACCCAGCTAACCATCGCGGGACGACGCTTTCGGTCCCGCTTGATGGTGGGAACCGGCAAGTACCGTAGCAACAGCCAAATGGCGCAGGCCATCGAGGCATCGGGAGCGGAGATTGTAACCGTTGCGGTGCGCCGGGTGGATCTGGACCGGACGAAGGAAGCGGGCATACTGTATCACTTGCCCGCCGACGAGTACTTCCTCCTCGCCAACACCGCCGGGTGTTACACCGCTGACGAGGCACTCCGGTATGCCAGGCTGGCGCGAGAGGCGGGATTCAACGAGTTCATCAAGCTAGAGGTCATCGGAGACCGGGAGACTCTGCTTCCCGATACCGAGGGTCTTCTGAGCGCGGCCCGAGAATTGGTCCGAGATGGATTTGCGGTCCTGGCGTACACCAATGACGACCTGGTCACCGCCCTCAAGCTGGAGGATGCAGGGTGTGCCGCCGTGATGCCCCTTGCTTCCCCCATCGGCAGCGGCCTCGGACTCCTGAATCCGTACGGGATTCGCGCCATCAAGCGACGGCTATCGGTCCCCGTGATCGTCGATGCCGGCGTCGGCACCGCCTCGGACGCCTGTCTGACCATGGAGCAGGGAGTGGACGGGATCCTCATGAACACGGCACTGGCCGAGGCCGAGGACCCCGTGGCTATGGCTTCGGCCATGCGCCTGGCGGTCGAGGCCGGACGACTTGCCTTCCTCGCCGGCCGGATGCCGCGTCGTGAGGTTGCCATGCCCTCGAGTCCGGTGCGCGGCATGCTCGGATAGCCGGCATTGGCTCCGGTGCCCATGACCCGCTCCCCCGGCATCCAGTCCCGACGAGCGGCGCTCAAGATCTTAACCCAGGTGCGCGAGGGGAAACCGTTCGACGCGGCGCTCGACCGCGTTGCCGGCGGCCTCTCCAGCAGTGACCGGCGGCTGACCCATGAGCTAGCGGCCGGTGTGCTGCGCCATCGCAGCCTGCTGGATCAACAGCTGGCCCCTCTGGTTCCTCGAGATTGGTCCCTGGTCGACCCGGTGCTGCAGGACATCCTGCGGATGGGAGCCTACCAGCTTATCCGGCTGGACCGCGTCCCCGCGCACGCGTCGGTGGACACCAGCGTAGCCTTGGCTCGGCGGCTGCGGGGAACACGGGCAGCCGGATTCGTAAACGCGGTCCTGCGGCGGCTTAGCCAGACGGCGCCCGAACGGACGAAGCCGGATGGGGACGTTCCAGCACTAGCGGTCGAGTATTCTCATCCGGACTGGCTGGTGGAACGCTGGCTCAATCGCTTCGGCCGGGAACAGACCGAGGCGCTGCTTCGCTGGAACAACACTCCGCCCCCGCTCGTGGCTCAGCCGGCACGGGAGGGCCTCGAACGGGTAAATGAGGAGTGGCGGGCCGCCGGAGTTGAGACAGTAGTCGCTCCCTACGGGGCTGGTATCATGCCCAATCTGACTCGCCCGGCCGAGTTGCCCGGCTATCGCGAAGGCCACTTCATCATTCAGGATCCGGCCCAGGCGCTGCTGGCTCGCTTTGTTGACCCTCCCGCCGGCGCAGTCCTGTATGACGCTTGCGCGGCGCCCGGAGGCAAGGCCATCGCGCTGGGTCGGACTAGTCGGGTCGTGGCGGGTGAGATCAACCGGCATCGGGCTCGCCGGCTGTCCGAAAATCTGGCCCGCGCCGGCAGCGGCCGGGAGCACGTGGTCGTGGCCGATGCAAGACAGCCACCGATTCGAACGGCCGATGTCGTTCTGCTGGATGCGCCCTGCACCGGTACCGGCACCTATGCCCGCCACCCCGATGCCCGCTGGCGAGTCACTCCCGATGCGCTGGCGCGGATCACCGAGCTCCAGCGGGAGCTGCTCGCCGGCGCAGTCGAGCTGGTGCCGCCGGGAGGGCTACTGGTGTACTCGACCTGCTCGCTGGAGCCGGAGGAGAACGAGATGCAAACGGAGCGGTTCCTGGAGCAGCACCCCGATTTTCACCGCGAACCCGGTCCGGTAGCCGCACTGCCGTTACTCTCGGCCAATGGGGATCTGAGTATCCTGCCGCAGCTCCATGGAATCGATGGGGCCTACGCAGCCCGGCTCCGGCGCAACGGATGAGGGCCAGGCGCCACCTTCCCTCCAGCGGTCCGCTGTTCCAGTCCGGACCCTGGCGCGCCTTCCTGCGCGATCTGGGCTTGATCCTCGCGACATTCATCCTGGGGTACGGCATCTCGGCGCTCTGGCTCACGCCCGGATCCATATTCAGCAAGGACCACGCGCTCCCCCGGGTGCTGGAGATGCCTGATGCGAAGGCCCGCCAGAAGCTGACCGAGCTCGGTTTCCGGCCTCGCCTGGACGGAGAGCGTCCCAACGACAGCTTTCCTGCCGGCACAGTGATCTGGCAGGATCCGGCACCAGGGACGGTGCTTGAACCCAACAGCGTTGTCCAGTTGGTTCTGAGCACCGGACCTGCCCTGGTGGCGGTCCCTGACGTGGTCGGGCTCAACGTTCCCCAGGCGAGCAAGATTCTCGCAGCTGCGGGAGTCCGGGTGGGTACGATCGATTCGACATCGGCCGGGCAGGAGCAAGGGGTAGTCATTGCCACAAGGCCCGCATCGGGTGTAGGACGACCGAGGGGCGCGGCGGTAGCGCTGGTGGTCAGCCGGGGCGCACCGGAGGCCGAGCCGTGACCGCGCGAATTGCGCCCAGCATTTTGAGCGCTGATCTCGGTCGCCTTCGAGAGCAGGTCGAGGACGTCCTGGCCGGAGGTGCGGAATGGCTCCACGTCGATGTGATGGACGGTCACTTCGTACCCAACCTGACCTTCGGTGCTCCGATCCTGCGGGCCCTCCGCCGGATCACCGATGTCCCGCTCGACGTTCACCTGATGGTCGAGCGGCCGGAGCACTACCTTGCCGAGTTTGCCGAAGCGGGGGCCACCGTCTTCACCTTTCACCCTGAAGCTACGGTCCACGTGCAACGGCACCTGGCAGCCGCTCGCGAGCGGGGGATGATGGCTGGACTTGCCTTGAACCCTTCGACTCCGGTCAGCCACATTGACGAGTTGTTGGCCGATCTCGACCTGGTACTCGTCATGTCGGTCAATCCGGGGTATGGCGGCCAGGCCTACATTCCCCAGTCTACCGAGAAGATCCGGCGGGTGCGGGCGCTGCTCGATCGGCGGCGAGCCCGAGCGGTGCTGGAGGTGGATGGAGGGATCACGCTGGACACCATCGGCGAAGCCTGGTCTGCGGGCGCCGATACCTTCGTCGCGGGAACTGCGGTGTTCGGCACCGCGGATCCGGCCCAGGCAGTCCGGGAGCTGCAGCTCCGGTGCACGGTGAGGGTCTGAGCGGTATGGCTAAGCAATGGCTGCTGGTGGTGGCGATCGTAGCGAGCCTCGCGGGCGGCGCGACGCTGCTGGCGAAGTTCGGACCCGACATCGAGGGAGTGTCGGTGGGCGCGCGGGCCCCGGACTACCGTGCCGTTGATCTCGCCACCGGCGACTCCGTTTCCCTTCGCGAGCGCTATCGCGGCGCGGTGACGCTGGTGAACGTATGGGCCACCTGGTGCGAGCCCTGCAAGATGGAAATGCCCGCCATGGAGCGCGTGTACCAAGCGCTCGCGCCACACGGATTTAAGATCGCGGCGATCAGCATCGATGTGGGACCTCCGGAGAGGGTCCAGGCGTTCGCCCACGATCTCGGACTGACCTTCGATCTGCTACAGGATCGCAGCACCAGGGTGCAGGACATCTACCAGACCACCGGTGTGCCTGAAAGCTTTCTGCTCAACCGGGACGGGATCATCGTGAAGCGGGTGATCGGCGCGCACGACTGGGACTCGCCGGTGAACCGCGGGTTGATCGAACGGCTGCTCGACGAACCTGCCGGCCGCTCATGACCCAACTCATTCTCGGCATCGAGACTTCCTGCGACGAGACCTCCGCCGCAGTGGTGCGATGGGAGGGCTCCCGACCTGCCTTGGTTTCCCTGGCGATCCTCTCCCAGGACATTCATCGCATCTTCGGAGGGGTGGTTCCCGAGCTCGCCAGCCGGGCCCATGTGCAGGCCATCGAATCGGTAACCGAACAGGCGCTGGCTGAGGCCGGCATCGGTCTCGGGCAGCTCGACGGAATAGCGGTTACCGCGGGTCCCGGCCTGGTCGGTGCCCTACTCGTCGGCGTGATGTACGGCAAGACTTTGGCCTTCAGCCTGGATCGCCCGCTGATCGGTGTCAATCATCTCGAGGGGCATCTGTTCGCACCCACGCTGGAGGACCCGGAGCTGGAGCCGCCGTTCATCGCCCTGCTGGTCAGCGGCGGCCACACCATGCTGCTGGACGTGCCGGAGTGGGGAGAGTACCGACTCCTGGGACAGACGCTCGATGATGCAGCCGGAGAAGCGTTCGACAAAGTGGCCAACCTGCTGGGCCTGGGATATCCGGGCGGTCCCGCCATCGAGCGGGAAGCCCGGACCGGCGCGGCCAAACGGTTCCAGTTCCCCCGGCCCATGCTCCAGGAGCTCGAGCGGGACGGGCCTCACCGCTACGCCTTCTCTTTTAGTGGCCTCAAGACGGCAGTGCTGCGAGCGGTGCCGACCCCCCTGGACTCAGCCCTGGTCCCCCACCTCGCTCGTGGCTTTCAGGATGCGGCGATAGAGGTGCTGGTGGCAAAGACCGCCCACGCCGTCGAGGCAACCGGCTACGAACTTGCCATGATCGGCGGTGGTGTGGCGTGCAACCGGGCATTGGTAGCGGCGCTGCGAGAGCGTCTGGCGGGAGTGGCCCGGGTCAGCGTAGCTTCCCCCCGGCTCAACACCGACAACGCGGCCATGATCGCGGCAGCGGGAGCCTGGCGGCTGGCGCAGGGGGATCGGAGTGGCCTCGAGCTCGAGCCGCGCGACGACCTGCCCCTTCCTGGACTGGCCCTCCATTCTCCTGGTACGAGGTCATGACCGTCTTTCCGTTCATCATCCACCTGGGCCCGTTCGAGGTAACCGGCTATGGGCTCATGCTCATGGTCGCCTTTCTCATGGGCGGCTGGCTCATCGCCCGTCAACTCCGAGAGACCAATCTGCGGGAGGACTATGCGGCCGACATGGTAGCCGCCGCGGTCATCGGTGGCATCGTCGGAGCCAAGCTCTGGTACGTGGCGCTCACGGGAGATCCTGGTGCGCTGCTCTCCCGCGGCGGCCTGGTGTGGTACGGCGGGTTCATCGGTGGGGCTGCTGCCGTCCTGCTGAATGGCTGGAGACTCAAAGTACCGGTTCGTTGGACAATGCAGCTGGCCGCGCCGGCCCTCGCTGCGGCCTACGCCCTGGGACGGGTGGGCTGCTTCCTGGTGAACGATGACTACGGCCGGCCGACCGACCTCCCCTGGGGCATGCGCTTTCCCGAAGGCCTTCCTCCCTCGACCGCGGGGAACCTGCAGCACCTCTTCGGGGTGCCAATTCCAGCCGGCATCGACCCCGCGACCGTGCTCGCAGTCCACCCGACCCAGCTGTACGAAGTCGCCATCATGCTGGTTGCCTTCGCGATCCTCTGGTCGCTTCGAAAGCGGGGTTACCCGATCGGCTGGCTCTTTGGTCTCTACCTGATTTTTGCTGGAGTGGAGCGATTCCTGGTGGAGTTCGTACGGGCCAAGGACGATCGGTTTCTGGGGAGCTTTACGCTGGCTCAGCTGACCAGCGTGATCATCGTTGCCATCGGCGCGTACCTGCTGACAGCCTGGCGCCGGCGCCTCGACCCCGCTCCAGGGCTTTATTTGGAGACCGGCAAGAAGCGCTCGGTGTCGTAAAGCTATACACCAAAGCAAGTCGTTGGGCTATAGCTGGTTACGGGAGAAATCAAATTCCTGTACAGCATCTTGACGAAAAGTTGCATCAGCGCCCACCCCAGCCCCATCGCCCATCAGCTTCTCACGCACCAGCTTAGCAATAGTGGCCGAGTTGGCACCTGGCTTGCTTTAGAAAGAGCAGGAAGCTGAGAAGCTTCAATCGAAAAGTGGTAGGTCGAAGAAGGGTGGAGCGGGCACTTCGGCCCGTCTCCGTAAACTCAGGGGGCGATCTACCACTTACTTACGCAGACGGCCCGTCCAATCGACGGGCCGTTTGCATTTCAGGGATGGGCACCTGGTAGCAGGTTCCGGTGTGAAACCAGGACACCGTCGGCGTCGGCATAAAGAAAGTGACCCGGGATAAACGCCACGCCGGCGAAGGTCACCGGCACCCCTCGCTCCCCCACCCCAGTCTTTCCGCCCCGCCTCGGGATAGCGGCCCGGGCCCGGATCCCCAGCGGCACCCGCCGCAGCTCTTCCGAATCCCGCACACAGCCGTTGATCAGCAGTCCAGCCCATCCGTTTGCCAGGGCCAAGCCCGCCAACCGGCCTCCCACCAGAGCCGACCGTAGCGAGCCACCTCCATCGACTACCAGCACTCGTCCTCCGCCCTTCGACTCCAGAGCCTGCCGAACCAGGGCGTTGTCGTCCTCGAACACCCGGACCGTCTCGATTGGTCCCCAGAACCTGTCTATCCCGCCAAAGTCGCGGAACACCGGCTCCGCAGCCAGCACGCTGTCGGGGTGCTCGTCGCTCAAATCAGCGGTGGTGAACTCCACCTATTGGTTGCGAACGCGCGACTCCGGCGCCTCGGTAAGACTGGTCTTCATCCGTTCCACCTCAGCACGCATTTCGCCCAGGTCCGCTTCCATCCGCTCGAGCGAGCGCAGAAGCTCCCGGCTGGCCTCCGGGGGAACCGGTGTCGGGATGGCAGGACTCGGGTGCAGCGGTTCTGGCGGTAACGCCTTCGCCCTGCTGCGACGAGGCTCGACCAGGAAAGTCCATACCAAAGCAATCAGGAGCAGCAGGAGGAGAAGGCCCTGCACCAGCAGGGACTCCATGGTGGGATAAATCCCGAGCGTCGGCACCCGAGGCCCACCGGGAATGATGGTGGTGGGTAGCAACCCACCTTCCTGCAGTTCGGCGACTCCCTTCCCGGCGAATACGAACGCCATGTAGTAGAGAAAAGCGCTGGTCACCCCGAAGAAGGGCTTCAACGGCAGCCGCATCCCAAAACGATTGATGGCGATGTATACCCCGACCATGACGACGCTTCCGACCAGGATGCCGGCCAGAATAGGCATGGTAGCCCCGGTTGAACCCCCAGTCAGGAACAGTGCCTTGTAGAAGAGCACGGTTTCGAACCCTTCGCGGTAGACCGCAAGGAATGCAGCCGACGCGAGGGCCAGGCCCGACCCGCTGGTGAGAGCATCCTGGACCTTGCTCTTCACGAAGTGATTCCACTTGGCCACTTCCATCTTCGAGAGCAGCCAGTAGCTGACATAAAACAGGACCATCGTGGCCACCACCATCGTGGCGCCCTCGAGGGCCTCCCGCTTGGCGGGGGTCAGATGAAAAATCGTCTCCAGCGCGAACGCGGTGAGCAGGCTGGCGACCACCGCCGCCCCGACCCCGATGTTGATGTCCCGTTTGCGGTGGGCCGCCCCCATCTTGATGAGGAATGTCATCAGTGCGCCAATCAGGAGGATGGCCTCTAGTCCCTCGCGCACGAGGATGACAAGGGACTGCAGAAACAGGCTCGCCGGCGACAAGCGGTCCGCCAATACCCGCTCTGCGTTCTCCAGGCCGCCCTCCAGCTGCCGACGGATACGATCCAGTTCGCTGGCGGTTGCACCACCAGCGGCCCGGGTCCTGAGAGCGGCGAAGGCTGTCTCCAGCTCGGCAGCCAGGGCCGGATTCTTGGCCCGCACCAGCCGCTCCACCTGCTCGAAGGTCATGTAGGCGTCAAAGGCGCGGGTACTCGCGGAAGTGTCACCCGTCCGCGCGAGAGCGTAGGTAGAGTCGATCTGGGCTCGCACCCGGGCGAATATCTCAGCATTGGCTGCGAACGACGCATCCGGCTGAAAGGCTCGCACGGCGGCGACGCGGGCAAGGGCCCCGCTCGAGTCGGTAGGTTCGCCGAGCGCAGCCAGTACCGCGGAGTCGGACATTCGTCCGGTGGTCGCGAACGACTGCAGCGCAGCCGGCACGGAACCCGAATCCTGGGGCAGCCGGAGCAGAGAGGCATAGAGCGCCACGGCCCAGCGGTCTTGGGGCGAAAGCCGCGATTCGAAGGCCGGCATGGCAGTGCCGACTACCCCGATGCTGATCCGTCGGAAGTAGTCCAGAGGAGACTGGTCTCTCAGTGCGTGGGCATCCGACAGGTTGGCAGGAGGAGGGTCCAGACCCCGGGCAAGTGACCCGTCACCCCGGCCTGCTGGGCCATGACATGAGGCGCAGTTGGCCCGGTACACTGCCTCGCCCCGGACCAGCGAAGGAGGCAGCGATGGGATCTCATCCAGCTCCAGTCCGAAGTGGGACGCGAGTGAATTGGACAGCTTCCGGACCCGAGCGTCAATCGAGTCGGGCAGCGCCCCCCGCTCCACCAGCTGGAGCAGGTGGTCTATCTCCTGGAGGGTTTGTGGTCTGACCTCCTCCAGAAGGAGTCCGGCGGAGCGTCTGGACTCCTGCAGAAAGAGCCGGGCCTCATCCACTTCGGCCTGGGATACGACCCGCCCGTCCATCACACCGATTCGGTACTCCTGGGCGGCGAGCTGCGCCGTGGCTGCCAGGCGCCGGACAACTGGGGCCTGGTCCTGGACGGGTTGCCGCTGTTGGGTGGGAAGGAAGAGCGAGGTAATAAGTGCGACACCGATGAGAATCATTTTCACCCGGTTTGAGGGGTCGGTGTCACAAACTAGAGTAATTCAGTCGGAATTGAAAGAGACCTGCGGCTAGGGTCCCTCGACCAACGCAACGGCCCCGGCGGCAGAAGCTGAGTGGGTCAGCGAGATCTGAATGTGGAGCCCGCCTCGCTCCTCCGAGAGGCGAGCGGCGAGGCCATGAAGCAGGATGGCGGGACGACCGTCTTCGTCTCGGGAAACCTCGATCTCTCGCCAGCCGACTCCGCGGGCACCGGGAATGGACTGCAGAGCCTTGTACACCGCTTCCTTGGCAGCGATACGGGCTGCCGCGTGCCCAGTGGCATCGGGGCGGGACGCCAGGTACCTCCGCTCGTCATCCGAAAAGAACCGCGCCATCGCGCGTTCTCCCTTGCTGGCAAGCAGAGTGCGGATCCGGTCCAGATCGACCAGGTCGATGCCCACGCCAACAAAGGTCACAGGCGAGACCACCAGAGCTCGGCGAGTCCCCGGAGTGGCGGGGGCACCGGCAGGTATCCGCCGAGCACCAGTCCCAGATACCCAAGGACCAGAACCACTACCAGGGTGACGCCCCAGAGTGGCCAGCGCGGCCGGCGCCAGGTCCGAACTCGGCTGATCTCTACTTGCCAGCGGCTCTGCTCCTCACGGGCTGCATCGGTCAGCGCAAGCCAGGCAGACTCCATGCGTCGCGCGGTGGCGGCCAGAGCAACCTGCCATTCTTCCTGGCCCAGCCGGCCCCGAGCCCCGGACGCGGCGGCCGCCGGGACCGTGTGCTCCAAAGCATCCAGAGCACTGACGAAGCTTGCGCCGCCACTTCCGAGTCGGGCCTCGATGGCTCGCACGTCATCAGGGCCCAACAGGAACTGCGGCAGGCGTGCTGGGGGAAGCCGCGACTCCGAGGCCGCCGCATGCAAGCGGGAGTTCACCGCGTCAGCTACCCGCTGCGCTGCAGCGGCCACCGCCTGCTCCCACAAGCCCAGCCAGGCGACCCGTCCCAACGAAGCGATGGCGCTTTGCCGGTCCCCGGTAGCCATGAACGACCGCGCGGCGCCGGCTACATCGAAGAGTCGGGTGACCAGATCGAGCCGGATGTCCTCGAGGGTGAGTCCCAACGGGCCGGGATCGGACGGAACTCCTGGAGGCTCGCCCAGCCGGCCGAGCGAGGGACCCAGTTCCGGCACGGTCCAGGTTTCACTGGAGCTCGAAGTCTGGCTCATCCCGAAGATGCCTTACGCCTGGAGGATCGAGGTCACGACCCGTCCGGTATCCCGCAGATCCTCGAACACAGCATAAGGCCCGCAGGCCTGAAGCTCGGCGAGAGAGTAGCCTCCGGTGGCAACGGCCACGGCACGGGCATCGATGCATTGGCCACAGGAAATGTCTGCGGGGGTGTCGCCGATGATCACTACCTCAGAGCCGGTTGGGGCTCGGCCCAGGACGCGCGTCGCGCGCCGTACAGCGATTGGCGGCAGTTCCGGGCGCTGAGCGGCGTCGGAACCGTACGCTCCTACCTGGAAGCGGTTCGGGTCTATTCCTGCGGCCTGCAGTTTCAGAGCGGCGCCGGCTTCAATATTCCCCGTCAGCAGCCCCAGCATGACCCCGTCCTCCCGCTCCAGCCGGTCGAGCAGCTCGAGAATACCGGGCATGAGAGTAGTCTGCGTGGTGGGACGCTGGAGCTCGTCAGCGAGCAGCTCTACGTACCGGCGGCAGATGGCCGCAAGACGATCTGGGGCCAGATCACCGCTTTGGCCGCTGGTCTGGAGCAGCTCGGCTACGATCTGGGGATCAGTCTTGCCGTCAAAGCGAATCTCGCCGACGGTCTTCCCCTTCCCCAGTTCTTCGCTGATCGCTGCAGTGATGGCTCGGCGGCCAGCACCTGCACTGAGGAGGATGGTGCCATCGATGTCGAAAAGGACCAGCTTCACCGTTCTTCCAATCGCCGGACCGCCACCAGCCTTTCGCGGAGGCTGCCCGCACGGGTTCCTGGCAGCCAGGGCTCGACCAGGGTTCCGCCGCACGCGAGCGTCGAGTGGACCAGCGTGTCCCCTTCTCCGGCAAAGGCCACGTGGGTTATGCCTCCGCCGGTCTCACTGCAAAAGAACAAGAGATCTCCCGGGCGAATGGCATCGGGAGAGACGGTGCTCCCATGGCCGGCCTGTTGCGCCGAATCACGGGGCAAGGCGACACCCCGGGCAGCAAACGTGGTTTGCACCAGACCGGAACAATCGACCCCCCAGGGCGTGACGCCGCCCCACTGGTAGGGGCTGCCCAGGAAATACTCGTATGCCCAGCGTTCTGGCGCCTTGGCGCGAGCGGCGCGTACTGTCTCACTCATTTCGCGCACGCAGCCTGAAATCACGCGGGCTGGCACTCCGGTTGGAAGCCTGATCAGCTCACCATCCAGGGCGACACGGGAACGGAGAGGCAGAGCGAACTGCGAGCCGTTGATCCGGACCGCGGCGCCTTCACTCCAGCCTGTGGCTGATCGGCGCCAGACGTCGGCTGCGGGATCGTCCACTTCCAGCAGATAGCCGGAGTGCACCCAGCCCTGGTACTGGTCCGTGTGGGTCGAGACCCGGCGCCACTCCCCGCTCCGTTCCAGCACCACTGCGGTTTCGCCCAGCACCAGCTGGGTCACCTGCTCCGCCCGGACAGATGCTTCGGCTAGCACCGGTGCCAGGGCGGCGTGGGCAATAACCGAGGTCATCCTAGGTCAGGCGCTCTTCTCGGGTTCGGACTTGCCGCCGCAATCCTTACAGAGCGTTACGCCGCGGAAGTTGCAGATCAGGCATATAAAGGTGCCGCACTGGGAGCAGGGATAGCCTTCGGAAGCCCTCTCTTCCCGCCCGCAGGCTCGGCACGTCATGGCATCATGTTCTTGCAGCTCAGCCATACAGAACTCAGGCAGTGATGTTGTAGCGCTTGATCTTGTTGATCAGCGTCGCCCGGGAGATGCCCAGCTCGATGGCCGCCCGGGTCCGGTTGCCGGTGTGATGCTTCAGTGTGCGCTCGATGTGCTGCCGCTCCAGATCTTCGAGACTGAGCGGTGTGTGCCGCCGGTCTCCCAAACCTGGCCGGGCCCGGAATTCACCCGGCAGGTGTTCTACACTGACCGCCGGCTGCCCGCGCCCCAGGATGAGCGCCCGCTCGAGGACGTTCCGCATTTCGCGGACATTGCCGGGCCACGCATAGCTCAGCAATCGCTCCAGAACCTCGCTCGAGAGCGCCGGGGGGCCATCGGGAAGCTCCGCCTGAAGATCGCCCATCAGCCGGGTGATCAGCGCCAGGCGGTCCTCCCGCGATCGTTCACGCAGGGCCGGCAGGGTGAGCGGCATGACGCTGAGTCGGTAGTACAGATCCTCCCGGAACTGCCCTGTCTCGACCTCCGACTGAAGGTTTTTGTTGGTAGCGGCGACCAGCCGCACGTCGACGGTGATCTCCCGGGTGCCGCCGAGACGGCGGAAGGTCTTGGTCTCCAGCACCTTCAGCAGCTTGGGCTGGAGCTCGGGCGCGAGGTCGCCGATCTCATCGAGGAAGATGGTTCCGTGGTCGGCAATCTCGAACAGCCCCTGCTTGCGATCCTTTGCGTCGGTAAAGGCGCCCTTCTCGTGACCGAACAGCTCGGAATCGAGAAAGGTGGCATTCAAGCCGGCGCAGTTGACCTCGACGAACGGCGCCTTGGCCCGGGGACTCAGGTCGTGAATCATTCGGGCCACCCAGCCTTTGCCGGTGCCGCTCTCGCCATTGAGTAGCACCGTGGTACGCTCGCTCTGCGCCAGCAGGGCGACCTGGTGGCCGAAGTCCTGCATCCCGGAGGAGGTACCAAGCGAATCCAGCCCGTGCCCGGGCGCGCTCTGCACCAGCAGGGCTTCGTTGATGCGCCGGAGCCGGGCCTTGTCCGCTACCCGCGCGGTCGCGGCCGCCAGATGCTCCATGTCGACCGGCTTTGTGAGGAAGTTTTCGGCGCCGAGCTGCATAGCCCGCACCGCGGTGGCGACATCGGCCTGCCCGGTCAGCAGAATCACCGAGGCATCGCGCTGCCGCAGGTGTTCCAAAACCTCCATCCCGTCCATGCCGGGAAGGCCCAGGTCCAGGATGACAACTTCTGGTCGGAGCCGGTCAAAGGTTGCCAGCCCCGCCTCTCCGCTCAGCTCCCGGGTTACCTCATAGCTAAAGCGCTCGAAGTAGTTTCCAATGCTGCGCAGAACATCGACATCGTCATCGATCAGCAGGACCGATCCGGCCATCAAGATTTCCTGAGTCAGGGGGTGAGCAGAACCCCCAAAAATTAGTCAGTCGCCGGAGCTACGCCATGGCTCGGCCGGCCGAGGAGCCAGGATCCGGATGGCTCCGGGGACCACGGTGGCCGTGAATGGAGTTTCGCCGCCGGGCTCGCCGTCCAGTTGCACGGGCTGGACCCCCTCGGATTCCACCCGCACCTCGCGCCCCTGGGCATGAGCCACGCAGGCTTCTACTCCCAGCCGGCTGGGTCTCAGCCGGAGGAGCCGCCAAACCGCTCGCACACTTTGGGAGAAGTTGTCGGCCCGCAGGACGATTACATCGAGCAGACCGTCGGTTGGAGTGATCCCCGGCCCCAGGCGGACGAACGGCGGTATGACTTCCCCGCAGTTGGCCACCAGGACCATGGCGGCGTGAGCCGGGTATTCGACCCCGTCTATAGTGATGAGGTGCTGACTACTCCGAAGGTCCGGCATGAGCCGCAGCGTGGTAGCGAAATACGCAGCCATTCCCCACCGCCGCTTCTGCTCCGACAGGGTGGCCGCCATGACCCGGGCGTCGTACCCCGCTCCGCAGGCGACCGCGAAGTACTGCCATCCGAGGGGACGCTCCATTCGCCCCAGGTCAAATGGGCGCGGTGTTGCGGTGAGTAGCAGGCGGGCGGCACGCGCCGGCGAAGCTGGAATTCGGAGGTTCCCGGCCAAGAGATTGCCGGTCCCACCCGGAATCACCCCCAGCGCCACGTCGGTGCCCACCAGGGCCGCCGCCGCCTGCATCGTCGTCCCATCCCCACCAATCACGACCACCACGTCGACCTGCTGACTCACCCCATACTCGGCGAGCTCGCGGGCATGCCCCGGACCCACTGTGGTGAGGACCTCAAGGTCCCACCCGGCGCTCCGCAAGACGTTAGCGACCGTTGCGACCGGCTTCTCCCCGGTGCGCGCCGCCGCCGGGTTAGCGATGAGCAGCCCACGGGTCACCTCAAAATTCTCGCTCCCAGAGGATGTCGGAGCCGATCTGATACGGTACCGGAGTCTGGATCCCAAAGTCCGTGCGGCAGGTCTGGAGGCTCGGCTCGACGCTGGTTTGTAGCGTCCACTCCCGGCTGAATCGAAATTCGAGGCTCGCTCCTAGGTTATTGTAGCTGAACTGGCCCAGGTTCTCGGGACAGAACCCGGCATTGAGCGTCAGGAAAGTCTTGCCTCCCAGCTGCCATCCAGCCGCGAGCTGGGTCAGAGACTGCGCTCCGCGCCCTCGGGAAACGCCCGGTCGGATCTCGAGCAGATCGAGCGGCACGCCCAGGTCCTGAATCAGCGCGCGCTCCAGCTCGCTGGAGAGCGCGCTGGAGAAGTACGAGAGTCCCGTCACGAGAGTGTTGGTCTGCCCCAACTGCGCGGCCTCGTTGGCCGGATAGCCGGTGACCAGATACGACACTAGATCGGTCTCCGAGATCGGTGGGTTGAACGTGCTCTCCAGGTTGACCTTGGGGGCGTAGAGCGTGCCGGTAATGTTGGCAATGACCGGGATTTCTTCCCCCCGCACAGCGCGCACAACATGGGTGGCGCGGATGTCCAGCCCCGCGTTCAGGTCGCCGAAGTAGCGCACCGATCCCCGGTCAACGGTGAAGTCCCGGGTAATCGGCCCGATGCGAAGCGTATAGCTGCCACGGAGAGCATCGAGGGTGCCTGAAGGAGCGTAGGTCTTGCCCGCTTTGCTCAGCACGACCTCGCCGCCCAGCTGGATGTTGGCCTCGTTGGAGCGAAGCCAGACGTCGGAGCCCAGCCGAACCCGCAGGTTCTGAATGGTGAGGGAATCCAGGAACCGGTTCTGGAACTTGTCTCCAATCGCCAAGTTCTGGCTGCGCAGCAAGGTCGTGTCCACCAGGTCCGCAATGGTGGGGTCCTCCAGATCGATGATGCGCTTGCTGACCAGATCGGCAAAGTAGAGAACACCACTGTTGGCGGTCAGGTCACCGGTCAGAGTGGATTCGAACAGGGGCCCTCGCAGCCGCAGGCCGCCGGTCCCCGTGAAGGAAAGAAAGTTCCTGACATCGAGAGCGCGGAACAGGTCCGCCCGGAGGCTGAGATCGAGAACCGGTCGGACGAAATCCTCCAGGTCGATGGCGCCGGTCACGTCCAGCCTGCCGCCACTCTGCACCACAAAAGTGTCGAGCACCAACGAGCTGCGCTGGAACCGGGCCCGCCCCTGCAGGCGGTCGTATCGCACCCCGAGCCCAGGCAGCGACATCGCTCCGCCACGGATTTCCAATCCTCCCGCAAATTGAGGCCGTTCCCAGCTCCCCTCTACATTGACATCCACCGCCAGTTGCCCGCGCACGCCGGTCACCGCCGGTGTGAGCGCCTCGAGGATGCCGAGGTCCACGCTGTCGCCTCGAGCGTGTACCGAAAGGGGGCCTTCAACCCTCCGCCGGGATGCGCCCTCGAGAGCCAGATCGAGCGGAAGCCGGGTCTCGATCTGAAGCATGCTCTGGCCAGTACGCCAGAGCAGGAGACTGGCTTCCAGCTTCCGGTCGGCGTAATCCACCACTCCCTCGACAAACGGCGACTCGAAATCTCCGAACCGTCCCCGATCGATCGTGGTGGTACCCCGCAGGGTCGGCGCCCTCGCCGTGCCTCCCACTCGAACGTCGAGCCCCAACTCGCCGGCAAGACCTGAGGTATCCCGCTCGAGAACGCCGTAGACATCCTGTAGGTCGAGGCCCAGCAGCCGGACGGCCAGCGATCCCTCCGACGAGCCGGGCACTCGCCCCCCCACCTGGATGATGCCGGAGCCGTCAACCGCCCGCAGAGTCAGCGGACTGATGGCCGGAGCGGAGTCACTGAGCGTGACGGCGAAGCTCTCGTCCAGCCGATAGTGATGAGCCGGAAGGGTGAAGGCCAGGCTGTCGAACATGGCCACCTGAGTTTCACCGTGGCGCCACCAGCGCCCGGACCCGTCTACCCGCGAATCGGTCCCAATCCCGGATCCGGCGCCCCATTCCAGCGAGTCGGCCCAGCCGCGCACCTGGGTGCCGGCCTGACGAAACACCCACTTCTGGACCGCGATAGAGTCGGAGCCGACGGAGGCGGTGACCTGCGGGCGCTGCCCTCCGATCCAGCTGAACGCCCCGGTCAGGCGAGGCGCCCGGATCTGTTGCCATTCCAGATTTCGGAGCAGGACATCTCCGGTCATCTCCAGCGTGTCCAGGCTGCCGGCCAGTCGAATCCCCGCTTGCGCGGTCCCGCTGAGCGGGCGACTCTCGGGCGAGTCCCCTCGAGTCTGATCCGTTGCGGCCAGCAGGAGGGAGTCGAAGGCGATCAGACTGTCGGCCGCAAGCGAGAAGGACATTTGGCCGCTGTGCGGTGCGGTCCAGCCCAGCGTACCCGAGCCCCCAACCCGAGCCCCTTTCCACAGCGCATATGCAGTATCCAGCTGGATCACGCTGTCGTGCACCCCGATCGCGGCGTTCACGGTGTCCAGGGTCCACTCCCGAATCCGGCTCTTCGACAAGGCCAGACGAAGGTCGCCTTCCGGAGCATTGAGGGTGTCGGTCCTGCCGCTGACGGACAGAGCACCGTTGAGACGGGAGGGCACTTTGCGACCAGTCAGCGCGGCGAGGTCGAGCCCGGTGAAATCCAGCTGCAGGTCTTCGGCTCCCCACCGAGGCGGCCGCACGGTAGTCACACCATGCGCTTCGATGTTACCGATCTGACCGGAGAGTGACGCATCGATCGACAGGCGCTCCAGGGTTCCTTGACTTCGGAAGTGACCCCGCACCTCTCCTCGCGTCTTCATGGAGGGGAATGCCCGGCGGATCCCCTCGAATGAGAGCGGGTCCAGGGCCACGTCAGTCCCCAGCCCCATCACTTCGTATCGGGTGTCGAGGTGTACCGTTCCCTCCAGGAAGCTGGGGGGGAGATCCATATCCTGATGCTGGGCGGTCCCGGTAAAGACGACGTTGCGGAGCGGTCCGTTCAGCGTTCCGACCGCGGTGAGGCGGCCGGGGATAATGACCGCCGGCGCAACCCGGCGCACCGTGCGCAGGTCGATGTCCGATTGCCGGAGCCCGAAGTTGGTGAAGGTGAGGCCGCTGTCACGCGATGCGCCAACTCCGCCCTCACCCGAGAGGGTGGAGAGCGGGTTTCCCGGCACGCTCGCATCTCTGAACGCCCACTCGAGACTGACATCCAGCGCGTTGAGAAAGCCCGATCCGGCGACCTTGCCGGTAACCGTTCCGGCGAAAGGCAGCGTGTCCAGGTAAGGTCGGACTGCATCCAGATCCAGGTTGGCAAGGCGAAGGTTCATATCGCGAACCCCCAGACCCCGGCGTTTGTCGGTAATGGTCACCAGTTCGCCGTCTACCTGGCCCAGAAGCCCCTGCAGGTGGAGGTCGCGAATGTCATACGCAGTGCGGGTTCCGGTCTCAGACCGCGCGGCCAGGACCCCGCGGCCGGTCATCGACGGGAAATCGGGTGAGACCCAGCGGAGGTCCTCCAGATCCACGCGTGGCGAGATCACCTGAAAGTCGAACAGGATGGTGTCCTGGGGCCAGGTAACCGCGCCACCGCCGGAGAACCTGGTATTGGGCAAGGCTCCTCGGGAAAGGCTGAACACGGCGCTGTCACCCCGGATCCGTATCCTGCCCACCGCGTGGCGCAGCGTGACGCCCGGATCGTTAACCCTGGTGGCGAGCGAATCGAGATCGATGGTAAATGGCTTTCGGTCCGGCGTGGCAATGCGAAGCCGTGAGATCCGGGTGGCGAGGTCGGAGAGAAGAATGACCCTCCGCCGCCCCTCCGGCGTGTCTTCGATCAGCCTTCCCGGCTTGGCCCGCTCGGCTCGCAGCGCCGAGTCAACACTCAGCTCAGTCACCGCCGTGCGGGGCGGGTTCCAGGGCAAGGCGATCCGAAGAGTGCCCTCGCTCATCCGGACGTTGTGGAACTCGACCAGAGGAGACCTGCCGCCCTTGGAGCCCTTCCCGATGCCGAGCACCTCTTCGTAGTTCATCCGTCCATTGCGGTGCTTGATCAGCTGAATGGTGGGCCGGTCCAGCTGGATCGAGCTCAATACCACCTGGCCGGCGAGAAGATTGGGCAGGCGGTAGCTGACCCGCGCGCGGGGGAGGTCGGCCAGCAGGGCGCCGCTGGTATCCCGGACGATCAGATTTTCGAGCGTGAGGTCGTAGATGAACGAGCCGGAGATGGCCCCGACCTTGATCGACCCGATTACGATCCGGTCGAGCATCTGGGAAACCGTGCGCGCCAGCAGATCCCGCCCCGGCGGAGTGAGGGTCATCGACGTGACCACTCCCAGCACCATGGCCACGATGCCGATCACAAACACGAAGAGGAAGCGGGCGATCTGACGGCGCATCAGAACGGCTGCCCTACGGCGATGTGAATGGCGTACTTTCGATCCCGTGACAAAACGTACGATCCTTCACCCGGAACCGGCGTCAAATTTTCGACCGCATCAGCCTCGAAGAGGACTCCGGGTTGAAGCTTGTAGGGATTGTACGCCACGTCGAGCCGGGCTGGGCCGAGGGGCGTGGCAATCCGGATGCCGACGCCGGGGGTTACCCGGATCACTCGTCCGGACTTGGGGCCCTCCCGCTGCCAGACCCCGCCGGCATCCACAAACGCAGCAAACCGGAGCCTGGAGCTGAAAATGGGCGAAGGCAGCCGGAGCTCGACGTTTCCCAGCGCGAAAGTATTGCCGCCGGTGGCGGCCACCCGGACAGAATCGG
>Ga0209382_10003687_pt1 | contig 21049 bp, 14 predicted proteins | sample SoiMetdeltSBSDD5_FD_187599 | JGI IMG/M metagenome (GOLD analysis project Ga0209382, IMG submission 187599) | Bulk soil microbial communities from a Populus tree surrounding site in Tennessee, USA - Soil MetaG P. deltoides SBSDD5 (SPAdes) (version 2) | ecosystem: Environmental > Terrestrial >... | reverse complement strand
GTTTGGCGGTTACATTCGCGACCTAATTCGACTTGTTGGTCTAGAAGGCTTTGAAAAGTCACTGCCGGGGGAACTGTCGGGTGGTATGCGCCAGCGGGTGTCCATTGCTCGGGCACTTGTCACGAGACCAGGGATTCTATTGCTCGACGAACCTTTTGGCGCGCTCGATCAAATCCTCCGGCGCCAAATGAATATCGAGTTGCAGCGCATTTGGTCGGAATCTCGTGCCACAACGTTACTAGTTACTCACGGGATCGATGAGGCTGTGTTTTTGGCCGATCGAGTAGCCGTGATGCATAATCGGCCCGGCCGTATCGTAACGATCATTGACATTCCCTTTCGCCGTCCCCGAAGCAAGGAATTATTCTCCCAAACCGCCTTTCACAAACTCGGCGATGCGATCGCCACAACCCTTCATGGCGAGTGAATATCAGCAGAATTGGCTGGGACGTTTCACCTGGCTACGTAATCTCTTGATACTCATCGCATTATGGGAAGTCGTGGGTCGACCAAAGCTTGTAGCTGCAGGAGCGCTGCCTCCGCCAAGCGCTATTCTTGTCAGTCTGTACCTTGATCGTGCGGATTATCCGCCCCATATCTGGGCGACACTGCAGGCAGCCGTACTTGGATTCATAATTGGCAACAGTGCCGCAATATTGGCAGGAGTGCTGTTCGTTATTTCACCGCTGGCGCTGCGCCTAGCGCGTGGCATCAACATTGCAATCTTTTCGCTTCCACCGATTGCGATAGTCCCGGTTCTTGTCCTTACGCTTTCTGGCATGACAGCACGCGTTGTCCTCGCGGCACTCGGCTGCTATTTCGCAACAATGACGGCGACTGTCCTGGGTCTCAGCCAGGCCGATCAGCGAAGCATGGATGTCGTGCGCGCCTACGGTGGCAATTCTTGGACTATCATGCGTCTTGTTCGACTGCGAAGTGCACTGCCTTCGATTCTCGGAGGTCTGCGCATTGCGGCTCCCAATGCTGTTTTGGGCGCGATACTTGCCGAATTTGGCGGTGGCGGCCGATGGGGCCTGGGAACATATCTTCTTGGATCTCTCGGCAGAGCTGACCCGCCGCGGCTCTGGGGGATCGGCCTTGTCGCTACAGCCATTGCAGGTCTTGCCTACGCCATCTTTGCAATGGCTGGTTACCACGTTACGGGCGCATCTAAGGCAGTAACCATACCGGCGTCAGTTGCCCCCACGTCGAGCGACGAGCACACTCGCACTCCATTGATCAGAGCATCACTAGTGATGGCTTCAGTTATCTTGCCACTGCTGGTTTGGTGGCTCCTGCTCAAGGCCATCGATGTTCCCTCGCTTATTGCCAAAACTCCATTGGGCGTCATCGATTATCTCTTCCTGGCAAACTCAGCCCCCACTGCTCAGTTGAAACTCTTGCAGGCTTTCTCACAAACCCTGCCGATCACCATTCTCGGGCTCTTCGCAGGTTTGGCAGTCGCTTTCTTGCTTGCCATCCTAAGCGAAACATTTCCTGCGATCGCTCGAACAATGTTGCCGATAGCTCTTGTGACACAGACGATGCCTCTTGTCGCGCTTACGCCCTTGCTAGTGCTGCTTCTGGGCCGCGGCACCGCCGTGACCCTATGGATTACAATTTCAGTAACATTTTTTCCTTCCTTCGCGACGATCGCTCAGGGTCTAATTCTGGTGCCAAAAGCTGCGCTGGAACTGCCGAGAGCCTATGGGGCAACGAAGGTAAAAGAACTGCAGCTCGTGGCCGTGCCGGCTTCGCTTCCTTACTTGTTCGCTGCCTTGCGTCTCGCTGTGCCCAGGGCACTCTTAGGCGTGATGATTGCAGAGTGGCTCGCAACCGGAACAGGACTCGGAAACCTGCTCAACCAGAGTCGTGGCTATTTGGATTACGGCATGATTTGGACGGTTGCGGCAGCTTCGGTGCTGCTTTCCATTCTCCTCTATCAACTTGTGGTCCTTGCAGAAAGAAAACTTTTCGGGAGACTGGGGATGAAGACGTCCGAATAGGATGAAACGGGAACTCGTCCTATGACAAACGTTTCAACGTGGAAGCATATATCTGCCAGCGGTTTACGTAGATCTCCGCAGACCGCTCATTAGATTTGATTGTCGCTTCGTCGACATCTCGAATTTTGCGTGCCGGCGTGCCCACGACCAGGGTACCGTCTGCGATGACCGTTCCTTCGCCGACCAGCGCTCCCGCTCCGACCACGCAATTGTCTCCTATTCTCGAGCCGTTAAGTAGAATCGCGCCCATGCCGATCAAGGCATTCTTGCCGATCGAACACCCATGAAGAATGGCATTGTGACCTACGGTACATCCTGAACTAATCATGAGAGGGAACCCGGGATCGGTGTGAAGCGTGCAGTTATCCTGAATATTTGTGTTCTCTCCAATATCGATCCATTCGTTATCGCCCCGCAGCACGGCCCCAAACCAAATGCTCGCTCCGGACCTTATCCTTACCCTTCCAACAACAACTGCTGTATCTGCGATATAGCAAAGATTGGGTGCTATATTGGGGCTCTCTCCATGGAGGCTAAACAGTGGCATTGCTTCATTCCCTCGATAGACGCCTTGTAGCGTTTCGACTTCCCCGCGAGGTCGCCCATCGCTGCGGCAATCTCAACATGCTCAATTGTTAGAGGCATGATGCTCTTCGGCTCGTCCTTCGCTGAGTCTACTATCTAATCGACAAGAACCTACTCTCCGATTAGCGACAGCACATCTGCCAGAGCGTCTCGTCGGAGTCTTGCTGAGGTTGCGCGCCCATCGGCATTCTCCAAGCTCTAGATCCTGCACCGTCCAATCTCGTCAAAGGAGGCCGGCACCGCGGGCCCATTTGTACTTAGAGCCCAGTACTGCAACAGGGATCTCAGTCGAGTACGGATAGGCTGGTATTCCATGGTCATAAAGATACGCAGAAGCTTCTTCAACCTCGACATCCCCGGCGAGCGACGCAACGACGGGTTTCCGAACCCCGTTTGCCCTCATCTCGTCGACGATTTCAACGACAAGTTTCGCAAATACCATTGGTGGCGTAATAATCGTATGCCAGTAACCGAGAATGAGTGCATGGATGCGGTCATCCGAAAGGCCGAGTCTGATCGTATTCTTATAGGTAGTGGGCGGCTCGCCCCCGGTGATGTCAACCGGATTGCCAGCCGCGCCGAAAGGCGGAATGAATTTGCGGAAAGCGGCATCGAGGTCGTCCGGCATCGCCATCAGCCTTAGGCCATTATCTACGCAGGCGTCTGCCAGCAGCACGCCGGATCCCCCGGCACCGGTTATGATCACGACGTTCTCGCCCTTTGGTGTCGGCAGCACAGGGATGGCACGGGAAAATTCCAGCATATCGCGCAAACTGCGAGCCCGGATGACACCAGACTGTCGGAGTACGTCCTCATAGATCTTGTCGTTGCCCGCCAGCGCGCCCGTATGCGAGCTGGCGGCTTTCGCGCCGGCCAGCGTGCGACCGGCTTTGAGAACGATGACCGGCTTTTTTTTGGTGACGCGCCGCGCGATTTCGGCGAAGGCACGGCCATCTTTCAGATCCTCGCAGTGCTGCGCTATAATCTGCGTATTGTCATCCTGCTCAAAGAAGATAAGAAGGTCGTCCTCGTCGAGATCGGATTTGTTGCCGAGACCGACGATCGCCGACACTCCCATTTTTGCCGAGCGGCTGAAGCCGATGATGGCCATACCGATGCCGCCCGACTGCGAGGAAAGCGCCACTTGGCCCTTGACGTCATAGGCTGTGCAGAACGTCGCGCATAGGTTCTTGTGGGTGTAGTAGAAGCCATAGATGTTCGGCCCCATCAGGCGGACTCCATATTTGAGCCCGATCTCCTGAATCTCCCTCTGCCCCTCCGCATTGCCGGTCTCTGCGAATCCTGAGGGGATAAGAACGGCGCCAGGTATTTTCTTCTCGCCGCACTCTACCAGGGCCTGCGCAACGAGCTTGGCAGGAATCGCGAAAACCGCGACATCAATCTCTCCAGGCACATCCTTGACTGATTTATGGGCCTTCAGCCCCAGGATCTCGTCAGCCTTCGGATGGATGGGATAAATTTTCCCCCGATAACCGCCGTTGATCAGGTTCTTCATCACCGAATTGCCGATCTTGCCGTCTTCGGCAGAAGCTCCAATCACAGCCACCGCATCGGGCTTCATGATGCGGTTCATCTGCCGAACGATGTCTTCCTCCTTAGGTCGGTAGCGACTCTCTTTCGGTGCAAAATCAACGACGATGCGAACGTCAGCCGCAGTCGCGCTATCGGGCGTTGCAAATACCGGATTGAGGTCCATCTCGGTGATCTCGGGAAAGTCGCTGACCAGATCGCCGACTTTTTGGATGAGTTCGACAAGGCAATTACGATTCACCGGCTCGCTACCGCGTACTCCCTTCAGCATCTCCGCGGCCTGGATGCCATCGAGCATGGACAGCGCATCTTCCTTGTTGGTCGGCGCGAGGCGGAAGGTAATGTCCTTGAGGACCTCAACGAGAATGCCGCCGAGACCAAATGCAACAAGCTTGCCGAAACTGGAATCGCTGACGGCTCCGACGATGACCTCCTGGCCGCCGGTCAGCATCTGCTGAACTTGGACGCCCTCGATCTTGGCGCTGGCATTGTACTTCTTGGCATTGGTGATAATGCTCTCGTACGCTCGAGAGACTTCCTCGGCGTTTTTCAAGTCAACCAGCACGCCGCCAGCCTCGGTCTTATGCAGGATGTCCGGGGAGACAATCTTGAGCACGACCGGATAGCCAATGCTTTCCGCGAGCTTGGCCGCCTCGCGACTTGATTGTGCGAACGCTTCCTTCGGCACCGGAATTCCGTAAGCATCGCAGACGAGTTTGCCTTCAGGCGCTGTGAGCGCAGTACGGCCGGCATCCTTCACTGCGTCGAGTACCTTCCGCACCGTGCCCTTGTCGGGTGCCGCACTTGGTCCTGCCGGATGTCTGGACGTCATTGTCTTCGCTGTCCGGTCTGTCATTGCTGCTCCTACAAGCTTTATCGGCTGACTGCGTCACGCGGGCCCTGATGGCCTTCGGCCCAAACCCTGCGAACGAAACTCTACTCGGCTGCCGCGCGCCTGACCTCCCCGAGGGCACCGGAAGCCTTGATCTCGCGGATCCGGTTGTCGTCGAACCGCAGGACGTCGCGCAGGATCTCCTCGGTGTGCTCGCCAAGCAATGGCGAGCGCGTCACCTCGGTGGGGCTGTCCGACATCTTGATGGGGTTGCCGACGGTCAGATATTTGCCGCGCGTCGGATGGTCCACTTCGACAATCGTACCCGTCTTGCGCAAGGACGGTTCCTCCGCGATCTCTTTCAGGGAAAGAATAGGCCCACAGGGTATATCGTACTTGTTGAGGAGGTCCATGGCCTCGAACTTGTCCTGGGTCATGGTCCATTTTTCGATGGTGGCGAAGATCTCCATTAGATGCGGCAGTCGCGCTTCCGGCGTCGCGTAATCTGGATCGGTGATCCACTGTTCCTTGCCGATCACCTGGCAGATCTTGTCCCATACCGGCGCCTGGGTGATGAAATAGATATAAGCGTTGGGATCGGTCTCCCATCCTTTGCACTTGAGAATCCACCCCGGCTGGCCGCCACCCGAAGCGTTGCCCGCACGCGGGACGGCGTCGCCAAACTTGCCATGCGGATACTGCGGATACTCCTTGAGCACACCGTGGGCCAAGCGCTGCTGGTCACGCAGTTTGACACGGCAGAGATTGAGCACGCCATCCTGCATTGCGGCCAGCACTTTCTGTCCCTTGCCCGTCGTGTTGCGCTGGTAGAGAGCACAGACAATGCCGAGCGCCAGATTTAGGCCGGTGCCGCTATCGCCGATCTGCGCTCCTGTCACCATGGGCGGGCCATCGTCGAAGCCCGTGGTCGATGCAGAGCCGCCTGCGCACTGGGCGACATTCTCGTAGACCTTGCAGTCCTCGTAAGGGCCCGGCCCGAAACCCTTCACTGACGCGACGATCATGCGCGGATTGAGCGCCTGGATGCGCTCCCAACCGAAGCCCATGCGATCGAGCACCCCCGGCGCGAAGTTTTCGACCAGCACATCGCAAGTCTTTACCAGCGCCTCAAGCACCTCCTTGCCCTTCGGGTTCTTGGTATCGATGGTGATCGAGCGCTTGTTGTGGTTCAGCATCGTGAAATAAAGGCTGTCGACATCCGGAATGTCGCACAACTGGCCGCGCGTGATATCCCCGATGCCGGGCCGCTCTACTTTGATCACGTCGGCACCGAGCCATGCGAGAAGTTGCGTGCATGTGGGACCCGACTGCACGTGGGTGAAATCGAGAACCCGGACTCCATCCAATGCCTTGCCCATTTGTTCCTCTCAAAGTTTCCTATCGTTTGCTTTGATCCGAGCTCCACGCTCGGAAAGCCAGTCCCGCGCGGCTGGTCACTTGTACATTGTTTGCGCCTTGGTGCCCGGGGCGTATTCGCGAGGGTCTACCCAAACGTTGATGACGGCAGAGCGACCCGTTTTGTTAACGGATTCGCGCGCTCGCTCCAGTGCCGGCCCGATCTGCGCCGGGTCGCGCACTTCCTCACCGCGCCCGCCAAGCATTTCACCGAACTTGCCGAACGGTACGTCGCCCAGGAGGTTGGCGACATTGCCACGCTGCTCGCCGTATTTGGCGATCTGGCCATAGCGAATTTGATTCATTGCGGAGTTGTTGCCGATCACTGCGATATAGGGCGCGCCGAACCGGTTTGCAGTCTCCATGTCGAAGGCCGTCATGCCGAACGAGCCGTCACCGTAATAGCAGAGCACTTCCTTGCGCGGATGTACAAGCTTCGCTGCCATCGCGAAGCCAGTGCCGACGCCGAGGCTTCCGAGCGCGCCTGGATCCATCCAGTTGCCTGGTCCGCGCGGGCGAACGGCCTGTGCCGAGATCGTCACCACGTCGCCGCCATCGCCAATATAGATCGTATCGTCTGTAAGGAATTCATTGATTTCCCAGGCAACGCGATACGGATGGATTGGCACGTTATCCGACATGAACAGTGGCTTGAGCTTTTCGGTGGCGCTCGTCTCCGCCTCCTGCAGATGCTGCATCCACTGCTTCCTCGCCTGGCGCTTACCAGCATCGATCCGTGTGGTTGCCGCGTCGAGAACGGCCCCCAGGATGGTGCCGGGATGGCCCACGAGGCCGAGCGAGATATCGCGGTTCTTGCCCACCGTCCGGTAGTCCATGTCGATTTGGACGAGCGTCAGATCCTTGCTGATGCGTTTGCCATAGCCCATGCGGAAGTCGAACGGCGTGCCGACGACGACGATCACATCGGAGTTGGAGAAAGCCTGTGAGCGCGTGCGGTCGAAATGATGCGGGTCGCCCGGCGGCAGCAAGCCACGGCTTGCGCCGTTGAAGTAACCGGGAATGTCGAGGCCGCGAAGAAGCGCGACGGCCTCTTCATGGCCACGTGCCATCCAAACCTGCTGGCCGAACAGAATTGCCGGCCGTTCGGACTTCACAAGTATGTCGGCAAGCTTCTCGATATCGCGCGGATCGCCGACCGCCTTCGTCGATGCGCGGTACTTGCCCGGCGCCGGAATGACGGCCTTGGCCATATCCATTTCGCGGTCGAGCACGTCGCGCGGAATTTCAAGATAGGCCGGACCATAGGCACCGGCGAAGCATTCACGGGCGGCCATGGAGATCATATCGGCGATGCGCTCTGTCGAGCGCACGCTTTCCGAGAATTTCGTGATTGGCCGCATCATGTCGACGTGTGGCAAGTCTTGAAGCGAACCCATCCGGTGCTGCGTGAGCGCGCCCTGCCCGCCGATGTGCAGAACGGGACTTTCCGACCGAAAGGCCGTGGCAATACCCGTGACAGCATTCGTGCAGCCAGGCCCAGCAGTGGTCACCACGCAGCCGAGCTTGCCTGTCTGTCGCGCATAGCCGTCGGCAGCATGGGCCGCGACTTGCTCGTGGCGCACGTCGATGATGCGGATGCCTTCATCGACACAACCATCATAGATGTCGATGATATGGCCGCCGCACAGCGTGAAAATCGTATCCACGCCTTCGCTCTTCAGCGCCTTGGCCACCAGGTGCCCACCCGAAATAACGTTGGCGTCCCTGCTTTTCTGCTTCAGCGTGTCATCCGCGGTTGTGGTCACTGCCGACTTCGCCGCCAGACTCGATGTCATTCAATCCTCCCTGGGTCGACTTCTTCCACAAGCGCTAGCTTTCATAGCCACGCTCCGGAAAAATGGTGGCGGGATGGGGAGGCTGGACCCGTACCATCCAGGGCAGATCCACCCGTTGCGCACGCACCTTTCACTCTCCCACCGCGATCGCCGCGGTAAAACATGCCAAACTGACTCGACGCTTGGCCCGGAACCAAATATGCAAAAATACTGTACACTAGGTCCAAGAATGCCCACAAGCCTTTCGGCCACAACGACTATTCGGCAGCCTGACTTTGACCCGACCGGAGCTTTGTGAGGCCAGACGAGAGCAGGGGCCAGAAAAGCATGAACATGGCCAGGCCGCAGATCGAGCCGACCAGGCCGTTCGACCAGAAGATCGACAGGCTGCCGTCCGACAGCACCATGGCATTTCGGAAATTGGACTCGGCCATGTCCCCGAGCACCAGTGCCAGAACCAACGGGGCAAGCGGATACTGCAGCTTCTTGAAGACATAGCCCATGACGCCGAAGATAAGCACGAACGTGATGTCAAGCAGCGCATTTCTCACGGTAAAGGCGCCGATCGCGCAGACAGCGACTATTACCGGCGCGATGATGCTGAACGGTATCCGTAGGATCGCCGCAAACAACGGCACCGTTGTCAGGACCACGATCAGTCCTACGACATTGCCAAGATACATGCTCGCGATCAGGCCCCAGACAAAATCTGGCCGATCGATGAAGAGCATTGGGCCTGGCTCCAGGCCCCAGATAAGCAGGCCGCCCAGCAGAACGGCCGCCGTCGGCGAGCCGGGGATGCCCAAGGTCAGCATCGGCAGAAGTGCGCTGGTTCCTGCGGCATGCGCCGCAGTCTCCGGCGCCACGACTCCCTCGAGCTCACCCTGGCCGAAGTGTTTGCCACGTTTCGAGAAGCGCTTGGCCAAGCCGTAGCTCATGAAGGATGCCGGCGTCGCACCGCCTGGTGTAATCCCCATCCAGCAGCCCACGATGGCACCACGCAACGCCGTCGCCCAGAACTTCGGGAGCTTGGCCCAGGTCTGCAGCACCACACGTGGATTGATCTTCGCGCTGCGGCCTCTGAAGGCGAGGCCTTCCTCCATCGTCAGCAGAATCTCGCCGATGCCGAACAGGCCGATGACCGCGATCAGAAAGTTGAAGCCGCGCAGCAGCTCGTACCAGCCAAAGGTCATGCGCAGCTGTCCGGTTGTCGGATCCTGGCCCACGGCGGCAAGCGCAAAGCCCAGCATCATCGATGCGATCGTCTTCGAGGGCGGTTCTCTGCTCATGCCGACGAAGCTGCAAAAGGCGAGGAGCTGCACAGCGAACAGCTCGGCTGGGCCGAATGCGAGCGCCATGGACGCGATCAGCGGTGCGAGGAAGGTCACACCAATGACGGCGAACAGCGCGCCAAAGAACGATGAGGTGAAGGCAGCGGTCAACGCCTCGCCCGCACGCCCCTGCTGTGCCAGCGGATAACCATCGAAAGTGGTGGCCACCGACCATGGCTCGCCGGGAATGTTAAACAATATCGAGGTAATGGCGCCCCCGAACAGCGCGCCCCAATAGATGCAGGAGAGCATGATGATCGCCGATGTCGGCGACATGCTGAAAGTGAGTGGCAGCAAAATGGCGACGCCATTGGCTCCGCCCAGCCCCGGAAGCACGCCAATGAGGACACCCAGCATGATTCCGATGAGCATGTACAGGATGTTCGCCGGGTCGCCGAGGATACTGAAGCCAGCGATTAACGAACTCAATGCTTCCACGCAGATCTCCCTGGTGCGGCGGTTTAGGATTTCCCTTGGTTAGTAGCCCAACAGATCCTCAACCGGCCCTTTTGGCAACGGCAGAAGGAACCAGAGTTCGAAGATCACGAACAATGCAAACGGTACGGCAAGGCTGACGAGGATAGTCAGGTGCCATCTGAACCTGCCGAGCCAGTGCATGAATACGGCGATGTAGAGTGCGCTTGCCACATAGATGCCGATCAGGCCGATTAGACCCACGTAGATCGCCATCGGCACGAAAACCTTCATGACATTATGAAATTGCTCGCGGCGGACGAAAGGCTCGTTGCTTCCCATGCGCCCCATCAGGGTGAGGATGATCGTGCAGAGGCTCGACAGCACGATCAACAGCCCGGTATAGAACGGGAAGTAACCTGGCCTCGGACCGTCGGGAGCCCAGCCGATGCCCAGCCGCAAGCTATCCACGATCACCAGCCCGCCGACGGCAATCAGAACCAAGGCGACTACGATATTAACCGACCGGTTCGACGCAAAGCTGTCGCCGGCTTCGTCTTCATGCCTCATTGAAGTCTCTTCCTTGACGGCTCCGGCGTTGCCGCCGGAGCCTTGTCTGGTCACTTGATGAAGCCGGCTTTGGCCATCAAATCCTTGTGGAGGGCAGCCGCGCCCGTCAGCCAGGTCTTGAACTCGTCTCCCGTCATGAAGGTCTGGTTGAATGCGCCTTTGACCATGAACTCTTTCCACTCGGGCGTTTCGCGAACCTTCTTGAAGAGGTCGATATAGAAATCGACCGCTGCCTGGTCGACGCCGGCTGGCATGAAGATGCCGCGCAGCATCGTGTACTCGATATTCAGGCCCGCCTCCTTGCAGGTCGGGATATCACTCCACGCCATGGTGTCAGTGACCTTCTCTGTCAACGCGATGCGTTTGCTGTCGAACACGCACAACGCCCGAGTCTGTCCTGCTTTCCAGAACGAGACTTGCTCGATCGGGTTATTCACTGTCGAATTGACGTGATTCCCGACAAGCGACTTGGCAACATCGCCGCCACCTTTCTCCGAGATATATTTCAGCTTCGCGCCGGTCGACTGTTCCAGTCCAACTGTAATGATCTGGTCCTCCTGCTTGGAGCCAGTGCCTGCCATGGCGAACTGACCGTCAGCAGTCTTGGCGGCATCGACATATTCCTGAGCCGTCTTGTAAGGAGACTCGGCATTGACCCACAGCACGAACTCATCAAGCGCAAGCATGGCTACTGGTGTCAGATCCTCCCAGCTGAAGGGAATTCCGGTAGCCAGCGGAGTGGTGAACAGGCTGGAGAGGGTGATGAGGATCTTGTGCGGGTTTCCCTTAGAGTCCTTCATGTCCAGGAAACCTTCACCGCCCGATCCACCGGCCTTGTTCACCACGACCAGCGATTGCTCCATCAGATTGTGCTTTTGAACGATGCCCTGGATCATGCGGGCCATTTGGTCGGCGCCGCCTCCCGTGCCGGCCGGAACGACGAACTCCACCGTCTTGGTCGGCTTCCATTGGGCTTGCGCATCATTTATGCCTGCAAAACTGACCGCGGCCGCTGCCAATAAAGCCGGAATCAGCGATAGGACCTGCAGCTTGTGCAGCATGCGTTACCTCCCTTGATTGGTCGTCGGCTGTGATCCAGCCGTCCCTAATTTTCTATCGAGCCACCGCTTGCACAACGAAAAACCTGCGGAGTTGCGGGGCTGCCGCTATCATACGGTACTCGTTTGAGAATACAACGGCTAGTCTGGCTCACACCTTGCCTGATTCTCGGTAATTATCTCGCTGAACAATGTCGCAACGGCCGTCTGTCGCAATAGCCGGGGGTGGCGTGCTCTTGGGCGATTTGGCGAACGCTCAACTGAACGTGTGCTGCTGCGCAGGGACTCATCCCCCTGATGAAAGGAGGACGAGCACTCCAGGATTTAGAATATTGGCTGGGTCAAGAATCTTCTTGGTCGCCGATAGCGCTTCTCCGAAAAGCTGTGACCGCTGTCTGAGATACCAGGCCATGTGGTCGCGACCTACAGCATGATGATGGGTGATTGTTCCACCCGCTGCGAGCACTGTGTCAGAGGCTCGAGCTTTAATGTGTTGCCATTGCTCTATGAGTTGCCCCCGCTCTCCCTTAACATTGAAGGTATAGTACGGAGCAGGTCCATCCGGATAAGCGTGAGTAAAGCGTGTTGACACGATGCCAGATGCGCCAGTTGCTTCCTGCATCGCAGCTGACGTTGCTTTCGTAACACTGGTGTGAAACGCCTCGAACTTATCCCAAGTGATCGCACTCTCGAATGTGTCGTTAATGACATCCATTCCCACTGTAAGCTCCCGCGCATATGGCATGCGGATGAAAGCTTCACGCCACAGTGAGGCTGCGCGATCATCGGGATGTTTTCGTCCACCAAGATCCTGGATAAGCTCAACCGCTCTTGTCAACCATGCATCAACCGGGTGATCGGCTGACTCGAAGGCGAGGATAAGGACCGTTTCCGTGTTGTCGTTGACGCCATGAATGCCTGCCTCGTTGTTATCAATGACCCGCAGATTTGACGGATAGAGGCCAGCTTGGGCCACGGCATGCACCGCTTTGGCCGCTGCAAACAGGTCCGGAAAGCCAAAGGTAGCAGAACCTTTAAAGACCGGCCTATGCTGGAGCCGCATCCACGCCTCCGTAATGACGCCGAGAGCACCCTCCGAACCGATTATGAGGCGATCTGGACTTGGTCCTGCACCTGATCCCGGCAAGCGGCGCGTTTCAAGAACACCTCTCGGTGTTATGATGCGAAGACTTTCGACGAAATCGTCGATATGCGTGTACAATGTTGCATAATGTCCGCCAGATCGGGTCGCGATCCACCCGCCCAATGTCGAAAACTCGAAGCTCTGCGGATAATGTCGAAGCGATAGGTCATGTTTCTTCAGGGCTGCTTCGATCTGAGGACCTCGAATTCCACCTTGAATTCGGGCAGCACGACTGACACTGTCGACCTCGAGCACCCGATTGAGGTTTCGAAGATCCAAGCTCACCACCCCGGCAAAGCTATGTTCTTTTATTGGCCCCACGCCTCCTACCACTGAAGAGCCGCATCCAAAGGGAATGATCGCGACATTAGCGCTGCTTGCCCAATCGAGGATGGTGCTTATGTCTGCTTCACTCCTGGGAAGTGCAACGAGATCAGGAGCACCGCAGAAGTCACCCAAAAAGGCCTGAACTGTCTCTGGGTAAGACTTGCCATAGGTATGAAGGAGTCGTTCATAGTGATCAGTCGAAAAGAGATGTGCAATGGATTCTGTAGGCTTTACCCGCGGTCTGCCCAAAACTATTTCGTGAGCCTGGGGGGCAAGAGGCATATGAGGCTGAATATTCAACCGATCCCCAAGAAACTGAAATAAGCGGTTTCTTTCAATATCGTTGAGACAGGTGCCTTCCCTACCCCACCCGAAAAACTTGAGCCGAGATTCCATGAGCGTTCCATTTTGCTGCAATGCGCTGCACGTCTGAAATACACAGAGTGGTTACGAAAACTTTTATCTGCAACCAAACGAAAAACCTTCATATCTTGTCTGGCGACCGCTCGCCATGAAGCAACTCATGAAGGCATGTCTTTGCTGTCGCTATCACGAAGGTTGAGCATTGCGAACCATTGACCGGGTCAGCTGCTTTCCGCAGCTTGTTTCCGCTCCCAACTCGGGACGATAGAATCTGAGATTGCCTCTCTTGAGCTTCCTCGCACCGATAGGGCCGCAATGGCGGATATGAGAGCCCCCACCATTATATATATGGCTGGCACAAGAGGTTGGTCAGTGATGGCAATCAGCCAGGTAGCGACGGCAGGCGCGGTGCCACCAGCGACACCAAATGCAATGTTGTAAGCTGTCGAAACGGCGGAGCAGCGAACATTGCGGGGGAAAATCTCGCAGATTGCAATGGGATTGACTGCTCCATAGCTGCCTAGCAGCAGCACAAATCCAAGTTGGCCGAGGAAGACGTAATAGGGGTTGCCGGTTTGCATTAGCCCCATCAATGGCCAGGAGAATATGAGCAGTCCTATTGCCGCTCCAACCAATATCGGCTTGCGGCCGATGCGGTCGGATATTCGGGACATAACCAGAATGACGCCAAGCAAAACCGCCATGTTAAGAGAATTTATCTGCAACGCAATTCTGGCGCTCATGTCGGCGAAGAGCTTCAGCCAAGTGATGAGATATACGAATATCAAATAAAACCCGATGGCATTAACAAGACTGATACAAACGCCCTGCAGCATCTCCACCCTATGTTCTCGCAAAGCCCGTAACAGGGGAAAACCGGACGCTGCTGCCGGCTGGTCGAACGGCAAGCGTCGCCGCAGCATGAAGCCGACTGCGCCTACCAGCACACCAAGCAAGAAAGGTACGCGCCAGCCCCAGGCAACCACTTGCTCCAGCGGCATTGTATTGATGATCAAAGCGCCCACAGCTGACCCCAGTAGAATCCCGCCGACCGCACCAAACGGCGCCCACGCACTTGCAGCGCCACGCCTTCTTGGATCTGCGGTCTCAGCGAGGAACACTGCTGAGCTCGTATATTCGCCGCCGACGGCGAGACCCTGCATGATGCGGCAGAGCAGCATCAGCACCGCAGCAGCAATGCCGATCTGGGCGTAGGTGGGCAACAATCCCATCGCGAAAGTGGGTACAGCCATCGCCACCACCGACCAAAGCAAGGCAGGTCCGCGGCCAACGCGGTCGCCGATATGCCCGAAGAGAATGGCGCCCAGAGGGCGCATGAGAAAGCCAATAGCGAAGACCCCAAAGGAGGCGAGCAGCGAGGTCGTTGGATTCTCACTCGGGAAATAGAGATTGCCGATGGTGCGGGCAAAGTAGCCATAGACCGAAAAATCGTACCATTCCATCACATTGCCGATAATACCAGCCGCTACCACTCGCCTGCGTGCACGGTCCCCTTCAAACCCCAATGCCATTCAACGCTCCCAAAGCTTCCTAGACGAGTCAGTGAAATTACTGTGCAAATATATTAGCATGTCCAACGTGGTCAGGGATAACACGTCCGCGCATTCGAGTTATGAACTTCTATTCACAAAACCTGCGAAAGATGAACGCTTGTGTCTCGTGATACCATGTGACCTCTTCTCTGGCTCTTTGGCTGATGGGAATTCGATAAACCGCACCGCATTGAGTGACCGTATCCATCCATATGAAACACAGCTGGTTGTTTCTGAGCTCGATATTGCTTCCAGCCATTTTTCCGCCACCGGCAGAAGCCCGGTCGCTTGTCAGTGTCGCTTCGCAGAAGACAGGGAGACGAGTCGCTGCACGAGCGGCGCATATTCTGGCGACGCGTAACAAATTGTGGAAAGGTTCACGAGTTGAACGCTAAACTGCGCTCTCGTGGACCCTCCACGCCGTTTGACAGCTCGCTTCAAAGTGCCTCCGACTAGGTCACACGGATTATAATTCCGGCATCGCACGCCAAGGATCTAACGGCGCACGATTGCATAAATATTCGCCTGCCAACCTATGGCGGCCTCTATGTCTGGGAATTTGAGAAGCGTGGACGTGCGCTAAACGTGCGCGTGGAGGGGCAACTCGTATTTAACAACAGCGCGCTGAGATTGAACGCGGCGCTGAATGGATTTGGACTTGCCTATATGCCTGAAGACCTCGTCCAGCACTATCTCGCAAACGGTCAACTTGTCAGAGTGCTGGCCGATTGGTGTCCAACCTTCCCAGGGTATCATCTCTATTACCCGAGCCGACGACAGCCGACCCCCGCATTCGCCTTGCTAGTTGATGCGCTTAGATACCGGTCCCGACAATGAACCCGGCCATTGCTGCCATTCACGCTATTCCACCGTTGGCTTAAGTTTACTTGCAGATGCGATAATTGCCGCTTTTGCCATGGACGCCGAGATCGAAATGATAGTGTGATGCGTGCGCGGCGTCCGCCCCCGGACCGAGCACGGTTGTGAAATATCCGCAGGCCGAAGTTCGCAATGCTATCAGAATTCGATTATCTGGATCCTCTGGATCGGCCACCGCGGTTATCTCAATCCGTTTCTTGTTGGTCAGCGTGATCCCAGCAATATCAATGCCATTGCCAAAGGCATGCTCGCTCATTTTGCCTGAAGAATCACCATTTCGAACGCGGCACTGATAGCTCGTGCCAGTCGACATCGACGACAGTTTCGCCGTTCCCAGCCCTGCCACCACCGGCGCAGCGACGTGCGATAACCAAACGACGAACTGTCGGGCAAAGACGCAATTGAGCAAGGGGGTTCCGGGGAGATCGACGCGACCGACCGGCGTCGAAACAGACCTTAGTTCCACCGGATCGGTGACATGGCAGACACCGGTGCCTTTGACTTCCGTAGGGATCGAGAAATCAACCCCGAGTGTGGTAAGTTCGGTGCGGCATACATCGCCGCCCACGGGCGGACTGGGCCTCACTTCCTTTTGAGGCACCTGTGGTTTGGGAACATGCAGAACAATTTCGGGAAGGTACGCCGGTGACCCCTGGGATGGTGTTTTCGCCGCGGAAGGCTTCCGCAGCGGCTTCACCACGAGTTTAATATTCTTTTTTGCGCCTGCCGCCTTCGCGGCCTGCGACTTGCTCGCTGGTTTAACCAAACGCTTGGCGCTTGCCTGTTTCTTGCCTGGCTTAATTTTGGTCTTCACCACGGCCGCTTTGGAGAGCTTTTTTGGGCAACGGATGTTGGTTTTGCCGCAGGAAAGTTTGGACGGAGCCTCCGTATGAAAATTCGTTCTCTGTCGCGTCGCTGCATCCGAATGGGACGCAACAACGATTAGTACAGTCCCGACCAGCCACCCTGTAAATTGCTGCCCAAATGACCGAGGTCTCATCAAGTAACAACGCTTCACCCAGAGATTCGTTCTGAGCATAGCTATTGCAGCCTAAGGCTGCAGCAAGAAGTCGGATCAGTACGAGCGTACGGCTTAAGGCATATCAATGATTGGCTGCCGCGATTGGCCGATAACGACTGAGGTTTCTAGGCTAATGCTCTTGAAATCGTCCACCAGATATTGGCGTCGACTGGGAATAGAGCCCGCAGAGACCATTATGTGGCCAGCCATGGAAGCGATCGGGCGCGTCGCCGTAATCATTTTCCGATCGACGGTTGATCACTCTGCCGCGAGCAGACGAGCACTTTTTTCTTGTCCGCTATGGGTCAAAAGCGGAAGTCGCAATAAGTCAGCGGCATGTCTGTCTTGTCTCCAAACGCGGACCTTTTCATTGGCGCGAGCACATACAGTAACGCCACTGCGTCGGCCGGGAGGCGCCAAAGCACCTCCCGGAATTGTTACTTACACAACTATTTTTGGATGCAGGTGTCGGCTGTTTCTTTGGTGCATTCGTCGAGTCCTGTGAAAACTGGATCGTCGACTTTTTTGCCCTCGATCAAGTCAATCATGACGCTTGGAGCTTTATACCCCATTTCAAATGGGCGCTGTCCAACGAGAGCGTGGACACGGCCTTCCTTCGCCAGTGCGACCTCTTCGCCAATTGTGTCAGCACCAACGATCACAAGGGACTTTTCGTCAATTTGCTTTTTGTATTGATCTGTTAATTGACGGTAGGGTTGCGGCGCGCCGAAAAGCGGCCAACCCCCTTCAAGGACGAACGCGTCAATCTTCGGGTTTGCTGTAAGAATGTCTGTCATCGCCTGAACGCCGGCAGGACCATCATCATTGGTAAACACAGGACAGCCACCCACTTCTGTCCAACCGCCTTCACCATTCAATTTTTCTAACCCTTTTTGCCCCGACAGTGCATCCCGCGTCCCTGATGCTCGACGAAGTATGTTGTCGGCTGCTGCATTCCCCTCGATCAGACAGACCGTGCCTCCATTCGGTTTCATTTGCTTAACATACTCGCCGAGACGATACCCCATCGTGTAGTTGTCAGTGCCGAGATAGGTTTTTCGAAGTCCTGCATCTTCTGCTCTGAGATCAGCATCGAGCGTCATCACTGGGATGCTTGGATTGGCAGCCTTTATAGTATTGGCAATAAGAGGGGCATTCGAAGGTGAGATAGCGATCGCAGCCGTATCCGACTTGCCCAATATGTCTTGCACGATTTGGGCTTCCCCCGCCTCATCGGAAGTTGAAGCAGGTCCGGTGTAGAAACAGGTGTAATCCGAGTTTGCGTTCTCGCTGTTCCACTTCTCGCAACCCTGATGAATGGCCTCAAAAAAAGGATTGTCCAAACCTTTCACGACAATGACGAGCTGTTTCTTCTGAGCCATCGCCGACCCTGCCGACGCAGCCAGGACAAGTGCTGTAAACAACAACAGTAGCTTTTTCATTCGACTTCCTCCCTTGTTAGCTAACAATAAGCGGTGCTTCTTGGCTGGCTCTCTTTGCCGGCCAACACGTCAAAGCCCAATTACCCTCGGATCTAGTGGATCAACTCGTGGCTCTTCTCCCCAGTCGCAATGTAACTCCGAGGAAAACGTTTGAGTCAATTCAATTGTCGTGCTGCTGCAGAGGACCCCCCTCATTAACTCGACAGCTTTGGAATTGACGGAGGTGGAACCTCTCGATTAAGGGTGGGATCACACGGTAACCGAGAGGCTGCGCCGAGATGGCTCTCTTAGAGCTGCAAAACATGTCAAAATACTTCGGCGCAATCCACGCGCTCAACGACGTCACGCTCCTCCTCGAACCAGGTCAGGTCGTTGGATTGATGGGAGATAATGGCGCCGGAAAATCCACTCTCGTCAAGATTATCGCCGGTAATTTTCGACCAACCCAGGGAACGATGCGAATGGAGGGCACAGAGCTGGTCTTCCATAGACCGATTGAGGCACGTCATCATGGAATTGAAATCGTGCATCAGGATCTCGCCTTATGTGACAATCTCACGGCTGCCGCAAATGTCTTTTTAACGCGGGAATTGAGCAAAGGCTTGGGACCCTTCGGTATCCTGGACTACCCTGCAATGTACCGTCGGGCCGGGCAAATATTCGCAGCTATGAAATCGGAAACTCGTCCGCGTGACCTTGTCGAAGTGATGTCTGGAGGTCAGCGGCAGGCTGTCGCCATTGCCCGGACGCGCTTATCCGAGGCGAAAATCGTTCTAATGGATGAACCCACGGCAGCAATATCCGTTCGCCAAGTTACCGAGGTATTAAACCTCATTCGACTCCTTCGGGACCAGGGAATTGCTATCGTCCTTATTAGCCACCGAATGCCAGATGTATTTGCGGTTGCGGATCGCATTGTCGTCTTGCGACGAGGTCGCAAAGTTGCCGACAAGGCTATCTCAACCAGCTCACCTGAGGAAGTGACCGGTCTGATTACCGGAGCCATCGAGCAGGTGACCTAGTGTTTAATCCCTCTGCGGAAAGAAAGAAGAGCCAGCAATGGTAGTGACACTCGAGGAATCTATTAAGCAGCGACAGCATAACTGGCTGTCTTGGTTGTCTTCTCGTCAGTCATTTTGGGTTTTGCTCGCGGTAATCACCGCTGCACTCTTCTTGTCTTTCGCTACCGAATCCTTTGCAACACCAAGCAATCTCTTTAATGTTACTCGCAATTTCACCTTCGTGGCGCTCATTGCGCTAGGCATGACCATCGTTATCATTTCCGGCGGTATTGATTTGTCAGTCGGATCAGTTCTCTGCCTCTGCAGCATGATTCTTGCTGTCGTCATGCATGCTGGTTACAGCATTATAGTTGGCATAGCTGCGGCTCTTGGAACGGCTATGATCATTGGCGCCTTCAATGGCGTCCTGATCGCCTATGTTGGCTTGCCCCCTTTTGTAGTGACGCTGGGCATGCTGTCAGTAGCACGCAGTCTGGCTATGGTGGCGTCCAATAATACTGTGGTGTTTCAGTTCGGGCCGGATCACGACAAACTTCTCTTTTTAGGCGGCGGTTCATTTTTTCTCGGGATTGCCAACCCAGTGCTCTACATGATTGCGCTCACTTTGATAACGGGATTTGTCCTTCGCTGGACACGGTTCGGCCAATATGTTTTCGCCATTGGCGGTAACGAACACGCCGCCATTTTGACCGGCGTGCCGGTCCGTAAGGTCAAAGTGGCGGTCTATATGATCTCATCCTTGGCTGCAGGAATAGCGGGTGTGATTGAGACCGGGTGGCTTGGCGCTGTGACGACGAACCTCGGCGCAGGCATGGAATTGCAGGTCATCGCGGCCGCCGTGATCGGCGGCGCCAATCTCGCTGGTGGCGCCGGCACAGCGCTTGGTGCAGTCATAGGTGCAGCGTTGATTGAAGTTATTCGCAATAGCCTTGGTCTTCTGGGCATAAACGCCTTCTGGCAGGGCACATTCATTGGAAGTGCAATTCTAGTTGCGATTCTTTTCGACCGGTTCAAGCACTTCCGCCGTGCTGAGTAACGTCACGGGTTCTTCTGCTTAGGGTCAAAAGCGGCCGTAGAGACGCGCGAGTAGCGAGTCTAGAGGTTTGTGGAAAGGAACTCCAAACATGCGATCAAAGTTGTGGGCTGAGCGAAGCGGACCGCAGTCAGCGGTTGCTGCCTTAACTTTCCTCTGGCGGCAGCGGGATGAATTCCGTCTCGCCGGCTATCTCAGGGAAGCGACCGCGCCGCCAATCGTCCTTAGCCTGTTCAATCCGGTCCTTTGAGCTCGAAACAAAGTTCCAGTAGATGTGGCGGGGTTCGGCAAATGGCTCGCCTCCGACCAGCATCAGGTGAGCGTCGCGGCGAGCTTGCAGCACGATCTCCGCATCCGGCTTGAACACCACGAGCTGCTCATCGCCGAAGGTTCCGGTCTGGCCCACGACTTCGATCTCGCCCGACACGACGAATACGGCTCGCTCAATATGGTCGGGGGGAACCTGCAGGCGCGAACCGGACCTGAGGAATGCGTCGACATACATCAAGTCCGAATGGACCGGGACCGGCGATCGCTGGAGGAAGGCCTCGCCAGCAATGACGGTGAGTGAGACACCGTCCGCCTCAAGGCCAGGCAACGCTACTTTGGCATGATTGGAGAAGCCCGGCTGCATCTCCTCCATTGCCTTGGGCAAGGCGACCCAGATCTGCTGGCCGAACATGGACCCGCCCTGCGCCTGGGTATT
>Ga0209382_10003685_pt1 | contig 21063 bp, 19 predicted proteins | sample SoiMetdeltSBSDD5_FD_187599 | JGI IMG/M metagenome (GOLD analysis project Ga0209382, IMG submission 187599) | Bulk soil microbial communities from a Populus tree surrounding site in Tennessee, USA - Soil MetaG P. deltoides SBSDD5 (SPAdes) (version 2) | ecosystem: Environmental > Terrestrial >... | reverse complement strand
ACGCTCTCTGGCACTTCGGGCCGACCCTGAAAGTCTCCATCGACGGACGTAGAGAGACTCTATACGCCGACGACACCATCAGAGCGCAGGCGGCGATTCAACAGGGCGCGCCAGCGGGTCTCGCCGTGCTTGCGCAACTGAATCCCGACTACGTCTGGCTGCCGGCATCATCGGAGAAGACAGCCGAGTGGCTACGGGCGAACGGGTACCGCGAGGACATCACGACGGAGCACTCCTTCATTGCAGTTCGTCGTGATCACGCGCCATTAACCGCGTGGCACGGCCATCCCTCAGGCTGCTTTCCTGGCCCGTGATCCGCCGCCCCAAAATCGCTCATGCGATCCCCGAGCTGTTGATTGCGTAGTTAACGTAGAGCCACCAGCGCGTTTTCAACGGTCGCGTCCCCGATCGTTGGTGGGACGTGCCCCTCGCGGAGGCCAGCCCGGATGATTGCGAAACAATCGTCCAAACATTCCGAGTGCACCCTCCATGCAGGAAGCACGCACCGCTCGTGTCGCGGAAACGCGAAGACCGTCTCCCACTTGGCCTAGCCGGTACCAGTACCAGTAACCCAATGTCAAGAAGACGCTGACACCTGATCCGGCACGGACTTCCGAGGAAGCGTCACCGCAAATACAGTGCCCTCGCCTTCGATAGACGAGACCTCGATGTGTCCATGCATCGCCCGGATGCAGTCCTCCACAATCGACAGGCCTAGACCTATCCCGCTGACATAGGAGAGATCATCGCGATCCGCGTGCGCCCGCGTGAAGCGCTGAAAGATGGTCGCTCGCGCATGAGGGGGAATGCCGACGCCGTTATCACGTACCTCGATCCGGCACGAGTTCGTGTCGTCGTCGCTCGTTCCTGTGATCTCGACACGCCGATCAGGCTTGGCGGGATCTGAGTACTTGATGGCGTTCGACAACAAGTTCACAAATACGAGCTCGAGGCGACCGACGTCGACGTTCAGCATCGGCAAATTTTCTGCGACGCGAATGTCGACGCCGCGCGCCTCGGCCATCTCGCGCAGCTGGCGAGCCGCCTCCTGCGCGATTGAGCCGGCTGACACTTCCTGGACCACCGGGCTGTCGTCGTCGGTGTGCATCCGCGCAACCGCCTCGAGCTTGTGCGTCAACTCCACTAGATGCTGGACGGTTCGTTCGACGGCAGCCAACGTCTGCTCGGCCTGCTGTGCGTCCAGGTCTGGTCGACGCATCAGGCTGACGCCGGTCTTGAGCGCCCCCAGCGGTTGCCGCCATTCATGGGCTGCCATCCGCGTGAATTGCTCGAGCCGTTCGTTCTGTTCGGCGATGGTCTGCGTATAGAGCCTCACGAAGGCCTCAACGGTCGCCTGCGACAACACATTGACCGCCTGGTGCAATCGAGACACGATCGCGACACTCTCTGACGCCGGCGGCGGCGCACCAAGCTCACCCATCGCGTCCACCAGGAACGAGACGAGCACGTCACTCAGTACCTGGTATTCCCGGAGGACCTGGTGCAAAGACGCTCTCTGACCATGCCGAAGGGCCCCGAGTTCCTGGGCCTTCTCGAGAATCGCGGTATTCGCCGCAATGGCATCATGTTCAGGATGGCGCAGGTACGCGCTGATTTCGAGGATCAGCGCAGGAATGTGATCGAGCAGGCTTTCCGTCGGGAACACGTCGCGTGCGTCGACGGGAAGCAAATCGAGCAAGCGTCCGAACCAGCGCGACGCGAGCGCGCGATGCTCGATTCGCATGCGTTCGGCGATCAGGTCATCGAAGTCCGCAAGGATCATCGTCAGGAACTCGCACGCCCGGACACATACACACGAAGCGCTGAGTCGCCCGGAAGGCGCTGCGCTTCACTGCCGACAGCGGTGAGGAAGGAATTCAGTATAGTGTCGCCGACGCTCGCCAGAGCTCATCCACAAGGCTTTTTGTCGCGACCGACAGGATTGGCGTCAAAATGGGTACAGCAATCCACTTGCGAACTGCTGGAGGCGGCAGGAGTCGGTCTGCCTCGATCTTCCGATTCTCGAATGATTTCGCGAACTCGAAGCGCGTGATCTGCCAGATACGCCAGAAAGCCGGGGGCCAGTACAAAACAGGTCCAGTCGGTGGAGCTCGTTTCGGCAGTCCCGCAACAAAGCATCCGTCACTCGCTACGTGTGACTATCACGCTCCATGTAACGATGACTGACTTCTGATTCGGTCGTTAGCCAACGAGACAGCGGCTGAAATCCTTCGAGAGCGCAACACCGAGGGCCGCTGGCCGCGGCGAGCTGTTCTTGTGGGCGCCCCACAGCGGGTAGTCAATCTTGTCCGTTGTGACTTGGGCCGGTCTACTGGACAAACCCGCGAACAATCGAGCAGCGCCGGCGGAAGCGGTGCGAAAATCCCCGCTACCGAATGCGCGGGACCGTCTTACTGCTGGAAAGCGACAGGTCATTGCTCGTCGATGTCGACCTGTTGCGCGCGAACGAGCTGATTGTCGTCCACTGCCACGAACTTGCCAATGCGCTGAAGCAGTTTCAGCATATGGCACCAGACGTTGTCGTGGCGGTGCTGTCCGGTCACGACAGTTCGTCGATCGTACCCGGCTTGCGCGACCTGGTCGACTACGCCACGTCGATTATTGTCGGGTCAGTTCCCGAAGAGCGCGAAGCAGCGCGCAAGGCAGGCGCTGACTCGTTCCTGCTGAACTCTGCACCGCCCGCTGACCTGCTTTATGAGATACGCCGCGCGCTAATCCTACGGCGCAGCGGTCGTCGCCTGCCGTGGAACTGGTGAAACTTCAGTTCGCATCCCGCCCGCTTCTGACGTTGTGACAGGCCAGCGACTCCTCACGGGCGCAACCGCGGCGTCGCAGTCGCAACCGCCGGCTCGCGTAGGCTTGTTCGGTGCCACTTGTGATCGTCGCGTTCACGCTTTTCGTAATACTCGCGGCAATCGCACTCACACCGCTCGCGCTCGTGCAGCGTTACCGTCTGGGCACCGCGCGGCGCCGTGCTCGGGGATGGAGCGCCACGGTCAACGTTGCTGGATTGGTTTTCTCGTCGGCGCTGTTTCTCGCGGGCGCGGGTATCACCTCACTGTGGGTGCCGCACGCGCTCACCCTGACTCTGATGGGGTTCGTGAGTGGATGTCTGCTGGGCCTGGTCGGCCTTGCCCTCAGCCGGTGGGAACCTGCACCTGGCTCGCTGCATTACACGCCGAACCGTTGGCTGGTGCTCGCAATCACGTTGGTGGTTACGGCCAGGCTGGCATTTGGATTCTGGCGGAGTTGGCATGCGTGGCACGCCACGCCGGATTATCGTTCGTGGGCAGCGGAGTCGGGCGTAGCGGGCTCACTAGCGGCTGGCGCGGTCGTGCTCGGGTACTACCTGACATACTGGCTCGGCGTGCGCCGACGTCTGCGGTGGCACGACGAGAGAAGGGCACGCGGCTCTTAGCAATGGACCGCGTTGGAGTGGAAACTTCGGTCTAGCTCGCGAAAACGGCTCGGTAGAACCTGACTATGATCCAGAAGCGCAGCGAGAGCGCCGAGGCGACGGTGCGGATGCTCTACTTCGAATGCCGGGCTTGCCCTACTTCGTCGGGTTGTACAGGATAGTCGGCGGCCAGCGCGCGATTCGGAGGGCCGTCTTCGTCCATGCGAGCGGAAAGGAGGCGCGTATGGAGAACCAGGTTCAGGCGTGGGTTGACGCAGCCATCGGACCTGGTGGCTTGGCCACCAAAGAGGTTACGCTCCCTGCCGGCAGGATCCCGGTGCCCGAGACCGTCACCGTGAGCAACGTGTACGGGCTCGTGATCCGCGGTGCCGCGGGCCCAGTCGGGACCGAGCTGCTGTGGACCGGACAAGACGAGCGTCCGATGTGGGTTCTGAACCGAACCCAGTGGGTGTGTCTCGAAAACTTCTCCATTCGAGCGAACGAGGACAAGAAGCTGCTGGAGGGCGTGCGCATCCAGCAAGGCGAGGATGTTGAAGGTCCGAACTCCTGGGCGGGGCTCGACAGCTCACATGCCACGCTGGACCGGATCGTTTTCCGCGGCGGCGGACACCTGGGTACGGCCGTCCGCGTTTACGTGTACGGGGACGATATCAAGAACGATTACCACCGGTTCAGCAATGTGCAGTGCAGCGGGTTCACCTATGCCGCTTTCAAGCTCGAAGGACGCAATGCAAAGGCAATCATTCTCGACCGCTGCTTGATCCAGAGCGTCGATGGCGAGTACGGCATCGATACCGTGCGCGGCGGGGCGCCGCCCATGGTACCCGGCCCGCTTCCCCCTCCGAAGGGGACTTTCAACAGCGGCGCCCAGGTGTTCTGCTACGGCATCAATATCGTCGGCGTACGGTGTGCGGTGCGTATCGGCGACCGGAACGGAAACTTTTCAATCGAAGGGGGATATTCGGAGAAATGCGGCCGGCTGTTGTTGGTGCCGGCCTACGGCACCGGTTCCGGCGGTCCATGCGCGATCTCGATCAAGGATTTCAGGTTCGCGCTCGGCGAGACGCCGGCCGAGGTGCCGATCGTGGAGTGCCAGGGTGGCTCCCTTTCGATCATCGACTGCACGCTCGGCAGCTTCCGTGATGGGCCAATCACGATCGACGTCACGACCAGTGGGTCATTCCGGTTCGAGGGAAACTTCGCCGCCGGAGGCGTCATCTTCACGCACCACACTCCGGACGGAGCGCCCAGCGAATGGGGTAAGAAGAACCGTATTCACAAGAGCGGCGAGGGGATGGAGCCGTTGATACCCGGATGAGTGCCGGACGACCTTCCTCGCGTTCCTCCTGGATCGACCTTCTCTTTCCTCTTGTGAGCGCCGCCGCGCTACTGGTAGCGGAGGATCCTTGCGGGGATATAGAGGAGCGGTTGCAGGCCGCTCCGCGTTCAGCGCGAGAGCCGAGGCCATCGTCCCCGATAACGATCTAGTTACGAACGACCCTTCCGCGTGCTCGACCGACATGGGTGAAGAGCACCGTAGACGTGTAGACAGCCGCGGCAGCCATCACGCCTGGTCGGGTGTTTCGGGCGATCAACAAGGCAGGGGGTATCTGGGGACCGGCATGTCGGCCGAGGTGCTGTGGGACGTGGTGTGCGCCGCCCCGCACGACGTGCGGCGCGCGTGCGCTCGTCTTAGCCGCCTCGCTGGCGGTGAACCGGATCAACGAGGGATGGTGGAGGCGGCGGGAGTCGGTCTACCACGATTGTCGAAATCTCGAATGATTTCGAGAAGGCGATGGGCTCAATCAGCGAGAAACGACAGAAAGCCCTGGTGCAGGGACAAAACAGGTACAGGCAATCCGCCCGCGTCAGCTCGGTTCAAACACCATCCCTTGAACGTGGGAGTGCTCACCTGTCGCACGGGACAGCGATCAAATGCCGGTGAGGAAGCGAGGTCGTCTCGAACGGCCGCGCTCGGACAGCTGCATCGAAGTACCCATCCCCGCAAGGTCGTCTTCATGCGGACGCGGTCCGGCATCTCACCGATCGGTATTAGTCGTCTCGATCAGCGCCCGTCTGCACCCTTCAGCCAGCCCGGAGCCAGTGTGACCTGGTCCCAATGCTCAGTGAACTTCCCGTCCTTCACCCGCACCGTCTCAAATGCGAACGCCTCGTAGGTGCGGCTCGGATCGTCGGGGTCGTTCAGCACGCCCTTGTAGATCGCGGTCACGAGATCGCACTCGGCCATCACGATGATCGGATCGCGCAGCGCGATACCACCCAGATCGACGAGCGCCACCTTGCGGCGCGCCGCCTCGTCAAACGCCTTGACCCAGGCCTCGCGCCCCTTGGCGCCGGTGAACTCGTCCATCCGCAGCGCCCGCGGGTTGTGCTGAATGTAGCCGTCGGCCTGGAAGCGGCGCGAACGCTCCTCGCGCGTCATCGACCGTCCCGACTCGAAGAAGTCGATGAGCAGCTGCTTGTTCGCATCGAGCGTCGCCTGAGGCACCGGCGCACACTTCACGATGCCCTGCGCGCCCGCCTCGACGACGACACCGAGCGCGGCTATCCCCACGAGTGCAGTCAGTCGTCTCATACACCCCCCTGCGAATCGCGGGGATTCTACCGCATGGGTGTCCGAGCGTTTATGGCGACAACTGAAGCACTCGTTTCGGTTTTGAACGATGGCTGCATTGCGCACGTCAAGCGTGACTGCGTGGTGGATCTCGCGTCGGTTGTCGCTGAAACTATGCTGGGCGCTACCGATGACGGAGCGGAATCGGCTGATTCGTAATCGGCAGGTCGTCGGTTCGAATCCGACTGGAATCGGGCCAGAGCCAGACCACCAAGCGCCAGGGCGATCAGTCCAAGCACCAAGGCCCCGACGCCACCGACTACTTCATTGCCGAAGCCCTACGGTCGATAGCGCGATGAGCTTTTCTCGTTTTCCGTGCAGAAGTATTCCAACAGGTCTTCGTCCGGAATCAGCGAAGCGCGGCGCTTGTAGACGATGGGCGTTCGATACGCCTTCGGGTCGGTAATCGTCACCTCCACTTCCAGGCGTCCCACATCGAGGCGGCGAAATCGCTCGACCACGCGCATCCCCTCTGTGTGAGGATGTCCCAGGCGATCGAGCCAGCTCCTCTCGTTGAATCCGGCAGTTTCGACGACCAGCGTATCTCCCTCCCACCGACCGCTCGAATAGCCGTACCAGCGTGGCTCCGGGTCAGCCACCGGCTTGCGGCCATCCATGAAGATCTGGCGGTGAATGCTGTTCTCCTCATAGAGCACGAGAATCAGGCGCGGCGTCTGGACGATCTTGTACGGAAGAGGTATTTCGGCCTGGCCTGGTTCGCCTGCGGGTTTGCAGTGCCCGAGAGGGTCAAGGACACCACTGGTGTCGAGATGTTTCTTGAAAAGTTCAGAAGCCCACGGCTCCATCTGCACCTGATCGGGTTTCATGTCGGCGGTCACATTGATGAAGTGGCGAGAGACCCGAAGTTCGTCCCCCTCAACGGTGGGAGTGCCTGGCGGAACACGGCCACCATCCGTCAGCCACACACCCGACAGATCCGGTTTGCCGTCACTCGCCCTCGGCGCGGGCGCGGACAGATTCGGCTTGCCGTCCTGCAGGCTTGGGACTCGAGGGTCTCGCTGTTTCTCCCACTGCGCCGTCACGACGGCCGCCGTGCACAGCAGTAGCAGCGAACAGAACATCGAAGTCTTCATCGCGACCTCCTCAGTGTTGTTGGAAAACTGCTCCGCCGCCGCCTAGTTTAGCTTCTCTTGCGAAAGCGACTCTTCCTGATGCTGTCCCTGACCTGCCCCCATCTTCCCCTACACGGATAGAGTGAGGTTTCAGGCGACGCGATAGCCTCGTCGAGTCGCCGTGCGACGGCATGAACGGCATCGGGTCCGCGTGGACGCTACAATCGCCGCGCAATGACCATCATCAAGCTGGAGGCTGTCCGACGTCAGCTCGATGCGGCGATCCGCCTGTATTTCGCGGAAGATGATCCGATTGCCGTCCACACGCTTGTGGGGGCCCCGCACATCCTCATCACGGATCTCAGAAAGGCCGCGAAGCTGGAATCGATCCTCGACCGCTATATCGTGCCGGACTATCGTTGGAAGTTCGAAGGCGCGATCCGTTCGGCGCAGAACCCGGTCAGACGGGCCGAAGGCCGGGCTGCCGCGGCTGACTACGGCGCCGACACCAGACCGAGCGAAGCGAGAGATGGTGGAGGCGGCGGGAGTCGAACGCGAACGTAGCGCGATCGTGAACTGATTGATGGCGCGCCACTTCTGGGGCTAACGCGTTCTTTCGGTGGCAGTTGCCACGGCTCGATGACTTCACTGGCGTCTTCGAGAAACACCTGAAATCGACCCGGTTCTTGGAGGGATATTGGAGGCGGCGGGGCGATGCTCCCGCCGCCGGCTCGATAGCTTGTTCCCGCGGCCTCCAGATAATTGACCTCCCATCACCTGATCAGTCCATCAAACAGGACGATATCGGACTCGGTTTCTGCGACGGCGGCGAAGAGGGACTGACCGTCCGCGGACCACGACACGCTGCGTGCGATGACGTTGCAGCGATCTCCGAAATCGGTCAACGGTTTCATCGGACCGCCGGCGGTTGGAAGCGCCCACACGTTGCACGTTGCGCCGTCGACCAGCGGTACAGCGAGCCACTGGCCATCAGGCGACAGAAACAACTGGAGCAGGCGAGCCGACACGGGCACGCGTGAAGCGGGGATCCGCCCGATTTCGTGCGACAGGCCCTGTCCCACGGCGCTGCAGCAGATCTGCAGGTCACCGCGCAGGCCGAGCAGCTCGGGCCTCAGCCCGTGAACGTAATACAAGGTCCCGCCGTCAGGCGCGACCGCTGGCGTCGAGGCGTCGATCCGCACGACGACCGGTCCTCCTCCGTCCAAAGCAATTCGTTCCAGACGCGCGGCGGGGGCATCCTGACCGGTCGCGTAGACTAGCTGCTGGCCGTCAGAAGTCCAGCAAGGACCCCATCCGCTGGCGACCAGTTCGTTCAACCCGCTGCCGTCCGGGCGGATTAACCAGATCGAAGATCTCCAATCGCGTGCGACGACGAAAGCAATCCAGTCGCCGGCCGGCGACCACATCGGCACGCCGATGCTCACAGCCAGATCACGCTCGAACGTGAGCTGGCGCACACTCGAACCATCCAGCGTCGCGATCCACAGATTGCCGTGGCCGCCGTTGTCTGAAAGGTAGGCGATCTCCGCTCCATTCGGACTGACTGACGGTGTCTGCGCCTGGCCGGTCTGGTGTGTGACACGCATCCGTCCCCGCGTGTTTTCAGCAGGCGAACCTTCGACGGGGAATTTCCATATGTCTGACTGAGTTCGAATCCGGCTCGCCAGCAGACGGCCGGATTGATGGACATCTGGCTCGACGAACGAATGATCGCCGTAGGTGAGTTGACGGTCATCTCGCCCATGTTGACCGACTGCTCTGAAATTGAATATGGGCGGATAGAGCAGCGTGCTCCCTCGCGAGGAGCTATAGACGAGACCGGATCCATCTGGGAGCCACGAGAACCCATTGAGCCACTCGCTGCGCGCAACCTCGCGGGGCTCGCCCCCCACCGCAGGCACGATCTCGAGGTGGTTGGCGAACGCGAGGCTGTCACGCTGAAACGCCAGGAACTGGTCGTCCGGTGACCAACGGGGCGACCGATAGATACACTCTGGTGCCACGCGCGCGACGCATACGCGCTGCGAGCTGCCGCGCGCCATCGTGACAAGCTCGATGTGGTCGGCCGACGATTGAAAGAACGCAATCCGTTGGCCATCGTGGCTGATGTCGCCGCCGCCCAAGGCCGACGCCACACGCCTCGCCGGACCGCCTAGTGCTGCTATTTCCCAGAGCGCGCCTTGCTCAAAGCGACTGGCCGACGGTGAGTAGTAGAGGAGCGTACTCGCATCAGGAGCCCATCGTGGCTGATGGTGATCGCTGTCGTCGCGCGTCACCTGGAGCGGTACTCCGCCGGCCAGCAACCGTATCGAGATCTGACGCCTGCCGTTGATGAGGGTCACGAAGGCCACCATCTTGCCGTCCGGCGACAGGGCAGGCGATTCCTTCATCCCCACAAAATCCGTCAAGCGCTGAAACTCGACGTCGCGGGCGATCGCGGCTTGACGGAGCGCAGCGTCAGTGACATCTCCGACGCCCGACACTGTGTCGTCGATCTCGAGGCGTGCATCGGCAATGTCATGCAGACGCCGACCGGGATCCTTCTCGAGACATCGCCGCAGCAGACGGCGAATACTGGCGGGTGTGCCGGCAGGAATGTGTTTCCATGCCGGTTCTCCTGTCAGGATCGCGGAGATCGTGTCCGACACGGTCTCGCCTGCGAAAGCCCGTTCGCCCGTCAGCATTTCGCACACCACGCAGCCGAACGCCCAGATGTCGGCGCGATTGTCGACATCGCGGCCACGAGCCTGCTCGGGCGCCATGTAACTGGTTGTGCCCAGGATGACGCCGTCTCTCGTGTTTCTTACGCTCGGCGTCGGCGCACCGGATTGGATTCGGCCGTCTTTTTCTATCGCTTTCGCGAGGCCAAAATCGAGAACTTTGACGGTCCCGTCGGGTCGAATCTTGACGTTAGCCGGTTTGAGATCGCGATGTACGACGCCGCGCCGATGAGCCGCTTCGAGCGCAGCCGCAATCTGGGTGGCAATCGAGCACGCCTCGTCGAGCGGAATTGGGGCCTGTGCAATTCGGTCGGCGAGCGTCGGCCCTTCTACCAGCTCCAGCACCAACGCCCGCACAGCGTTCGATTCCTCGAGACCGTAAATCGCGGCGATATGTGGATGATTGAGTGACGCGAGCACGAGGGCTTCACGTTGAAACCGGGCGAGGCGTTCCGGATCGTTCACGAACACATCCGGGAGGACTTTGAGCGCCACGTCGCGCTGCAACTTCGTGTCACGGGCTCGGTACACCTCGCCCATGCCGCCGGCGCCAATGTGCGCGACGACTTCGTAGGCACCGACCTGGCAGCCGATCAACGAACTGCGTGAGTCCAGCACAAGCGCGTGCGCGACACCCTGCATCGTCGACGCGTCCAGAAACTCGTCGACGCCCCCAGCGTGGACGAGGAGGGATTCGACCTCTCGTCTGAGCTCGTCGTCACCTGCGCACGCCGCCGCGAGAAACCCGTCGCGGTGGGGTGCGTCGCGCTCGAGCGCCGCATGACACAGGTCCTGAACCCGTCGCCACCGCTCAGGGTCGTCATTCAAGAGAACGTACCTCGAGCTGCCTGAGCAGCCACAGCTTGGCCATGCGCCAGTCTCTCTTCACGGTGTCCGGCGACACTTGAAGGACTTCCGCCGTTTCCTCGACAGTCAACCCGCCGAAAAAACGGAGCTCGACGATGCGACACTTGCGCTCATCCTTCTTCTCCAGGGCCTCCAGTGCAAGGTTCAGCGCGACGAGATCGACGGGAGGTTCGGGCGCCGGGATGGACACTTCGTGCAGCGAGACTTTCTCCGCCCGGGCGCCTCGTTTATGAAAGCCACGGGCGCGAGCGTGATCGACAAGAACGCGGCGCATCAACCTGGCAGAGATGCCAAAGAAATGCGCGCGGTCCTCCCACCGCACACTGTTCGCACCGGCCAGCCGAATGAATGCTTCGTTGATGAGCGCGGTCGGTTGAAGAGTGTGTTCGCGACGCTCTCGCGACATGTAGCCTCGAGCCAGCCGCCGGAGCTCGGCCTCGACGAGCGGCAGCAAGTGCTCGAGCGCCTGCGGATCGCCGTCGCTCCAGGCTCGAAGCAAGAGGGTGACCTGCCCCGATGAGGCTCTTGTCATGGCTTTCTCGACCGGTGCCCGCTCATTTTAAGGCAACGTCCGGCGGCTTTCACCCTTTTGCAGGTGATTCGCGCATTAGATTCTGAGGGTGGACTGGCGCCCGATCCGCAAGTGGAGAAGACCTGATGACGATGCTCAACGGAACAACGCTCTCGGGGGCGGAAACGCACATCGACGATCGAACGATCCGCGACCTCGCACAGGATCTCAGCCGCCCGCCGATCCTGGCCGGTAGCGCGGACTACGACGAGGCCCGTCGCGTCTTCAACAAGATGATCGACAAGAGGCCGGCGCTGATCGTCCGCTGCGGCGGCGTGGCTGACGTCCTGCGGGCTGTTCGTTTCGCACGAGACCATGATCTGATCCTGGCGGTGCGCGGCGGGGCGCACAACGCGGCCGGCTTCGCGACCTGCGACGGCGGCATCGTGATCGACCTGTCACCGATGCGGGCCGTCCGCGTTGATGTTGACAACCGGCTCGTGCGAGTCGAGGGGGGCGCGACGTGGGGCGACGTCGACCGCGAGACGGAGCCCTTCGGGCTGGTAGCCGTCGGTGGCATCGTCTCCAGTACCGGAGTCGCGGGGCTCACCCTCGGAGGCGGTCAGGGTTGGTTCCGCCGGACGTTCGGCATGACGTGTGACAACCTGGTCTCGGCGGACGTCGTGACCGCCGACGGTCGTCTGTTGAGCGTCCGCGAGACTGCCCACCCGGATCTCTTCTGGGCGCTCAAGGGTGGCGGCGGCAATTTCGGCATCGTCACCTCGTTCGAATTCCGCCTGCATTCAGTGGGGCCGATGGTAGCGTTTGCCGGGCCTGTATACCCGGCGGAAAAGGCACGAACGATTCTTGGCCGGTTCCGGGATTTCGCCCTGGGTGCGCCGGACGAGGTGAACGTGAATGCCGTCCTCTGGAGCATTCCCGGCGGCTCCGCGTTCCCTCAACACTTGCACGGGCGCGACGTCCTGATCATCGGCGGGACTTACGCCGGGGCGGCTGAACGTGGACACGAGATTCTGCGACCGCTCCGTCAGTTCGACGAGCCAATCCTCGACATGTCGGCGACGATCCCCTATTGCACGCTCCAGCAACTATACGACCCGTTCTTTCGCAAGGGCGAGTTCCTCCACTACTGGAAGGCGATTTACGTCGATCGGCTCACCGACGATGTCCTCGAAGCAATTGTGGCCGGCAGCGCCTCGAGACCCTCTCAAAGGTCTTTGCTCGCCATCTGGGCGCTTGGCGGGGCGATGGCCCGCGTCGGCAACGACGAGACGCCAGTCGGAAGCAAGCTCGCGCCCTTCCTCCTCGAAATCATCGGGACCTGGCCGGAGCCGGCGCACACCGAGCGGAACGTGGTCTGGGTGCGTCACGTGTTCGAAACGATGCATTCGTTCTCGTCGGGCAAGGTAAACCCGAACTTCTCAGGGGCGGGCGAGGACAACGAACGCTTCGTTCGTGCGGCTTTTGGCGATCACTATCAACGTCTCGCCAACGTCAAGCATGCGTACGACCCGACAAACATGTTTCGGCTGAACCAGAACATCGCCGTCGCACCAGGCTGAAGGATTCGAACGACGTTCCGCGCCACCCAAGTGGAATCAGGTCTCCAGGCTGCTGAGGAAGCGAGGTGGGAGATGATCACGGTGATGGGCGCCAGTGGAAATACCGGCGGGCGGATCAGTGAGCAGCTCCTCCAGGCAGGTGAGCAGATTCGCGCTCTTGGACGCACTGCCTCCAAACTCGCCGGCCTCGAGAGCAAGGGCGCGCAGGTCACCACCGGGGACGCGGCCGACGCGGCGTTTCTGAAAGATGCATTCCGGGGCGCGGATGCGATCTACACGCTGTTGCCGCCGGATCCGCAGTCGCCGGACCTCCGCAAGAAGGCGATTGTGAAAGCCATCCGCGACGGCGGCGTCCGGTACGTCGTCTTCTTGAGCAGTATAGGTGCGGATCTGCCGGAAGGAACTGGCCCGATTGCAGGCCTTCACGCGCAGGAGGAGCGCCTGCGGAAGCTGCCAGACGTCAACGCGCTCATCCTGCGTCCAGCGTCGTTTTTCGAAAACTTCTACGCAATCCTGGGTCTGATCAGGCACCAAGGGATCAACGGCGGTGCCGTCGCGCCGGATCTCCGGCTACCCATGATCGCGACGCGCGATATCGCGGACGTTGCCGCGCGCGCGCTGAAGGCGCGCGACTGGACCGGAGTCGTTGTGCGGGAGCTTCTTGGCGCGCGCGACCTTACGTTCGCCGAAGCGACGCGCATTATCGGCGCACATATCGGCAAGCCGGATCTGCAGTATGTACAGTTCCCTTATGCGGACTTCTCCTCGTCGCTCGTACAGATGGGGATCTCAGCGAACATGGCCGGGCTGTACGCGGAGATGGCGCGCGCCTTCAACGAAGGGAAAATAGAGTCGCGTGAGGGACGCAGGCCGAAAAACACGACGCCGACCAGGTTCGAGGATTTCGCTCAGGATCTAGCTCGCGCCTACCAGCCGGCATGAGAGGCACACTTTGCGTTGAAGCTTGAACCGTCATTGACCGTCGTCGCCGTGAGACTACCCTAATCCCACGGTCCCTCCATCGCGTGCACGATTGGCAAGCTTTGCCATGGGTGGTATTCTGAGACAATCATGCCAACCAGGAACATCAGCCTGACGCCCGAGCAGGACGCCTTCGTCGAGAAGGTCGTGGACGCTGGCGAATACCAGAATGCAAGCGAGGCTATTCGAGATGCGCTGCGTGTACTCCAGCAGCGCCGGAAGGAAGACAGCCTCCGTCTGAAGGCGCTTCGAGCACAGATCAGGGTCGGCACTGATGCGATTGATCGCGGCGATTTCGTTGAGGTCGACGACGCGGATCTCGAAGGGTACCTTGAACGGTTGACGCCCCCCGCTGTGAAGCGCGCGCGCTAGGCAGGATGGCGCGGTTTCGTCTCGCTCGCCCCGCGCAAATCGATCTTGCCAATATCCTTTCCATGAGCGTTGAGCGGTGGGGCGCCGCGGGCCGGCAGCGCTACGCAGCCGTTCTCGCCGCCGCGATGCGTCAGGTCGCGGCTGAGCCCGACGGGCCGCTCACCAAGAATCGACCTGACCTTCGTTCTGGTATCCGCAGCTTCCACGTCCGACATGCACGCCGTTCTGCTCAAGGCGCAGCGGTCAGGAGACCGGTTCACGTTCTCTACTATCGCGTCGCCCAGGAGGGGGTGATCGAGATCGTTCGCGTGCTGCACGAACGCATGGAACCGAGCCGTCACCTCGACGAATTGCCAGCCGAAGGCGACATCTGAGCCAGCAAACCCACGCGGCAGAGTTGCCGCATCCAGGCATTCCGTCGCGCCTGGAAGGAATTGCCGATTTCCTGCGTTCAGTACAGCGAGGGGCCCGTCCAAAAGCCGGGAGTCTCGCGAATGCAATCATCGGCGGATGTGTTGAAGGCGGACCAGCCGACAACCGAGCGCGTTAAGGTCCTCCTGCCGTTCGGTCTTGCAGAGCGTCAGGCTCGCTTCCTGGCGAGCGTCATGTTGCACTCGGGCGTGTTCGTCCGCCGGCAGTACGCCGCGTTCGCCGGGATCACGCACGGGCAGAAGGTCCACGACTTCATAAAGAAGCGTCACTGCGATTGAGCTCGGGGCGACCGGACGGACGAAGATCTTTCACGTTCACCACAAACCGCTCTACGCGGCAATCGGCGAGCCGGACAACCGGAACCGCCGGCGAGTCACGATCGACCGGGCGATCGAGCGCCTGATGGTACTGGACGGCGTACTCGCGGATCGGTCCGTCACTTGGCTCGGCTCCGAGCGCGAAAAGCGTCGGTACTTCAAACAGCGCCTCGGCGATCGCCTCCGGGACGACGAGTATCCGAGATTGGTATTCGGCAAGAAACCAAACGTCCCCGTGAGGTACTTCCCGGACAAGCTCCCTATCGGCTACGAGGGGGACCAGTACCGGCACGTCTTCATCTACCTCGCGCGGAGTCCTTCGCCGATGGACTTTCGAGTGTTCGTCCTGCGGCACCTCGAGTTGCTCAACGGCTTGGGCTTCTGGACAATTCGAGTGGTCTTCCCTCGGTCTCTTGCGGGGTCGATGCATGCGTACATGAACGCTGCCAGCGAACTCCTCACCAAGCCGTTGAGTCTTTCGCAAACCGAGGAATTGACTTGGTTACTTCGGCAGCCTCAAACGCCGGAACAGAACATTTCGGCGGCCGATCGAGCTCGCCTGAAGGCAGCTCGAAAGGCGTTTCGCAGCCCGCGCTTCGCCGCGATCCGGCGGCACTGGTTGGCGGAAGGAAATCGTGCGGTCTTCCTGGCGGCCTCGCCCGTCGCTCGCGACGCATTGGAGCGTCAGCGAGCGAATGTCGAATGCGTTGAACTGCCGCACAACTACGAGCATCTCTATTGCTCTTGCCCGTCGGGTCGGCTGCCGGAAAGGGCAAGACAGGGGGGATGAAGCTCTCGGGATGAGCGGTCCCCCTCCGCCGCCGGCATGAGGTAATCGGCGAGCCCTCCACAGTTGCGATTGTCGCCGCGGCTGGCGTGAGCGAACTGCTGGTGATGCAGAGCCTTGCGGCGATGGCCGACACAGAGCGGGCGGCGTTCTTTGCTGCCCGCTGCCAGTGCGCCGACGTGTCAATGCGGGCACTGGGGCGTGAGCGACCCTGGGTTTTCGCCTGCCGACTTCGCCCCAGGGCAATGAGGTGAGGGTCGCTCACGCCCCAGTCGTCCAACCGTTGTCTGCGATCGGCGCTCGTCCATGCCGGTCGTCGTTGTCCGCGCCGCCCAGACGTCATCTCGTTGTGCGATGGGTTGCGCAGATCGTCCGGGAAAACCGGTCTCTCGATCGGCCTTCTGATCGCGAGCAGTTTCTGGCTCCTCAGCATGCGCGGCCATCACGCAATCGAGCTTCGAGCTGTGCTCGACGCTGTGCAAGGCTCGTCGCTTCGCTCCGACCACGCGCGTATCCGCGCGTGGCCTCCGGGCCTTGACGGCGCCTGCGCGCAGCTCACCGGACGGCAATTGCGTGATGGCCTCTGTGCGTCTCGAGCGGACGCCAGGCGATACCTGTGTCAGGAAATCGCCCGCAGATGCGTTCATAGGATTGGAGGGCACAACGTTCGCGACGGCTTAGCCATCCCGGGCGTAAGTCCCTCGTCGATCGGCAGCGTCCACGGCTCGAACGTGGTCGCGAACGGCGAAACCTGCCTGCCGATCTCTTCGCCCTGGTCGCGGACAAGCGACCGGCGCACAGTCTCAGACCCTGTGCTTCATGCCGGCCTTAGGCCCGCATCCGTTCCCGAGCTCAATCCCCATCGGTCGGAGTTCTGAGCTCAGGGCGCGGCTTCAGACGAACAACCCGAAGTCATGCGCAGGAGGCTCGTCATGAACGAGATTGAGACGACTCTCGAGAGCGGAACAGCGCCCCGACCCGTCCATCAACGAGTCGCGCGGAGAAGACCTCGCGAACGATCCGAGAATCGTGGCCAGATGCCGATGCTGCTCACCGTGGATGACGCAGCGGATCTGCTGCGGACGACGAGACGAGCGATCTACGCGATGCTCGAACGCCGGCAACTGCCTGGAGTGATCCGCATCCGCCGCCGCGTCTTGATCCGTTCGGCAGAACTGCTAGAGTGGCTCGACCAGAAGCGCGCGCCATCGCTGAAGGAGTAACAGCGATGAGCGTGACAGTTCGACCGTAGGTGAACGGCGGGTGGGAGGTGGACATCAGGGTCCAGCTCCCGGACGGCAACGTGATTCGCGAGCGCAAGAAGGCAGCTGCGTCGAGCAAGCAGGCGGCGCAGAAATGGGCCGAGTCTCGCGAGCGTATACTGCTCGTCCATGCAAGCCGAAGCCAGCGAAGGAGGACGTTCAGAAGATACCGACGTTGAAAGAGTTTGCCTTGCGGTTTCTCGATGGATACGCAAAGGCGAACCGGCTGAAGCCGAGCGGCATCGCGTCCAAAGAGACGGTGCTGCGCGTACATCTCGCGAAGGCGTTTGGCGAGAAGCGCTTGGACGAGATCAGCACCGAAGACGTCCAGCGGCTGAAGGCGGCGCTCACCGAGCGCGCGCCAAAGACCGTGAACAACGTGCTCACGGTGCTAAGTGTGGTGCTGAGGACGGCAGTGGAGTGGGGTGTCATCGCGCGAGTGCCGTGCTCGACCAAGCTGCTGAAGGCGCCGAAGAACCAAGCCAGCTTCCACGACTTCGAAGAATTCGAACGGCTGGTGGACGTGGCTCGGTCCGAAGCGCTGGCCCTCCTGGTCGTTCTGCTCGGTGGCGAGGCTGGGCTGCGATGCGGGGAGATGATGGCGCTCGAGTGGACCGACGTCGACTTCGCCAAGCGGCAACTGACCGTGGCGCGTTCCGAGTGGAAGGGCCACGTGACGATGCCGAAGGGCGGGCGCATTCGGTACGTGCCGATGACGAGGCGGTTGACCGAAGCGTTGCGAGAAGCGCGGCATCTGCGCGGACCGCGAGTACTCTGCGACGGAACGGGAAAGCCGCTCACCCAGAAAGTCGTCCAGGTGCTGGTGCGGCGGACCGCCAGACGGGCGAACGCGAACCGGGGATTCACATCCTGCGGCACTCGTTTTGTTCTCACCTGGCGATGCGTGGCGCGCCGGCGCGAGCCATTCAGGAACTGGCCGGACACCAGGACCTCGGGACGACGCAGCGATACATGCACCTGAGCCCGGCGGCACTCGACGCGGCGATTCGGTTGTTGGAGACGGGCACCGACACAAGCCAAATGGCCGTGGAGAAATAGTGGAGGCGGCGGGAACGGAGGGCCCGAAGGCCCACATTCATTGAAAGAAATTGGTGGAGGCGGCGGGAGTCGAACCCGCGTCCGAAAGCACGTCGTCGTGGGACTCTACATGCGTGTCCGCGTCTGAATTCTCATGCCCCGCGTGAGGACGCGGCCAAAACCGCAGGGCACCAGCCTCGGAAAATCTCACGGCCACGCGCCGAGGCGCCGCGTGGCCGCCAGCCTGTTTAATGGCGTTCGACCCCCAACCACCAGGCGAGGTCGAGGCGAACGTCACTGCTTAATTAAGCAGCGAGAGCGTACTGATTGTCCGCAGTTAACGGATGTTCCATCGGATTAACGAGTCAATGGGGCTCGGCATGCATCCCGCGATCTCATGCCCCCGTCGAAGCCAATTTCGCCCCCTCAGGGTGAGTCGCACGCGCCGGTCGCTCCCGCGGCGCGGTTCTCCTTATTGTACATGGCCCGTTCGGGAGAACGGGCCCTACAGGGCTAAAGCCCAAAGCCGAACCCAAAACCGAGAGCCATCACCATTGCGCAAAGACCGGCCCTACATGAGCTTCGTTCCGGAATGAAGCTTTTACACTAGTACCCGGAACGCAGCGCAACCGAGGGCTGCCCGTGACGCATCGATGCCAACGCCGAGATCAGGAGACCCGCTCTGGTACAAGGATGCGGTCTTCTATCAACTACACGTCAAATCATTCGCCGACAGCAACGCCGACGGAGTCGGCGACTTCCGCGGCCTGAGCACCAAGCTCGATCATCTCGCCTCGCTTGGCGTCGACTGCCTCTGGCTGCAGCCGATGTACCCATCGCCCTTCCGCGACGATGGCTACGACATCTCCGACTACACGAGCATCCATCCGAGCTACGGCACACTGCAAGATTTCACCGACTTTCTGAAGCAGGCGCACGACCGCGGCCTGCGGGTGATCATCGAGCTGGTCCTCAACCACACCTCGGACCAGCACGCCTGGTTTCAGGAAGCACGCAGCTCCACTGATAGCCCGCGTCGCGACTGGTACGTCTGGAGCGATACCGACGATCGGTATCGCGGCGTGCGCATCATCTTCATCGACACCGAGCTCTCGAACTGGGCCTGGGATCCGGTGTCGAAGGCCTACTACTGGCACCGGTTCTTCAGTCATCAGCCCGATCTCAACTACGACAACCCCGCCGTCCGGGAAGAGATCTGGAAGGTGATGAAGTTCTGGCTCGATCTCGGCGTCGACGGGTTTCGCGTCGATGCAGTCCCCTATCTCGTCGAGCGCGAAGGCACGTCCTGTGAAAACCTGCCCGAGACACACGACGTGCTCAAGGAGCTGCGCGCGCGACTCGACGCGAACTTCACGGGTCGTGTGCTCCTCGCCGAAGCGAACATGTGGCCCGAGGACGTGCGCCCGTATTTCGGCGAGGGCGACGAGTTCCACATGTCCTTCCACTTCCCGATCATGCCGCGCATGTTCATGGCGCTGCGGCTGGAGGATCGCAAGCCGCTCATCGACATCATCGAGCGCACACCGAACATCCCCGAGTCGTGTCAGTGGGGACTCTTCCTCCGCAATCACGACGAGCTCACGCTGGAGATGGTCACCGACCTCGAGCGTCAGTACATGTGGGACGAGTACGCGCAGGACCCACGCGCGCGTATCAACCTCGGGATTCGTCGTCGACTGGCGACACTCCTCGACGGCGATCGACGCCGCATCGAGCTGATGATCGGGCTGCTGATGTCATTGCCCGGGAGCCCGATTCTCTACTACGGCGACGAGATCGGCATGGGTGACAACGTGTATCTCGGCGATCGCAACAGCGTGCGTACGCCCATGCAGTGGTCGAGCGGAGTCAATGCCGGTTTTTCCACGGCCGATCCCGAGCGGCTGTGGCTGCCGCTCGTCTCGAACGCCGTGTTCGGCTATCAAGCGGTGAACGTCGAATCGCAACAGCGGAACGCGACGTCGCTGCTCCACTGGATGCGGCGTCTCATCGAGGTCCGCAAACAGGCGCGCATCTTCGGCCGCGGCTCCATCGAGTTCCTCAAGCCGGACAACCATCGCGTCCTCGCGTTCACGCGGACATTCGGCCGCGAGACGATCCTCGTGGTCAGCAACCTGGCCGGCACCGCGCAGGCGGTCGACTTCGATCTCAGCCGGCTCGCCGGCGCGATCCCCATCGAGATGTTCGGCGGCAGCATCTTTCCGCGCATCGGCACGGCGCCCTACGTCATGATGATGGGCCCGTACGACTTTTACTGGTTCCGGCTGCGCCGGCTGTAAAGAGCCGTGGATACCGAGAGCACACTTCCTGACGCGCTCCTCCGCCAGCTGATTGCGGTCGGCCAGGCCGACGTGCTCGTCGGACTGCCGACGCTGAACAACGCCGCGACGATCGAGCACGTCATCCGCGCCGTGCACGTGTCGTTCACGCGCGATTTCCCCCGGCTGCGCACGGTGATGATCAACTCCGACGGCGGATCGACCGACGGCACTCCTGATCTGATTCGCGAGGCCAGGTTCACCGAAGCCGACCGCGTGCAGACGTCGCATCCGCTGCGCACGCTGCACCGCGTGCTTGCCCCGTATCACGGGCTGCCCGGCAAGCACACGGCTCTGCGGACCATTTTCGCCGCCGCAGAGCTGACACAGGCGAAGGTGGTCGTCGTCATCGACCCGGCCGGACCATCGACGACACCAGAGCGCGTCACGGAGCTGATTGCACCAATCACCCGCGGCGACGTGGAGTTGCTCGCGCCACGCTATCGCCGTCATCCGCGCGACGGCCTGCTCATCACGCAGCTGGTGCGTCCGCTGGTACGAGCGTTGTACGCAATCGGCCTGGACGAACCGCTCGGCGCCGAGTTCGGGTGTTCCGGGCGGTTCGCCTCGCACTGTTCGGAACGTGACATCTGGATCCTGGAATCAGCGCGCTTCGCGATCGATCTCTGGCTGCGCACCGAAGCCGCCGCCCAACGGTTTTCGATCGGTCAGATCTGGCGTCCGGC
>Ga0209382_10003684_pt1 | contig 21068 bp, 19 predicted proteins | sample SoiMetdeltSBSDD5_FD_187599 | JGI IMG/M metagenome (GOLD analysis project Ga0209382, IMG submission 187599) | Bulk soil microbial communities from a Populus tree surrounding site in Tennessee, USA - Soil MetaG P. deltoides SBSDD5 (SPAdes) (version 2) | ecosystem: Environmental > Terrestrial >... | reverse complement strand
ATCATGCGGGAAGCAGGCGGCTGGGTGAGTGATTTTATGGCCGACGAAGCATTGAACGCCGGTAACACCATTTTGGCAGCGCCACCGAGCTTGGTTCCGAAGCTTCAAAAATTGTTCTGGTAACGGGTATGATGCTCTGTTTCTCTTGGAGGCCTCCTGGGTCGAAAAGGACGTCAATCCCTTACCAATCGCCGGAGCCATATAGAACGAAAGTCGCAATTGGACAACTCGGAAATTCGCCAGTTCGGCCTCAATCAGCACTATGAAAACCTCAGAGGGATTCATACGAATTTCTCGATTGTTGTAATTTGACTGCGACGGCGCTATTCACTCACCGATGAATCGACGCTCGACTGATCTAAAGCCGACTGTCCGGCAGGTATCCGCAGGGAAGGGCGTTTCAGCGTCAAATTTCTCGCTGCTTCGTTGTTTCAATCTTTTCTTTCAGACGCCGAGCTCGCAACCCTTTCTTGTTCTCCTGTGCTTGATTGTCGCTGGTTTCGCGGAAGCCTTCAGTTTCGGGGCCATCGTTCCGTTGTTTGCTCTAGTTGATTCCGCAGCCGCATCCCCAAGTGTGCAGATCGTCGATCTTGCACGTACGGCGTTCCAATGGGTCGGCATTCCGATGACCTTTGGTGCCCTCATAGCTTTCATTGCCATTGCCATGACCCTCAAGGCGCTGCTGTCATTTGGTGCGGTGGGCATTGCATCGCTGGCTCGCGTGCGACTCCTCACCCATTTGCGTCTGGAATTAATCCGTGCGCTCTTGGCGGCAAAATGGAGCTACTTTGCCGATCAGCGCTTCGGCGCCATCGCGAACGCGGTTAGTACCGACATCATGGCTGCCAGCATGGCCTATATCGCTGCGGCCCGGTATCTAGCTAATCTATTCCAAACGCTGGCGCTGGTTGCTGTGGGTTTTCTGATTTCCTGGCAGGCCATGCTCATTGGCATTGCGGCCGCGTTCCTGCTTATGCTGCTGCTTCGTGTGTTCCTGGGTAGGACCCAAATTTCGGGTCTCAAGCATTTCAAGCGAACCGCCGGACTCCTAAGTCTTCTGGTCGACACGCTCAACAATCTAAAGCCGCTTAAGACCATGAGCCGTAACGCACAAGTCGCCGCGCTGATGGCGACGCAGAGCATGCGCGCTCAAAGGGCCAGGTTCAAGCAGGAGCTCTTGAAATCCGGACTTCAAAATTCTCAGCTGGCCCTTACAGCGATCATCTTCAGTATTGGTCTCTACCTGGCGGTGACGAAACTGAATATGCCCTTGGCCGGGCTCATTGGCTTGGGTGTTTTTGTTTTCCGAATCGTCTATTCGTTCTCCAAGAGCCAAACGCTCTTGCAGGCGTTCACGGAAAACGAAAGTGGCTATTGGCGTTCATTGGAGTTTATCGCCAGCGCCGATGCGGCAGCCGAGAGCGACAATGGCACGATCACTCCTACACTCGAAAAGGGATGCACGTTCGAGAACGTAAACTTCTTCCATGGCGAGAAGCGGATCTTGAGCGAAGTCGATCTTTTCATTCCGGCAAGAGAAATCACAGTGCTGCAAGGTCCCTCGGGAGCCGGAAAGACTACGATTATCGATTTGCTCACTGCACTGCACCGCCCAACTTCTGGACGCATCCTTGTTGATGGAATTGATCTAAACGAGGTCTCATTGCGCAGCTGGCGCAGCATGATCGGCTACGTTCCCCAAGAGTTGAGCCTTCTTCATACAACGATTGCCGAAAACATTACCCTTGGGGATGCGTTGATTGACGAGCAGCAGATTTGGCAAGCTCTGCAACTTGCAGGTTCGTCAGACTTCATACGAGATCTGCCGCAAGGACTTGCAACTGATGTTGGCGAGATGGGGATCAGACTTTCGGGCGGTCAACGCCAACGGATCGCCCTCGCTCGGGCGATCGTGAGGAGACCAAGTCTCCTGATTTTCGATGAGGTGACGAGCGCGCTTGACCCTGCAACTGAGCGCGACATCTGCCGTCGGATTAGTGAACTTGCCGGGGAATTTACAGTAATCGCCATCACCCACCGCTCCGCCTGGAGTTCCATTGCTACAAGGCTTTACAATGTTGCAGATGGCAAGGTCGCCAGGTTGGAGGGGAGCACGGGCCGATCGCGGCAGTCGCAGATCCCTTAAATGGAAAAAGTTTTGAACTCGCGACCATTTGAGTTACCAAGGGGACCGCTGATCAGGGGGATGTCGGATGCTGAATTTTAATGCCGCGTCAGTTAGGTATGAACCATATCCGCTGCTCGTGCTGCGGCCTGCGCTGGAAAGCAAGTTGTATCAGGATCTGTGCAACAGCTACCCGGACACTTTCTTATTCGGAAAGGTACCGGGCTACGATTACAAACTTTCCCTTTCCGAAAAGTTTGCGGCCGACAACTATCACCGCTTCCTTCAGTCAAATGAACCTTGGCGGCGCTTTCATCATTGGTTGAAGAGCGACGATTTCATTCGCCAGACCGTGGAATTTCTCAAATCGCAGAATATCGATCTTGGATTGGATGAGGCCTTCCGTTCTTCCAGCGGCAGATTGGCGCGCGCGGCCGAGGCGCTCCTGCGAGGAAAACTGCCAAGAAGGGACTTACGCTTGAGGAGCCGCTTTGAATTTTCCGTATTGAAGGCGGATGGCGGAGAAGTGGCGCCTCATACCGATACGCCGAAGAAAGTCATCACCCTCGTGCTGTCGATGATTCGGGATGGAGAGTGGGAACAGAATTACGGTGGTGGATTGGACATCAATACATCGAAGGATCCAACCTTTGCGTTCAACTGGAATAATCGCATTGTTCCATGGGACAAGATTGCTGTTGTCGACACCGTGCCGTTCGTTGCCAATCAGTGCGTCATCTTCGTCAAGACTTTCAATTCGCTCCACTCGGTTAGAAAGATGAGGCAGGCCGGATCCCAGGCACTCCGAAAGACGATAACAATTGTAATTGAAAAGGATGAGTAATCTTGTCCCTAGCGGGTGCCAATAGCCTTGCGGAATAGCTTATGTAGTGTCTTTTTCATGCCCGTGGGCTTGTTTCTGCGAAGCCGTTTGGGCTCAACCCAATACATCTGCAGCGACCGCCGCTCGCCCTGAGCAGGAGGAAATCCATGAAAGGAACGCTCATTTCGCCGAAATGCAAGGAGCGTACCCTGCACGGGGGGGATCTCGACAAAATAGTCATCTAAATCGGTCTCGGAGCGTGTGATTCTGAGCTGACCGCCCGGTTGATGCCACTCGTGATTGAAATAAATAAGAACCGTAATTTTTTTTGTTCGTGAGTCGTTATGGATATTCCCATCCAGCGCTGACACAAACTTCCGTATGGTAACCTGCGTTGGATACGATGTTAAATCGAAGCCGAATTTTTGTTCAAAACGCGCGCGCAACTCGGGTCCCGTGAGTTCTTCGATCAAAGCTCCAAATTTTGGACCATAGGACAGATCCTCGACCGGGAAGTTGCCTGCGTTCACAATATCCGGATAATCAGCATTGATTGCATCAAGCGCGGCGGCTTTTACAAAATGCGGCACAACAATGTAATCACACGGCTCTCGCTGAAGGATGGCGGCCTCGAACTTTGCTAGATCCAGCATCGACATCTACCGACGTGCTCCGACTTTCGATATTGACTTCTAACCTCAGAAAAGCACCGCGGGCAAGCCCAATCAGTGTTGAGCAGCACTGGCTTTGGCAAGCCACTCCTCGGTTTCTTTGCTACCTAGTCTGCTGTGTAGCTCTTTTAAACTTGGCAGGTGCAATTTCGCCAAATACGAGCGGTACTCATGTGGCATCTGCGCATCTCTACTTGGATGACGATTCTCACACAAACCTGAGGGCAGCCATCCTTGAGAATCTTTAATATTGAGAAAGCGGATCACTCGGCGAAACAGAAGTTCTGGGTCGGATTTAAGTTCATCAAAATAGCCGACAAGCAGTTGATCTCCGAAATGGCGCTGCCAAGCATCAAGGGCACCGAGATAATTGCTGTGACCCTGAGCATCTCGTTCGAGGAATGAATGCAGAACATCCGGAGGAACATTGGCCAGCCGCCCGTACCGGCCTTTCTTGCGCGGACTGGTGAAATATTGGGCGGCATATGACCAAGATCGCTCAATCGGATTGCGCAACAGATAGACAATGCGGGCACTTGGAACAAAAGACTTAACTTTGGCGACCGCAGGTTCTGGCAGTCTCGCATATCCCGGACATATTTCTCCCGTAATCGTGTCCGGCCGGTCAGGAAATAGGCCGCGATACCAATTGTCATCACGATAAGCGAGCCAGTAGTTGATTGCCCACCACAACTCGTGTGTGTCGCCCGACAGCCAGGCTCGGAACTGCTTGGCCGCATAAAGGCGGGCTTTCCTCATCCGCTTGGAGGTTCCAAGCAAGCGGACATGAAATTCGACATTGCCCTGATCGAAGTAGTGAATTTCCTTGATTGGAGGCAACCATACCCGCGGATGCTGGCTGAGATTGTCCTGCAGCCACGATGTTCCGCATTTTTGGCCGCCTATGACAAGAAAATGAGGCCGCATTCAGCTTTTCCTACTCGGTGGCTTGTGAGGTAAGACGATTGGTGGGCAGCCCCCGCTCTCGGTGCACAGCAATTTGAAAACGCGATCTTTTGCTCGCTCCCGATCGAGTTCAAGATCGAAGACATTGCTCCGATGCAGCCGGTCGAGCACTGCAAGTCTGTTTGGACGCACTTCGAAAAGGCCGGAGGTGAAGGCCAATCCGCCCTTCAGGCGTGTACGAGCGAGGTAAGCTGCGGCGGCACGTACTCCCTTCAGTTTCTGCGGCAACCGGTAAATCTCGAGAGGCTTGCCTGTCAGCAGCGCCTCGGTTGCCATTGAGATGCTGTCGGAGGTCACGATAAAGGCATCGGCGAGTTGCAGGCACCCCAGATAGGCGTTTTCCGCGTCCGCGCGCGACCAGAAGAAAAGGTGAGCCTCCTCGCCCAAGACCTTGGCCAGTGCACGCTCTGCAATCGCGCCTGTTCTTGGACTGGTGACGACCAGAAGCGAAGCGCCATCCTGTTTGGCACGGCTCAAGGCCTCCTTTGCAAGAGCTGAAGCTGCAGACTCATCGAGAATATCCGGGGCACTCGTTCCGCCGACGAGCAGAACGATCCAGGGTCTTTGCAAATGAGAAACTCGGGGCAGCAGCAAGTTGGCGGCTTTCTCCAGTGCGCGGCGATCGAGGCTGTGCAGCGGCAGGTTCAGCTCAAGCACATTGGCAGCCGGAGTCAGCTCGAACTGGGGGCTGGTGATGATGAGGTCGAATTCTTTGATCCGGCCACGAGGCCGACCAAGACAGACCACCTTGGTCTTGCCGCTGCTGCGCCGCTTGACCTCTAATCCGATACTGCCAACGGCCCCCTCGGCCACCAGAACCAGATCTGGCCACGGAGCCTCCAGAGGCGAACTGCCCTGCCGATCCATGAGCGACAGACTTAAGAACGGCATAACGCGCGCCAGTTGCGCATTGCGAAACCCGATCTGCTTCTCGACCACCCGCGCTTCTAGAACAGTGGCAAGGGTGCGCATCTGTTGCAGATCGCCGACACGACGATGCGTCAGGATCCAAAGGTCGAGCATGCGAAAATTTTACGTTGCGAACAGCGGGCGCTCGCGCAATCGCGGTGTCTTTTCGAGGATCTCCAACGCATCGTGGCGAACATGATTGAGTTGCATTTCTTTCTCGACCATTTGCCGAGTAACCATGCCATGATCGATGCATTCCTTTAGAAGTGCAAAAAACAGCCGCTCCTGGGTGGTATCGGGATGACGCTGATAGCGGCCCAGAAGCCCGTACTCGCCGAAGAGCGCACGTCTTGCGCGATGGAAAATATTGGCCGGTTTGAGAGAACCTGCCTTCTCGGGTGGCCGGAAGTCCACTGGAAGACCGGTCTTCCACGGTTGTGTCCTGCGGCGCGTATTGTGCACCATTCGCGTTGCGGGTGTTAGCTGATCGAAATCATTCCACGTGCTTTCAAGTTCACCAATGCTTTCGGGCCGCTCAAGCTCAAGACCGATCCATTTCATGTAGTCTCGCTTAAAAGCGAATAACTCCTCGAAATTTTCCTCTACCTTCCAATGCCGCAGCTTCTCGTTGTCAAGAAGCATCACGCTGGAAGCATAAATGCCAGGCTTCGTCCTATTCCGCAGACGCGCAAGAATCGCTCGCCCTTTCATGTCGCGGCCGAGAAGCTCAGAGACGTCGAACACGCAGAACACGTCGGGATCGACCACGAGCGAGCGGCCCTCATAGTTCATGAGTTGCGGCGGCATGAAGCGGAGCACGGTGAAGGACTGAAGATCATCGCTATTCCACTTGCGCTGAAGGCCGTCGCGCAGATATGAGCGACCATGATGTGAGCGGATGAACGGATAGTCCTCCGTCTTGATCAGCCTGACCTCGAAAGCCGATGGATCAGCTGCAAATCGCTTGAACGAGTATTGAGAGACGAGTGCTCCGATAATCTGCTTCTCGTTTGTATGAATGAAGATGCAAGACTTCATGGCGGCGTCCCCTCGAGAGCCGTTGGCTCCGAATTCTTAACAGAGTTCACGCGCTGAGAAAACCGGCTCTTATAGCCGAAAACAGGCGATAATTCGCCATTGACAAGGTCGTCGAGTGCCGCCGTTTCAGCCGGGGTGAAATAGTCTGCGTAGCCGCCCACCTGGGCGCGACGCACCTTGAAACTGTCCGGATTCGAGGGGTCTCCGGGCTGCAGGCGCGTTCCGCCCATCTGCTGGCCCGCCTTGGTCAATTCTAGACGGCGCATGTTGTCTACCGATCCATACTGAACGCAGTCCACGATCTGGTCGTTGCTCGGCGTCTCGCCCAGGAAACGCAACAGCTCGCCGAGAGCAGCGGCAGTGTCGGCTCGAAGATCTTCGTACCTCAGGATATGATGGTTGGGAATCCGGTGAATCTCTGACGCCCATCCATTCATGAAACGAATGATCTTGGGTAGGCCCGCCGACTCGCTCCTGGCAAAGTCATGAATGGAGATGTTCTCGTCAAGAGGATATTGGTTGATGATTTTCTTCCGCGCTTTCATCCGATGCTTCCATTGGAAGTACTGCGAAACGGCTATGTCCCGCGGATCACGTGTCAGCAAAACGAGGCGCTTTCCATAAAAATCTACTTTGCTGCTATTGCCCGTATAGTCCCTGATGTAATTGTCATGCGTAAAGTGGATGATTGGAACTGCCGGATTCAGGCGATGGAGATTGTCATAGATCAGCATCGCGTGCGGTGGCAGCCGGCACTTTAGCTGGTAATAGCGCGATAGAAGAACGCGCAGCCAAGTTCGCCCACTTTTTCCGAACGACACCACGACACAGTTGGCGTTTCTCAAACGCCGCCAGTCTGCGCGCCCTCGGATGTATCTCTCAAGCCTGACGAACAAATGAGCCTCGAGGAATGCGATTAACAGTTGCGCCCGATCCGGGAGCGAGTATACGAGTCCGAAGCCGAAGGCAAGAGCGCCTGGGAATCCGGAAATGCATGATCGCTTTGTCTAGATTAGAGGATTTGCTGCCCGTGAAGGCCAGCGATCTCCAGGTGGCGATGCAGCCGTTCTGCTCTCCGGATGAGTCAAATTGGTCATCCGCCGTCCGCTTGCGCAGAGCCCGGCTTTTGCGGCGAATCGGGAAGAGAGTGGTGCGCAAGCTTCAGGGCAGGGGAAATCGAGACAGATCGAAGGTAAGTGCCGAATATGAAGCCGTGTGGTCCGCGGGCTATGATCGCTACGACACGAGCAGGGATCCGGACAGATTTTCTCCGTGGCTCTATGGAACCAGACACTTCCTCGCCAGCGCTGCAGGAGCTGCGAGATTCAGAAGCATTCTTCTTGGCGCCGTCATTCGCAAGTTAAATCCTTCCAGCGTGTTGGAAGTAGGATGCGGAAACGGAATCAACCTTTTTTTGTTAGCTGGAGCCTTCCCCAATGTAAGCTTCAGCGGTCTAGAGTTGACTGAAACGGGTCATGCCGCAGCAAGATTGCTGCAGAAGGAGCAACGGCTGCCGCAGCATCTAGCCCAATATGCACCGCTGTCTCAACTTGATGACCAGGCGCATCGCCGCATCTCTTTCACAAGAGGCGACGCCACCAACATGCCCTTCGAAAACGAATCATTTGATCTCGTTTTCACTGTGCTCTCGATCGAGCAGATGCAGCGGATCAGAGACCGGGCTCTACGGGAGGTTGTGAGAGTCAGCAAGAGTTTCGTACTCAATCTCGAGCCGTTCCGTGATGTGAATCACGGTTTTTGGCGACGGCTCAACGTGATAAGTCGGGATTATTACCGAGGGTTCATTCATGAACTCGTGGGATGTGGTCTCCAGCCGATCTGGGCGACTGCAGATTTTCCCCAGGAGCTGATGCTAGGCTCATGCCTCGTTCTCAGTCGGAAGACATCAGGCGCCTGATCCGAGCGGCTGCAATCTCTCTGTCATCCGGCGGAAGCGACGCGGGGGCGACAAATTCCTTCCCCAGCGGCACCGCCCATCCCTGATCGTAGAGATAGCGGTGGAACAGATCGAAATCGCGGGCCGGTCCCCTCCCGAGATGGGAAACGAGGCGCTTGGCCAGACCCCTAAAGCCGCCTTCGGGCGGCAGAGCAGCAATGGCAAGTGGCTTGCCCAGCCGGGCGATTTCGACAAGCATTGATATGCTGTCGCCTGTAACAATGAAGCGGTCGCCCAATGCGAGCAACCCCAGGTATGGATTTTCGCTATCCTGCTGCTGCCAGCTGTAGAGCCGACCATTCGGTGGCAGTTGAGCTTTGATTTCGCTCTGCGCTGAGGGCGGTGTTCGGCGCGAGGTCAGTGCGTAGAGCGTTCCGGAGGAAGCAGCTTTGCATGCGTTTTGCATGATATTCTGAACGGCAGGTCGATCTAGAGGCCGTGCTCCCGTGGAGCCGCCGAAACAAAGCACGGTGAGCGGCCGCGCAAGATCCTGAAGCCTCGGGGTCCAGTCCCGCCGCGCACAATCCAGCCTATCGGCGGGCACTTCAACTAATGGAAGTCCGATCCGCAGCACGTTGCTGCGATCCTCCGGAAGCCTGTAATGAGCTGCTGCAATCACCAGGTTGAACTGGTCGAAGCAAGCTTTAGGTTTTCCAATAAGGGCGATTTTGGTCCGCCCGCCTGATTGCTCCTTAACCCATAGAGCCGCCATAGATGGGCGCCGTCCCGTCACGATGATCAAGTCTGGCCACGGTGACTTGAGTTCATCTGACGTGACTCGATCTACATGGTGAAGCGTGGGCCGCACCCGTGGTTTTCGTCGTTCCAATAGAGGGTCGAAATGAAGCTTGCGAACGTCATATGGCAGGCCGATCGTCTGAGCCAAGGTAAGACTCTGGGCGTTATCGCCATGTTTGGACGTAAGAAAAACCCAAACCTGCTTCGGACCGATTTCTCCTTCGGGGCGCAACATTTTGTGGGCTCTACCTCAGAATCAGGATCATCGGAATCCAGGACAAAATTGATTGTTATACGGATACCGAAGACAATCGAAATTTGACAAGAGTTGATTTCCCTGTCCTAAGCTGCAGTTGAACCTGGACGCATCGCCATGGTTAAACTCGTAATTTACAACATCCGCAATTTCATTGTGCTGTGGATAGCAATACTCGTGCTTATCGCTATCGGTAACGATGTGTGGAGATTTACTTTGAAGCCCGCCCTGAGAGCAGATGATCCACGAGCCAGTCTGCCAGTTTATGATGACCATGCTTACGCAGAGAGGGTCTACAGGAACCAGAAAGTGGCCGATTTCGATTATGTTCCCTTTATCGAGTGGCGGCATAAGCCGTACTCATCCGAGACGCTCAATATTGACGGGAATGGTTACCGGATGAACGGGAACCCAGCAGCACAATTTGCGGATCGGGCTAATACAGTCACTGTTGGTTTTTTTGGCGGCTCCACCATCTGGGGAACGGGAGTAGATGACAAGAACACAATTCCCGCATTATTCGGCAATTTGAATTCTCGGTTCCGTGTGATGAATTTCGGTGAGCGCGGCTTCGATTCACGGCAAAATTTGAATGAGCTGATTAATCTGACCATCACACAGGCCGCACCGCAAGTTGTGATCTTTTACGGAGGTTACAACGATGTGTGGGTGCATTGTAACTATGCCGTCAGTAAATTACTGAATGGGCATGTGCGCGAGCAGCGTCTCCGGCAGGCATTGCTGGTGTCTGAGGATACACAAAGCGCTGTATATCATTACCTGATAGAACCCGTGTACCTGGTATTGTCGAGAGTATCCGGCAGCAGGGGGTTTCTGCCCGCTTGCAGCAATGACCCCCAGCGCGCTGCAGCGGTCGCTGCCATGATTGTAGAAAACTGGCAGATTGCTCATGAACTGGTTTCGCGACATGGCGGAAAATTCTTCGCGTTTCTCCAACCAAATGCTCATGTGGGTAGCCCAAATCTGTCATATCTTAATATGAGTGCAAACCGTATGTTGAGAAGTGAGGAATATCGGGCAGTCTATCCTCTTGTTCGGAAGTTCGCTGCTCAGAAAAGTGCCAAATGGATCATAGACCTCTCCACGGTGCTGGATGGCGATAGACTGCTGTATGTAGACGATGCTCATTTGAGCCCTGAAGGAAATAAAACCATCGCGAAAAAGATTTACGAAACTCTTCGTACCGAACTGGCATCGGCTGAGAGTCGGCTATAATTCTGGGTCTCAAATGGCTCCCCGATTACGTGAAGTAGCATCGAAAACAGTTGCCTAAACTCAGGAATTGAACTTCCAGTTGGTTGAAAGAACGCAGAAAAACCGCTTTGAGCCATCCTTGACCCATGCAAAAAAGGCTAGGGTGATTCGGAATGAGATTTATGACCCGGAATGAGCATCATGAAGTTCTGACCGAGCGGCGTGAAATCTCGCCTCCTTCGGAAAAGTCATTCGGTATCACATTCGCTGTTGTACTAGCACTGTTGTCGGCCTGGCTGCTGCTGCGAAAGGGACTGGCATCATGGGCGCTGTTCTTGTTTATTCTCGCGATGGCATTTCTAGGCGCAGCCTTCGCTCGGCCCATTCTGCTGTCCCCGGTAAACCGAGCTTGGTTCAGTTTAGGGTTGATTCTGCACAGAATTGTGAATCCTGTAGTAATGGGCTTATTGTTCTTCCTCGTATTCACGCCGACCGGGATGATTATGCGCTTGATGGGAAAGGATCTGCTTCGTCTAAAACGCATTCCCAAAGAATCGACTTATTGGATTCATCGCGACGCGAAAACTGATCCACTCACCAACATGAAGAAGCAATATTAGAGTTTTGCCATGTCCTTCGTGCAAGAGCTTTGGGAATTCATGAGAGCCAGGAAGAAAATGTGGATGATGCCAATCATCGTCATGGCGCTCATCTTTGGCGGGCTTGTCATACTGTCGAAAGGATCGGCGGTGGCGCCCTTCATCTACACCATTTTCTAGCTGTAGTCCGAGATGCGGATACTGGGCATCTCTGCCTTTTATCACGATAGCGCTGCAGCTCTGCTCATAGATGGCCGGATCATTGCAGCGGCGCAAGAAGAGCGCTTCACAAGGCATAAGCACGACTCGGATTTTCCTATTCACGCAGCCCGATACTGCCTAAAGGCAGGCGGTATCGAGGCACGCGAGCTCGACAGTGTCGTCTTTTACGAAAAGCCTTTTGTCAAATTTGAGCGGCTCATTGAAACTTACGTTGCGTTCGCTCCGCGAGGCTTTCCCTCGTTTTTGAAGGCCATGCCGCTGTGGCTGAAAGAGAAGCTTTTTCTGAAGCGGCTGCTCCGCGAGCGACTCTCGGCTCTTGATAAGAAAGTCGATTGGGATGAGCGTCTGCTGTTCGCCGAACATCACCTGAGCCACGCAGCCAGCGCTTTTTTCCCATCCCCCTTTCAGGAGGCACTAATATTGACAATGGATGGTGTAGGAGAATGGGCAACCACTTCGGCGGCGCTCGGATCGGATAACAAAATTCAAATACAACGGGAAATACGCTTTCCGCACTCGCTTGGCCTGCTGTATTCGGCCTTCACCTACTATACGGGTTTCAAAGTCAATTCTGGCGAGTATAAGGTGATGGGCCTCGCCCCATATGGACGACCGGTTTATGCCGAGACCATACTCGAAAATCTCATAGACCTGCATGAAGACGGGTCGTTCGCACTAAATCTTGACTATTTCGATTATTGCACCGGTTTGACGATGGTCAACCGTCGGTTCGAATCGCTCTTTGGGACACCCCCGCGAAAACCGGACGAACTCCTTGAGCAGCGCCATATGGACTTGGCTGCATCCATCCAAGTTGTTACGGAAATGGCCATTCGTAAACTGGCGAAAAACCTTGCGGGCACCTTCGGACAGAGGAATCTCTGCCTTGCAGGGGGTGTCGCCCTAAATTGCGTTGCAAATGGAAAGCTGCTTCGCGACGGTGACTTCGACAACATCTGGATTCAACCTGCGGCAGGCGACGCGGGAGGAGCTTTGGGAGCGGCCCTCGCTGCACAACACATTCACTATGAGGCAGCTCGGATCGTCGACAACAGTCGCGATTCAATGCAGGGCAGCTATCTCGGTCCCGAATATGATACGGAGGAAATTGCGGCGGCACTTGAAACGGCGGGTGCCGTCTATCGCTCGGCTGAAGAAGCCGACCTTATTGCCGAAGCGGTCGATGCTTTATGCATGGGAAAGGCAGTGGCTTGGTTTCAAGGACGTATGGAGTTCGGTCCACGAGCTCTTGGAGCCCGATCTATCCTTGGCGATGCTCGCTCGCCCGTGATGCAGAAGCTGCTCAACATTAAGGTCAAATTCCGCGAGTCGTTTCGTCCATTCGCTCCTTCCGTTCTCCGCGAGGATCTAGCTGAATGGTTCGACATCGACTGTGACAGTCCCTACATGCTGTTCGTCGCGGATGTGGCGCACCAGAGACGGCGCGCCATGACCGAGAAGGAAAACGTCCTGTTCGGAATCGACAAGTTGAACGTTGTACGCTCCGAAATTCCGGCTGTAACCCATGTGGACTACTCGGCCAGAATCCAAACGGTCCATCGAGATACAAATCCGCGATACCATAGATTATTGGTAGCGTTCAAGGAGCGCACTGGCTGCCCTGTGCTTGTAAATACCAGCTTTAATATAAGAGGCGAGCCGATCGTTTGTACCCCAAGCGACGCGTACCGCTGTTTTATGGGAACCGACATTGATCTTCTCGTGTGCGGGGACTTCATCCTTCGAAAGGAGGATCAGAGCTCGGTATTGCGGAAGGATTACAGGGCTACGTTCGAACTCGACTGACGATAAGGCAGGGCGGATGCGCAAGGCGTCTGCAACCCTCAAGAGGAAGGTGTGAAGCAGTATGCTTATTCCTACCACAGAAGGTCTGATTATTTTTCCGCTGTCTAAATGCAAGAACCGCTTAAGTGTCCGCCGAATAGCGAACTACAGGGATGCTTGTTGATGCACGTGCATTTTGGAGGGCCGGACAAGCCGGTCGCGGCGCTCGCCCAACTATTACTCGCTTGCATTGAAAACGTGCCGCCCGGTGGAGAGATACATTGGATTACATACTACTTTGGTAATCCTCAACTTGCTCAGTCCCTTCTCGCCGCAAGCAGGAGAGGCGTAAAGGTGGCGGTGAGCATTGACGCACGTCCGCGTCGTCCCGAGGTCAACCGCCGCGTGGTCGAATTGCTGAGCGAGCTTGATGGTGCACCCAATTGGGGACTGCGCACACTCCGCCACATACTGCCATGCCACGTCCATGAAAAGCTCTACTACTTCAGTCACCCGCGCGCTGTTTATGTGGGATCGTATAACCCTTCGGGCTATGAAGATAATCCTCCGGGGCTAATGGCGGATATCGGGGATCAGGATCGGGGCCATAACTTTCTCGTTGAAATTAGAGATGACCGGACTGTTACCTTCCTCAGAAGTCACATGCAGGCTATGCATCAGCTTCCACATGATCCGCTCGAACGATTTAGGCGAGAAATGAATGCCGAGCATTGTTCACCCGAGCTTGCTATTTGGTTTTTTCCGCGACGAAAGATCGGAACTCCTCTTGAGGCGCTTGATGACCGGACCCTGAAAAACGTACGACTTGCAGTTTCGCACTTTCGTGATTCGACGATGGCACGAAAATTGGCGAAGCTTGCAGCTGGAGGGACACGAATTGAGGTGCTGTGTCACGATTCTCGTAGGCGAGTTCCTCCACGAACGGAGCAATTACTTTCGAACAGCGCCGTCCGCTTTTGGCGCTATCGCCATTTGGCCGCTCTGCCCATGCACAATAAATTTATGCTGCTCGAGACCGCAAGGGAAGCGTCCGTTATATTCGGCAGCTTCAATCTCACCCGAACGTCGCGTTGGTTGAACCATGAGGTTTTGATGAAGAGCAGTAACCCCGGACTCGTCGCGGCCTTTTCCAGGCGCTGGCACGAAATGCTCACAGAGGTGGCGACACAGTGCAGCGGGGCGTGACGGGTATCATGGGCAGACTCGGGTGGATTTCGCTCCCGCAGAATCGGAGTGTTATATTGTGCGTGCCTGACGCCGATGCCTGCCCTTACGTCTCACAGCTGGTTGCACTTTGGCGGAAAGAGCAGCCCCGCACCTCCTTCTTCCTCATCCCCGGAGACGAGGCGGCAAGAAGCTGGCTTTTGGCGCACTGCCAAGAGCCAGTCATCGGTTTTCCGATCAATAGCTCATTCACGTCATTTGTTTTTCTACTTTTAACCCGCGTGCGCATTATTATCATCCTGGGTCACCCATTTTGGCTTCCGTCGAAACTCCTCAACAAGGCCTATGATCTGGGAGTACCACTGATCGTGGCTCGTTGTCGCTTGCCCCATGTGCAAGATTTCCAACAGATGCATAGTCGGCGAAGCCAATGGATCGACTGGTGGGAACCCCTGGATCTGGCGACGGGCCGGCAGCTGAATAATATCGGAGTTTCGGGTGACAGAATCGCACCTCCCTCGGCCCTAGACGAACCTTCGTCAGATAGCTGGGCAAAACTGCAGCAGCTCGCTGCGCGGCGGCCACCCGTTCGCCGTCCCTTGCAGCGGTTTATTCAGCAGGCGCTGGAAAGCCCATTTTGGCAGAAACTCGTGCAGTGGCGGGCAAGACGTCTGGATTCAATGGAAGAGTTCCGCGAGGCACTGGGCCGGCCGACAACCATAATGTGCCTCGGCAATGGTCCATCCTGCGAAGATCCTGCTCTTGATCAGCATGACTATGACGCGCTTTTCCGGGTGAACTACCGTTGGCGTTTGCGGAGAAAGTTTACTGACGCGGACGTTGTGTTCACGGGCCAGAAACGAACTCTCTTCTCGGTTCACCCCCGTATCTTTGCTTTCCAGACCCGACGTGCGGAAACCCAACTTGTAACGCATCAGATTTTCAATCCTCTCTGCCACCGAATGATCTATGTAACGCTCGAACGCATCGGCATTATAGAAGGAAAGATCTGGGATCAGGTACGACCCACGAATGGAGCAACAATGATCGCGGCCGCGGTCGCGCTTAATCCCCGAAAGCTCATTATCGGCGGCATCGATTTGTTTGAAGATCCAGTGGGTGCCTATCCCGGAGATACTGCAACCCCCAATGCCTATGTCGCAGTGCACAATTCTGAAACGGAATTGAAATTTATCCTTAATACTGTTGCGCGCTATACAGGGGAGCTAATAATCATCGGTAAAGTGCTGGGCGCGAAATGGAGAGAGTATGATTCTTCACTCGCGCGCGGGGCTCCTCCGCGACAAGACGTTTGTGAGAGAAGCGTTTGGCAGTTGGACACAAAGACATGAACGTACATCATGTTATGGCGCACGCGCGAACGTGGCGACGTAATCGCAAGAAGCTGAAAAGGCTCCAGAACTCTGAAGTGGTATTGCTGCGCTACCCCAAAAGCGGCGTTACATGGTTGCGTGTCATGATCACCAATATCTACCGGTGTCGATTCGGCGAGGCAGGATCAGAGATCGTGGGCCGCAGTGCGTTTCACGCTCGTTGCGACCGCGTCCCGAATATGTTTGTCTGCATGGATAACTTTGGACTGTCTCGACAAGAATTGAACAAACGGCTTGAGAGCAAAAGGGTTATCCTTCTTCTTAGGGATCCCCGGGACGTGGTCATATCACACTACTTCAGCTTCTCGAAACGGGCTACACCGGTCGAAAGGATCGTAAACGGGGTGCCGGACAGCGTCGAGGCGGATGGCCCGTACAAATTTGCCGTCCACCCGGAGTTCGGTATGCCGAGGATCATTAACTTCATGAATTACTGGTTTACCGCCGTTCGCAATCATCAGGCCACGCTGATAGTCAGATACGAAGACCTACGGCGCAATACGATTGATGCATTTACTCCAGTAATGAAGGCGCTTTTGCCGGATGTGACGCGAGAAGAGATTGAAGGCGCAGTTGCGGCGTCTGAATTCGATAGAATGAAGAAGATGGAAGCCGAAGGCTCTTTTGGTTTGGATATTTTGAAGCCACGATCAAAAAATGAAGGAGACTCTTATAAAGTCCGGCGCGGCAAGATCGGAGGGTACGCTGACTATCTGTCTGCCAACGAGAAAGCAGTTCTGGACCGCATGGTCACGGAAACAATCAATCCCGAGATAGGTTACAGCTGATGCTTTCGATCCAGGGCAAGCAGATCAAGCAACGTGACCATGATTTCGGAACACCGTATGAACCCCAGGCCGGGGTATAAAATAATCTGCCTTTCTAATGAGATCGAAACCGCTCTGGCGAATCAGTTCAATTATGGTGTCCGTCGAATCCCACCAGAAACTTTCGTACTCGCCCCCTTCGTGTTGAATCACGTCTTTCGATCCCTGCGCTATTTCTGCCACGAAAATTCCATTTCCTTTGAGAACGCGCTTGACTTCGCTCATCACGCGATTGAAATCAAATACATGATCAAGAGAATTGGTATATATGCAATCGACTGATGCATCGGCAAATTGAATAGTGTGGAAATCACCTGTAACGACATATTGATTATCTGGACCAGGGTTGATGTCGATGCCTATCGCGAACGCGCCGCAATCAATGAATGCTTCACATTCGCCGCCAAAACGGGCCGCTAGGCAGAGCACTGATGAACCACGACTGATCTCCGGCATCGTTGCCACACGTTCGCGCAATGCCTGTCGCAGGCGATCCCGTTTTCGAACTGGATTCCCGATTTTCGAAAGCTTGGATTTTTGATGCTCCACATATTCTTGGTACGCACCGTAGCGTCTTTGAGACAAGCCGCTGTGGGACTGCCAGGGATGAAGAAAATTGCGAATGATGGATCTCACGAATCGGAAACCTATGGTTTTGAACTGCCAAAGCAATCTTGAAGCAATCTTCTAGCAATCAAGGGTCTACAGTTCAACACAAACGCGAATTTACACAGCTAATGCTGCTCAAGGAGTTTTTTATCGAGGCCGGGCCACCCACCGACCCATTAGGCTTTGGGGCTTGCTGCTCTTGACGCTCAGTTTCTTGTCGACCAACGCCAGATTCAGTGTGTCATGTGCATCTAGAATCGGTGCCCCCGATATGAGGGGGAAAATGGCCCACTTCGGATTGCCGCCGCGGTCCTGCTGATGCCATGGTGGCCCGCAGTCGCGAGCCGCGTATGACAATCCCTTTCACCGCTCGGTTAAGCTGTTCAAGGTAAAGTGCGTTCCTGGAACAGGTCGCCCAAGGCATCCTTTAGGGGGCCCAGAAACTCGTCATACTTTCGCCAGCGTTGAACAGAGGACTTGTAGATGGGTTGGCGAACCTGCCAACGACTCAAGGTCCTCACCGTCCGCTCGGTTTCATGGAAATTGAGGCAGGCATCGTCCCATTCGACACCGGCAAAATCGATAAGTTTGCGGCTCATCGTCTCCTGATCGGCGATCATCTCCTCATAATCGAGTTCGAACATTCTCAACGGCAAGACCTTTCGCCAATGCTGCATCAGGCGCCGGTACTCACGGTAGTAAAGGCCCAGGGCCTTCATGTCGGTGCTGTAGCCATGGGCCTTGTTGAATCGGTGAGTATAGCAGGAGACGCAATTGTCCATGGGATCGCGTCGGCAATGGATGATCCTTCCCTTTGGAAACAGCAGAGCGATGAAACCGAGGAGAAGGAAGTTGTGCGGCATCTTGTCGATGACGCGCGGTGCGGTCCGCGAGTGCCTGTCGAGTTCGGCGAGATATCGCGTGGCAAGCTCCTTGCACCTGGCATCGGTAATCCCCGTCATCCTCTGGCGCCATTGAGACAGCGGCGCAATAGAGTCATGAAGCCGTTTCAGATCCGGCAGTTCACCCGCCCCCTCGATCAGAGGATGGCTTGATAGAATCTGTTCCGTGAGTGTGGTGCCGGAGCGCGGCATTCCCACCACAAAGATGGGACGTTCGCTGTCGCTGCCAAACCCCTTCTTGCTCAAGAAAAAGAAGGACGTGAAGAGCGAGATCGTATCATCGATCTGCTTGCGAACGGCGGAGAGGTTAAACTCGGAATTGTCCAGTTTGTTGGCCTCGATGAAATGGAGGAAGGCCTCGCGCGGCTTCTTACGCTGGTCCTTGATCTGACCCAAGGCCGCGTGCAGTGCAGCACGCTTCTCCGGTTCAAGGCTTTGATCTTCGAGCGCGAATTCGAAACGTTCGAGATCGCCTTCCTCTTCGCCTGCCTCGCGCGTCGAGGCGAGCCCGACGATGGCACTAATATTTTTGGGATCCTTCGCGAGAACCTGCCGGAACTGGCCAGCAGCCTCCTTGATACGACCGAGATCAATCAGCACCTCGCCCACCAGTGACTTTAGTCGGTTGTTATCAGGGGTCAGAAGGAGAGCACGCCTGAACGCCTTTTCCGCCTCTTCGCCCTCTCCCAAAAGGCGATGGGAGTGGGCTAAGCCCATCAATGGCTCCGCCATTTGCGGATCCAAGCCAATGGCCTTTTCGAAATGCGGTATGGCTTCGCGCGCGCGGCGCGCCGAATTGAGGCAAAATCCCAGATTGTTGCGATAGTAGACATTGGCGGGCTGCGCCCCGACGGCTTTCGTCAGGCATTCGATGGCAATGACATGATTTTTCGCCTTGGAAGCCAAGGTGCCCAAGAGATTGAGCGCCTCCGGATGATCGGGATTGTCGCGCAGAACCAGCTGGAAACAATATTCAGCTTCCTTCAGCTTTCCTGACTGCTGCAGCGCAAGCCCGCGCTGCAGGAGCTGAAGAATTTTCTGTGCCCCCTTTGCATTGGGGCCGACAAGCTTTTGGAGTTCGAATAGCTGAGCGCTTGCTTTCACGAGGCCTCCGACTCACCGCTTTCCATCGAATCCTAAAGTAAAACGACTCTTAAGAAAACAAATGGCGGACCTCGAGATAGTTGGGATCGATGGAAAGAGCTTGCTTTGCGGCAACATCGGGCAACCATGCAACCATAAAGCAAATGAGCCCAATTTTCCGAATGGGCTCAGAGATCGAAGTCCTGCGACTTCTATTTCACGCTTGCGGTTTTCTCTGCAGTTTCAATGGCTTCCTCGGATTCCTCATAGGGCTCGCATCGGATTGTGGAGGCAAAGGTCCCTGATCGAGGCCAGGCAGATGTACCACCACCCAACATCCGAAGAAGCAAGCCAGCGGCGGTTGGATGAATTAGATTTGTCCGTGAACGACGTGTTTTGTGACTGCAATAAATGGTGCCTGAGCAAGCGCCTGAGGAACAAACGCAAAAGAAGCGTCAGCCAGTTGTTGCCGACGGCGTTGGTCGCATCGCTTTGAGTGGCTTCAACCCATGCACAAGCGTGCATGGTTCGTAGCTTCTTATTGTTCTTCGCTGATTGATGCCTTTCGAAATCTCCTCAAGATCACCATGGCAATGCAATATTTTCACTAATTTGGCTGCTGCCTGGATTATGTTGGCTTTGAAATTATAGTTGTTGGGAAGCGTTGCAATTCTTAGATCACTCTTGGCTAGTGCGACCCGCAATGCCACCTGATCCATTGCATATTGCCTGGTTAAGCAGATCTTAAACAACTGCATCCACGACTTTATGAAGTTCCTGAATTTTTCTGTATTGTTTGCGACAATCAAGCCGGCATTGAATTCCGGGACAGCCATCGACACAGATGGCAGGAAGGAATGCAAATTGCTGTCAATTGCCTTCGGGTGATGCAATTGCGGATCGATGCACAAAGCAATATCAAAATCATCAAGAACCTCAAAAAGCTCATAAACTGGTTCCAAGACAAATGTATCGCCGTCAATGAATACCGGCCGATCAAGAGTGGTCATTAGACAGGCATCAAAACGCGGGCGATGGGGGAAACTTACTCTTTGTAGCGGGACCACCTTGGTGAATGCGCTTTCAAGGATTGTTTTGTTGGCTGGAATCAGGTTCTCGGTGATATATAGCTCGCGTTCCACATCGGGCATGACTTTCTTGACGGACAAGGCGGAACGTAGGGCTTCTTCAAGCCAGTCGTCGTGAGAGCACGCATAGACGAACCCTTTAGTTTTCATGAAGCTAACATTCCCCTGCTAGTCTATTTCATGGGTTGATTCGCTCAGGCGCGGCGAAAGACTACTGTATGCGGGGTCACGCGTCGAGAGTACTTGTTTTATGCGATGGTGACAGATTTTGAGATTCCAACCTCGGTCGAGCAACTATGCGTTCCCAAACCTTGCCGCCCGCTAGTTCAATTCCCCAGACTTCGAGAATGAGGCACGCTTGGCCGGTGTCGAAACAAGCGCCGTGCGACCGAACCTGACATCGGGCACTGGTCCACCCGCCATTCCCGACTTGCCTCAGAAGCACTTCTGCGTGATTCTTGTCCCGACTCATCAAGTCGATGCCGGACTGAACCACTTGTGCAAGCATAGATGAAACCGAGCAATCACCCTTCTGCTGATCAAACTCGCCATGAAGCCAAGATCGGAGAGGCCGGTCAGCAGCGCAAAGCCATGTCCTCACCTGCACCATCACATGCAGAACCACCGCTGGACCGGCTCAATACTCTGGTCGCGCTCTACAGCCAGGGGCGTCTTG
>Ga0209382_10003683_pt1 | contig 21069 bp, 23 predicted proteins | sample SoiMetdeltSBSDD5_FD_187599 | JGI IMG/M metagenome (GOLD analysis project Ga0209382, IMG submission 187599) | Bulk soil microbial communities from a Populus tree surrounding site in Tennessee, USA - Soil MetaG P. deltoides SBSDD5 (SPAdes) (version 2) | ecosystem: Environmental > Terrestrial >... | reverse complement strand
ACTGGAAGCGGTGCAGGATCCCAAGGCCGACTTCGCGCCCGGCCTCAGAGGTAAGATCATCGCCGCCGGCGCCTACTTGAAGGTCGCGCCCGAGGTGGTGCGGGTCGCCTCCGACGTGCCGTTGCCGGACTTGGACCCGTCGCTGCCGAGCGCGCCGAACGATCCGGAAGAGTTTATCGGGCTGGCCGAGCGCTGGAACGTCGCCGGCCCCTGCCGCCGCCTGGTCGACGCGCTCGTCGAGGTCAATGACCCAGCCTGAATCCCCTCCCGCTGCGCCTGCCTGGCCTCCAGGTAGGCGCGGCCGGCCAAGTCCTCTTCGGACGGTGCCGCCCCGATCGCGAAGATCAGGCCGCCGATCACCAGCAGAACCCCCAGGGCGATCGGCACGAGCAGGGACAGGGCGCTGGCGCCTTGCACGTCCAACGCGCGCGTCGACTCGTGCAGCCGCACCGACATCGCCGCCATCCCCGTGTAGTGCATGCCGCACACCGCAACGCCCATCACCAGCGCCGCGCCGAAGATGAAGATGCGGCGGTTGAGCGTGACGGTGAACCACAACGCGACCGTCGCGGCCATCACGGCGATCACGACGGACGCCGCGACCAGTCCGGGGTCGTATCTGACCTCACCGTCCATGCGCATGGCGAACATGCCGGTGTAGTGCATTCCCGCGACGCCCAGGCCGGCGAAGAGGCCGCCGAAGGCGATACGAGCCGTGCCGCGGCGGCCGGTGCCGGCGATGAGCAACCCGATGAAGACCACGATCACGGCGATGACCGCGCTGGCGGCGGTCATGACTATGTCGTAGCGGATGACGGCCGTGGGTACCGTGAATCCGAGCATGGCCATGAAATGCATGGACCAGATGCCCGTGCCGCCGATCGCCCAGGCTGCCAGGATCAGCCACCACGCGCGCTGCCCGCCCGACCGGGCGGATCGCGCCCGAGCCGTACAGGTAAGCCCTAGAAGGGATCCGAGCATTGACAGCACGTAAGCCACGCCCGGGGTCAGGAGTCCATAGCTGAAATGATGTACATCGGCCATAAGGGGATAATGGTGGAGCTACCAACCGGTCGGCAAGCTGGGCGAAGGTCAAGTGACCGAACTATAGGACAGAATCCCCCGGTTGATCGAGTCCATGGCCGCCCGAGCGGTCTGGCGCAACCCAGTCGACGCACCCGCCGCTTCGGCGATCTGTCCTAGTAGGTCGATCACCTGGCGCGCCCACCGCACGAAGTCGCCCGCGGGCATCTCACCGTCGAGCTGATGCCCGCTGGCGAGCACCTTGGCCAGCGGTTCGCCCTTGGCCCAGCGGTAGATCGGCCACACGAAACCCAGGTCCGGTTCGCGGGTCTGCTCCAGGCCCAGCCGCCGCTCGTCGGTGAGCAGGCGCTGGTAGATGCGAAGCGTGTCGTCGACGGCGTTGGCGATGGACCCCCGGGGCACGGCAGCGGCCTCCTCCCCCTCGCGCCGCGACTCATAGAGCACAACCGATGCGGCCGCCGCCAGCTCGTGCGGCTGCAACTCCTCCCACACCCCGTTGCGCAGGCACTCGGCGACCAGCAGGTCGGCCTCGGTCCACAGCCGGGACAGCATCCGGCCCGGGTCGGTGACCTCGCCGGCGGCCGTCAGGTACTCGCGCTCGGTCAGCAGCGTGCAGATGCGGTCGAAGGTTCGCGAAAGCGAGTTGGTGCGGCTGGAAACCTTGTTGCGCAACGCTTCCGTGTCGCGGAACAGCCTGTGGCGCCGCTCCGCCCAGCGTGCGTGCTCCTCGCGTTCGGGGCAGGCGTGGCAGGGGTGGGCGCGTAGCGACTTGCGCAGCGACACCAGCTCCTTGTCCTCGCCGCCGGTGCCGGTCTTGCGGCGCCGGCCGTTGTCCGGTCGGGTCAGATCGGCGGTGCGCAGCCGGGCCGCCAGATCGCGGCGCTCGGCCGGGGCGCGGTGGTTGAAGTGCCTCGGGACCCTAAGCCGCCCAAGGGTTTTCACCGGCCCATTGAACTCGGTGGCGGAAACCCTTCCGGTCCAACGGTCCTCGGTGAGCACCAGCGGCCGCAGCTCGCCGAAGCCGACGTGCCCGGGGTCGAGCACGATCGCCAGCCCCGCGCGGCGCCCGCCCGTGATCTGGATCACGTCCCCGATCTTCAGCTCCTCCAGGGAGGCGTTGACCGAGGCCCGGCGCTCGTACTGGCTGGCGCGGGCCAGCTCCTTCTCGCGTTCCGAGATGCGCACCCGGATGGCGAAGTAGTCGGCGAAATTGCCGTGCTCACATTCCAGCTCGGAGTCGTAGGCGGCGAGGGTCTCGTTGTTGCGCTGCACCTGCCGGGCCAGCCCGACCACCGAGCGGTCCGCCTGGAATTGGGCGAACGACGACTCGAGCAGCTCGCGCGAGGCCTCGGCGCCGACCGAGCCGACAAGGTTGACCGCCATGTTGTAGGACGGCCGGAAGCTCGACCGCAGCGGATAGGTGCGCGTCGAGGCGAGCCCGGCGACGTGGCGCGGGTCGACCTCCGGCGTCCACACCACCACGGCGTGGCCCTCCACGTCGATGCCCCGGCGCCCGGCCCGGCCGGTCAGCTGGGTGTACTCCCCCGGCGTCAGGTCGACGTGCGCCTCGCCGTTGAACTTGACCAGCCGCTCCAGCACCACGCAGCGGGCCGGCATGTTGATCCCCAGCGCCAGGGTCTCAGTGGCGAAGACCGCCTTGACCAGACCGCGCACGAACAGCCCCTCCACCACCTCCTTGAACATCGGCAGCAGGCCGGCGTGGTGGGCAGCCAGCCCGCGCTCCAGGCCGTCGAGCCAGTCCCAGTAGTTCAGCGCCGCCAGGTCCTCGGCGGGCAGGTTGCCCACCATCCGCTCGACGATCTGGCGGATCTCCAGCCGCTCGTCGGGCGTGGTCAGGCGCAGCCCCGCCTGCAGGCACTGCTGCACCGCGGCGTCGCACCCGGCGCGGGAGAAGATGAACAGGATCGCGGGCAGAAGTCCTTCGCTGTCAAGGCGTTCCACGATGTCGGATCGATAGGGCGCGATCTGCTTGCGGCGGCCGGCGCCCCTGTTCATGGAGCCCAGCTCCACCCGGCGCGCCACCTCGCGGGTGTAGCGCAGCAGCTCCGGGTGCACCTCGTGCGCCTTGGCCGCGTCGGCGTCGTGGAACAGGTCGAACATGCGCTTGCCGACAAGCATGTGCTGCCAAAGCGGCACCGGCCGGTGCTCGCTGACCACGACCTCGGTCTGCCCGCGCACGGTGACCAGCCAGTCGGCGAACTCCTCCGCATTGGACACCGTGGCCGACAGCGACACCAGGGTCACCGACTCCGGCAGGTGGATGATGACCTCCTCCCACACCGCGCCCCGGAACCGGTCGGCCAGGTAGTGAACCTCGTCCATGACCACATAGGACAGACCCTCGAGCGTGCTCGAGCGGGCGTAAAGCATGTTGCGCAGCACCTCGGTGGTCATCACCACCACCGGGGCCTCGCCGTTGATCGAGTTGTCGCCGGTGAGTAACCCGACCTTGCCGGCGCCGTGCGTTGTCACCAGATCGTGGAACTTCTGGTTGGACAAGGCCTTGATCGGTGTGGTGTAGAAGCACTTGCGCCCCTGCTTGAGCGCCAGGTAGACAGCGAACTCGCCGACGACGGTCTTGCCGGCGCCGGTGGGCGCGCATACCAGCACCCCGTTGCCGTCCTCCAGGGCGGCGCAGGCGTCGCGCTGAAAGGCGTCGAGCTGGAACTCCAGACCTCCGGCGAACGCGGTCAGTAAGGGCGTGGCTGCGCGTCGGCGAGCCGCCGCATACCTCTCGGCGGGGCTGGTCATACAACTAGGCTAGGCGACCTTGGCCGGTGACCGCAGGTCGGTATCCTTCTCGCGTGCAAGACCCCTTGGCGAACGGCGGGCTCGACGCGGTCCTGTTCGACTTCCACGGCACGCTGGCCATGACCGTCGACCCGGTCGCCTGGGTCACCGCGGCCGCCGCGGACTGCGGCGTCGCCCTTGATCACAGTCGCGCGACGGCGCTGGCCGACCGGATCGCGACCGCCGGTGGGCTTCCGGGGGTGGCGAAGCCGGCACGGGTACCCCCTCAATTGGCTGAGGACTGGGCAGACAGGGACCTTGACGAGCGTGCGCACCGGCGGGTCTACATCGGTCTCGCCGATACCGTGGCCACCGGCGTGATGGGCCTCGCCGAGGCGATCTACAACCGGGTCGAGACGCCGCAGTGCTGGCAGCCCTACCCCGATGCCCTGCCGACATTGACCGCCCTCTACGCCGCCGGGATCAAGGTGGCGGTGGTGAGCAACATCGGTTTCGACATCCGCCCCCTGCTGGACGCCTGGGGGCTCAGCCCGTTCTGCGAGGCGGTCGTGCTCTCCTATGAGGTGGGCTGCCTCAAGCCCGACCCGAAGATCTTCTGGCGAGCCTGCTCGGCCCTGGGCGTGCCACCGGAGCGGGCGCTGATGGTGGGCGACACCCCGGCCGACGCGGGAGCGGTCTCAGCGGGCTGCTCCGCCTTGATCATCGCGTCGGCGCCCGTGGGCCGTTCCAACGGGCTGATCCGCGCCTACCGGCTAGCCAAGGAGGGTTAGCGCGCCCGGTGCGATCTCGACCCGCACCGGCAGTCGCGCCATCGGCTCCCCGTCGGCGTAGCACACGATCCCCGGCGAGTCGATCGCGATGCTCGTGATCCGCTCCTGCTTCACCGCCGGGTGCGTAACGTGGGTGCCCGCGTAGATGCGCGGCTTCACGCGCACGAGCGTGGTCCGCGAGATCGGCTCCACCCACAGCAGGTCCAGCTCGCCGTCGGTGGGGTCGGCGTCAGGGCAGATCCTCATGCCGCCGCCATACATCGAGATGTTTCCCACCGTCAGCATGACCGCCTCCAGCTCCCTTGGGGCGCCGTCGACCTCCAGGCGGTAGTGCCTGGGCTTGAGCCGGGCCAGCTCCAGCACGATCGCGATGTCGTACCGCCGCGGCCCCTTCGGCCAGCGCATCCTGTTGCCGCGCTCGTTGACGATGGCGTCGAAGCCGGCCGCAAGCACGCCGCCGAAGAATTTCTCCGCGCCATCCCGGGCGGTCAGGCGGGCAAGATCGACGGTGGTGCGCTTGCCGTGCACGAGCGCCTCGGCGATCGTGTCGGCCGCCTTCAGCGGTGTGCCGGGCAGCCCGAAGCAGGCGGCCATGTCGTTGCCGGTGCCGGTGGGCACGATGCCCAGCGGGATCCCTTGCGCCACAACCTGTTGCAGCAGATGATGCACCGTGCCGTCCCCGCCGACGGCGACCGCGGCGGTGGCACCCGCGGGCACGTGCCTGTCCACCACCGTGACCGGCCCGGCCTCACGGATGCGCTCGATGACGGCCTCCAGCGTGCCGGCATGCCTCCGCCGGCCCGCATATGGGTTGATCACAATCGCGATCATGGCAGCATTGTAGTATCATGATCACATGATTACCACCACCATCTCCCTGCCGGAGGAGTTGCACGCCGAGCTCAAGCAGATCGCCGAGGCCGAGCGCCGCTCGTTCACTCAGACGGTGGTGATGGAGCTGCAGAAGGCGGTCGAAAAGCGCCGCCACCGGGCGCAGGTCCGCGAGCTGGCCGAGCGCGTGCGCGACGACCACCAGCGCCTGCTGGACCGCCTGGCGTGACGGCGTACCTCGATGTCGACGACCTCGTCGACATCGCCACCATCGTGCTCAAGGCCCCGCCGATGGTCCGCGACTACGGCCTGCTCGCCTCCGCCGCCGCCCGCCCGGCAACCGTCGTGTTTGGACACGACGCCTACCCTGACCTGTTCGAAAAAGCCGCGGCGCTGATGCACTCCCTGATGGGCAACCACGCCCTTATCGACGGCAACAAGCGCCTGGCCTGGTCGGCAAGCGTCGTTTTCCTTGGCCTCAATGGTTTGGGGGTACCCACAATCGACGTCGACACGGCGGCTGACTTCGTGTTTTCAATAGCAAAGGGCGACCTCTCCGAGGTCGGAGAGATCGCCCGTCAGCTTCGTGCCATCTATGTCATGTCGTCGTAGCGGCGCTCCAGGGGCGCGGGCCTCTCGACCGGGCTGATCGACTCGACGGGTGCGCCCGCCTCGACCGGCTCGGGCTCGTAGCCCTCGAGCGTGGACGTCTCGTCGTCGCTCAGGCCCGCATAGATCTCCTTGCCGCGGCCCCTGCGCCTGTCGTTGAGCAGCGAGACGCCGACCGTGATGAAGTACAGCAGGCTCAGCACCGCGGCGAACAGCGTCATGCCGAACGGCCCCGGGTCGGGGGTCGTGACCGCCGCGAAGGCGAACGAGACGAAGATGGCGATGCGCCACCACTTGAGCATTCGCCGCCCGGTGAGCACCCCGGCGAAGTTGAGCATGAGCAGCAGCAGCGGGAACTCGAAGGAGACGCCGAACAGCAGCATCATCCCCGTCATGAACGAGACGTACTTGGTGATCTCCAGCTCGGTGATCCCGGTGAACCCGGCGTCCATCAGGAAGCCCAGGCCCTTGGCCGCGACGAAGTAGGCCATCACCGCCCCGGCCGCGAACAGCGGCGCCGCCAAGCCCACGAACCAGTACGCCCATTTGCGCTCGTGACGGTGCAGCCCCGGCGCGATGAACGCCCACAGCTGATAGAGCCAGACCGGCGCCGCGACGATCAACGCCAGGTAGAGCGAGATCTTCAGCATCAAGATGAAGCCGTCGGCCGGGCCCAACAGAATGAAATCGCACCGCTCACCCGGCTTGATCCTGCCTGCCTGGAGAAGCAGATCACAGTAGGGGGCCCGCAGCAGGTCGTAGGCCGGTCTCGACAGGAAGTAACCGATGACAAGACCGACGGCTATGCCAAGCGATGCCTTGAACAGCCTGTTACGAAGCTCACGGACGTGCTCCATGAGCGTCATCGAGCCGTCCGCGGCTCGCTCGAACTGCGTGGGGCCGCGACGTGCCAGGGGGTTCTTCACGTCTGTCCGCCTGAGTCAGCAGGGGCCACTCAGGGCCGTTGTATCGGGTCGACCTTCGGCGCCGGGGACGCCTGGTTGTCGTTCAGCTTCTGCTCGGTCACCTGGGCCTCGGCCTTGTCGGCGAGCCCGTCCTTGTCCTTGCCGTCCTCGGTCAGGCCCTTGGTCTCGGCCTTGAGGATGCGCATGGACCGCCCGAGGGAACGGGCCGCGTCCGGCAGCTTCTTGGCGCCGAAGAGCAGGACCAGCACACCCACCAGAACCGCGATGTGCCACGGCCTAAGAACACCCATGATCGCTCCATTACTTCAAGGTGAGAATTCAGCATCTGATGCTACGCGCGCCGAGACTCCGGCGCTTTTCGAGTGTTGCCGGTCACGCCGCACAGCGTCAACGCGTATCGGCGCAGCGTGCAGGAATCTGCACCGCCCCGGTTGGGCGGCGAGCGGGTTGACAAATACGCTGAGTGAAAGAAATGCTTGCCCACGGCCGTCTGCCCCGCGCCCTTACAGCGGTTCCCCCAGGTTGCTCGCGGCGGCCCACCCTCACAGGAAAGGAACGCCCCCCGCATGATGGAGCAGGCTCAGCCCAATAGCCACAAGACCGCCCACCGCAGGTTGCCGATCCTCGACGAAACCGGATTTGTCATCCTGCGCGACTACGAAGGCGAGCTCAACCCCGCCGAGTGGGAGTCGATGGAATACGTGGACTGGAAGAGCGGTGGCGACACCAACTTCGCCCCGATCGCCTCGGCGCTGGGCGAGATGGAGTGTGCCGGCTTCTGGGACCACGGCAAGTCGGACAAGGACGGCATCTGGACGGAGAACGCCCAGAAGTGCCCGACCCTGGTGAAGTGGACCGAGAAGATCGGCGCCCGCTACGGTCGCGTCCGTGTGATCAAGCTGGAGCCGAGCTCCTCGTACGAGTACGCGGTCAGCTGCATGCACCAGGACGACAACAACCGTCTCAACCCGGAGACCGAGCCGTGGGTCGTGCGCGCCTGGCTCAACCTCACCGACGACACCGACAGCTACATGATCGTGCGTGAGGGCAAGGACGACGTCGCGTCCGAGAAGCACATCCCGCTCAAGGCCGGCGCCCAGTTTGTCGTCGACACCCAGCGCCTTTGGCACGCCGTCTACCACAAGGGCGACAAGCCGCGTTACGCGCTCATCGTCAGCTTCGAGAGCGGCGACGACCTGCAGCGCTGGATCGACTCCCAGCTCCCCGTCCCGGCCAACGCTTAAATATTTGCCTTACCTGCAATGCCGCCGCCGGCGTTCGGGATCTGATCATCTGGCGAACACGGGTTTTCGTTTGCCAGATGATCAGGCACGATCGCCGGGCCCAAGGGCAGCGATGCCGCGCGTTGCTTGCGCGCACAAATATTACTGCTCGGCCTTCGCGGCGGCCCGGGTTCGTTTTATGGCCTCGACCCTTTCCTGCAGCAGCTCGGCTCGCACCCGCAGCGAGTCGGCGTGCGCTTGCAAGCCCTGCGTGACCTCGGCCAGCTCCTGCGCCCGCCCCGCCGCCACCTGCAGGCCGGCCTGCTGCGCCTGGAACACGGCGAGCCTGCGGCGCAACGCGCGCCCGACGAGTACCAGGTAAACCACACCCAGCACCACGGCCACGAGAATGATCATCCAGGGCTCCACGCCCCCAGCCTAGTTCAGGAGTAGTTGTCCAGCGCGTTCTGCGCGCTGACACGCACGGCCTCGGCCAGCTCCTCCGGCTCGACCACCACCACGTCGGGACCCAGGCCCAGCACGAACCGGCGTGCCCAGTCCATGTCGTTGACGCGCAAGGAAACCAGCCACTCGCCATCGTTGGTCGCCACTCCGCTGCGCGACGGCCGCTCTGAGTCGTTGGTCGCAACTCCGTCGCTTCGCGCCAGCCGCTCTGAGTCGTTGGTCGCAACTCCGCCGCTTCGCGCCAGCCGCTCCGAGCCGGGCACCTCGACGACGGTCTCGCACGGGTAGTACTCGGTGATCCAGCGGGAGCCCCGCCCCACCCGCAGCGTGACCAGCGGCGAGCGCGGGTCGGGCTGGAACACGCCCTCGGTCAGGTCGGCACCGACCGCACCGGGCGGCGGCGAGGCCGACTCATCCAGCTCCACCAGCGAGTCGATCCGATCGACCCGGAACATCCGCACGCCCTGGGCCTGGCGGCACCAGGCCTCCAGATAGGAGCGTCCCGACACCGACAGAAGCCGCATCGGGTCGATGACGCGTTCGCTGGTGACATCGCGCGCCGCCGAGTAGTAGCTGATGCGCAGCGCTTTTCCGCGCGAGACCATGCCGCGCAGGGTAGACAGGCGGTCGTCGTCGCCGGGCAGCCGAACGGCCACCGGCGGGGCATCGACCGCCGCCGCATCCTCGATCTTGTGCAGGGCTCGTTCGATCGCCTCCCGGTCGGCGACCCCCGGCGTCTCCTGCAGCGTGCGCAGCGCCACGACTAGGGCCGTCGCCTCGTCCGGGGTCAGGCGCAGCGGGCGGTTGATGCCCGCGTCGTAGGTTACGGTCACCCGGTCGCCGTCGAACGACATGTCGATCAGGTCACCCGGGCCGTAGCCGGGCACCCCGCACACCCACAGCAGCTCCAGGTCGTCGCGGAGCTGATCCTCGGACACGCCGAGGTCCGCGGCGGCCTCAGAAATCCTGATCCCCGGGCGGGCCAGCAGGTAGGGCACGAGGTTGAGCAGCCGTGCCAGCCGGTCCCCCGCGGAAGCGGTCATACCCCCGCGAGGGATGACTCCCTCGTGGGTGAGGACACCCTCGCCACCTCCTCCAGCCGCGCCACCGTCGCCTTGCGCAGGTCGTCGGGCTCGAGGACGGTCACGTCCGCGCCGTAGCCGACGAGCCACCCGGCGAAACTCTCGGCGCAGCCGTAGCGCAGCTCCACCACGTCACCATCCACTGTGGACTGTTTGCTCGTGGCCCAGCGCCGCACCCCGGCCGCCCGCCCATGGCGCACAAGGACTTTGGCGGTGTTGGTCAGCTCGTTCGGGCCGGAGGAGCGGGCCACATAATCGATCAGGTTGAGGTCGGCGGGCGGCGTGAACGCCCCCTCGCCGCCGTAGGCGCGCACCGAGCTGACGATGCGCGACAGGCGGAAGCAGCGCGGGGCCTCGCGGTCGGTGTCGTGACCGACCACATACCACCGGCCGCGCCAGCACACGACGCCCCAAGGCTGGAGGTGTCTGGTGCTCGGGCGGTCCCGTTCCGGTACCCGATAATCAAAACTGACGTGGCGGCGCTGCCGGGCGGCGGCGGTCAGCGGCTCGAAGGCGGCATCGACGGCGATCACCGGCTCCACGCCCAGGGTGGCGTGCGGGTCGACCTCCACCCCACCGGCGCGCAGCTTGGCCAGGCCGGAGGTGGCCGCCGCGGCCAGGCCCGCGTGGCGCCAAAGGCGCGCGGCCACGCCGACCGCGGCCGCCTCATCGGGCGCCAGCAGGATCGGGGGCAACGCATAGTCACGGCGCGCGATGCGATAGCCGACCTCGGTGTCGAAGATGCTCGCGGTGCCGGTCTCCAGCGGCACGCCCAGGGCACGCAGCTCGGCCTTGTCCCGTTCGAACTTGCGCTGGAAGGCCTCGTGCTCCTTGGGGTCCTCGGGATCGTGCTCATATCCAGGCACAGTGGCGGCGATCTGCGCCGCGGTCAGGTAACGGCGTGTTGACAGCAGGCAGATAACCAGATTAACCAGGCGTTCGGTTCGACTGCGCGACACGATCGCCACGCTAGCAGCGCGGGCGGCCAAGGTGTTAACGGATTGCCGTCCCCTTAGAGTGGTTTATGTGATCCATTGGCAGGAGGGCTTGGTGCGGCGCCGGCTCAGAGCCTGGCGCGGCGCCGTCGAGGTCGAGGTCGAAACCGACAATGGGGGGGTACCTGCCCTCGCCTACCCGGATCTTGTAGGTGAGCCCCGTCCCGGCGACCGCGTGTTGCTCAACACCACCGCCCTGGACATGGGCCTGGGCACGGGCGGTCTCGCGCTCGTGATCGCCATCCCCGACCGCCTCCCGCAGGCCGCCCCGGACCGGCCGGGTCACATCGTCAAGGCCCGCTACAGTCCACTGCAGACGGTCCGCCTCGCCGTCGACGAGGAGGCCTCCCCCGCCCGGGCGGTCATGCAGCGCGCCGAGCACCTGGCCGGGATGCCGGTGGTCACCGCCGACCTGCACTCGGCCCTGCCCGCCATCCTCGCCGGGATCCACGCCGACCGGCCCTCGGCTGGCGTGGCCTACGTCATGACCGACGGTGGCGCCCTGGCCGCGGGCTTCTCCCGCATGCTGGACACCCTGGCCGAGGTGCTGGCCGGCACGGTCACCACCGGGCAGGCGTGGGGCGGCGACCTGGAGGCGGTGACCGTCCACAGTGGACTGCTCGCCGCGCGCCACGTCCTCGGCGCCGACATCGCCATCGTCAGCCAGGGACCGGGAAACCTCGGCACCGGCACGCATTGGGGATTTTCGGGGGTATCCGTCGGGGAGGTCGTGAACGCGGCGTCGATCCTGGGCGGGCGCCCCGTCGGCTCCCTTCGCATCTCCGAGGCCGACCAGCGGACCCGCCACCGCGGGCTGTCCCACCACAGCCTCACCGCCTACGGCCAGGTGGCCCTGGTCGCGGCCGACCTCGCGGTGCCCGAGGGCATGGACCAGCACGTGCTTGACGCCCTGTCCAAGCTCGCCTCGCTCCACAATCTGGTCACCGTGCCGGTGGACGGCCTGATGGAGGCAATGCGCGCCTCGCCGGTGAAGATGTCCACCATGGGCCGCGGGCTCAACGAGGACCCGGTCTACTTCCTAGCGGCCGCGGCCGCCGGCCGCCACGCCGCCTCGCTGCTGGGCAGCTAACCGCTAAGGAGTCAGCATCAGCAGCGCGATGAAGCCGGCCACGATCGCGAGCAGGATCGCCGCGAGCACCCAGGTGGGCACGACGTACTCACCCCGGCGGTTGCGCTGGATCTCCTCGACGATCTTGTCGCGGCGCCGCTGCATGAAGTTGGACCGCACCTCGTCGGGCGTGCGCTCCTGCCGCTCCTCGGGCCTTTCGGTCATAGCCTGAGTATTACATCGAGACGATGTTCACATCGAGGCGATCAGCCGCTCCACGCGCTCGTCATGCGCGCGGAACGGGTCCTTGCACAGGACCGTGCGCTGCGCCTGATCGTTGAGCTTCAGGTGCACCCAGTCGACGGTGAAGTCGCGCCGCTTCTCCTGCGCGTGCCGGATGAACTCGCCGCGCAACCGCGCCCGCGTGGTCTGCGGCGGGGTCTCCTTCGCCTCGTAGGTGCGCAGGTCGGTGACGACGCGGTCGACCTTTTCGCGCCGCTCCATCAGCGCGTAGAGGCCGCGCCCGCGCCGCAGGTCGTGGTAGGCCAGGTCCATCTGGGCCACGCGCGGGCTCGACAGCGGCAGGTCGTGCTTCTTCTGGTAGGACTCGATGAGCCGCAGCTTGGTCACCCAGTCGATCTCGCGGGCGACACCGGTCAGATCGCCCTCCTCGACCGACTTGAGCACCCGGCCCCACAGGTCCACCACGCGCTGCGACACCCCGTCACCGCCGCGTCGGGCCGCGAACTCGGTCGCTTTCTCGTGGTAGATCCGCTGGATCTCCAGCGCGCTCATCTCCTTGCCGTTGGCCAGCCGCACCTTGCGCCGCCCGGTGATATCGTGCGACACCTCCCGGATCGCCCGGATTGGGTTCTCAAGCGCCAGATCGGGCACCGCCACCCCGGTCTCGATCATCCGCAGCACGATGTCGGCGCTGCCGACCTTGAGCAGGGTCGTCACCTCGTTCATGTTCGAGTCGCCGACGATCACATGCAGCCGCCGGTAGCGCTCGGCGTCGGCGTGCGGCTCGTCGCGGGTGTTGATGATCGGCCGGCTGCGGGTGGTGGCGCTGGACACACCCTCCCAGATGTGCTCGGCCCGCTGCGACAGGCAGTAGACGGCGCCGCGGGGGGTCTGCAGGACCTTGCCCGCCCCGCAGATCAGCTGCCGGGTCACCAGGAACGGGATCAGCACATCGGCCAGCCTGCCGAACTCGCCATGCCGGCTGACCAGGTAGTTCTCGTGGCAGCCGTAGGAGTTGCCGGCCGAGTCGGTGTTGTTCTTGAACAGGTAGATCTCGCCCGCGATCCCCTCGTCGTGCAGGCGCCGCTCCGCGTCCACCAGCAGCCCCTCGAGGATCCGCTCCCCGGCACGGTCGTGCGCGACGAGGTCGATGACCGAGTCGCACTCGGGCGTCGCATACTCCGGGTGCGAGCCCACATCCAGGTAGAGGCGGGCGCCGTTGCGCAGGAAAACGTTGCTGGACCGTCCCCATGAGACGACCCGGCGGAATAGGTAACGCGCCACCTCGTCCGGGGACAACCTGCGCTGCCCGCGATAGGTGCACGTAACGCCGTACTCGGTCTCAAGCCCGAAAATTCGCCGGTCCACGCTTAGAACACTAGCTGCCTGTCACGCCAAGGTCACTGCGCAACGTCCGGAGGTAATCGCGGCAGGCTTCATAGTCGGGTAAATCACCGCGATCGAGGGCCTGCGCCAGGGTCGGGGCGGAGGCGTCGCGCAGCGACAGCATCGGCGACCCGGCCGGCCAGGCGATGCCCAGCTCCGGATCGAGCGGGTGCACGGCGCGCTCGGTCGCCGGATCGTAGGTCGACGAGCAAAGGTAGGTCAGGGTCGCGTCATCGGTCAGCGCGCAGATGCCGTGCCCCAGCCCCTCGGCGAGGTAGACCGCCTTGCGGTCGACGTCGTCCAGCCGCACCAGCTCCCACCGGCCGAACGTCGGCGACCCGACGCGCACGTCGACGACGACGTCAAGGACGGCGCCGCGAAGGCAGCTGACATACTTCGCCTGCCCGATGGGCACCTGGACGAAGTGCACGCCGCGAATGACACCCTTCGCCGACACGGACACGTTGCCCTGCACCAGCTTCAGCGGGTGACCCACCGCCTCGGTCAGCTTGTCCCAGCGGAACCACTCCAGCGAGATGCCGCGCGCGTCGCCGTGCAGGGTCGGCGTCACCTCGAACGCCCCCTCGATCGACAGTGGACGGATCTTCATTGTCTTCCCCAATCGAGCAGGCCCAGAAGGTATTCACCATAACCACTGCGGCGCAACGGCTCCGCCAGCCGCCGAAGCTGATCGTCATCGATGAACCCGGCGCGCCAGGCCGCCTCCTCGACGCAGCCGAGCTTGAGACCCTGCCGCTCCTCGATCACCCGGACATACTCGGCCGCCTGCACCATGGCGCTGAACGTGCCCGTGTCCAGCCAGACCGTGCCGCGGTCAAGGACGTTGACGCGCAAGCGATCCCGCCGCAGGTACTCCTCGTTCACCGCGGTGATCTCCAGCTCGCCACGGGCGCTGGGCTTCAGCGCGCCAGCGATCTTGACAACGTCGGAGTCGTAGAAGTACAGGCCCGGGACGGCATAGCGGGAACGGGGATGCTTCGGCTTCTCCTCGATGGAGATGGCCCGGCCCGCGTCATCGAACTCGACAACGCCGTAGGCGGTCGGGTCGGCCACCGGATAGGCGAAGATCAGACCGCCGTCGATGTCCTGCGTCAGATGCTTCAGCCTGGCGTCCAGGCCCACGCCGTGGAAGATGTTGTCACCCAGGATCAGCGCCACGCTCCGCCCCGCGAGGAACTCCTGCGCGATGAGGAAGGCCTGCGCGATGCCCTCAGGACGCGCCTGGGCCGCGAAACTGAGCCGCAGGCCCCACTCACCACCGTCGCCAAGCAGGCGGCGGAAAGCGGGCTGCTCGTCCGGCGTCGTGATGATGAGAATCTCATCGATGCCCGCCATCATCAGGGTCGACAGCGGATAATAGATCATCGGCTTGTCATAGACCGGCATGAGCTGCTTCGATACGGCCCGGGTGACCGGCCACAGGCGGGAACCCGTGCCACCGGCCAGGACGATGCCACGCATTCTGCCGAGCGTAGGCGGTCACGCTGACCCGGTTGAGCATGCGTCATTTTTCCGACGCTAGCGCTCGTTTCCCTGACGCTACCCTTCACTGGTGCCACAACGGTTGATGATCACTGGAGCCGGGGGGCAGCTCGGGTCGCGGCTGCAAGCCTTGGCGCCCTGGGCCACCGCCTACGATCGCGCGTCCCTGGACATCACGGATGCGGAGGCGGTGCGGGAGGCGGTGTCGCGGCACGACATCGTCATCAACGCGGCGGCATGGACAGATGTCGATGGAGCCGAGGCGGCCGAGGCGGCGGCAACGGCGGTCAACAGCGCCGGTGTGCTGGCGGCGGCGTGCGCCGGCAAGCGGCTCATCCACCTGTCGACCGATTACGTTTTCGACGGCTCGGCCTCGCTGCCGTACCCGGAAAACTCAAAGACGAACCCGATAAACGCTTACGGGCGAAGCAAACTCGTTGGCGAGAAGGCGGTCCTGGCCGCCGGGGGCACGGTGGTGCGCACGGCGTGGCTGTATGACACCAGCGGGCGCAACTTCGTGACCACCATGCTGAAGCTTGCCGCCGAGCGCGATGTCGTGTCGGTCGTCGACGACCAGCACGGGCAGCCGACCTGGGCGCTTGCTTTGGCGCGGCAGCTGCTGGCGCTGGCCTCCGCCGACGCTCCCGCCGCCATCTACCACGGCACGTGCACCGGCCGGACCACTTGGTACCTTTTCGCGCGCGAGATCTTCCGGCTGTCCGGATTGGACCCCGCACGGGTCCAGCCCACGACCAGCGACAGGTTCCCAAGGCCGGCAAGGCGACCCGCCTACAGCGTGCTGGCGCACGGAAACTGGGCGGCGGCCGGGCTTGCGCCCCTGCCGCCGTGGGACACCACGCTCGAAGCCGCCCTGTCCTAGCGCCCAGTCCTAGCGCCCGGTCTTAAGGCTTCGGCTCGTCCTTCGGCTTGTCCTTGGACCCGTTGTCTTTGGCTCCGTTGTCCTTGGCTCCGTTGTCCTTGGCTCCGTTGTCCTTGGCTCCGTTGTCCTTGGCTCCGTTGTCCTTGGCTCCGGCGCCGGCCTTGGTTTCTTCGCCGGCCTTGGGTCCGTCGCCGGCCTTGGGTCCGTCGCCGGCCTTGGGTCCGTCGCCGGCCTTGGTTTCGTCGCCGGCCTTGGGTCCGTCGCCGGCCTTGGGTCCGTCGCCGGCCTTGGTTTCGTCGCCGGCCTTGGCGGCCTCGCCGGCCTTGCCCTGGTCGAGCAGGGCGGTCAACGCCGCACCAATGATGCGGCGGAACGTGCGGCCCTTCTTGCCCCGATCGAGCACCGCGATCTCCAGCTGATCGGTCGCGATCGTGCGCGCCACCCCGCCCTCGCCACCCACACTGCTCAAAGCCTTGATCGCCAGCTTCAGGGCCTCGGTAAGACTGTGCTGCTCGCTGTGCTCGGCCCGCAAGACGTTGCTGATCGCCTCGGCCTGCCCGCCCATCGCCATGAACCCCGGCTCATCCTGCACCGAACCGTCATAGGTCAGCCGGTAAAGCTCATCCTTGGCCGCCGTCGCCCCCACCTCGGCGACGCAGATCTCCACCTCGTACGGCTTACCCTGCTCCGAGAAGATCGTACCGAGCAACTGCGCGTAGGCGCTGGCCAAAGCCCGCCCCGTCACGTCACGCCGGTCATAGGAGTAGCCGCGCAGATCCGCCATGCGCACACCCGCGGACCTCAGGTTCTCAAACTCGTTGTACCGCCCCACCGCGGCGAACCCGATCCGGTCATAGATCTCACTCACCTTGTGCAGCGTGGTGGAGACGTTCTCCGCCACGAACAGCACACCACCCGCATAGGTCAGGACCACGACGCTGCGCCCGCGAGCGATACCCTTCCGGGCATACTCCGAGCGATCCCGCATGATCTGCTCGGGAGATGCGTAGAACTGCATGGCCATCGGCGGCAAGTCTCCTTTTTGGACAGTGGTGGCTGGGTTATGGGGTGGGGCGCTCGGCGCGCTCGGCGAGAATGGCCTGAGCCACCTCGGAAGTCTCGGCATCGGTAAACCGGTGCGTGCCCTCGGCCGTCGCCGTCATCACCACCGGGAAAATCTTGCGGATCACGTCCGGCCCACCGGTCGCGGTGTCATCATCGGCCGCGTCATAAAGCGCCTCGACCGCCAGGCGCGCCGCGCCGGCCGCGTCCAGGCCCGGACGGTACAACTTCTTCAGAGCCGATTTCGCGAACAGCGAACCCGACCCGATCGCGTCATAGCTGTGCTCCTCGTAAAGCCCGCCGGCCACATCGAAGCTGAAAATCCGGCCAGCCCGCGCGTGCTCCGTGGCGTCAAGGTCAAACCCGGCGTAAAGCGGGATCACCGCCAGCCCCTGCAGCGCAGCCCCGAGATTCTGCCGGATCATCGTCGCCAGGCGGTTGGCCTTCCCATCGAGCGAGAGCATCGCACCCTCGATCTTCTCGTAGTGCTGCAACTCCACCTGGAACAACCGGATCAGCTCGATGCCCACACCCGCCGTGCCCGCGATCCCGACAAGCGAATAGGGATCCGCCGGATGCACCTTCTCGATGTCACGGCTCGCGATCAAATTTCCCATCGTGGCACGCCGGTCACCCGCCATCACCACACCACCGTCGAAGGACAGCGCCACAATGGTCGTCGCGTGCGGAACCACGTCACCGGTCACACCCGCAGGCAGCGGCCTGCGCCCAGGCAGCAGTTCCGGCGACACCTGGATCAGGAACTCCGTGAAGGAAGACATGCCCGGCGTGGTGAACGCAGCCGGAAGACGCCCGGATGAACCAAAACCCGTTGCCACGAGGTCTCCTTCAGATAGTCGATCGCATTGCGCATGGTAGCGATGTTGTCCTTGAATTGGCCAAGACCGCCGTTGCCATTGAAACAAAGAATGCCACGCACCTGTCCGGTGACGTGATCGTGGTCGACATGCTCGGGGTTGGGCGCGCCGCAGATCCCACACCCGCCGCGCTGCGCCAGCAGGATCCCGTCGAACTCCTGCTGAGTGATCTTGTAGCGCCGCTTCAGGTGATAATTGCGGGTGCTGCCGTGGTTCTTAATCTTGTTCTCACGGCCACGCTTGTTATGACACGGAAGGCAGTAGCGGCCGTAACCCTCGCGCCCGCTCTTGTTGAGCGGGAACTCCTCCAGTGGTTTGACCATCTCGCAGTCGGGGCAACGCCGGTGCCCGTCGGGAGGCTTGATGAATGTCCTGACCTCGCGGCCCTGCTGCTCGAGCATCCGCTTGCGATAGCTCGCTTTCGACCGTTCGTTGAAGCAAAGTTGGCAATAGCTGCCATGCCCGTATTTCCGGCGGGGGCTGACATGAAAGTCGCCCAGTGGTTTGTGCTCACCACAGTCGCGGCAGGTCCGAAACATCGGCTCCCCGCTCTCCCGCAAATCGGACATATACTACTATTCCCCGCCTTTCTGGACATAGCCTCTGACAAATTCCTCGGCATTCTCTTCGAGGACGGCGTCGATTTCGTCGAGGAGGTCGTCTACGTCCTCGCCTATCTGCTCGACACGCTCGGCGACCTCCGGATTGACCTCGGCGACAACTTCGTCGATGTCTTCCTCGCGCCGGCTCTTACCTGATTGCGACTGTCCACCGTCTTGCGTAGCCATCTGTCGTGCCCTCCCAACTTCGAGTGCGTTTAAACCTAGCGCGCCTGGCCGGCGAAAGCGATCACCCTGGTCCGCCCGTCATCCCGTGATGATTTCGAGCAGGTCCTTGGCGCTGGGGCACCGGTCGAACAGCGCTCCGACGTGCTTCTTGGTGCCTTTTTCGGGTTCCATCATGGGTACCCGTACCAGCGCTTCCCGTCCGACGTCGAAGATGACGGAGTCCCAGCTGGCGGCGACGACTTCGGAGGCGTACTTGGCCAGGCACCGTCCGCGGAAGTAGGCGCGTGTGTCCTCGGGTGGTTCGACCATGGCGCGTTCGGTGCTGTCGGGGTCGAGCAGGGTTTTCATGGCGCCGCGGGCGACGAGCCGGTGGTAGAGCCCTTTTTCGGGGCGGACGTCGGCGTATTGGAGGTCGACGAGCTGAAGTTTGGAGCTTGCCCAGCCGAGGTTTTCTCTTTCCCGGTATCCCTCGAGAAGCCTGAGCTTGGCGACCCAGTCGAGTTCCTGGGCGCACAGCATGGGGTCGCGGCCCAGCCGGTCGAGCACGCTTTCCCACCGGTCGACCACGTCTCGCGTCATCTCGTCGACGTCGGCGCCGTAGCGCCGTTCCACAAACGACCGTGCCCGCTCCAGGTAGGCCCACTGCAGGTCGAGCGCGGTGAGGCGGCGCCCGTCGCGCATGCGCATGAGGTGTTTGAGGCTGGGGTCGTGGCTGACGGCGCGCAGTTCGGCGACGGGGTCGGCGATGCCCATGTCGGTGCCGAGCGCCTTGTCTTCGATCATGGTCAGGATAAGGGCGGTCATGCCCGTCTTGAGATACGTCGATATCTCGGACAGGTTGGCGTCGCCGATGATGACGTGCAGTCTGCGGTACTTGTCGGCGTCGGCGTGCGGCTCGTCCCTGGTGTTGATGATGGGCCGTTTGAGGGTGGTCTCCAGGCCGACCTCGACCTCGAAATAGTCCGCTCTCTGCGAGATCTGATAGCCGGGCTGGCTGCCGTCCTGGCCCATGCCGACCCGCCCGGCCCCGCACACGATCTGCCGGGTGACGAAGAACGGTGTCAGGTGGGTCACGATGTCCGCGAAGGGCGTTTGCCGCCGCATCAGGTAGTTTTCGTGCGCCCCGTAGCTGGCGCCTTTGTTGTCAATGTTGTTCTTATAGAGGTGAATGGGGTGGCTGCCGGGTATCGTGGCCGCGCGCCGGGCTCCTTCGGCCATCACCCGCTCGCCCGCTTTGTCCCAGCGCACCAGATCAACCGGGTTGGTGACCTCCGGCGTCGAGTACTCCGGATGCGCATGGTCAACGTACAACCTTGCGCCGTTGGTGAGGATGACGTTGGCCAGCCCCAGGTCCTCGTCGGCGAGCGCCTCGGCCGGATCGTAGGCGGTGCCGGTGTAGGTGAAGCCGCGGGCGTCGCGCAGCGGCGATTCTTCTTCGTAGTCCCAGCGGGCCCGGCCGCCACGGGTCAGCTCCGGGCGTGCCCCGTACGCATTGACCACCTGTGAGGAGGTCACCATCGGGTTCGCTCCCGGTTGGCCGGGCACGGAGATGCCGTACTCGACCTCTGTCCCCATGATCCTTCGGACCGTCATGCTGTCCAGCCTATCCATACTTCGGAGCGTGAGACCCATCTCGACTCGTTGCTATCGTGCCTACTCCAGTGAGGCATTAGACACGATTGGCCCGGCGTCGCTGCCGGGCCAATCGTGTTTGGACTGGAGTTACAGGTATTGACCGGTGTTGGTGACGGTGTCGATGGACCGCCCGGCCTCGGCGCCCTTGCCGCCGGAGACGAGGGTGCGGATGTAGACGATGCGCTCGCCCTTCTTGCCAGAGATGCGGGCCCAGTCGTCGGGGTTGGTGGTGTTGGGGAGGTCTTCGTTCTCGCGGAACTCGTCGAGGCAGGCGTCGAGCAGGTGCTGCAGCCGGATGCCTTTCTTGCCCGCGGAGAGGAACTCCTTGATCGCCATCTTCTTCGCACGGTCGACGATGTTCTGGATCATCGCACCCGAGTTGAAGTCCTTGAAGTACAGGACTTCCTTGTCGCCGTTGGCGTAGGTGACCTCGAGGAAGCGGTTCTCCTCGGTTTCGGAGTACATCCGCAGCGTCACCGCGTTGATCATCGCGTGGACGCACGCATCGGCGGAGCCGCCGTGCTCGGCGATGTCGTCGGGGCTAAGGGGCAGCTCCGTGGTGATGTATTTGCTGAAGATGTCCTTGGCCGCTTCCGCGTCCGGCCGCTCAATCTTGATCTTAACGTCGAGGCGGCCCGGCCGCAGGATTGCCGGGTCGATCATGTCTTCCCTGTTGGAGGCACCGATGACGATGACGTTCTCCAACCCTTCCACACCGTCGATCTCGCTGAGCAGCTGGGGGACGATCGTGTTCTCCACATCGGACGAGACGCCGGAGCCGCGGGTGCGGAACACCGAGTCCATCTCGTCAAAGAACACGATGACTGGCGTGCCCTCGGAGGCCTTCTCCCGGGCGCGCTGGAAGATGAGCCGGATGTGCCGCTCGGTCTCACCGACATACTTGTTGA
>Ga0209382_10003681_pt1 | contig 21078 bp, 20 predicted proteins | sample SoiMetdeltSBSDD5_FD_187599 | JGI IMG/M metagenome (GOLD analysis project Ga0209382, IMG submission 187599) | Bulk soil microbial communities from a Populus tree surrounding site in Tennessee, USA - Soil MetaG P. deltoides SBSDD5 (SPAdes) (version 2) | ecosystem: Environmental > Terrestrial >... | reverse complement strand
CCACCAACATTCACCAGGCCGACGCAGCCACAGACGGCAGAGTACAATGGCGCAGATCTCGAGACGCTGAGGAGCCCTATGAAGATACTGATACTCGGCAATGGCCAGATCGGCAACTCATATCTGCAACATTACCGGAACAGCGACACCGAAGCCGAAATAGCCGTTGGCGTAGACGTCACAGACGCCGGTCAGTTGGATCGAGCCATCGCCCGATTCCGCCCGGACGTCGTCATCAACACCGCGGCGGCCACGAACCTGGAATGGTGCGGCAACAATCGGCTCCAAGCCTTCAACGTCAACGCCCTTGGTGCCGGCAACGTCGCCAGAGCCTGTGACACGCACGGTGCCCGCCTCGTGCACTTCTCCAGCGGCTGCATCTTCAGTAGCGTCGACGGCACTGACGCCAAAACAGAGGATGCTGCGCCCAACCCCGCATCATACTACGGCTGGACCAAGGTATGGAGCGAGGAACTTGTGACGTTCGAGCGCTCCGCCGACTTCCGGCCGCTTATCCTGCGACCCCGCCAGCCGGTATCCGCCGTCGCCAGCCCGAAGAACATGCTGATAAAGATGCTCACCTTCGCCAAGTTCGTCGATACTCCCAATTCGGGAACCGTCATCGACGACCTGATGGTGTGGACCGACGAACTGATCGCCCGGCACGCGACCGGTATCTACCACGTCGCGAACGCCGGCTACACCACGCCATTCAAGATCGCCCAGATGATCCGTGATCATATCCTGCCCGACCTCGACCCAGAGCGGATCGAGAAGGCCGAACTCGACCGGATGACGCCCAACATTCGCGTCGACACCGTGCTGGACGTCAAGAAGCTGGAGGCACTCGGCGTCGATGTTCCGCTCTTCGACGAGAGGTTACGGGAAATCGTCCGGGAACTAGGCGAGAACCTGCGGGCCACCGACCAGGCCGTCCTTCGCCGTACGCTGGAGGAGACCGCGTCGGCATCGCGTCAGCGGACCGTATTGAATGACTGCTACCCGCACCTCTACGAATGATCCCGCTTGCCCGGCAAGCGGCCCGGCCGTGGCCATAGCCGGGCGAGCACCACCCCGAGCACGACCGCTGGGCCGAGCGCGCGCGAGTCCGTCGAGCCGAGCCGGTTGTCCCCGCTGACCAGCCAGCCCCCGTCGGCCGGGCAGCTGGCCCGCTTCACCGACAGCTGGGCCGGCCGCGATGGCCACCGCACCACCACCACGTCGCCGGGCCGCGGCGGGGCGCCGAACCGGACCAGCACCACGTCGCCGGCGGACAGCGTCGGGGCCATCGACGGGCCGCGCACGACCACCCGCCGAAGACCACGCCGTGGGACCGCGGACATCCGTCAATCCTGCCTGCCGCGCCCCGCCGCTGCGAGTAGTGTCGCGCCCATTGGCAACATCCACAGTCAGGGAGGAACGATGCGACTGCTGTCGCGAGTCCTCGGTCCGCGCATCGAGGCCACCGCTCACTGCGACCTGCCGTGCGGCGTGTATGACCCGGCGCAGGCCAGGATCGAGGCCGAGTCGGTCAAGGCCATCCAGGAGAAGTACCAGGCCAACGAGGACCCGGTATTCCGCCAGCGCGCGGTCGAGATCAAGGAGCAGCGCTGCGAGCTGGTGAAGCACCACCTGTGGGTGCTGTGGACCGACTACTTCAAGCCGCCGCACTTCGAGTCGTACCCGAACCTGCACGAGCTGTTCAACAAGGCCACCAAGGCCGCCGGCGCGGGCGGCGCCAAGGGCTCGACCGACCCGAAGACCGGCCAGGAGCTGCTGGACCTCATCAAGGAGATCGACACCATCTTCTGGCAGACGAAGAACGCGTAACGTCGTTCGCTTCGATCACCCATCCGCGGTCGGCCCTCGGGCCGGCCGCGGATCGCGTTCGGCACCTTCTATGCCGCCGGCGCGGTGTCCCCGCGGCCTCCCCGCGGCCTCCGCGCGGCGTTCATGATCGTCGCAGGTGTCGGCCCAGGTTCCGCCGGCACGACCGGAGCCGATGGCCCGGTCAGCTGTCCGCGGGTGAGTGGTAGGCCCAGGCGCGGGCCCGCGCGGTGAGCAGCGCGGCGCCGGTCGCGAGGCAGCAAAGGCCGACGGGCACGCCGTACTCGGGGCGGCCGGACGGCCCGGCCGCGTACCAGGCCACCCCGAGGAGCAGCAGCTGGACCACCAGCGCCGGGGTGCGGGCCCAGCGGCGGCCGAGCAGCAACGCCACCCCGACCGCGAGCACGCCGCCGCCCAGCACGGCGAAGTATCCGGCCTCGCCGAGCACGTCGCCGGCATTGTCGACCCCGTCGAGCACCCTGACCAGCAGCGCGGCGCCGAAGACCAGGCCGGCGAGCCCCTGCGCGCAGACCACGGCCGCGGCGGCACGAACCGAGTTGGGTGGCTGTGCGGTTGCTGGCACGCCGGCAGCCTACGAAACCTGCGCACCTGGCCCGGCGCGGGCATCGGCCACGGCGCGAGCGCCAACCGGACAAGGGTGTCCATGTTCGCGTTACTCTTCGCTCATGCGCGCGTTGCTCGTCGTCAACCCCCACGCAACGTCGACCACGCCGGCCGGCCGCGACGTGCTCGCCGCGGCGCTTGCCAGCGAGCTCAAGCTCGACGTGGCAGCGACCACCCATCGCGGACACGCGGCGCAGCTCGCGTCCCAGGCCGCGCTGGACGGCTTCGACCTGGTCGTGGTGCACGGCGGCGACGGCACGGTCAACGAGGTGGTGAACGGGCTGCTCGCGGTGCGAAACCGGGTGCCGGTGCCGGCAGTCGGCGTGGTGCCCGGCGGTTCGGCCAATGTCTTCGGCGCCGGCGTCGGCGTCCCGCGCGACCCGGTCGAGGCCACCAGACACCTGCTGCGGGCCGTCCAGGCCGGCCGCCGCCGCACCATCGGCCTCGGCCGGATGCACGCCTGGCAGCCGGAGCAGGCCGAGCCGCCGATCCCGCGCTGGTTCACGTTCAACGCCGGCCTCGGGTTGGACGCCGCAGCGGTGCGGCACGTCGAGCGGTCGCGGGCCAGGGGCCGGCGGGCGACCACCGCTCGCTACGTGCGCGCCGCCGCGCTGTCCTACCTGCGGCAGGACCACCGGCACCCGCGGCTCACCATCGAACTGCCCGGCGAGGACGCCGTGACCGGCGCGTTCCTGGCCATCGTCGCCAACAGCGACCCCTACACCTACGCCGGCCGGCGCGCGGTGCGGATGAACCCCGGCTGCACGCAGGACGACGGGCTGGGGCTGTTCGCGCTGCGCACGCTCGCCCCGCTGCCGGTGCTGCGGCACGTCGTGCAGATCCTGCGCCGCCGCGGCGTGCCGCGCGGCAAACACCTGGTGCGCCGCCAAGACCTGGCCACCCTGCGAATCACCAGCGAGCAGCCGATCGGGCTGCAGGTCGACGGCGACTACCTCGGCGAGCACGTGCGCGTCGACTACGAGTCCGTACCGGCGGCCCTCACCGTCGTCGTGTGAGGTCCGCGTTGGCCCACGGCACGCGGGGCCCGGCCTCGTGACCTAGTTGCAACCTGCCGGCGAACTGGGCCAACGGGCCGCGACCTGCGGCTTCTGAATCGATTTGACGTGCATTGATCACGCATCGGACCGGCACTACGCCGCCGGGGTGAGTTGGATCACCGGACAGGCTCTTACCCCTTGACATCACGAAAGTTCGTGAAAGCATTCACAAGCACTCACGAAGCCCAACCCGTTGACCGGCGCATCGCCGATTTCGACGCGTAGATGCGAGGAGCACAACCGATGGACTGGCGCCACCGCGCGGCCTGCCGAGACGAGGACCCGGAGCTGTTCTTCCCAGTGGGGAACAGCGGTCCCGCTCTGCTGCAGATCGCCGAGGCGAAGACCGTCTGCCGTCGTTGCCCCGTCAATTCCGAATGCCTGGCCTGGGCTCTCGAGTCCGGTCAGGATGCTGGAGTGTGGGGTGGCATGAGCGAGGACGAGCGGCGCGCCCTCAAGCGGCGCAACGCCCGCACCCGGGCCCGTACCGGCGCCTAGTACCCGCGCTACCTTCGCAATCAAGATCGATCGAGTAAGCCCCGGCCAATACCGCCGGGGCTTACTCGTCTGCCCCGACCCCACCAGCGCGTGTCCGCCGTCGCATACCCGCGTGTCCGCCGTTGCGTGCAGGCGTGTCCGCGGTTACGGACACGCGTGTCCGCCGTTTCGTCACACGCGTTCACCAACCGGCGTTCGCACTCCCGCCGGCGCAGGTGTCACAACGCCAGGATCACGTGTCCGCAACCGCGGACACGCCGGTGGGGCCGGGCGGGCGTCAGCGGCGGCGTTGTAGGGGGACGCGGAGCACGGCCTCGGTGCCGGTTGGCTGGCGCCGGCGCAGGGACAGCGACCCACGCAGCTCGGAGTCGACCAGGGTGCGGACGATCTGCAACCCGAGACGGTCGGTGCGCTCCAGGGAGAAGCCCGCCGGCAGCCCGCACCCGTCGTCGGCTACCACCACGTCCAGATATCCGGCCGACCGGCTGACCCCGACCACGACCGACCCCCGCCGGCCGGGCTCGAAGGCGTGCTCGATGGCGTTCTGCACGAGCTCCGTGAGCACCATGACCAGCGGGGTGGCCCGCTCGGCCGGCAACACCCCGAACGACCCGTCGCGGCGCACCGTCACCAGCGGCTCGGCGCTGGCCACCTCGGTGAGCATCGGGATGACGCGGTCGACCACCTCGTCGATATCCACCCGCTCGTCCAGCGAGGTGGACAGCGTCTCGTGCACCAGCGCGATGGAGGCCACCCGGCGCACCGCCTCGTCAAGGGCCTGCCGCGCCTCCGGCGCCGAGGTGCGCCTGGCCTGCAGCCGCAGCAGCGCGGCGACGGTCTGCAGGTTGTTCTTCACCCGGTGGTGGATCTCCCGGATGGTGGCGTCCTTGCTCAGCAGCGCGCGGTCCTTGCGGCGGATCTCGGTGACATCGCGGACCAGCACCAGCGCGCCGGCGGGCTCGCCGCGGGGGCGCAGCGGCAGCGCCCGGAACAGCACGGTGGCCCCGCGTGCCTCGGCCTCGATCCGCATGCTCGGGCGGCCACCGACCGCGTCGCGGATGAGCTCTGAGATCTCCTTGGCGTCGAACGGATCCGAGATCAGCTCGCGGGTGAGCTGGGCCAGCCCGGTGCCGACCAGGTCGGCCGCGTGCCCCATCCGGTGGTACGCCGACGACGCGTTGGGGCTGGCAAACACCACCACGCCATCGGGGTCCAGGCGGATCAGACCGTCACCGGCGCGCGGGCTGCTGTGCACGTCCAGGGCCGGTTCCGCGGAGGGGAAGGTGCCGTCCGCGATCATCTGGCACAGGTCGGCCGCGCTGGCGAGGTAGGCGAGCTCCAGCGGGCTGGGCACCCGGGGCACGGCCAGGTTGGTCTCCCGGGAGAGCACCGCGATCGGGCGGTCGCCGAAGCGCACCGGGATGGTCTCCCTGCGCACCGGCATGCCGTCGTGCCAGCGCGGGTCCTCCTCCCGGCAGACCCTGCCCTCCAGCAGGGCGCGCCGCAGCTGCGGGTGCTCGATCACCGCCACCTCGACACCGACCATGTCGTCCGGATGCCCGGTCGGCGAGGTGGTCGGCCGCACCTGGGCCACACACAGGAACCGCCGCAGCGACCCGCCGAGCGGGATCCACATGAGGAAATCGGCGAACCCCAGATCGGACAGCAGCTGCCACTCCGCGACCACGAGCTGCAGCTGGTCGGCGGCCGCGCCGGGCAGCCGGGTGTGCTCAGCCAGCAGCTCGCTCAGCGTCGCCACGAGGCGGCTCCGCGGTGGTCCCTACGCTCGGACCGCGCCCGGCTCGTCGACGATCGCGATGAGATCACCCTCCTGCACCACGTCGCCCTCGCTCACAGCGATCTTGCTGACCGTGCCGCCGTCCTCGGTGATGACCGGGATCTCCATCTTCATCGACTCGAGGATTGCCACCGTCTCGCCCTCGTCCACGGCGTCGCCCACCGCGACGACGACCTTCCAGACGTTGGCGACCATTTCGGCGCGAATCTCCTCGGCCATCGCGTCCTCCTCGGATCCCGTGCTCTGCGACGGCACGGGCGTTGGCGCCATCCAACCACGCCGGGCGCCGCTCGGGCGCCAGTGCGTGTCAGACTGCCGTGCCAGACTGGGACAACGGCCCAGGTGACGACCGGACCACCGAAGCGATCATGGATGGAGACCCGCATGTCCAAGCGTGCCCGCAAGAAGCGCGACCGGAAGAAGAGCAAGGCCAACCACGGAAACCGGCCTAACTCCTGATCAGAGCACGGGAGCGTCAGCGGCCGAGTTCGTCCCGCGGGGTTGAAAGTCGCCGCGCCGTGCGTAGTGTTCACCAGCGATCCACACCCCGAGGAGGCGAACTCATGGCCGTTCGAGGCGCGGTAACCGTCCTACTGGCCAGCGTGCTCGGCGCCGCGCTGGCCACCGTGCCGGCCGCCGCTGCGCCACAGCCGGATCATCCCGGCGGGCTGGCCGCGCAGCATTCGTTGCGCGGGCCGGTCACCGACGAGAACTTCTACTTCGTCATGGCCGACCGCTTCGAGAACGGCGACACCGCCAACGACCGGGGCGGGCTGCCGGACGATCGCCTCGTCTCCGGCTTCGACCCGACGAGCAAGGCCTTCTACAACGGCGGTGACCTCGCCGGCCTGCGGCAGCGCATCGACTACATCCGCGGGCTCGGCACCACCTCGGTCTGGCTGACGCCGAGCTTCAAGAACAAGCCGGTGCAGCTCGAGGACGGCCCGTCGGCCGGCTACCACGGCTACTGGATCACCGACTTCACCCAGATCGACCCGCACCTGGGCACCAACGCCGACCTGCGCGCCCTGGTCGACGCGGCGCACGCCCGCGGCATGAAGGTCTACTTCGACATCATCACCAACCACACCGCCGACGTGATCGGCTACCAGGAGGGCGCGCGCAAGGGGTACGTGTCGAAGGACACGGTGCCGTACCGCACCGCCGCCGGTGAGGCGTTCGACGACCGCGATTTCGCGGGTACCGGCACGTTCCCGCAGCTCAGCGCCACTGGGTCGTTCCCGTATACGCCGGTGCTCGACCCGGCGGAGGCCAACCTCAAGGCGCCGGCCTGGCTCAACGACGTGACGCTCTACCACAACCGTGGCGACACCACGTTCGTCGGCGAGAACTCGGCCTACGGCGACTTCTTCGGGCTGGACGACCTGTTCACCGAGGACCCCCGCGTGGTCCAGGGCATGATCGACATCTACAAGACCTGGATCGCGGACTTCGGCGTCGACGGGTTCCGGATCGACACCATGAAGCACGTCGACGACGCGTTCTGGCAGCGGTTCGGGCCCGAGGTGCTGCAGTTCGCGCGCGAGCAGGGCAAGAGCGAGTTCTTCATGTTCGGCGAGGTGTTCGACACCACCAAGAGCTTCACGTCGCACTTCACCACGCGCGACGGCATGCAGGCCGTGCTGGACTTCCCGTTCCAGGAAGCCGCACGCAACTTCGCCTCGCGCGGCCAGCCGGCCAGCCAACTGCAGGCGTTCTTCGCCGCCGACGACTGGTACACCGACGCCGACTCCAACGTCTACCAGCTGCCCACCTTCCTCGGTAACCACGACATGGGCCGCATCGCCGGGTTCGTCGAGGCGGACAACCCCGGTGCCGGCGACGCCGAGTGGCTGGCCCGCGACCGGCTGGCGCACGAGCTGATGTACCTGTCCCGCGGCAACCCGGTGGTGTACTACGGCGACGAGCAGGGCTTCACCGGCGGCGGCCGGGGCGACCAGGACGCCAGGCAGACCATGTTCGCCAGCCGCGTGCCCGACTACCTCGACGACGACCTGCTCGGCACCGACTCCACCCACGCGCAGAGCAACTTCGTGCCGTCACACCCGCTGTACGGATCTATCGGCGAGCTGGCGGCGCTCGCCCGGGAGCACCCGGCGCTGCGCGACGGCGCGCACCAGAACCGCTACGCCGACGACGGCCTGTACGCGTTCTCCCGGATCTCGGCGAGCCAGCAGCGCGAGTACGTGGTCGCGCTGAACAACAGCGAACAGCCGAGGACGGCGAGCATCCCGACCTACGCGGACAAGCGCAACTTCCACCTGGTCTACGGCTCCGGAGCGGGACAGGTCCGCTCGTCCGCGGACGGGACCCTCGCGCTGACCGTGGCACCGCTGTCGGCCGTGGTGTATGCCTCGGCGGGCCAGATCCCGCCGTCCACGGCCGCACCCGGCATCTCGTTGGACACCCCGGCGCCGGCACCGGAATCCCGCGGCCGCATGCAGGTCACCGCGAACGTGGACGGCTCCTCGTTCTACGAGGTGAGCTTCTACGCCAGCGTCGCGGGCGGGCCGTGGACGGCGATCGGCACCGACGACACCGCGCCGTACCGGGTGTTCCACGACGTGAGCGGGCTGGCGACGGGGACGCCGGTGCAGTACCGCGCGGTCGTGCTGGACAACAACGGGCACGCCGCGACAAGCGCCGCTCGCGGCGCCACCGTGCCGCCGCCGCTGCTGACCATCGAGGCGCCGGGCGAGGGCCGCAACGTGCGCGGCACCGTCGAGGTGCGCGCCGTGGCCGACCCGGAGCGGGCCACCCACACGGTCTCGTTCGAGCGCAGCGTTGCCGGCGGGGCGTGGACCCCGGTCGGCTCGGACAGCTCCTCGCCGGTGTACACGGTGTTCGACGACCTGACGCCGCTCAACCTGGCAGCCGGCACCATGGTCCAGTACCGGGCCATCCTCGCCGAACCCGGTGGCGGCACCGTCACCAGCGCGGCCCGCACGGTCCGCGCCGCCGGTCCGCCCGCGACCCTGGCCACGCTGCACTACTTCCGTCCGGCCGGCGACTACACCGACTGGGGCCTGCACATGTGGGGCGACGCGGTCGACCCCGCGGTGCTGGCACAGATCGCCTGGGACCGCCCGTGGCCGCTGACCAGGATCTCCGCGGACGGCTGGGCGGAGTACGACATCCCGCTGGTGGACGACACCAAGCCGGTAAACTTCATCATGCACCTGCCCAGCGGGGACACCGTGCCGATCTCCCGCGAACCCGGCGGCGACCGTTCCTTCGTCCCGCTTGACAACCTGCACGTCTGGATCCGCCAGGGCGACCCCACGGTCTACCCCACCCAACCCCCCACCGGCTGACCGGCGAAAACCCCGCCTCACCAGGACCGCCCGGCCCCACCCGGGCGGTCCTGCGCATCCCCGCCCGGCCGGTCCTGCGCACCCCGCCCGCCCGGCCGGTCCTGCGCACCCCCGCCCGCCATCCTGGCCACACCCCCGCACCACCCCGGACCCGTCCGCTCCGGACGCCGCCCCGTCGGCACGGCTCGCGCCCGGCAATGTCGCCGAGCTCGACACCACCGGGGTTTACTGACGAGTACGGCCCGCTGCTGTCGAGTTCGGCGACATCCCGCCCGCCCCGGGCCGGCCCTGCGCATCCCCGCCCGCCATCCTGTCCACACCCCCCGCACCACCCCGGACCCCGTCCGCTCCGGTCCGTCCGCGCCGGGCTCCGGCGCGTCGGCTCCGGCGCGTGCCGCGCCCGGCTCGCGCCCGGCAATGTCGCCGAGCTCGACACCACCGGGGTTTACTGACGAGTAGGGCCCGCTGCTGTCGAGTTCGGCGACAACAGCGGGGCCGGGCGGGGCACGGCGGGCCGGGCGGGGCACGGCGGGGCGGGCACGGCGAGCCTGACGCGGCGCGGCGGACGCGGCATGGCGGGGCGGGGTGGACGCGGCATGGCGGGGCGGGGCGGACGGGGCGGGGTGGCGGGCTAGGTAGTGTCGGGTTCGGGGCAGGTTGCGGTGCCGGTGCCACGGAGGGTGCGGACCTCGACGGTGGTGCCGGACTCGTCGCGCTCGACGGTGATTTCGGTCTGCTCGAGCATGACGGTCCGGATGGATTCGCGCAGCCGCCGGCGTAGCCCCTCGGGCGCGTGGTCGCCGCCGCATTTTCGGGCGAGGAGCTCCTTGAGCTGCTCCTCGAGGCCGTACTGGGCGAGGCACGGCGAGCACTCGTCGAGGTGTTTCTCGAGCAGTTCGCGGCGTTCGCACTCGCACTCGTGGTCGAGATAAAGCCAGACCTGCGCGAGCACCTCGGCGCAGTCGGTCTCGTTCGGATCGCCACAGTTCATGACGGAACCTCCACGCCGGACTCGCCGCGCAGGAAACCACGGTCGCGGGCGGTGTCGGTGAGCAGATCACGCAGCTGACGCCGTCCGCGGTGCAACCGAGACATCACGGTGCCGATCGGCGTCCCCATGATGTCGGCGATCTCCTTGTACGCGAAGCCTTCCACGTCGGCGAGGTAGACGGCCATCCTGAACTCCTCGGGCAGCCGCCCGAGGGCGTCCTTGACATCGGTGTCCGGAAGCCGGTCGAGGGCATCCATCTCGGCGGAGCGTAGCCCCGTCGACGTGTGTCCTGCCGCGTCGGCGAGCTGCCAGTCCGCAATCTCGTCGGTCGGCTGCTGCTGCGGCTGGCGCTGCCGGCGGCGGTAGCCGTTGATATAGGTGTTGGTGAGGATCCGGTACAACCAGGCCTTGAGGTTGGTGCCGGCGCGGAACGATTCGAACGCGGCGTAGGCCTTGAGGAAGGTCTCTTGGACGAGGTCCTCGGCGTCGGCCGGGTTACGGGTCATCCTCAACGCGGCGGCGTACAGCTGGTCCAGCATGGGCATGGCGTCCCGCTCGAAGCGGGCACTGCGCTGCGCCTGCGTCTCGACGCCACCGGACGCGGCGCCGGTGCCCTGGCCGGGGTCTGCGCTGGCGTCGGTGCCGCGGCTGGCGCTGGCCGAGGTAGGGGGCACGGGGCTGCCTCTCCAGAGAGCGGACGGCGCCCGGCGCGCCGGGGCCGGAATCTTCGCCGAGAATACGGGCCCCACGGGGTGCCTGCTCGGCCTACCCGGGGCGGCCGGACCGGCGCTCCCGGCGCCTGCGCGGCCGCTCACGGGCGGTTTTCTCAATGCTGTCGCCACACCGGGCCGAACGCCGCGGGTCGGAATGGCATTCCCCGCCGAATTTTGGGGCCGCCACAACCGTGGCAGAAACGGCGAGCCCGTCGAACCGAGCCGCGGCTCAGTCCAGTGGGCGCAGGATTCGCTCGAGCCACTCCCGCACGGCGCGGCCGAGGCAGCCGAGGTCGGCCTTGAGGCTGTGGTCGCCGGGCAGCAGCACCAGCTCACGGCGGTGCCACGGCGGCGGCCGGCCGAACGGGTCGTTCTCACCCTGGACGACGAGCACCGGCACGTCGACGGCATCGAGCTCGGGCATCCTGTCCCGGTCGGGACGGCCCGGCGGGTGCACCGGGAAGGCCAGGCACAGCACGGCGACGGCGCTGCCGGCGGCCGCGGTTCGGCAGGCCACCCGCGCCCCGGACGAGCGGCCGCCGAAGACCAGCGGCAGGCCGTCGAAGCTGCGCCGGCCCAGCTCGGCGGCGACCGCCAGCCAGGCGGCGTCGAGCTGGCTCGCCGGGGCGGGGGCACGCCGCCCGGCCACCCGGTACGGCTGCTCGACCAGCGCGACGTCGACGCCCGCCTGCTGCGCGGCCCGGGTGGCGGCCACCAGGTCGGGTGCGGCGATGCCGCCGCCGGCGCCGTGCCCGAGCAGCAGCGCCGCCCTGGCCTCCGGCGAGCAGTGCAGCTCGACCGACGCCGGCCCGTGTGGGGTATCGATGCTCAGCCTGGTCATGTCACAGCAGGGTGGCCTGCACCGGCGGGTCGGGCTCGACCCGCTCCAGCAGCGTCGGCCCGTTGTGCCGGACGTTGTTGACCTCGTCGGAGATCGGCCGCAGCTCCAGCGCGCCGACGAGCTCCGCCGGCGGTGGCGCCAGCAGTTCGGCGACGTTCTCGCGCTCCGGGTCCAGCCACCGCGACCACGCCTCGGGCGGCAGCACCAGCGGCATGCGGTCGTGGATCTCGCTCAGCGGGCCGACGGCGTCGGTGGTCAGGATCGAGCAGGTGACCAGCGGCGGCTCGGCCGCATCGGCGTCCTTCGGGCGCCAGGTGGACCAGATGCCGGCCAACGCGAGCGTCGAGCCGTCCGTGCTGGTCATGTAGAACGGTTGCTTGGTCTTGCCGTCGCGGCGCCACTCGTACCAGCCGTCGGCCGGCAGCAGGCAGCGGCGCCTGGCCAGCGCGGTCTTGAACGCCGGCTTCTCGGCCGCGCTCTCGCTCCTGGTGTTGATCATGCGGTTGCCCACCGAGGGGTCCTTGGCCCAGTACGGCACCAGCCCCCACTTCATCAGCCGGATGCTGCGCTCGGTGCGCTCCGGGTCGGCGGTGCCTTCCTCATCGCGCGGGTGCCGCTCGACCACCGTGAACACCTGCTTGGTCGGTGCCACGTTGTAATCCGGCCCGGGGTGCTCCGGCCCGGTGGCATCGACCGCGTCGAACTCGTCCGCGAGCGTCGCGGGGTCCTTCTTCGCCGCATACCTTCCGCACACGCCGGCCTCCAAGTACCGCCGTTGCCTGGGCCGGCGGCCCGCCACCGCGGACCGTTCGACCACAGCCGTCGGGACGATCCTGGCACAACGGCCCGCCGACGGCCGGCGATGCGAGATCATGGCAGCCGTGAGCACGGAAAGTACGGCGAGCACACCCTGGGTGGCGCCGGTCGCCGACGGGCCGGTGCATGCCACCGTGCGGGTGAGCGGTTCCAAGTCGGTGACCAACCGGGCGCTGGTGCTGGCCGCGCTCGCCGACGGGCCGTCGACGCTGCGGGCGCCGCTGCGCAGCCGCGACACCGCGCTGATGGCGGCCGCGCTGGCCACGCTCGGCGCCTCGGTGGACGGATTTGACGCGGGGTCGTGGCGCGTGACGCCGGCGGCCGTGCTGCGCGGCGGTGTCGACGTGGACTGCGGGCTGGCCGGCACCGTGATGCGGTTCGTGCCACCGGCGGCGGCGCTGGCCACCGGCGAGGTGCGGTTCGACGGCGACCGGAGGGCCCGCGACCGGCCGATGGGCGCGATGCTGGCCGCGCTGCGCGCGCTCGGCGTGCCGGTCGACGGCGACGCGCTGCCGTTCGTGCTGCACGGCACGGGCCGGGTCGGCGGGGGCGCGGTCACCGTGGACGCCTCGGCGTCGTCGCAGTTCGTGTCCGGCCTGCTGCTGGCCGGCGCGCGCTACGAGCGGGGCGTGCTGGTGCGCCACCGCGGCGCGGCCGGCCTGCCGGTGCCCTCGCTGCCGCACGTCGAGATGACCGTGCACATGCTGCGCGAGCACGGCGTGCAGGTCGAGGCGGACCCCGACCGGGCCGGCTGGCGGGTCGAGCCGGGACCGATCAAGGCGCGGGACTGGGACATCGAGCCGGACCTGTCCAACGCGGCGGTGTACCTCGCGGCCGCGGCGGCCACCAGCGGCACCGTGACCATCCCCGGCTGGCCGCGGGTGACCACCCAGGCGGGGGATGCCATCCGCGGCATCCTGGCCGAAATGGGCTGCACGGTGCGCCACGACGCCAGCGGGCTGACCGTGCTCGGGCCGCCGCCCGGCGGGCTGCTCGGCGTGGACCTGGACCTGCGTGACGCGGGGGAGCTGGCCCCCACCGTCGCCGCGCTGGCCGCGCTGGCCGGCGGGCCAACTGTGCTGCGCGGCATCGGGCACCTGCGCGGCCACGAGACCGACCGGCTTGCCGCGCTGGCCGCCGAGCTCACCGCGCTCGGCGCCGGCACCGAGGTCACCGCGGACGGCCTGCGGATCCGGCCGGCGGCGCTGCGCGGCAGGCCGTGGCGGGCCTACGCCGACCACCGGATGGCCACCGCCGGAGCGATCATCGGGCTGGTGGTCGCCGGCGTCGAGATCGACGACATCGGCTGCACCGCCAAGACGATCCCGGACTTCCCCGCCGTCTGGCGGTCCATGCTGTCCCAGCCGGGCGGGACGTCCTGACGCGGCGCGGCCAGCTCGACGAGTCCGACGTCCGGGTGCGGCCCGGGCGCCGCGGCTCGCGTCCCCGCAGCAAGCTGCGGCCGGAACACGCGGACGCGGCCGACGCCATGGTGATCGCGGTCGACCGGGGCCGCTGGACGTGCGTGCTCGACGGCCTGCCGGCGCGGTTCGTGGTCGCCATGCGGGCCAGGGAGCTGGGCCGTACCCCGATCGTGGTGGGCGACCGGGTGGGTGTGGTGGGCGACCTGGACGCCGCGGCGAGGGACAGCCACACCAGGGAGACGGCGGACACCCTGGCCCGCATCGTGCGGGTTGCCGAGCGCAGCAGCGTGCTGCGCCGCACCGCCGACGACACCGACCCCTACGAGCGGATCGTGGTGGCCAACGCGGCGCGGCTGGTGATCGTGACCGCGCTGGCCGACCCGCCGCCGCGGCAGGGTCTGATCGACCGCTGCCTGGTCGCCGCGTACGCCGGCGGGCTGACTCCGATGCTCTGCCTGACCAAGGCGGACCTCGCCCCGCCGGACGAGCTGCTGGCGCAATACGCCGACCTGGACACTCCCGCCGTGGTGTGCCGGCTCGGGGTGCCGCCGAGCGAGCTGCGCGCCGCGCTGGCCGGACGGCTGTCCGCGCTGGTCGGGCACTCGGGCGTCGGTAAGTCCACGCTCGTCAACGCGCTGGTGCCGTCGGCGGCGCGGGCGGTGGGCGCGGTGTCCGCGATAGGTCGCGGCCGGCACACCTCCAGCTCCGTGGTCGCCCTGCCGCTGCCCGACGGTGGTTGGGTGGTCGACACCCCCGGCATTCGCTCGTTCGGGCTGGCGCACGTCCGCCCCGACGACGTGGTGACGACGTTCACGGATCTGGCGGCGGCGATCGAGGACTGCCCGCGCGGCTGCGGCCACCTCGGGCCGCCGGCCGACCCGGAATGCGCGCTGGACACCCTCACCGGCTCGGCCGCACGCCGTGCCCGCTCCGTGCGCCGCCTCCTGCACGCCCTGACCACCCCTGACCACCCCTGACCGCCAGCGGGTCCGCGGTTGCGCACCACCAGACCTCTGCCCAGACTTTGCCGGCAAAAGCTACCGTCGGTTACCGCGTGGCGCGGCTTGCCCGATACGGGTGTCTTTCCTGGTCATTTCCGGCCGAAGCGGCAATTCTTGAGACGAAGCAGAAGCCGGTTCCGATGGCACCGATAGCCAGTTCCTTCGCGGTCATGGCTGCGGCCGGTCCGCCCTCCGGAATGCGCTGCCGCGAAGGTTCCCCGAGCGACCTCCTCTTCTGCCCAGAGGGGGTCGCTCCCCCAACCGGCCAGAATTCGGGTGGATGGACCATCCGCCCAGTAGCACAGTGCGGATGGTCCATCCGTGCAAAACAAGGTCAGCTCGGGTAGCCGAGTTCCAGCATCTCGGTGACGAGCGCGGCGATCGGGGAACGCTCGGAACGGGTGAGGGTGATGTGGGCGAACAGCGGGTGGCCCTTCAGCTTCTCAATCACCGCGGCCACCCCGTCATGCCGGCCGACCCGCAGATTGTCGCGCTGCCCGACATCGTGGGTGAGCACCACGCGGGAGCCGGAGCCCAGCCGGGAAAGCACGGTGAGCAGCACGTTGCGTTCCAGCGACTGGGCCTCGTCAACGATCACGAACGAGTCGTGCAGCGAGCGGCCGCGGATGTGGGTCAGCGGCAGCACCTCGAGCATGCCGCGGTCCAGCACCTCGTCGATCACGTCCTGGGAGACGACCGCGCCGAGGGTGTCGAACACCGCCTGCGCCCATGGCTGCATCTTCTCGTTCTCCGAGCCCGGCAGGTAACCCAGCTCCTGGCCGCCGACGGCGTACAGCGGCCGGAACACCACGACGCGCCGGTGCGCGCGCTTCTCCAGCACGGCGTCCAGCCCGGCGCACAGCGCGAGGGCGGACTTGCCGGTGCCGGCGCGGCCGCCGAGGGAGACGATGCCGACGTCCGGGTCGAGCAGCAGGTCCAGCGCCACTCGCTGCTCGGCGGAGCGACCGTGCAACCCGAACGCCTCACGGTCACCGCGCACCAACCGCACCCGCTTGTCCGCGGTCACCCTGCCCAGCGCCGACGAGGTGCCGGCAAGCAACCGCAGCCCGGTGTGGCAGGGCAGCTCGCGCGCCTGGTCGGCCTCGATCATGCCCTCGCGGAACAGCGCGTCGATGTCGACCTTCGCCACCTCCAGGTCGGCCATCCCGGTCCACCCGGAGGGCACGACGTCCTGCGCGCGGTACTCATCGGCGGCCAGCCCCACCGCGGCCGCTTTCACCCGCAGCGGCAGATCCTTGGTGACGAGCACGACGTCGCGGTCATCGGCGCGCAGGTTCAGCGCGCAGGCCAGGATGCGGGAGTCGTTGGTGTCGGCGCGGAATCCCACCGGCAGCACGCCAGGGTCGGTGTGGTTGAGCTCGACGTGCAGCTGTCCGCCCTGGCCACCGATCGGCACCGGCGCGTCCAGCCGGCCGTGCCGCGATCGCAGGTCGTCGAGCATCCGCAGCGCCTCACGGGCGAACCAGCCAAGCTCGGGGTGGTGCCGCTTGCCCTCCAGTTCGGTGATCACGACCAGCGGCAGCACCACGTGGTGCTCGTCGAACCTGGACAGAGCCCACGGGTCGGACAACAGGACCGAGGTGTCCAGCACGTAGGTCCGCTGGATGTCACGGGTGTCCCGGGTGGCGGGTCGCGTACTGGACGAGGACCGGCTGGCGGGGCGTCGTGCTGTCACGGCAACTCCCGGCGAATGCGGCACCCGCATCCGCATAACTCGAAGGGCCGGGCACGTGGTCCTTGGCGGCTCGTTCGCGACGCCTGGCTGGCGCCACCGAACTTGCCCACGAGGGCCAGGTGCCGGCCCTCTCGCGCTAGTGACAGCCACGACCAGGGCCTCCCGGGGTGAGCCGAACGGCGAAAACCTGACTCATCCACATTCGAAGTTACCGGCGCACGATGCGATACGGGAGGCCGCCGCGCGAGTGAACTCACCACCAGACTCGTAATCTTGCGGAGATCTGTCAACATCGACGGCTCGGCCGGCGACGATTCACCGATTCCCGTTTAACGTTTAACGTCCCGGACTCGCCGCAAACGCGGCTATGCGACCGCGGCGAGTTCGGCGCGGATCGCGGACGGGGTGAGCGGCTCGTCCAGCAGGCGGCGGTACCGCTCGCCGAGCGGCTCCGCCGGCGGGCGGGCGTCCAGCCAACCGCGCAGCAGCCGGTAGCCCTCGACGTAGGTGCTGGTGTATGCCCGCCACAGCGGGTCGGACAGGAACCGCATCATGTGCCGGGCCCGCTGCTCAGGAACCAGCAGCCAGCGCTGCAGGTAGCCGATCACCTCGTCGGGGTCGGCGCCACGGTCGTGCAGCAGCAGCGCGGCGTCCTGCCGCACCGTGGTCAGCGCACCGAGCGCCCGCTCCAGCCGCTCGGCCAGCTCACCGTCGGTGTGCAGCCCGAAGTCGGCCATGATCTCCGCGGCCCACGCGCCCCAGCCGGCGCCGACCACCGCGTGCAGCCCGAGGTCGGCCAGCCCCTCGGCCATCAGGCAGGCCGGCGTGTTGACCAGGAAGATCGTCTGTTCGCCCTGCCGGCCGCGCTCGACCAGCCCGGCCTCCTTGCGGCAGTGCTCGGTGTGGTGGCCGGGGTAGGACTCGTGCGCCACCAGGTGCGGCAACTGGGCCATCCGGTGCTTGAGGTCGGCGTTGATCGCCACCCGCGAGCGGTAGCCGCCCAGGTAGTAGTTGAAGCCACTCCATGGCTTGTCGGTGACCACCTCGTAGTGCACCGTCTCCATCTCGGGCAGCCCGAACCGCTCCCGGACCCGATCACGCAGCGCGCTGGACAGCGCGAGCACGGCCGGCTCCAGCTTCTCCGGCGGCACCTCGTCGCGGCTGCGCAGCGCGCTCAGGCGCTGCGCCAGCGACCCGTCGCCGGGCAACAGCGCATCCGCCTCGGCGTGCGCCTGGCGGTAGGCGTCCTGGTCGCCCGGCTCGATCTGCACGTCGAAGTAGCGCGCCACCTCCTCGACGAACGGCACCGGCTCGCCGGCGAGCTTGCGGCCGGAGCACTCCAGCGCCAGCAGATGGGCGCGCAGGAAGCGCACCCGCTCCGCGTCCAGCCCGCTGGCCGGCAGCTCGCCGCGCAACGTCGCGGCCCGCTCGGCGAGCCGCCCCGGCTCCGGCTTCGGTTCGTTGTCCACCTGCCGCCGCAGCGCCGGATTGCCGGTGAACGCGTCTACAAAGCCCTCGATGAGCCGATCGAAGCGCAGGCCGAGCAGCAGGTACTCCCGAACGAGGTCCACCAGCGCGACACTACCGACGCCGGCCGCGCCGCCGTAGCCCGTGGAACCGTTCCGGCTTCCGGCAACCTGTGGACAGGTCGTGAGTGGCGTTTGGTGTTCCGGCACCAATCGCCACTCACGGGCTATGACCCGAACCGGCGGTGGCGGGCGGCGTAATCGCGCAGGGCGCGCAGGAAGTCCACCCGCCGGAAGGCTGGCCAGTAGGCCTCGCAGAACCAGAACTCCGAGTGCGCCGACTGCCAGAGCAGGAAGCCGGACAGCCGCTGCTCGCCGGAGGTGCGGATGACCAGGTCGGGGTCGGGCTGGCCGGAGGTGTAGAGGTGCTCGGCGATGTGCTCGACGTCGAGCACCTCGGCCAGCTCCTCGATGGACGTGCCGGCCTCCGCGTGGCGCTGCAGCAGCTTGCGGACGGCATTCGCGATCTCCTCGCGCCCGCCGTAGCCGACGGCGACGTTCACCTGCGCGCCGGTGCGCGCCTCGGTGCGCCGCGCGGCGGAGGCGAGCCGGGACGCGGTCTCGACCGGCAGCAGGTCGAGCGCACCTACGATCTTGAGCCGCCACCGGTTGGGCGGCTCGGCCAGCTCCTCGACGACGTTGGCGATGATCTCCAGCAGCGGCTGCAGCTGCTCCGGCGGGCGTTTCAGGTTGTCGGTCCCGAGCAGCCACAGCGTGACGATCTCGACCCTGGCCTCGCCGCACCACTGCAGCAGGTTGGCGATCTTGTCGGCACCCACCTGGTGCCCGTGGCTGACGTCGGTGAACCCGGCCTCCCGGGCCCACCTGCGGTTGCCGTCGAGGATCACGCCGACGTGCCTCGGGCGGTCGGCATTGACCAGCCGCCGACGCAACGAGGCCTCGTACGCCGCATAAAGCAGCTCGCGCAGGCCCACGGCCCGGCAGCCTACGCCCTGCCACGCCCGACCGGTGCCGATGCTCCCGCCACCATCCTCACGGGGTAAGAGTCCGTGTCACTGATGTGCCCCGCTGTGGCGTCACTGATGTGCCCCGCTGTGGCCGGGCAGGAAGCGGGCGTTGCCGGGGTGTCAGTCGGGGTGGCCGCCAGTGTCGGCTGGCTCGTCGGCCTGGGATGTGGGCGTCCCAGCGCTCGTCGGGGGGATGCTGGGAGGCCCACGCCTCGCCGGGGCGGGGGCGGGGGGCGAGGGCCCGGGGGTGGACACCTCCGCCGGTGCCGAGGTTAACTTCAGGCGGTGAGCGTCACGTCATCGACCAAGCCCAGCATGCGCGGCTGGCTGCACCTGTGGTCGTTCTTCGTTGCGATCACCGCCGGCGCCGCGCTGATCGTGCTGGCGGCGTCCACCGTGTCCGCGCAGGCCGCGTTCGGCGCATCGGTGTACGCCGCGACGGTGACGGGCCTGTTCGGCGTCAGCGCGCTGTACCACCGCAGGCACTGGCTGACCACACGGGCCCGGTCGCTGATGAAACGGCTGGACCACGCCATGATCTTCCTGTTCATCGCCGGTACCTACACGCCGTTCGCGCTGCTGGCCATGACCAAGACCACCGGCGCGGTAGTGCTGGCCGTGGTGTGGGGCGGCGCCCTCGCCGGCGTGGCGCTGAAGCTGGCCTGGCCGAACGCGCCGCGCTGGTTCGGCACCCCGATCTACGTCGCGCTCGGTTGGGTCGCCGCCTTCGTCATACCGGACCTGCTGGCCAACGCCGGCGCCGCGACCCTGGTGCTGTTGCTGGTCGGCGGCGTCTGCTACACCGCGGGCGCGGCCTGCTATGCCACCCGCTGGCCCGACCCCTGGCCGCGGGTCTGGGGCCACCACGAGTTCTTCCATGCCGCCACCGTGATCGCCGCGATCTGCCACCACATCGCGATCTGGCTCACGATCTATTCCTGACGAAGGCATCACGGCGCCGCTGTCGGCAGGAGTCCGGCACCCGATGCCAGCCGCCGGCCCACGCGGGTGAGCCGGCGACCCGACCGGCTCAGAGCTCGGGACCGCGGGTACGAAGTTCGTCCACTGTGGACATGGCCGCGCGGAGCTCGCCGAGCCACTCCTCGGCGTGCTCGCCGACCAGCCGCACCGCCCAGGCCAGCGCCTCGGAGCGGGAGCGAGCCACGCCGGCGTCGACGAGGGTGTCCAGCACCATCCGCTCCGCCTGCCGCAGCCGGGTCATGACCGGGACCGAGAGGGTGGTGAACAGCTCCTCGGTGTTGCCGAGGCGTGCGCCCCAGGCCACCTTTCTGCCATAGCGGTGCTCGGCCTGCCTGGCGATCTCGATGCGCTCGTCGCGGGTCTGCTCCCGGAACCGGGATATCCGGCCGGCCTCAGCCGCGGCCCGCGCGGCGTCGTCGTCCAGCTCCTCGTCAAGCGCCGGCAGCTCGCCGACGATGATGATCTCCTCGCGGTCCACCGTGACATCCGGCGCGCCGGTGGACCAACCGTCGGGCAACCGCCCTGCGAACCAGGCGCCCGCATCGTCCGCCGGGGGCAGGTCGGCCTGCTGCCAGCCCCCACGCCCCTGCCAGCCGCGGCCGCCGTGGCCACGCCATCCCCGGTGTCCCCGCACTGCCATCCTGAGTCCTCCGTACATGCGACTTGCTCCTTCGTAAGCTTGATTACAACGTTACAGCACTGTCAACGTTGCTGACCACGCCGGTGTTCCCCGTCCCGCGCCCCGTCCCCGCGCCCGGTCCCGCGCCCGGTCCCCGCGCCCCGACTCGTATCCGGTCTCGCGCCACGGCTCGCGCTCCCGACTCGTGCCCGGTCTCGCGCCACGGCTCGCGCTCCCGACTCGTGCCCGGTCTCGCGCCACGGCTCGCGCCCCCGACTCGTGCCCGGTCTCGCGCTTCCGACTCGTGCCCGGTCTCGCGCCAAATTGCGCCACGGCTCGCTCCACGTTTCGACGCGGCGGCG
>Ga0209382_10003680_pt1 | contig 21079 bp, 25 predicted proteins | sample SoiMetdeltSBSDD5_FD_187599 | JGI IMG/M metagenome (GOLD analysis project Ga0209382, IMG submission 187599) | Bulk soil microbial communities from a Populus tree surrounding site in Tennessee, USA - Soil MetaG P. deltoides SBSDD5 (SPAdes) (version 2) | ecosystem: Environmental > Terrestrial >... | reverse complement strand
GCCGGCGTATCGCTTGGGAGCGAGGCCACGAGCGTGCGCTCTCCTCAGCCCCCTGCCACCGTCGCCTCCGGGCTGGCAGGGGTGTAGGCATGGGCAATCATGGGAGCCCAGCGTGCTGGAGCGCACCAGCAGATCCCTGCCGTGCGTCCCCCAGCGTCCCCCAGGCATGCCGGCCAGTGCCACTCTATTGACAATACCGGCAGCCGAGGACGACTCGAGACCAGGACCGCTGGGGGTGTGTCGCGGTGGGACGCCTCCACGGCGCGGCGTCCGGAGAACGCGCGCCGCCGCGTCTTGCGCGCCCTGCGCACGGCGTCGCGCGTCCCCCAGCGCGCGCCCTGCCCTGAGGCCACCGCTGCCTGGCACGCCTTTTGCTCCTCTTTGTATCTGTCAAGCGCGCAGGACACGGCGCATACCACCCCGAGGACAGGAGGAAGGTTCCCCATGCACCAAAGCGAGATCTACTCCGCTCCCGCGATCAGCACGGACGAGGCGCCCACCCGGGTGACCACGATGCTGTACGACGTCATGGCGGCTCTGCAGTCGGTGGTCGAGCCCGAGGAGGATGCCGTGGTGGTCGCCATTGTCGCCGCGTGGCTACGTTCCGGGCGCCTGCGCTTGCCCGAGGACACGACCATCGCCGCCTAAGAAGGAAGGACATCATGGCTCTTGTGGTCATCGAAGAAATGCTGGGCGGATTAGACGAGGTGAAGGAGGCGTTAGACCGGGCGATCACGGTGCTGACCGATCTTGTGGAGGAGTGCGACCCGGCGATGGTCCCGCATCTGCCGGACGTGCTCGACCGTAGCCTGCTGCAGCCCTTAACCGCGCACAGTGCCGCGGTGGAGCACCTCCTGGCGACGCTGGCCAGGCAGTGCTAATCCCCAGGCACAGGTCCAGACGCGGCCGTGCCACGAGGAGGACAGTGGGCCTCACGGGCTTCTCCTCCACTTCTGTATCAAAATGAGTGACTTGTCAAGTGCTAATTTCTCAATAAGAGAGAGACCTATCATTTTGATACGAATGCATCCATAGGAGCCTCTCCGACATATTGCCTCGCGTTGCGTAGGAGCGCCTTGGGTCGGGCTTTCCAGAGCAGGCAGCGGTTGTGGTCCTCGTGAACCTTCCAGTGTTTCCCTATCCTGTGTGCATGCGAGAGAGGTGACACAAAACTCCCCTCACCATCGGCTGAGCAGATCTTGCATTTCCAAGCGTTCGAAGATCGTCGTAGAGCGGTGGCAAATCCCTAGTTTTGTGCCAGCGAGGGACCCAGAGGCATGCCCCTCTCATGGTCCTCTCGTCGATTGCGATGTTCTCCGGTCTACGCGGCCCAGAGCGGTGACCACGCGTCCACAGACCAGGGGTGAGGTCGCTGTCCTGGGGCGTCTGGACATGTTCCTCACCACCAGGGAACTACCATCCAGCTGCGCAGGAGCGCCTCCCTCTGGGCCGCACCGCTCATGCCCTGCTCCCTGCTTCTCCCCACGCATGCCCGGAGGTCGTGATACACAGGTCATGCGTTGCCCTAGTGTGCTCCTCTCAACACCAGTGATGCGACATGTGGTACAACGTCGCCACTTTCCAGGCAGCTTTACGTGGCTCGCCCTCCCCGTCAGCCAGAAGCGCCGCCAGCAGCGACAACGCTCACCACGTCCCGTGGGACCACGCCAGCCGGGGGATGTTGGCATTTGCCCTTGACAACACTTTCCTGACCGGGGAAGCTGACGGGAACTCCTCAGGGTGGCGTTAGCGAGGGGTGCGGTCCCACCCTGAGGCCACACACCATCGCCGCTCCGCTCTACGGTCATGGGCGATGCCGCATACAAGAGGGACAGTGACACCGATGGCCTTGGATCTCATTCTTCGCCACGCCCGGCTGGCCAGCGCTGGCCCGGAGCAGCCGACGGTCGATATTGGCGTACACAACGGTCTCATTGTTGCCGTCGAGCCTCAGCTCACGGCGGAGGGCCCGGCTTACGATGTCGGCGGGAAGCTGGTGTCCCCGGGCCTCATCGAGAGCCATTTTCACCTCGATAAGGCGCGGCTCATCAATCGCGTGCCGTTCCAGCCCAACCGGATGGTCCGCGATCATATGGAGCGGACCGCGGCGATTAAGCAGACCTTCACGCCAGACGAGATGTACGCGCGGGCGCAAGCGACCCTCGAGCAGTGTCTCCTCCACGGGGTGACCCATATGCGGACGCAGGTCGAGGTCGACCCCAATGTGGGGCTGCTTGGGTTTGAGGTGATCGAGCAACTGCGCCGGGATTATGCCTGGGCGATCGACCTCCAGCCGTGCGTCTTCCTGCAGGAAGGCTGGACGGATGTGCCCGGCGCCGACGAGAATCTGGTCGCCTGTCTGGAGCGTGGCGCCCCGGTGGTGGGCGGTGGCATCCGCTATGACACCGATGGCCCCGCGCAAATTCGGCGGGTGTTTGCGCTGGCGCAGCACTATGACGTGGACGTCGATTTCCATCTCGACGGCGGCTATGACGTGCAGCAGCTGGATTACCCGCTCGTGTGCGCGCTCACGGAGCGGATGGGGTGGCAAGGCCGGGTGGCCTTTGGGCATGGCTCCAAATTTTCCTGTCTGCCGGTCACCGAGCAAGCCGCCATCGGGCAGCGGCTCGGTGCGGCTGGCGTGGCCCTGGCGGTCTTGCCAGCGACCGACCTCTTCAATGCGGGACGGCATATGGAGCATAGCGTCATGCGGGGCGTCACCGACGCACATACGCTGATCGCACACGGCGCGAACTGCACAATATCCACCAACAACGTGCTGAATGCCTTTACGCCCTACGGGGATTGCTCGCTGACCCGGATCGCCAATCTGTATGCCAATGTCGTGCAGCGGTATGGGCCGAAGGATTTAGGCATCTGTTTCGAGATGATCACGGAGCGGGCGGCGCAGGTGATGCGGCTGCGCGCATACGGGATTGCCGTGGGGAAGGCCGCGGACTTGGTGGTATGGCATGAGGCATCGCCCGCCGATATTATCGCCACGTGTGCGTTGCCGCTGGCGGGGTTTAAGCACGGCCGGCGGACCTTTGTGCGGACACTGCCCACGCTTGAACGGCCGCACTAATCCGTGGGGGCGCCAGGGCCGAGCTGGTCACGCTGCCCACCGCTGTCACCACGCGAGCCGACGCGCACGTGCTGCAATGTCGAGCTGGTCGACGCCGGTCACCACCACGCCCCACGTGCATCACCGCGTAGCGCCCCAGGAAGGAGGTGCCCTTTGGCCACCACGGATATGCTGCCTCTTGACAGGCTGCTCGACGCGGTGCGCGCCCTTGCCCCCCTGATTCGCGCCCACGCCGAGGAGGCCGAGCAGCAGCGCCGTCTCCCCCAGCCGGTCGTGACGGCGCTGGCAGACGCCGGTCTCTTTCGGCTGTATACCCCCCACACCCTCGGCGGGTGGGAGGTGGAGCCGCTCACGTTCTACCGCGTCGTGGAAGCGCTGGCCCGCATCGACGCGTCGACGGCGTGGTGTGTCTGGCTGGCCAGCGGGAACCCCGTGTATGTGGGGCGCAGCCTCTCGGATCCTGGGGCTGCAGCGGTGTTCGGGGGGGATCCCCAGGTGGTCACGGCGGGGGTCGTCGCGCCCTATGGCCGGGCGGTGGTGCACGACGGGGGCTATGTGGTCAGTGGGCGTTGGCCATATGCGAGTGGCTGCCAGCACAGCACCTGGCTCTTCTGCTGCTGTACGGTCTACGACGGTGAACAGCTGCGCCTGACGGCGCATGGGGACCCGGAAGTCCGGGTGCTGTGCGTGCCGACCTTCCAGGTCACCATTCTGGACACCTGGGAGGTGAGCGGCTTAGCGGGGACGGGCAGCCATGACGTGGTCATCGAGGAGGTGTTCGTGCCGGAAACATACAGCGGCATCTTTGGCGCGGGCCCGCTCCCCCACAGCACGCACTTCCAGGGGCTGCTGTACCGCTATCCGTTTATTCTGGCCAGTGCCCTGCCCATTGGGGCCCTCGCCATAGGGATTGCCCAAGGGGCGGTGGAGACGGTCATGGAGCTGGCGCAGACCAAACAGCCTGCGGGGGCCACGACGCTGCTGCGGGAGCACGCGCTGTTTCACGTCCGGCTGGCGGAAGCGATGGCCTTCGTCCGTGCGGCGCGGGCGTGGCTCTACGCGGCGGTGCAGCAGACCTGGGAGGCCATGCAGACCCGCGGCGAGGTCACGGTGGCCGAGCGGGCGGACGTGCTGCTCGCGAGCGCCCATGCGACGCGGAGTGCCGCGGCGGCGGTAGATCTCGTCTACACCACGGCCGGGGCAACAGCGAACGATCGACGCAGCCCCCTCCAGCGGGCCCTGCGGGACATCCACGCCGTCACCCAGCACATCGCCACCGCCCCCTCGCAGTATGAGTCTGCTGGGCGCATGCTGATAGGGCTGCCACCCCTGCAATCCCGCATCCTCTTATGAGCGCCGGTGGCGCCGAACACCGCGCTGCAGGCAGCATGCCCTCATCCCTCGCACCTGTCATGGGAAGCGGGCCATGCGATGCACGTCAGCCCGCTTCCGCCAGGCGAGCCGGCCCGACGCGGCCTCTTCGACCCACTGCAGGGGACCGCGTCCCGGGTATGCCCAGAGGCCAGCACGCCGGAGCACTGCGTGTCGACATCCTGCGGATCCGTCGCGACCGTTCAGACGCCTCTGCCCCTCTCCTCTCACCCTCTTTCCGAGCACAAGGTCTTCAGAGGTTTCATCATCGACAAAGTCGCTGAAAAAAACCAGAAGAACGAGAAACTATTGATCGAAAAAACCGGGCGTTTCACCCGGAAAACCTATACGGGTAAGGTTGCAATCGGTACGCGTTTGGTCCATCTTTTCCATGACCCGACTCCTCTCTGTCTGAGGGGATGTGAGGGGTGAGACCCCACTGTGACATTGAGGAGCCCATTTTAAGGAGCCCATTTTTCTCGCCCTTATTGCCCTCGCGCCTCGTATGCGTACGGGCGTCGATCATCCGTCATCGCCACGCGGCCGGCCGGTCACACCCGGCCACCGCAGACGTGCCGTCACCGACACGACGTGTGAGGAGAAGTCAATGGCGAGTCACAGACCGTATGAGCGCCTGTTGCACCAGGCCCAGAAGTTGACCCAGCGCGACGAAGACTGGGCCGGCACCACCCGCCTGGCCCGGCTGTGGGTCACGCCCAAACAGGCGCCGCCTTACCGGCCCTATCTGACCTTGTGGCTGAGCCAGGACGGCAAGATCGTCGCCTCGAAGGCGCACCAGCATCCGCCCAGCGCCGATGCGCTGGTTGCCGAGCTCTTGCAGGCCATGCGCCGTCCAGCCTTGGGAGCGGGCCGCGCCCGGCGCCCCAGCCGTCTCTATCTGGACAACGCCGAGCAGGTCGCGCTCCTCAGCCCCGTTTTGGAGGCGCTGGACATCGCCTGTCTCTATCGTCCCACCCTGGCGATGGCTGATGCGGTCATGGCCGCGATGGAAATCGACCTGGGTGCGGACGCACCGCTGCCGGGGCTGGTCTCGATTCCTGCGGTGACGCCGGAGCAGTTGGGGCATCTCTACCACCTGGCAGCGCAGTTCTACCAGGCTTCTCCCTGGGTGTGGTTTCACGACCAGCATCCCTTTGCGATTACGTGTCCACCCGAGGACGCGCCACGTTATGCCATTGTGATGGGCAGCGGGGGCGAGGTGTTTGGTCTCGCGGTGTATGACCGGCTGGCCGACTTGCGAGCGATGTTCGCGCCACCGGGGCTGCCGCGGCAGCGGGCCAGGAGGTGCACCTGGTCCGTGCTATTTTTCGAAGCGGCCCTGGCGGTGAGCTTCGACGACCTGGATGCGATGGCGGCCCACGACTGGCCCGTGGCGGCTCCCCATGCCTACCCGGTATTTGGCCGGGCGAGCTCGGAGGAAGACTTTGCGTTGCCGTCCCGGTCGGACCTGCTGTGGATGGAAGGCGCACTGGGGGCACTTGTCGCCTATATGGAGGCGCACATGAAGAGCGCTCAAGGGGTGGTGGAGCCGGCCGACCTCATCCTGTCGGTGCCCCGCGTCGACGGTGAGACCCAGGTCCATCTCAGATGGCTCGAGTTTGAGGCAATTTTTCGGTAGGCTCTTATTGGAAGCCAGGGTCGTAGATTGGTAGTGCGACACACGTAATGCTGGCGAGCGCATAGCGACTTTGTAACACATGGGATCTCAATGCTGTGTATCTGAGGAAACGCGGGGAGAGCATGACCTATGTCTCACTACCGGCGAGTTTCTATTGTGCGTTGCCTGGCGTGTGCCGCACACCCTACTTTTTCGGCCCCAGCCCTATCTCGTCAGCCCAAGGAGCACGATGATGGCCACCCTCTCCAGAGGCGACTCCGTTCGCTTCAAAGCCGGCGTGAAAGACTCTGACTTTGACGGAGACATGAGCGGCTGGCAGGGCCGCGTGGTCAGCTTCGAGCACGAACACGGCACGGTGATGATCGCTTTCGACAGTATCACGCTGCGCAGCATGCCCGACACGTACTTTGAAACCTGTGAGGAGCAGGGACTGGACTGGCCAGAATATGGCGCCTCGCCAGACGAACTGGAGGTTGTGCCGCCCCGGGACACACCCCAGGATGTGGCAGACGCCATCGCCGAGCTGACGGCACGCTACGCCTACAGTTCCCTGGGCGAGGAGGGCCGCAAGATGCACGCCATCCTGGCTGGTGTAGACCTCGAAGACAGCCTGGCCGTTATGCGTCGCTGGGGCGAGTATCTGCGCAAGACCCTCCACTTCCCTTTCCATGCGAACGTGGTCGAGACCTCTTTCCGACGCGGCCCCATCCGCCATGGCGAGCGGCTCACGGTGCTGGGCATCACCAGCGTCGACGACTCCTACGGAGTGCTGGTGGATGTGCAGCGAGGTCGAGAGTCTTTTGTCTACCCCCTCTGCGATCTCGCAACCGTAGATGTGCGCTCGCCCAATCACGAGCCACTCCAGCTCTATGTTGTCTGGTTTGCCAACCAGTAGGGAGACCCGGAATATCCGAAGAGAGACGCGCGCTCTGGATGAGCGGCTTGCCAGGCAGCATGTCGGGGGATCTCTTGCAGGGAGTCAGCGAAGTGCCCGGGCTGCCCGGGCGTCTTTGAGGGCCCAGCATCAGGGAGGTGTCGCTGACCGGCGCGGGAGCAAAGCCGGCGTGCCGGGAAAACGCAGCGGCCCGTTCATGCAACGCATGGACCACGATCGCCCGGATGCCGGCGATCTCCGCCGCCTAAAGCGTTGTGAGAATGGCGTCGCGTCACAGTGCTGTGCCCACCCCTTTGCCATGCCAGGCCTGGTCAACGGCCAACCTGCCGCCCTCTCTGCCGCAGCGTGCATCGGGTCCCTCCTGCGGCCTGGCGGCGGCCACCAGCGCGGGCCCGCCGCGCCTCACGCCCGCGGCTGGCCCACGCCTTGGCCAGGTGTGGGCCAGGGCAGGCGTGCGGGCCGACCCTCGACGCGGGGACCAGGCTGGGACAGCGTGAAAAGGGCCTGTCTGTTTCCTCCACTCGGTGTGGCTTCCGCGCGGACCGCCTCTGTGGTACAGTACGTGCGCCAGCATGTGGTGCTGAGATGTCAACACGCAGGAGCGAAGGAAAGGAGGCGTGCCTATGCGCGTCGTGACCCTGAAAGACATTCCCATTCTGCCTGTGGAAGGCGCTGCAGAACAGACGGCGGGGTGGGCGGGACCTGTCTCGCGGTCGAGGCAGACCATCATTCCGTCCGGGGACTCTCCTAATTACAACTGTAGTGTGGTGCATTTTAGTCAAGGGTGCAATACGGGCTGGCATACGCATGATTGCGACCAACTCTTGATCGTTACCTCTGGCGCTGGCTATGTCGCCACCGAACAGGAGCAGCGCGAGATCCACGTGGGGGACGTGGTGCAGATCAAGGCCGGTGAGCGGCATTGGCACGGGGCCAAGGCGGATACCACGATGGCGCATATCACGATCACGACGGTCGGGAGCCAGGCGACCTGGGGGTAGTCTGGATGGATGGCCTGAGCAACGCCCGTTGCTTTCCGCGCCACCGGGCACTCCTCCAGCGCGCCTCCCCGCGGCCGCCGCGCAGGCCGCCAGCCGACGGCGGGCCAGCGTGCTGGGGGTGGATAGGGGGCCGCCAGCGCTGTGGGGAGTGCTGTGGCAAAGTGACTTTGTCGAGCGTTCGGGGCTCTGCAAGCTGTTGCATGCCTGATATCCAATGTTTGGATGTTGCCCACACATCGCACTTTGCGACAGCACGCCGCGCTGACGCCGAGGCGATGGGCGAGGAAGAGCGCCCTATCGCTTCGCGCCTGGGGGACGTATACGCATGGCCCGCAATGGGTAGGTCTGCAACAAGGAGTACTCCATGGGCCTTGGTGAGTCGCCACACGACATCCACGACACTGCACCGCGGGCGGCGTTGCTGCAACAACTGCGGCACGGGGACCGTGAGTTGCCAGAAGCGTTGCAGGCTCAGCTGCTGGCTGCTGGCAGTGCAAGCATTCCCGGCCTGATCGCGATTCTTGAGGATGCTCTGGCTGATGACGAGGCCGACCATGGTTGGGCGCCGGTGCATGCCGCCAAGCTCCTCGGCATGCTCGGCGATGCTCGAGCTGTGCCTGTACTGCTGCGTATGTTGGCATGCTATGCGGTGATCGACGGCTACCATCAAGCAGCGGAAGATGCGTTAGTCGCGTTGGGCGCTCCTGCCATCGAGGCCTGTCTGGCAGCGTATCCGACGGCCACACATGAGGACCTGCGCAGCGGCATCGTCGCGGTCTTGAGCCGCTGTACCGAGAAGCATGCGCGCATTTTCCAGACCCTCCTGGCGTTCTTTGAGCAGTCAACGGAACTCGGGGCCATCTATTTGGCGGACTATGGTGACCCCCAAGCCATCCCGGTGCTCTCTGAGAAGTTTGACGCATTGCCCCTTGATGATTCCGATGACTCTGTAATGGCTAATCACATTTTTGTGGAATTGCGCAGCGCTATCGAACAACTTGGCGGTCAGTTAACGGCAGCGCAACAAGTCAAGGCCGAGCGCGCAGATGCGCCCCGGCGTCGCTTTGCAGCTCAGATGGATGAGGCGCTGAGTCGCATGCGCATCGCCGCCCAGCAGAGGCCAACGGCGCAAGCGGTATCGATCGCCTCAAGGGGCCAAGGCGGCGTTGCCCAGAAGCCGCGTAAATTAGGCCGCAATGAACGGTGTTGGTGTGGCAGCGGTAAGAAATATAAGAAGTGTCATCTGGCTCTGGATCGCTAATCTGCCACGACGTTTCAATGTCGATAGGGTCAAGGACGCGGAAAACGGAACCGTCAGGGGATACACATGCGAGTGATTGTGGACGAGGGGATCGGGGAAAGCTCACCCCTTTGGCAGCGATTTCGAGCCTGGTTGGGGCACCGCAGCGCCGAGATCGTTTGGCTCAAGGCGCTCTATCCCGCCATCCCCGATGTGGAAATCCTCGACAAACTGCTCACCCCGGAAACGGTCCTGCTCACCCAGGATCGCATATTACACAACCGTGCCTTACATCAAGGCGCTACGTCGTTGACCCTCAATGCGGCCGGACAGCTCACCCGAAAGCCACTGCCTCTCGATGCTCGCCGTCTCCGGGCGCAAGCCCCCAGTGTGGTGAAAACCCTCAAATCGACTTACCAACACGAGCCGCATCCCATCGCCCTGCAACTCAGCGCCGATCGCTCACCCAAGGTGCTCAAGGCTGAGCGCACGCGGCGGCGACGCATCCGGAGCTATTTTGGCTCGGTCGACACTATAGCCAAGGTCGCCTGGACCATTGGCTCACGACACGATCAAGGCCATTTGCTCTGTGGCTATGTCGTGCACATCGAGGGCAAGCAAGGGGTCAGGGGGCTGCGTGCCTCGGAAGCCTACGGATTGGACCCGGCGATGGCGCCCGACCCGGCTCACGCGCTCGTGCATGCTCTGTGTGAGGTGTTCCATCTCCACTTGGAGCATGTCAAGCATGAGTTCTTTATCATCCCCAGGGATGTATTTGAGCTTGCTCAACAGATGACCGGGCCACTGCCGGTGACCTCATCGCCCCTGCACCGGGTTCTGCATCAGCTTTGGCAGGCGCTCTGCCACAAGCAGCTCACGCCCTGCGTCAAAGGCCGTTTCTATGATCAGATGCAGCGCAAATTGGAGCAATTAACCCTATCGGGGAGCAACGAGATCGTCTCGTTGGATTTTCGTGACATCGTGCAGCGGCTGAAGGATTGAGGCGAGTGGCGATAGGCGAGACGAACAACCGCGCCATGCGATGCAATCATACAAATCGTTGATGAACACGTTATGGTCAACGACAATCCCGTAGCCCCATGAAGGGGTCGTGTACCTGAGCCCTGCGGATAAATACCCCCGCTCAATTTATCGCTGTTTGTAGAAGGGTCAAAGCTTGACACATAGGTGAGAATCTCCTCGCATTTCCGACCCGATCTTCGGACTACAGGGGAGGCTCATCTATGCCAGTGCTCTCATACATCCACCAACTCTTCAACGCCGAACACTGTCAAACCTACATCCATACGCTGCGGTGGAAAGAGCGTCCACTCCAATGTCCCCGGTGCCAGAGCCAGGACGTCGATTCCCTGGGGTACCTATCACTACCGCCCTGGGTGCAAGCGTTACTGGTGCAACGGCTGCCAGCGGACTTTCAACGATCTGACCCATACCCTGCTCCACCAGAGCAGGCGGTCGTTCGCGTACTGGATTCTGGCGACCTTCCTGTTGTGTCTTTCATGTTCATCGCGGCGCATTGCCCGGGAGTTGGGGGTCCATAGTCGGACCAGTTATCGCTGGTGCTGGTGGCTGCGGAATACGGCCCTCTCCTACGAAACCGATCGCCAGTTGACGGGCACCGTGGAAGCGGATGACCTCTATCACACTGCCGGGCAGAAAGGCCAAGCCAAACACGGTGGGAAAAAGCACCTGGGGCACCGACCACGTGGGCGCCGCAAGAAACGCGAGCCCGGGCGCGGCCATTACGACAAAGACCGGCCAGCGATTATCGCCTGGGTCAGTCGGCAGGGGACTGTGGTCATCCAAGCGACTAAAGATTTCACAGTGAAGACAGTGCAAAAAGCGGCCGATCTTGCTGTACAAGCGGGGAGTCGCCTGTATACCGATTCGGCCAGCAGCTATCGGGCGCTGAAGGGGTATCTCCACGAGTATGTCAATCACACGAAGAAGGAGTATGCACGCGGGGAGGTGCATGAGAATCGAGCCGAGTGCCTCTTTTCCTTACTCAAACCGTATCTGCGGGTGTTTCGGGGCCTCAGCAAGATCAACCTGCCGGGATACGTGGGCTTCTTTCAGTTCCTGCGCAACTTTCGTCACCAGAATGCGTTTGAGCAAGCCGAACTGCTCTTGCAGGCAGCGTTAGACCCAGCCATTGCCCGCAGAGCCAGAAGGGGAGAATTTGTCAAATGCTTGGATCATTTTGATCTTCTACAAACTGCGATAAATTGAGCGATCAGGTTTTTACACCGCTACAAAGTCCGATAAATTGAGCGATTATGGTTGAGGCTGGACCGATCATCGCCTTGGTCCCCACACCATCACACGGAGAAGAGGTACCCATGGTGGACCATCAATCTGAGACCCAATGGAGAGCGCTGTGGCAACGGATCAAAGCCCAAGGAGATCCCCTTCCCTCGTATCACGACTTGGTACAACGTCTTGCTGAACCTCACCGGGCCTATCATACGATGCGCCATATCCGGCATTGTCTCGATGAAATGGCCTGCGTGCGGCATCTGGCCACCCATCCCGATGCAGTGGAGATGGCGTTGTGGTATCACGATGCCATCTATGATACGCATGCCAGCGATAATGAAGCACAAAGTGCGACCCTGGCTGCCCAGATGTTGCGAGATGCCTCCGTCCCTGAGACCTTTGTGGCGATGATCAGTCGTCTCATTATGGCCACACAACACCACGCCGTGGCGGAAGACCTTGATACGCGTCTCCTCGTCGATATTGATTTGGCTATTCTGGGTCAACCAGCATCCATATTCGATGCATACGAACAGCACATCCGCCAGGAATATGCCTGGGTGTCTCACGCAGCTTTTCTGGGGGGGAGAACGAGGATTTTACGCAGGTTCCTGCATCGAGCCACGATCTATGCCACAGACCATTTCCGTCAGCTCTATGAGGTCCAAGCACGCATCAATATTGCACGATCACTGAGGCGACTCGAGCAGCAGGTATAACTGCACACACCAGAGATCAATGCGTTTCCAGGTGCTGCCGATACATGCGCTACCCCTCTTCCCAGGACTGTGCCTCGGCGCGACCCATCTCTCCCTGGGCGTGGGCCTCTCTACTGTCAGGCTCTGGTCTGGGGAGCCGTGGGGCACACCGGGCCCCAAGCGTGTGAGTGGCAGCCATGGACTGGAGGACGCCCATGCGCAGTGGTCGCATGCCGTGCCGGCGTGATAGCCGAGGGATGATGAGACAGCACGGCAAAAACATCGTGGCTTTCAGACGCAGGCATACCCATAATCTTGGCAGTGAGAGGCATGGGTCGCCACTCATGGGGACGGACGCATGCCTTGGGGCAACCCGCCGGGTGTGGGAGGATGGCGGCCGTGATCGTTGGTCTGAATCGTCCGGCAAGGTCTCTTCCTATAGTGTGTGCGGGGCGGGGAGATGTGAGGCTGCCCCAGTGGCCGCCCAGAGAGCGCTGCAAGAGCGCAGGGATGCTGGCCCGGGGTGAAGACGCATGGGGGACTATGAAATCTTGTTAGACTACGGGGTTGGCGGAAGGGACAGGGCGTTATGGCCGATAATCTGACCCATGGTCTTGCCGGAGCGTTGCTAGCCCAGACGGGCTTGCAGCAGCGGTACGGGCCGGCGGCGACCGTTGCACTGGTGGTGGGGGCTGAATTGCCGGATCTCGATTCTCTCTTCGCGCTCGGCGGTCCCGTCCTCAGCTTCGTGCATCACCGAGGCCTGACCCATTCGCTCGTGGGAGGTGCCGGTCTCGCCCTCCTCGCTGCGCTCCTCTTATGGAGGCTCTTCCGCGCTCACCCCTACTGGCGTCTGGTCCTCTGGACCTTTTTTGGTGTCATGTTGCATATCGGGATGGATGTGCTCACCCCGTATGGCACGGAAGTCTTCTGGCCCTGGACGGCCAAGCGGTATACGGCTGATGCCCTCTTTATTCTTGATTACTTTTACACCGGCCTCATGGTGGTCGCCTTACTGTTGATCCGGATGGTGCGCCAGCAGCGGCAGCGCCAGTACGGCCTCCGCAGCTTGATCGGCATCGGCGTGGGGAGCGCGCTCTGGGTCAGTGCCCCATGGCTGCCTCCAGGGCCCTGGTGGTTCCTCGCGTGCAGCACCGGCCTCTTTCTGGCAGTGCTCGTGGGGCGTGTGGTACGCCGTCAACAGGTCAGCCGGTACCGCCTCATGAGCCTCCTCGGGATAGGGGTAGGACTGGGGATTGTGCTGTGGCGCATGACAGCGGCCTTTGCCAGGAGTCCGACGTTGCAATTACTCGCGCTGCAGAGTGGCGGGGTGCACCTGGCGTTCTTTGCCGTTGTGCTGGGGCTGGGGGCCTGGTATGGTCGGCGATGGCACGGGGAACGGTTGACCATGCTCCTGGGCCGTTGTGGGGTCGCAGCGGTGCTGGGGTATATAGGGCTGTGTCTCGTCAGTCAGACCGTCGCGCAGCACCTGTTTGTCCGCGCCCTTGGCCCGCAGCTGGCCACTGTCGAGCGCCTGACCATGCTGCCACTGCCCGGCTGGGGGCCTGTGCAGTGGCGGGGCATTGCCGTGACGCGCTCAGCCTACCTGGTCAGCCGGGTGACCCTCGTGCCTCCGACTGTGACCCCGCCAGAGATCATCGCCAAAGGCCCCGACACACCCCAGGTGCGTGCCCTCAGGACCTTCCGTGGCACTGGTTCCGTTTGATGTCATACGCCCTACTGAGCCAGATTTCTGGACATTACCGTTGGAGAAAGTCATGATCCTCTCGCGCGGTACATCCTTTTCTGCAGAGGACCAACATGACATTGACACACATGCGCTGTACAGATTGTGGGTGTAAGGACGTCAAAGCCCAGAGAACCTATACCATCAAACATGGAGAACAACGTACCATCTACGCTTGTGACGCCTGTGGCGGCACGTTTTCATCGACAAGCAACACCCCCATGGCCCATTTGAAAACACCAATATCTGTCATTGTGCAGGTCCTTTCGAACCTGTCCACGCTGCTGCGCTCCACCGAGCCCACGGTGCTCACCACGGGCTGGGGGCGCACGGAAGGACCCGTCTGGCATGCGGAAGGCTTTGTCACCTTTGTCGATCTCGCCGGCAGTCGGCTCTTGCGCTGGGACCCGACCGGCCAAGTGACCGTGGTCCGGGAGCAGACGGGCGAGGGGAACGGGTGTACTCTCGATCGCCAGGGGCGGCTGCTCATGTGTGAAGGGGCCGATCACCGGCGGATTACCCGCATGGAGGCGGCTGGCACGGTCACCACCCTGGCGGAGCGCTGGCAGGGCAAACGGTTCAATAAACCCAACGATATCGTGTGTCGTTCCGACGGCAGCATCTTTTTCACGGACCCGGAGTTGCGTCTGCCGCCGGCCCAGCGGGAACTCGGTTTTTCTGGGGTGTTTCGCATTGATCCGCAGGGCCACGTCCACTTGGCTACGGACGAATGTGAGTACCCTAACGGGCTGGCGTTCTCCCCCGATGAATCCATCCTGTACGTGGCGATTAGTCGGTTAGACGAGCGGTGCTTCCAGGAAGACGCGCGGGGCGAGGTCTGTCCCCACCGCCGTATCCGCGCCTTTGACGTGGCCCCCGATGGGAGCTTACGTCAGAATCGGGTGTTCTGCGAGATGGCCTCCGCGGCTCCCGGTGTCCCGGACGGTCTCAAAGTCGATACGGCGGGGCGGGTGTGGTGCGTCGGCTCTGGCGGCATCTGGGTGTTTGCGCCCTCTGGGGAGGTCATCGGGATGGTCCCGACGCCCGAAGTGGTGCGCAACCTGGCCTTTGGTGGGCCGGACTTGCGGACCTTGTATCTGACGCCTGGCGGGTCCCTCGCGCAATTGGAGGTGACCACCCCAGGGATGGGGGCCGGTCACTAGGACGGAAGTGGCGGCGACGGGCGGGCGCCGCTGGGACGGACCCGTGGCGAGGTCTGGGCTTCCAGTGCCACTCCCGCACTACGCACACGCTAGGGCACCTCACAACCCGCACGCGAGACGCGAGGAGAGCGTCAGTGGTGCCACGACGACAGGCACGCCCCCAGGGCCCGCGCCCTCCGCTCTTTTACGGGTGGTGGATGGTATGGTTGGGCGGCGTGCTGAGTTCCCTCAACAAGACCGCCGTCAATCGCGGCTTCCCCGTCTTTGTCGCACCGGTTCGCGACAGCTTTGGCGCCAGCAACGCCGCCGTGGCGTTCATTTTCGCGCTGGCGCGCGCCCAAAGCGGGCCGACCGGCCTGTGGGCGGGCTGGTGTCTGGACCGCTGGGGCCCGCGCCGGGTGCTGTGGGTGGGGGCACTCATGAGCGGCGGCGGGTTCCTGGCGCTGGACTACACCACCAGTCTCTGGGCCTTTGGCGTGCTCTATCTGCTGGTGGTCACGGTGGGGACCGATCTCGGCTTTTCCTACGCGCTGTCCGCGGTGATCAATAACTGGTTCTACCGCCGCAAGGCCTTCGCGATGTCGGCGTTCCAGGCGATCGATTCCGTGGTCCCGGCGGGGCTCGTGGGGGTCATTGCGCTGGCGATTGCCGCCTGGGGCTGGCAGACCACGGCGAAGGTCATGGGCCTCGTCCTGCTCGTGGTCAGCCTGCCCCTGGCGGCATGCATCACGGAGGCGCCGGAGCAGCGGGGCCTTACCATGGACGGCGACCCGCCCGGTGGCGCGCCGGACGCACCCCGTCCCCCCGCCCGACGCCGCCGGTGGGCCTCCCCTGTCTGGCGTCCGCCCGAGGAATACAGTGTGCGCCAAGCGCTACGATCCTGGGCGTTCTGGAACCTGACCGGGGGAACGGCGCTGCGCCTGCTGGCGAAAACCGGGGCCACGGTGCACATCATCCCCATCCTGGCGAGCAAGGGCGTGTCCGAGCCGACCGCCGCGTTCTTGTTAGGCGCGCAATTGTTCCTGACCGTGCCCCTGTATCTGCTCCTCGGCTGGGCCGCGGACCGTTTCCCCAAACCCCCCGTACTCATGGGGGCCTCGCTGGCCGGGACGGCCGCCTTCGCCCTGCTGGCCTCGCCCTGGCAGGGCCGCGGCCTGCTGCTGGCCTATGTGGTCCTTTTCGCACTGTGCGATGCCAGTGCCCCAACCAATTGGGCCGTCGGCGGCGAGTATTTCGGGCGCCAGACCTTCAGTCGGCTGCGGGGCTATATCCAGTTTGCCACCTTCCCCGGAGCCCTGGGTGCCCCGGTGTGGCTGGGATGGTGGTATGATCACTATCATAGCTATACGGTCCCCCTCTGGCTCTACACCGGGGTATCGCTGGTGGGGGCGCTGACCTTCGCGGTCCTCAAGCGGCCCCCGAGCGTCGTGCCGGCGCCCGGGGCAGCGGCAGTGGACAGGCCCCCAGCTTCGCCCTAGCGCCGGCCCCCTGGCAGGCTGGGGGGCTAGACCCGCACGACGCGATGCGCGAGGAGGCGCCCCACACTGTGCGGGTGGTTCTGGCAGCCCAAGGCCTGGTGGTGGCCGCACGGTCCTGTCCCCCGCCCGGGCGGCCGTCCCAGCTGGGTGCGGCAGGGGTCTGCAGGGCCCGCCCGGGCGGCGAGGTGAGCGCGTCGAAGCTGACGACGGGGGCGGGGGCAGCCCGAGGGGAGGCCACCTGTTTCTCCTGGACAAGAAAGAGCTGGTAGGTGCGGACCTGCTCTGGCCCCAGGTGCGCGGGGGAGGTCCGAAAATGCCGCGCGAAATCCGCGACACAGTGCAGATACGCGCGAATGGTGTGCGCAGAGTAGTTGCGGAGCTGCAGGTCTTCCAACATACGTTGGCGTAGGGGGGTCATAGGCAGGGGGAGCGTCCTCATCAGCAGACTCCTTCCGGGCACGAAGGTGGCTATCGTTGTTCACACGTGGCATGGGTGCCACGCGGCTCATGGAGGAGTCATTGTGGTCGAGACAGAGGCGAGAGGCGAGACGGACGCAACGCTGGAGAGGATGGGAGGAGAGGAAGGCATTTTACCCGAACGCAGTGAGTGGTTTCATTCAATGCCCGTTATCAGATCCTGCCGGTCCTGTCCTGATGGGGCTGCGTCTCTGGTCTGTCATTTTGCGAATGCTCTGCCTACATTCCAGCATGATCTGTCCCTGTTCCTGTGGTACATGGCCTCATCGGGACAGGAAAAGAAACCTCCGATTCATGGGAAAGCCAAGAGGGCTGGCTGGACATTGAGACAAGCCATGTAATATCTGGAACGCATACTGCAGGTGTCACGCAGGACACGACTGAGCGTGGCCAGTGCGGGTTGAGAAAGTATATCTGCTCGTAGCCTCTTTCATACTGAGGTCTTAAGAAATTGTCTTTCTCACTTTGACAGATTGCCCCGCGTCTGTTGGCGATCTCTTTGTGGCCAGAGGAGATCTATTCCCAGGAGTTTTTTTATGCTCCAATCAGCTTTTGTAGGCCTGTAGAACGCCTCAGGACCACCAGTTGCAGGAACTACCATGGTAGAAAGATATATGGCACATATTTTGCTCGAACTTTGCTCCAGGAAGTTCAACGCAACCTGTCTTACAGCTCATCAACCGGAGGAAAACTGCCATGAGATCTCGGCTGACCCTCTTTGCTTTGGTGAGAGCGTTCGTAAGCGCCATGGCCCTTATGCCATCGACAGCAACGGCGCAACAAGGTGCCGTGCCCGTTGGCTTCCCCTCAGAACTGGAGACATTTTTGGCGCCAGGCTGTCTCTCATTGATCGATACTCATTTGTGATGACAATCAACAAACGACCAATGGATGAGAGCCTGAGGCACGTGCTTTCGTAAGTACGGAAAAGTGGTCAAAATACGCTCAGCTTGCCGTCTCAATACACAAAGGCTCATCAATGTGTTAGTGGCATGAGTATCTGAGAAACGCCCGTAGTTCTTCTAGGCTATAAGAGAACGCTACGGCCAAACATTTCGCGTATTCTTCCGGGAAGCCAACAGAGGAAGGTATGCTGCAGAGCAGAATGGCATGGTCTATCACCCTCGTCGTGCTTCTGGCGAGCAGTGTCTTGGTCGTGCTCCTGATGAGGAGAGAACCGCAGACGAGTGGCGCGGGTGTGGCGAAGCGTGCCCGGCCTTTCCTGATCGGGGCACTGACGGAGTCCTGGGGGCCTACGCCGCCGATAGTCGGCCTGCGAGATGGGCTCCTGGCACTGGGCTATCGCGAGCATGAGCAGTTCGCTATCGGTGTCCGCTTCACACAAGGCGATATAACGGCTCTGCCGGCGGCAGCGAGCGAGCTGGTGCAGTACGGGGTCGACGTCATCTTCGCCGCGAACGAGAACGCCGCCAAGGCGGCACAGAGGGTCACGAACCAGATCCCCATCGTCTTCGCTGGGGGCGTCGATCCCGTAGGGCAGGGACTGGTGCAGAGCTTCGCCCGGCCTGGCGGCAATATCACAGGGGTGACGGATCTGACGCTCGAACTGGGGCCGAAGCGCCTGCAAGCCTTCCAGGAGATGCTGCCGGGCCTGAAACGTGTCCTGTACACCTACGACGTGAGCGATGCCAATGCGGCGGTGGAGGCACAGTCGTACCGCGACACGGCCCGCCGCCTCGGGATCATACTGGTCGAGCGGGCGGTGCAGACGCAAGAGGAGGCGCAGACGACCCTCGCTCAAGTCTCCACGGACGAGGTCGATGGGCTCCTGATGCCGCGATCGATGTCGCTGAACATCCCTGGCTTTGTCCTCGAGGCCGCCGTCCAGCGGGGGCTCCCGAGCATGTTCGATGCGCCGTTCTGGGTGGAGCAGGGCAGTCTTGCTAGCTATGGGTCGGACTTGCACGAATCAGGCCTGCAAGCGGCGCGCCTGGTGGACAAGATTCTCAAGGGCACGAAGCCAGCAGAGATTCCGGTGGAGGTGAACTCGCAGATCGAGTTCGTCGTCAATCTGAAGACGGCCAGCGTCCTGGGGCTCACCATTGCCCCGGCGGTGTTGTCGCAAGTCAATCGGCTCATCCGCTGACCCCGTTGGACCCTCAAGGAGGGAAGCGGTGCAAAGTCGGGGAGGTAGCCAGACAAGCGTAGTGGTAAAGCAGAAGGGCATCTGTATGGCCAGGTGGAGAGGCATGATCCTTTGCAGACAGGAGACGGGGCAATGAACATGGAAACGAAACGGACGAGGGGCTGCTTCCTGGTAGGTATGCTGCTGGCAAGTGTGCTTGGGGTAGTCAGCGTGGCCACAGCCCTTGAGGTCGGGCAGCAGGCGCCAGACTTCACGCTCCCCAGCACGGAGGGGAAGGAGCTCAGCTTGAGCCAGTTCCGGGGGAAGCAGTTGGTGCTCATCGAGTTTTATGGGGGGGATTTCTACCCGGTCTGAGCGGCGAATTTGTCGGCCAGGAAGGCTGACTATAGCCAGTTCGAGGCGCTGAACGTCCAGATTCTCGGGATTAGCAACAGTAATCCCTTCTCTCAGAAGACGTTTGCGGACTCGATCCAGTTGCCCTACCCACTGCTCAGCGACATCTACCTCAAGGTCGCCCAGACGTATGGGGTCCTGTACGGCTCCACAGGAGCAAAGGTCGAGTACCCCGGCCTGGAGGGCAAGATGGCAGGCCGGACATTCTTCCTCATAGATCAGCAAGGTATGGTCCGCGGGAAGTGGCTTGGTGAGGACAACGGTGTCTTTCCCACCGAGAAGCTCCTCGAGGCGGCGCGGGAGGTCGCGGGGAAGCGCTAGGCCGAGCGGGGGGCAGCTAACCTGCAGAAGCCTGCTCCCCCGCTGAGCGCAATAACCGCCCCCCAAAAAAATGGGGCTCGAACTCCCATGAACCTTATGCCCTGCCAAGCGCCGTAAGGGTGAGGAGAGTCCAGACGGGAGTTCGTGCCTGGTCGCCTACCTAACCAAGGTGTACAGGCGACGGCTTCCAGCATCCGCTCGTGCCTCGGATGGTCGAAGCGATCCTTCCGCTCAGGTGCACGGTTATCGCCCGGATACTCTACTGAAAATAGCCTCGCTATTTTCATACGCGGTGGAGAGCTCTGGCTCATGAGTTACTGTTGGTCAACCTCCAGGTGCCGAAATTGGTGTGTCCAACATGCCTTCTTTGAAGGCAAAAAAGCGCAGGAAACCTTCACAAGAAAAAGTACTCCTAGAACTTTGAAGTAGGTTGACCAACAGTATCCGGGCGGTTGTTGGGTGACTCCCCCGGTCTCATGCTGAGTCTCTTGGTCAGAATTCGTCATAAAATGGTCTGGCTGTAGTCAAGATCTGCGGTCACTCCCGCGGTACATTCATAGGCAGAAACACAGCGGGGTGACCCCGCCACGGCGCGCACATCCGGAGCATGCCAGACGCTCTCCCTCGACTCTATCAGGAGGGCCCGCGATGCAGACCCAAACAAGCACAACCTTCGGGGGCGAAACGCCCAGGACGGCTGCCTTGTCGTGTGTTAGGCATCTATGCTTGCATGCAAGGAAGGTGCGACGTCCTGGCTTCCCTCTCCACCTCATCGTTGTTTGTCGTTCTCTAGGAGCTCTCATCTGGAGGTTGACGTCTACCGGCTTATCGGCAGCTGCATGGATATCGCGCGAGGCACCCACGGTGGCGCACCGGGGGAAGAAAGGATCGACGATGCGGCTGACGCTGAGCCAATGGGTTCTGCTCCTGGCTCTCGTCATGGGGGGCTGTGCGCCCAAACCGTTTATGGCGGTCCTTGAGCCACGCATGAGTGAAGACCGATGCCAGGCCAGTGGGGGCGTCTTGGTGGGTACGATGTGTTATCAAGGCTAAGAAAACCCCGCTGAAGCGTAGTGGGCACGGAAGGGAAGGTGCGGAGATAACTGTAACGGCCTGCTGCCGCTAACCCAAGATGTATAGAGAGGTTATCCAAGAATCCGAGGTGCTTGGAGTCATATCTTGATAGC
>Ga0209382_10003679_pt1 | contig 21080 bp, 23 predicted proteins | sample SoiMetdeltSBSDD5_FD_187599 | JGI IMG/M metagenome (GOLD analysis project Ga0209382, IMG submission 187599) | Bulk soil microbial communities from a Populus tree surrounding site in Tennessee, USA - Soil MetaG P. deltoides SBSDD5 (SPAdes) (version 2) | ecosystem: Environmental > Terrestrial >... | reverse complement strand
TCTCCTTCTGATGCTTGAGGCCGTGACAACGGACCTCGTTTCACCATCAGCCTGAAGCGCAGCACCCAAAATCTTCAGCTATCCACAAGAACGCTAGGCCGATTAGCCCATCTTTCGGGGGTAAAGCAGACATCAATGGCGGATAAAAGTAGTCACGAATCAGCGGCGCGATTTCGCTGCGCCAATGCAGACCGATGCGGCGGCGGGTCACCCAACCAGCGTTCGGCCTCCGTCCGTCCTGGTATCGGCAAGTTCGCGCGCCTCGACTTCGATCAACCGCGCCCTGATGTCGTCGGGGCTGATGTGCCGTTCATCGACCTTGTGCATGACGGGTCGATTTTTGCCGGTGCTTTTGGTCATGGCCGGAAAATCTAACCGGGTTCGGTTCCAAGCAAATAGCCGGAGCTCCCGATCCACCAAAAAACCCCAGCATGGTGCCTCGCATTAGCCTCCAGAGGACCGCTGGCGTTGGCTTATGCCGCGGGCTGTCAGCTAAGGGCCTCGCCGCCGTATAGCGGAAAATTGGCACCGGAATTGGCACCGGACTAGCCATTGGAAGCAGAGATTAGGCGAGCGTCGCCGTGGAATCCCGGCCAAAAGTGTCAGTAGAAATAAGGCTATAGGAGAAGCGATAAGAGCAGCAGTGAGTAGCGGGGGTAAGCCTTAGCGGTTTACAAAACCGCTGCTCTACCACTGAGCTAACCCGGCAATCGGTAGTAACTTGAAACGCTTAGCATTGTTCGCAAAAGAACAATTAGCGAATTTGCCACCGGATTGCCACCGGAGTGGGTCCGAAAATGAAAGCCTCCCGGAAATGCCGTAGGCCGGGTTTGTTCTTCGGGCAACCCCGGCCCGCGCAGGATTTGGTTTTTTATTTCAGGATTGCGTTGATTGCTTCCGCTGCCTTGCCACGTCTTTGCGGAATAGGTGAGCGTAAATCCGCAGGGTGATATCCGGTTTGGCATGACCGAGGCGCTTGCTGATGGTCACGATATCCACGCCCTGATCGATTAATTGGGAGGCGTGAGTGTGGCGCAATGCGTGGAATGTCACCTCAAGCATGCCGATGTCAGCCGCGAAGTTGCCCCATGTCTTGCTGCATGCGATTGGCGAGAGTGGAGCGTCTTTGATATCAGCGAACAGCAGGGCATCCTCCGGCAGTTTGCCAAGGCCCAATTTTATGCGGAGTTCGAGCCGGGCTTTCCGATGATCGCGCAGTGCATCGGCCAGTATATCGGGGAGGGTGATGTCTCGACGCCCCGCCTTGGATTTGGGCACCTTAAAGCGAATGCCATGCTTCTTAGTCTCCTCCAGCGCCTCGCGGACCTGAATGATCTTCTTGTCGAGATCGACCCGCGACCAACGGAGTGCGAGAACTTCGCCTAATCGCATGCCGGTGAACAGCGACACGGTTGCGAGCATTTGCAGGCGGCCCGCGCTTTTGAGTTTCTCAAGAAGTGCAGGCAGGTCCTGAACGATGACCATTTCCTCGTCCGGGATCAAAGCCGTGCCGAAGGAGGCCAAAACCCTGGCCGTTTATTGCTTTTCCGAAAGGGCCGCCCCGCGAGGCCTAGTCTCGCGTCCCGGCTTAACCTAATTTTCCTTGTGGCAGCTAGCTAGGAGGACTCGGGTAATGGCCGCACCAACCTGGAAGGTGCTGATCGCTTGTTTATGCGTGAGCGTGAGCCTTGCCCATGCTCAGGACAGAAAGCCATTAGCAGAACTCAAACGAATTCAGCTCGCAATCAACATCACCGGCCCGCCTGATGCCGCCTCTACCTGCGGAATTACCGACAAATTAATTCGCGATGCATTTGTGTACCCCGCAAGCTCGGCAAAATTCAGTATTGTAAATGATAAACCGCAGGCGGCGTTTTTGATTACTGTTTACGTCCTACATTCACCGCCAGGGATTTGCGCGACACATGTAAAAAGTAGCCTTCTTTACCGTGGCACGGTGCCACTCGATTTCTCAGGCAGAACCGATGTCCTCCCGGTTTTGCTCTGGGACCTTTACCGGGGAGGCATCAGCGGGTCGAATGCTCATACTGATATGGTTAGGAAAATAACAGAGGATATCGCGAAAGCCTTCGTCACCGAATGGAATTTGCAAAACAAATAAATGTCGGCGTTTCGCTGTCGACCCGCTGTCATTCGCTGCTCCTGACCGTTGAGATGACACCTGAGCCCTTGTTGGTGGTGCCATTGAAGCAAAAAAGCTGGACGGCAAAACGCCTCCGCTGCTCGTGGCCCCTATGGCCCATGCGCCATCAAGATCAAATTCGGCAACATTGGGCCTTAGCTCCGCAGCCCACGGGCGCTAACGCGCGGCGGTGCTCTTGACCTGCGCGGCGAGGAACATAAACGCATGCGAGGCGATGACCGTCGATAGACAAACGATCGCCGATTGTGCGATGCCGCCGACTACCAAACTGACCATCGCCTGCACCGAGCCGGTGACAAGTGCGCCAGGCCCGAGCAGGATGACGATGACGATAATGGCGGCGATCCAGGGTGTGAGCGCCAGGAGGAAGATCGCGAGGATGCGCAGCGCCTGGCCTCTGGTGTCGATGAACGAATGCCTGGCGGTCGCGCCCGGCGCCTCCACAGCAATGGCAGGAAAAAGGATCGTCAACCGTAACAACACGGCGGTCACAACGCCCAGCGCTACCGCGAAAGGGATAGCGGTCGCCAGCGGGGAGAATCCGAGCGCCTGCAATACGCCGAGCAGGGTGAAAGGCAGCCCGGAAAAGACCTTCAGTCCGAACAGCCAGATGAAGAAGAGACGAAAGGCCGGTTCGCCGATATCGAGGCCATAGTTTGTTGTGACCTCACCAAGTATGACGAAGCGATGAATGGCGATGACGATCGGCGTAAGCAGCAGCGCCCAGACCGCGCCCTGCAAAAGACCCAAAGCTTCACCAGAAAGATTCTGATCCCACAAGCGCTGCGGCACGAACTCCGCCGCGACTGAGATCGCGAGCAGGATGAGGAAGGCGCTGATGACGATCGTACGCAGGGGAAACAACAGGCGCCGGCAGTCGCGGTATGCCGCCATAAAGGTCGGCACGATCGGCAGGCGGCGTTTTTTCACGAGCAGGCCTCAAAATCAAAGATTAGCGCTAAAGCATGATCTCGCAAAAGCCCGCCCCGGCGCTGATTTGTCTCCGAAATCCCGAAGACAAACCCCGGGCAAGTCCCGGGTTTTTCTTTTAGCGAGAGCCAAACTTTTGAATGTCCGCTATTGGCCCAAAGCGGACATTGACTGTCGCACCGCACATGTCCGCTTTCGGGGGTAAAGCGGACATTCGGTCCGGTGAGGTAACTAAATTCGGCGTTTATGCCCCAAAGGGCATCTGTTCTTTCTCTCACAAATATTGAAAACTCCCTTTTGCAAACGCGACGCCCGCGACGGGACGGGCACGGACGCCTGCACTTGCGTCTCAACAACGCAAACAGGAAAGGAGTCCGTCAATGACCGTCGGCAGAAAAATCTGGTTCGGCGTGATGGCATTGTTCGCTACGATTGTGGTGAGCATGCCTGCTGCCGCGCAACAGCAGCAAAGACCCAACATCGTCTTCATCATGGGCGACGACGTCGGGTGGTTCAACATCGGCGTCTACAATCAAGGCATGATGGCCGGTCGCACGCCGAACTTGGATCGGTTGGCCTCGGAGGGCATGCGGTTCACCGACTATTACGCCGAGGCAAGTTGCACGGCGGGCCGGGCCAACTTCATCACCGGCGAGCTGCCGATTCGCACCGGCCTAACCACTGTTGGTCTAGCGGGTTCTCCGCTCGGTATGCCTGATGAAGCGCCCACCGTCGCGACAGCTCTTAAATCTATGGGATACGCAACGGGTCAGTTCGGCAAAAACCATCTTGGTGACCGCAACCAATTCCTGCCCACGCTCCATGGCTTCGATGAGTTCTTTGGATATCTGTATCATCTCGACGCGATGGAGGACCCCTGCCACGTCAACTATCCAACGGCACTCAAGGCAACGGTGGGTCCGCGCAATATGCTCCACACCTGGGCGACCAACGTGGACGATCCCACAGTCCAGCCGCGCTGGGGCAAAGTTGGAAAGCAGAAGATCGAGGATGCGGGCGAACTCTGCCCGAAACGTATGGAGACGGTCGACGACGAGATACTGGCGAACGCGCTGAAGTTCGTCGACAAGGCAAGACAGGATGGCAAGCCGTTCTTCCTGTGGCTCAATCCAACGCGAATGCACGTCATCACGCACTTGTCGGAAAAATACCAGAAGATGCGCACGCCAGAGAACGGCTGGACCATCGAAGAAGGTGGCATGGCGCAACTCGACGACATCGTCGGCTCGGTCATGAAATACCTGAGGGACAATGGGCTTGAGAGCAATACCATCCTCGCTTTCTCGACCGATAATGGTGCTGAGAACTTCACTTGGCCCGATGGTGGTCAGACCCCATTCGCCGGAGGCAAGGGAACGGCGCTTGAGGGTGGTTTCCGCGCACCGATGATCATTCGCTGGCCCGGCAGGATACCGGCGGGCAAAGTCGAGAACGCCATCGTGTCAGGATTGGACTGGTTCCCGACTTTCGTCGCGGCGGCAGGCAACCCGAACATCGTCGACGAACTCAAGAAGGGAAAGCAGATCGGTGATCGGACCTACAAGGTGCATCTCGACGGCTACAACCAGACGGATCTCATCACCGGCAAGGGCCCGTCAAAGCGCAATGAGATTTGGTACTTCACCGAGGGTACCCTCTCGGCCGCAAGGATCGGCGATTTCAAATGGCGGTTTACCGATCAACCAGGCGGCTGGCTTGGCGCGACCGAGAAGGTTGATTGGCCATTCGTAACCAATCTGAGGCTTGACCCGCTCGAACGCACCGGTTTGGGCAAATCGCTCACGTACTTCGATTGGTTCAAGTATGAACTCTGGCGCACCGTGTTCATGCAAGAGCAGGTCGCGAAGCTTGCCGAGACTGCAGTCGAGTTCCCGCCGATGCAGAAAGGCGCCAGCTTCAACCTCGAAGCCGTGAAAGCGCAGATCGAAAAAGCGATTAAATCCAAGCACGGCGACTAGCGCATAATTAAAGCTGCGCTGCTCTCCTAAGAGGGCAGCGCGGCAGTGATGCTAAGAAGGTGATGTCCGCTTTTGGCCCTTAGCGGACATTGGCTATTGCACCGCACATGTCCGCTTTCGGGGGGAAAGCCGCAAATGTCTGCTTTTGACCCAAAGCGGACATTGTTTGTGACCCAAAGCGGCATTGAGATGACTAGCGCCTGAGCCGACTTCCGGTCCAGCAGTCAACCAAGGTTGAGCTGTGCATCAACCTCAAGGCCGCCAAGGCATTCGGTCTCAATGTGCCTAACACGCTGATCGTTCGAGCGGACGAAATGATCGAATAGCCAATACAAAACTTGGATCAAAGGGCCGGGAACTTCACGTCAGTCAATCGGGTCCGGTCAGCGTATAATTAACTGTCCTATGCGGACGAATTTTGTAACGTCGATTTCTTCGAAACTCTGATCGGGCTGGACCTTGGCCCCCATGCTGGCGATCTGCTCGGCAGTAAGTTCGATGCGGTATCTTGTAGGCGTCCAGATTACGTCGCCCGGCAAGTCGTCGCGGGTACGCATTCTGGCCCCCTGATAGGAACCAGGCGGCAAGAAAACACCGATATCAAGTTCGATGGCTTGCGCCGCTTCCAGCGTGATCTTGGTGATTTCTTTGAATGGCATCGCCATCCACCCTAATCTGTTGGAGACTAGCACGCCCGCGTTGGTTTGGATCAAAGGTCAACCGTGGCGGCGTCCAAAAACGCGCACCGTAAAGCGGGCATGATTGCAGTGCGAAATGTCCGCTTTTGGGGGTTTTATGTGCCGTTTTCTTGGAGCAATCGGCGGTTAGCTCAGCAAGCTAATCGACTATCGTGGGGGCGGCGCTTTTGTACTGCTGCATTCTGCCAGGCGCTCACCGCTTTTTTCGCAGTGCGTCCTATTGTTCTGAGTTGCTGACCAAGAACCTTGCCGTCAGCTATCCAAAGATTATCCGCGTATCGGTACACCTGCACGGCGTGCCGCTGACCGGACACATCGACTGTATGTCGGCTCATTGATCTAAGACCCGTGGGGCGAAGGCCCCGCCTGGCGGTGGTGAGCGCCATGCCAGGCGGGACGGAAGGGACACAATGAAGGTTTCTAGAAGGCCTTCACATGAACAGCTTTACTGATTTGAAAACGGTTGGCTGTGACGGCCATCACAGGCATGTACGCGTACCGATAGACCGCGTTGGCTTCGAAATCCGAATTGGCGTTCACAAAAAAGAGGAACTTTGTGACGCCTGTCACAGCGCTTTGGCGGAATCGACCCTATTCTTACACGATGAGGTAAGAGGGGTTTTGCCATGCGTCACATACTCCCCGTGATCGTTGTGGCTGCGTTGCTAGTCGCCACTGCGGTCGAGGTCATCGCCGGTTGGACCAAAATGGATGCGAGTAAGAATCATCACTACGCTGCACCCATGACCGGCATCTCCGTAGCACTGCCCAGCGGCATGAAAAGCTTTCCGGTTGAACTGCCGCAGTAACGCCAAGGGCATACAACAAGATCACCGCCCTCGATAACGGGGGCGGTTTGTCTTTTTGTCCCTCACTCCATCCAGACCAACCGAAGATGTGATTGCGCCGTCGCGGGGCATTTTGTGCTCAGAATTTTGCCACCGGAATTGCCACCGAACGGGTCGATACTGGCAAGTATTGGATAGAACGGCCTGCATGGCCGATAGCCAAAAATGCCTGCAAAACAATATTGATTGGCACAGTCCGATATCAGTGAGTACGCACAAGAGAGAATTACAAAACCGCTGCTCTACCACTGAGCTAACCCGGCTTCCGTTGTAACCTTGAAACGCTTAGCATTATTCGCAAAAAGAACAATTAGCGAATTGCCCACGTATTGCCCTCGTAAGGTGGCAACTTTTTACACCAAATATAAGGCCCCCGAGAACGCCGGGGGCCTTTTATCCAACCGGCTGCCGTTAGCGTGGAAGCGACAGTTTCCCGACCCAAGCGTCGAAGTCCATCTTCGCGCACCAGTTCCAACTGGCATCACGGTCTAAATAACCCTATGCACAGCACCAGCAATGCAATCCTGGTCCCGAACTGATTTGCGCGATCCTCGGATGATTTTGGCCGCAAAGCATCACGCGTGTCGCTTTCGGTCGTGGTGTCGAAATCGAAATCCGATTTTGAGCCCGGCATGGCACGCACTCGGTCAAGGCAGGCTCCGGAAATAATTGTCGTGGCGTAAAAAGATGCGATGTGGTCCGGAAGGAAGCTGTATAAGTGTCCTATAAATGCCTCGGAGACCTTTAGGAGCAGGTCACTACACCCGATCTTTTATTCCGCTCTTATGCCTCCGAATTGCCTCCCCTCTGGATTTTTATGCGGGTACCCCAATCTCCGCGATGTGATCGAAAAATCGCGTTCTAAAGAGGATGGAGATTGGTCATGCGTACCATTGCACAAAAGCGACCGACTGGTTGGCGAAAAAAGAGGTGCGCGTTGCTGTGCTGCTTTGCAGCCTCGTGCTCGTAAGCACCGCGATTAATGCGCTCATCATTGTACTCGGCAGCAAAGGTCTTTGACGGAGCCAGTAGCGGATGCCCTTTTCGGCTTATGTCAACGCAGGCTTGTTCGTGGTCGCCGCGGCCGCCGCATTGTTTGCCGCGGCCGGCACGATCGCCGTCCCGGGCTTTTGGGCCTATCTCGCAATCTTAGCCGCCGTCATGATCGTTTCGTTCGCGGTGCTCGATCCGGACCTCCTGCGTGAACGCATGCGGCCGGGCGGCAAGAAGCTGCCGCTCTCGCTGAGGATCTTCTCGCTCGTTATGTTTATGCATTGGATCGTTGCCGGGCTCGACCGTGGTCGTTTCCATTGGAGCGATGACGTGCCCGGCTGGCTGCAAGGCGTTTGCCTGTTCACAGTCGCGGCCGGTTATGCCCTGGCACTATGGGCCATGCGCGTGAACCGGTTTTTCTCCTCAGTTATTCGCATCCAGACCGACCGCGGTCAGCACGTTGTCACCATTGGACCCTACGCCTTCGTCCGCCATCCCGGATACACCGCCGGGATTCTGACAATAGCGGCAAGCGGACCCGCGCTCGGATCGTGGCTCGCGGCCGCGCTCCTTGTGATCTTCAGCCTGCCGTTTCTGCTCCACCGCACCATCACGGAGGATCGAATTCTTCAGGTGGAGCTGGCGGGCTACTCGGATTACGCCGCGCGGGTCCGATGGCGGCTTCTCCCCGGCATATGGTGAGAGCCAAACCTCGCTTAAACCTCGCGCGTGCTCCAAAGCAAAGGCGACTTCCCGACATGCCGAGTCTTTCCTTGCGATCCTAAGAGACGCACATTTTTGTTCCGATGGCTGCTATTGGCCCATAGCGGACATGCCGAATAACGCAATCGATGTCGCTATTGGGGGTAAAGCGGACATGACTTTTTGCGGCGCACATGTCCGCGTATGACCCAAAGCGGACATTGCTCGACTGTCACGCCTTTAGTCACGGCAGCCCCGACAGATGCCGGCAGTTCGCGATCGGCTGACTTGACCCTAGTGCCGCCCCTTTGTTCCCGCGCTTGACGAACCGGTGTCTTGAGATTCCGGAGGGAAAATATCGGGGTCGAAGACAGATTTGAGGAGTGAGTTTTCCTTTAGGTATTGGTGATACTGAGTTACAACGGCTTTTGCTTCTTTCAGCGTGGCGGCCCGCCATTGAATCTCAAGATTTTCATTTCCAGCAATGCTTTCGATAATTCTTCGTTCTTCTACGAGCAACCTAAATTCGCTTGGTTGGTCAGGGTTGTCATTGCCGTTAAGGCTCGTAGCGAAATCGATGCGGCCAGTCGGTACCCAATCCCGCTTTACGACACCTTGATACGGCGCATTTCTCCCGTTCTTCCAGCTTTTCAAACTTTCTAACTTTGTAATGTTTGCCAGCGGATTGTTAGCCATTTCTCCCTCCTAATTCCTTTACGACAATCATAACTGCGGTGACGATGGAACCGTGGGTAGCATCACACTAGCTCCACAGCTCACTTGGCCAGGCGTCACGACGATGGGAAACAACAACGTGTCGTGCACTGCAAATGTCCCACTTATCACCCAAAGCAGACCCCTGAGGGTAAGCGGAATGGAAATTAGAAACATGGTGCGGCTGAAAGGCGGGATGGACAGCGTTACCAAGCCAGTTTGCTCGATTAGGTCATCGATTTGATGAGCTTTCAAAACGCGATCGTTTCCTTCGACCTGGCATTAAATCAGTTTTCTTCTTTTGGACTGCGCCGACTCTTCTGGACAACTGATCAATTTCACCGACTCAGGCAGCAAATTTAGAAACTCTTCCAGTTTGTCCCTTGGTGTTATTAGGGTTACGACATCGCCAACTTTTTCCCAGGGAGCGCGCAGCCGCAGCACATCAAGCAAGGACGTCCCGAACTTTTTGCGGGGCATCTTCACCGTCACCTTGGTGCCCTTAGGCAGTTGGTTCCAAGGGGTCGCCAGCTGGAGTTTGATACCCTCTTGCCCCACTATGCTGACCGCTCTCGCCCAGGGCACATGGGCCAAAAAACCATCGAAGAATTCACGGACCTCAGACTTATTCACTCTCACCATGACATATGCGTAGTGCTTCTTTGCTAATTCTCTAAATGCATCAGCGGCCTCACGCGTGTCGGTCATAGGATTTCGCTCTTCCAGCCGCCTACGGGCGCGGCGCTTCGACAAACCCTATGCAGGCTAACGCTGCCGCCAAGCAGCTTTGACGGCAGCGAAGTGCCTGCCCAGGAACTTGAAGCTATCCTCTAGGATTAGCTCGACGCTTACGAAACCCTTTTTGGCGGAGGCAGCGATAGCGTGTCCTCGAATACGGTTTTGATCAGGCCGTGTTGCGAAAGGTATTTATGATATTGCGCCACAACCGCCTTAGCTTCCTTCAGCGTCGCAAGCCTCCATTGAATTTCTAGATTTTCGCTTCCTGTCATGCTTTCTACAATTCTGCGTTCTTCTACCAGCAACCTGAACTCGCTTGGTTCATCAGCCTCTGTCGAATTGCCATTGAGGCGGGTTGCGAAATCGATGCGCCCGGTAGGGGCCCAATCCCGCTTAACCACGCCTTGGTATGCCGTTTGTTTTTCGTCTCTCCATCTTTTAAAGGTCTCTACTTTGGGCAAATACGTCAGCACGTTAGCCATCTTTTTCTCCTTTTCCAAAAGTGCAGGCAAAAGGGCGCCGCGGCCCCTATGGCATCTCCGTGATCAGATCACTTACTCGCCAAGCCGGCCCACACGGCGGTAGCGGACCCGCCAATTTGGAAAAGCATTTAACGTTTAAGGTTACTCGGCTTGGTTTAAGGCGGCATCATCCCGCCGACACTCTGCTTTGCCGCCGGCTGCTTGCTGTAGTCCGGTCGAAGATCAGCCCGCCGCCGTCCGCAGACAGTGCAGGGCAGCGATGCGCTGTGAAGTTGTGCCGAGGTGAGCGAAGGCGGGTACGAGGGCGGCATTGCTGTTCGCGACTGGTAGGGTTGAAGTAGATCCTCGGATAACCATCGGGCGGTGCAATGTCCGCTTTTGGCCCAAAGCAGACATTGGCCGTTGCACTGCACATGTCCGCTTTCGGGGGTAAAGCAGACATGACCTTTTGCGGCGCACATGTCGGCTTTTGACCCAAAGCGGACATTTCTGCGCCGGTACTTTGAACGAAGGCGTTCACAAACGCTTTAGAAGTGCGTTGCATTTGTAGATGGAACGAGCGGTGCACTAGGACCAGCATGAGCAATGGCTGTCGAATTCGCCGCTCGGCGGGTAAAGAAGCGTCGCAGTGAGCGTAGGATGTTCAGATGACACACTTTCTCATCCCCTTTATTGCCCTTTGTGCCTCGCTCGCGCTTATCAGCCTTGGTGGGGGCTTGTACGAATTCATTGTGGTTGATCCGTTCTGGCCAAGTCGACCTGATATCATCCAGCCCAGCCGTGGCGGGATTTCTCGCAAGCGCTTCTGGATTGTCGCGCACACAGCATTTGAGATCATGCTGGTCGTGGCGCTCATTTTAGCGTGGTCGGCACCCGGCGTTCGATTCTGGCTACTCATAGCACTCGCGTCTCACGGTGCTATGCGCATCTGGTCGGCGTTTGACTTCATCCCCAAGGCTCTAGCATTCGAGAAAGCGGAGCCCGGAATGATTGACGAAGGTGCAGCACGTCGCTGGACATATCGTAGTCGCTTCCGTTTACCACTTGACCTCGTGACATGCGGCGCGATGCTTACTGCCGTCATCATGCCCGTGAGGCTAGGTTAAATATTGCGATGGCTAAAGGACATCTGTCCGCCCTTAGCGGAGATGTTCCGGCAATATCCGCTTTCGAGGGTAAAGCGGACATGACTTTTTGCGGCGCACATGTCGGCTTTTGACCCAAAGCGGACATTTATTCGATTCGTCGACGTCTCGTGGGATAACGACGACGTCAGAGTTTGGCTGCGGAGGCTCGTGCGGGTCGGCGGACGACTCTGAGTTTTCCGCTGCTGGCGCCGCCGCAGAAGAACGTGTCCCTGCCGTTCGACTCGAGTCCCGATACCGCGATGCCCGCCGGCATGTCCAGCTGCTCCAGAACTTGGCCGCTCTGCGGATCGATCCGACGGAGTTCGCTTTTCTCGTCTTCCAAGGTGCCGTGCCAGAGTTCGCCGTCCACCCAGGTGACGCCAGTCACGAAGCGGTTTGAGTCGATGGATCGGAGGATCGCGCCGGTTTGCGGATCGACTTGATGGATCTTTCGCCTGCGGTACTGCCCAATCCAGAGGCTCCCTTCCGCCCACGCCATGCCGGAGGCGCCGCCTTCGGGCGCCGGGATGGTTGCGACCACGCGGCCGGTATCCGGGTCGACTTTTTGGATGCGATCCCCGGAAATCTGGTACAGGTGCCGGCCGTCGAAGGCGGTGCCCGCATGCGCGGGGACATCGAGCGTGCGCACCATTTTCCCGCTCGCCGGGTCGATCGCGTTCAACGTGTCGCCGGCCGCGATCCAGACATTGGTGCCGTCATAACTGACCCCAGCCACATTCGTGACATTCGGAAAGGGGCCGTATTCGCGCACGATTTCTGCTGCTGATCGTTTCATAGGCTCATCCCGTGTCGTTGCCGTTGGCCTTATGCAATCACCTTAGCCACCGGGGAGCGCAACCGGGAGTAACAAGGTTGTCGGGAAACCCGGCACCGGCGGCGCCATCCAGCGGCGTGCTCGGCCGCGGCCGACCGCCAGCACCTTGCTATCCGCAGTAAGCTCCTCGAGCGCACGCTGTACGGTGCGCTGACTTGCGCCGAATGCCAGTGCCAGGGCCGAAGTCGACCATGCTTCACCGTCGGCGAGCAGAGCGAGCACGGTCGCATGCGCCTCATCCGTCGGCGGCGCGAGCACAGCGACCTCGCGCGCGTGGCGCGGCACGAGCGCAAAGCCGTTTTTGGTCGCGTCGATGCCTGCGGCCGCGCTCAGCGCTTTGCGGAGGCGGCCTATTTCGACGCGCAACCGTGCGCGATGCGATTCATCCGCGTGCTTGGCGCGAAACGCGCGCGCGAGCAGTGCGGCCCGCGCCACGTCGCCGGGCCAGGCTTCGGCAAGCGCGCGGGCGAGGGCAAACAGGACTGGGCGTGTCTCCAGCGAGATCATCTTGCCGGTATGGCAGACGACGTGGCGGCAGGCATCGACGACGAGCGCTTTCGACGCCAGCAGAGTTTCAATGTCGTCAAGCCGCAGAAGCCGCTCCTCCCCGCGCGTGATCAGCCGCGCTGCGGGGGTATTGAGGACAAAGGTTGCGCTTTCGACCTCGGCCAGCAGCGGCAGAATACGGGCCTGCCGGGCGGCGCGTTCAGCCTGGGCCAGCGCCGCGCGCGTCGCCCTGATCCGCAGGCGCCGCATGGCGACACCGGCGATGACTAGCTCGTGAGCTGCCCGCGATGCCGGTGGCAGCGGGGCCGGATCGAAACCCGCGAGCAGGCGTTCGGCCTCGTCGAGACGGCCGATCAGAAGGAGGTAACGGGCCTTGAGGTAGCGCGCATGCGCGGCATTGGCACTGTCGCCGTGCCGCTTGAGCGCGTCATAGGCTGCATCGAGCGCCTTCACCGGCCAGTTGAGGTCGCGCGAGACGAGCGCGACCTCGGCCTCGGCGACGGCGCAGCGTGCGCGGGCGACGGTCTCCCGCGGGCCGAAGGCGCGGGCCGCGCGCCGCAGCAGTATTTTGGCGCGGGCAAGATCGCCGAGCTGCGCCATAGCGATACCGCGAAGGGCCAGCGCCGGCGGATCGTCGCGCAGCGCGATGTAGTTAAGCGCGTTGAGCGGATTTCCCGTTGAGAGCGCGCGCGCCGCTGCGGTGATCAGCGAGTCCATTCAAATCCCGACACACTTGTCACTCCCACCATGTCGATAGGCAGCACTAGGTGTCTCTCACGACTGACACTTACACCCAGTATCGAGCAGCCAATCGACAGCGGAAAGACGGAGAAAACAATGGTCACGAATACATCACCCGAGAACGACCGGAAAGCAGGACAGCACGTCATGAAACCGCCCCCGATCGTGTCGCCCCAAGAATGGGAGGCCGCGCGTGAGCAGATGCTCGTGAAGGAAAAGGCCTTCACGCGCGCCCGCGACGCGCTGGCCGCCGAACGCCGGCGGATGCCGTGGATGGCCGTGGAAAAGGCCTATGTGTTCGACGGGCCTGAGGGCAAAGCGAGTCTGCTCGATTTGTTCGAGGGCCGGCGTCAGCTGATTATCTACCGCGCCTTCTTCGAGCCGGGCGTGCACGGCTGGCCGGAGCATGCCTGCATTGGCTGTTCTCTCGGCGCCGACCAGGTCGGCCATCTTTCCCATTTGAACGCGCGCGATACGACGCTCGCCTACGCGTCACGGGCACCGCAGGCCGACATCGAGCGCCTGAAAGCGCGGATGGGCTGGGACATGCCCTGGTACACCATCACCGACAACTTCGACGCCGACTTCGGTGTCGATCAATGGCACGGTCACAACGCGTTCCTCCGCGACGGTGAGCGCGTCTTCCGGACCTACTTCATCAACAGCCGTGGCGACGAGGCGATGGGCACCGTCTGGAGCTACCTTGATATGACGGCGCTTGGTCGTCAGGAGATCTGGGAGGACTCGCCCGAGGGCTACCCGCAGGAGCGGCCGTACAAGTGGTGGAACTGGAACGATTGCTACATCCCCAACGCGGCGCCGGATCCAAAATGGGTCGCGGTGTCGGATGCCGGAGAGGCCGCCTTTCGGAAACGCGACGCCTAGTTCGGTGACGCACGACCTCGCGCACGCGGCAAATGTGCCGCGACGGATGGCCGCGCGTGCTGTGGCCATAGCAGGGAACCCGCTCAAATCCCGACACACTTGTCACTCCCGACCCTCTGATGGCCGGCATTAAATCAATCTCACGATCAACGCCCGGCAAGCGTCGGGCAATGAAGGGAGAAGCACAATGACGACACATGTGACTGCAACACGTGAGAAGTGGCTGGAGGCACGGCTCGATCTGCTCGCCGCCGAGAAGGATTTGATGCGGCGTAGCGATGACGTCGCGCGGCTGCGTCAGCGACTGCCGTGGGTGCCCGTCGACAAGGCGTATGTCTTCGACGGGCCCGATGGCCGGCAAACGCTCGCCGACTTGTTCGACGGCCGCCACCAGCTCCTGGTGCAGCACTTCATGCTCAAGCCGGGCGCGGAAGTAGGCTGCAAGGGGTGCTCCTACATGGCCGACCACGTCGACGGCATGACCGTGCACCTGGCGCATCGCGACGTTACCTTCGTCGCAATCTCGCGCGCGCCGCTCAACGAGATCGAGCGCTTTCGTCGGCGCATGGGCTGGCAGTTCAGATGGGTGTCCTCGTACGGCACCGACTTCAACTATGACTTCGGCGTCAGTTTCACGCCGGAAGAAGTGGCCAAAGGTCGGATCAATTACAATTACGGCACGTGGCGGCACACGGGCGAGGAGTGGCCCGGTGTCAGCGCCTTTTACAAGGATGACGCGGGCGATGTCTTCCACACCTATTCGACCTACGGCCGTGGCGTCGAGGTGATGATGGGGACGTATCGGATGCTCGACCTCGTGCCGAAGGGACGCGACGAGCAGGTGGGCCACAATATGGCATGGGTGCGTCACCACGACCGCTACAATCCGGAAGCGCCGGCGAAGACTCTGACCGCGGTTGGCTCGTGCTGCAAGGCGAGCGTGTGAGGGGTACGGCCATGACTGACGTGTCGATTTCTCCTGTCAGGCGTCGCAACGTCGACATCTGTGCCGGATGCGGCCATGCCGCTGCCGGCTTGGCCGTGTGGCTCGGCCTCGCCGCCGCGCCGACCTTCACACTCATGGCGCTGTGGACCGTCTTTTTCACCGGCCAGCCGGACATGCTCTGTATGGCGATGCAAGGCTCATCCCCGGTGAGCGGAATGACGGTGATGTATGTGTTGATGAGCGCCTTCCACGCAGCGCCGTGGCTAAGGTTTATTTCCAGCCGACAAAACGGTTCTTGAATTTCGGTTTGCCAATGGACAGTTCGAACGCCTGCCCAAACTAGCCGCTGAATTGGTGCAATTGAAGCCGGCCGTGATCTTTGCTGCCTCACCACCCGCTGCAGTCGCAGCTCACAAAGCAACACAAGCGATACCCATTGTGATCAGCGTGTCACAGGATCCCGTGCGGCTTGGGCTCGCCGCTAGTTTGTCACGGCCAGGAAGCAACATTACCGGTTTGTGGTGGGGCGATGAACAGTTGGTTGGAAAACAGCTTGAGCTGCTCACAAGGGCGTTGCCCGGTATCACGCGTGTCGGTGTTTTCGCCAATCTTGGTGATCCTACCTTTGACGCTCTATTAAAGCAGTGCGAATGTCCGCTAATGACCCAAAGCGGACATCGATAGCCGCAAAGGTAGCGGGCTAGGCTTTTAGCTCGCAGGCGAGCCCCGGTTTGACCAAAGAGGACGCGGCGAGTCATTTATGCGCAGGCGATCAGGTGTGTCACCGTCGGCGCGCCCGTAACGTGGAAACGATTGACTGATTCCTGAAGTTCACGGTCGGCGTGCGTTACGCGTTCGTGCTGGCGCAAATGCTCAATCCAGGAATCCACCTTAAAGGTTTCGACAAAGCGACCCTCACGCGCTGTATCCTCGAATACGCCCCAATCGAAAGCCCCGTCCCGTCGGCGCTCGCCGGCGAGTTTGGCAATGGCATCCAAAAATTTGTCTCGATCTTGCGGCTGAATCAAATATTCGACCGTCACCAGCACGGGTCCGCAGTCCTTGAGGCGTGGGGCCACTGGGCCGCCGGGTCCAGTCTGGTGAAGTCAGCACGGAAAAAACTGCGTCATTGTGCGTGAGCTGCGTGCAATGAAGAAGTGATAAGAAATTGTTTCACCCGGCGCGCCTGACGACCAATGGGCCGTTCACATGAAACTTTGCTCGATTGGCATATCGCTTGTCGTCTTATGCGCTTTTACACATAACGCTTTCGCGCAAATAGATCTAAACAATGCAGCGAACATCGCAGCAAACGTCGCAAGAGCTGCTGTCAATACTGTCACTACAGGACCGAAGGCTGCGGGGCGTGTTAATAAAGGCGAAAATCCCGTCAAGGTGATTAAGGACGCTGCGAACGACCGGATCGAAATTCTTATCAGGCCACACGAAGTGGTTGCTGGTGCTGATCAGAAAATTGAAAACCACGTGAAGTCCGTTCTCCCAAGAAAGCTTGGTCAAACTGTCGAAATTTCGCGCATGCCAGAAAAACTCTCGAAGCAAGCGCCCATCGTGCTCAGCAGCACGGCCCAAGATGTTCTCGAAAGAGGAAAAGTGGGAAACGTCATCGGTGTACCCTTGGCGATAGGAGCAAGGCAGGCCGTGGCGCTTTATCAAGATAGAGCGAAACCAATTCCTCCAGACATCAGATTTTATTTGACTAGCGTATTTTCAAAAGAAATCCTCGACCGGGCCCAGTTTGTCATTGACGACAATGTGGGTTCGCACAGCATCATCAGCAAATTCCACGAGGCATGTGGGGACAATCACGCCGTCGCAGCCGATAATATAATTGTATTTGCAAAATCACCTAGCTCGAAAGAACTTTGGTTTTGGGCCCACGAAATGCAGCACACTGTGCAGTACAAGAATCTCGGTGTTGACGGCTTCGCCGCGAAATACACGACGGACAGCGGCGCGATGGAAAATGAAGCAAATCAGAAGGCAGATCAGGCGGTCGACAACGCAAATGAAATGATCAGGTTAGTAGTAACAATGAGAAAATGATGAGGCCGGACTGGTGAGCGTCGAGCACGACGGTTCGGCGACTGGCAATGCTGGGCTTTGCCGTCACGCTGGAAGATCCGGCCGGTTTCTGCCGCGGCGCATTGAGCAGATGTCCGCTTCTGGCCCATAGCGGACATCGCTAGTTGCAATGCACATGTCCGCTTGCGGGGGGCAAAGCGGACATGGCAGATCGCACTGCAAATGTCCGCCAATGACCCTTCGCGACAAAGCTATAATTTTGGCGTTTTCGGGCAAAGCGGACATTTGAGGACTTCGGCCTTTTGCCACACATAGAGCAAATGACCCGAAGCGGCCACTTCGTGATCCTGGGCCGGCGCGGCGGCGGTCGAGGCCGCTTTCAATGCAGGCTGAATAAGACGGCGCGTGGTCCAAAAACCGGAGAACAACGGCAATGAGCCAAGACGGGGTCACGATACTTGTCGGCACAACTAAGGGTGCTTTCCTGATATCGGGCGGCAGCGGCAGGGAGGGCTGGAAAGTCAAGGGGCCATTCTGTGATGGCTGGCCCATCAATCACATCGTAGGTGACCCTGCCACGGGGTTGCTGTGGGCCGGTGGGGGTGGCCAATGGCACGGCGCTGGTGTGTGGCACTCTGAAGACTTGGGTGCGACTTGGGAAGTTGCAAAGCTCACAAAGGGTCAGATCGACGACTGGGCGGCCAACGAACCGCAACTCGCCGCCACGATGAACTGGACTAATCAACCGTTGGCGTTCGCAGATCAGTTTTCGCAGATATGGTCGCTGGGCCATGCCCACGGGACACTATATGCCGGAACCAAACCGGCAAGACTGCTTTCGAGCCGGGACGGCGGCAAGAGTTGGGAAGAAGTTCAAGGTTTGCGAGACCATCCTTCTGCCGACAGTTGGAACCCTGGCGCGGCCGGATTGGTTTTGCATACGATTTTGTTTGATCCAGCGAACGCAAAAAAGCTCTGGGTCGGGATTTCGGCGGCTGGCGTCTTTGCGACAGAGGATGGCGGCAGGACCTGGGATCGTCGCAACCGACTATCAAATACGGAGCCCAGCACTGAACACGCCCATCCAGCTGCGCCCCGCGACGGTGAAATCGGACATTGCGTCCACAACATGATGCGGGCACCAGGCACCGCTGACTTGCTTTATCAGCAAAATCATCACGGCGTCTGGCGTTCTGCCGATGGCGGTCGGAGTTGGGACGACATCACTCGTGGTCTTCCGTCAACGTTCGGTTTTCCGATCTGCGTTCATCCACGGGATCCAGAAACCATCTGGACTGTACCTTTGAACGGTGACATGGCGGGCCGTTTTCCGCCCGATGCCGCTGCGGCCGTGTGGCGCTCAAGAGACGGCGGCGAGACCTGGCAGGCCATGCGCGATGGATTGCCTCAGGAAGCCTGCTACTTCACCGTTCTTCGGCAGGCCATGGCGCGTGACGAACGCGAGCCGGTGGGGCTCTACTTCGGGACCAATAGCGGCTCAGTCTTTGCCAGTCTCGACGAGGGTGAGAGTTGGCATGAGATTGCGCGGCATCTCCCGACCATCTTGAGCATCGAAGCGCTCGATCGCCGATAGCCAATAACGCAAAAGGGCAGCTTGTTAATCGGGATATCCATCGACCGCACATGCTGTGGAGGAAAACATTGTTGACATATCGCTGTCATCGCGAGAGATGAGCCTCGGATCAAAATCAAAACTCCGAAATCTGCTGCAGCGATAGATGGAACTTTTAAGATATAGTTTTCTCAATGCGACGGGTTCGGCCATGAAGCCAGAAATCCGTGCCGTAATAGTCGGATTAGTATTTGCTGCGGTTGCCTTTGGCGTGGTCGTAACGATCGCTCCACGTTGAAAAGAGCCGATCGACAATTTTGCACGCCAAAGCGTGGGCTGGATGATGCCGCGGCCGATACGGAAATGGGCGTACCGAGATGAAAATTCCGCGCCGCGTTGGGCGAAGCCACTGCGGCGCGCGAGTGTATGGGGTAACAATACGGCCATGTGAATGGCGCACGTGCCGACCTAAGGAACACCCCAGCACCACTCGCGTACTAGGTTTAATTTGTGGCCGACCGGCGACACGTTTCTCGGCTGACAGCCCCACTATTCGCTAGGTCCGTTCCCCTTAAAGCCGACTTTCCGGCATGACTTGAGCGCGCTCGGTAACCGTGTCCACAGAGACTGCGGGCAACCATATTGCGAAATCAGCGGAATGACTGATGATAATGCGGCCCATTGATACAACTGCATTTGCAAAAAAAGGGGGGGCAATATGAAGCGACTCATTCTCTTGCTTGTCGCCGCAGCTTTTGTTGCATCACCGGCTGGAGCTGCCACGAAGCAACAAAAAGACAAGCAGATCACCGAGGCCGAGGACATAGCTAAGCAGCACGACAACACCAGACGCGCCCTCAGGGACGCACTTCCGCTGGTGCTGCCAAGCTGGTCGCTGCCATTCTATTTCGGCATGAATCTAGACCAGACGAAGGATCAGAAGAAAAAGAAGTAATTGTTGCGGTTTGTGCGCTCTGCCGAAAGCCCTCGCGGCGTGGAGCCATGTCGCTATTGGCCCATGGCGGACATCCGTAGTTGCACCGCACATGTCCGCTTTCGGGAGCAAAGCCGCATGACCTTTTGCGGCGCACATGTCGACTTTTGAGACACGGCTGCGAAATCCAAAAAAGCCCGCTCGAATGCGGTAACTACTTTGGCTGGCTGCTCTCGTAAAGCTCCATAACGCGCCGTTTGAAATTGTCTGCCTGTCGGCACGCTGCCCTGTACTTTCTGACGGTTTCTTCGAACACGTTAATTTCGAGAATAGGGTCGCGCTTCTGCCCATGATAAAATCCGCTGAGCCAGATCGCGACCGAATCCTGTTTTTCTAGGACATTGAACTGTTCGCAGGTAATCTTTGAAATGTCGACAGTGATTTGCGCTTGCACGGACTGCGCCGCGAAAGCAATCAGCAATGTGCCAACAAAGAATTTAAGCATGATATGGTCTCGCTTGATACATGGGCCGACGCGATTTCTATCCTCTTTTGTAGCTGTCGTATAAGTCCAGTTGGACTACCGTCCAACTGGACTAAACAACGGAGCCGATGCACTGGCCAGCATATCCTGTCGCGAAACATGGCCTATTGCAGTGCAAATGTCCGCTTTTGACCCAAAGCGGACATCGCCTCAGCCGACCTCGAGCCCGGCGCGCTGCCCCCGGGGCTCACTCGCGATGATTTGTGGGAGAAGCTTAAGAGCCATGCCAAGGGCGTCGCCGGACTGGTCGGACTATTCGGGCGGCCGTAACCGCGCAACTCTTCTTCTTTTGGGTCACCCGCTCCATGTTGTGGCGTAGTTCTCGCGGCAGGTCATTACCGCCTGGCTTTCATTCATCCGTATCAGCCAATCCTCACCGAGCAGCCTCCTTCGGGGCCGCGTTGGGCGCACGAGCTGAAGCATGACGGCTATCGGCTACAGATCCATGTGAGGGATGGCCGGGTCAGGCTCTACACGATCAACGGCGACCAACCGGATTCCCCATCTTGGAATCTTCTGGCAGCTCCTTGGCTTGCTTTGCCATTTCGAGGCAGGTCAGTAGCTCCACCGAACTTGGTGCGCCACCGGTTGTGACAAGGGTATCGCACTCGCTTCGCTGTGCTGCGTTGTATTGGCTCCACACTTTCTCGAGTTGGCTGCGCGCAGCTTGCTCGTCTTGCTGGCATGACGCCGAATC
>Ga0209382_10003676_pt1 | contig 21093 bp, 14 predicted proteins | sample SoiMetdeltSBSDD5_FD_187599 | JGI IMG/M metagenome (GOLD analysis project Ga0209382, IMG submission 187599) | Bulk soil microbial communities from a Populus tree surrounding site in Tennessee, USA - Soil MetaG P. deltoides SBSDD5 (SPAdes) (version 2) | ecosystem: Environmental > Terrestrial >... | reverse complement strand
CGTTGACGCCCACCACCGGCTGCTCGCCGGCCTCCACCGCGCGCTGCCACTCGTAGGCGCGGCGGGCGATGGCCTGCTGCACCCAGCCCCGCTCCAGCGCGCGCACCATCCCGCCCTGGGCGGCGATCTCGTCCATCACCTTCTCGATCGCCGCCTCCATCTCGTCGGTGAGCGCCTCCACGAAGTAGGAGCCGCCCAGCGGGTCCACCGTCCAGGCCACCTCCGTCTCGGCGGCGATGATCTGCTGCACCCGCAGCGAGGTGCGGGCGGACAGCTCGGTGGGGATGGCGAAGGCCTCGTCGTACGCCGCGGTGAACACCGACTGCAGCCCGGAGCAGGTGACCGCGAACGCCTCCAGCGTCACCCGGGCGATGTTGTTGAGCGGCTCCGCGCGGGTGAGCGAGTGCCCGCCGCACACGCACGCTGCGCGCAGCATCTGGGCGGCCGGGCTCTTGGCGCCGAAGCGCTCCTTCATCACCCGGGCCCAGATCCGCCGCCCGGCGCGGTACTTGGCCACCTCCTCGAAGAAGTTGGTGTACGTGTAGAAGAAGAAGGAGAAGCGCGGCGCGAACGCCTCCACGTCCATCCCGCGCTCCAGGCACGCCTCCACGTAGGCGATCCCCGAGGCCAGCGTGAACGCCATCTCCTCCGCCGGGGTGGCGCCCGCGTCGCGGTAGTGCGAGGCGATGGAGATGGGGTTGAAGCGCGGCAGCCGCTCCACGCAGTCCTGGATGACGTCCACGCACAGCCGCACCGACGGCTGGATGGGGAACAGCCACGCCCCGCGCGCGCCGAACTCCTTGAGCAGGTCGTTCTGCACCGTGCCGGCCACGCGCTCGCGCGGGACCCGCTGGCCCGAGGCCACCGCCTCGTACATGGCCAGCAGCACCGCGGCGGTGGCGTTGATGGTCATCGAGGTGGAGATGCGGTCCAGCGGGATGTCCTGGAACACCGTCTCCAGGTCGCGCAGCGAGCAGATGGAGACGCCCACCTTGCCCACCTCGCCCAGGGCCTCCTCGTCGTCCGCGTCCAGGCCGAGCTGGGTGGGCAGATCCAGCGCCAGCGAGAGCCCGGTCTGCCCCTGCTCCAGCAGGTAGCGGAAGCGCTGGTTGGTCTCCTCGGGCGTGCCGAAGCCGGCGTACTGCCGCATCGTCCACGGCTTGCCCAGGTACATGTCCCGGTGGATGCCGCGGGTGAACGGGTACTCGCCGGGGGCGGGCGGGGGCGCGCGGACGTCGGAGGGCCCGTAGACCGGCTTGATGGGCACGCCGGAGCGCGTGCGAGCCTGCCCGCGCTCCCTCATCAAGGTCCGCCCACCAGCTCGTTGCGCTCGTTGACCAGCCCGGCCTTCTTCGCCACCGCGATCTTCTTCCACTCCACCCGCAGGGTGGCCGCGTCCACCATCTCGTCCTGGTAGACGATGGCGCCCAGGCCCTTCTCCCGGTCCGCTTTCGCGTACTCCTCCATGATCGCCAGCGCGCGCTTGAGCTCCTCGCGGCTGGGCGTGTACGCGGCGTTGATGATCTCGATGTGCGAGGGGTGGATGGCCCACTTGCCGTCGAACCCCAGGCGCGCGCCCTGCTCCGCGTCCGCCTTCACCTGGTCCAGGTCGCGGAAGTGCAGGGTGACGTTGTCGATCACGTCCACGCCGGCGGCGCGCGCCGCGGCGATGGTGTGGGCCTTGGGGTAGTGGAAGGTCTGGAACTGCTCGCGGGTCAGCTCCTTGGCGCCCACGTCGCCCGCGTAGTCGGCGATGCCGAAGATCAGCGACGCCATCCGCGGCGTGCAGGCGGCGATCTCCTCCGCGTGGAGGAGCGCCTTGGCGCTCTCGATCAGCACCTCCAGCTTGATCCGCCCCGGAGGCAGCCCCGCGTTCTCCTCCACCTGGGAGAGCAGCCGGTCCACGAAGAGCACGTCGTCCGCGCCGTAGACCTTGGGGATGACCACCACGTCCACCTTCTGGCCGGCGTTCTCCACCACGTCGATCAGGTCGCGGTAGAAGTACCTGGTGCGGACGTTGTTGGGGCGGAAGGCGCGGACCTTCCCCTTGAAGTCCAGCGTGCGCAGCGCCTCCACCAGCGTCTGCCGCGCCTCCACCTTCTGGGAGACGGCGCAGGAGTCCTCCAGGTCCAGGATCACCTCGTCCGCCGCCGACTCCGCCGCCCTGGCCATCATCTTCAGCGAGTGCGCCGGGCAGGTCAGCTCCGTGCGGCGGACGGAGAACTCGCGGGCGATGACCAGCTGCTCGTAGGGCCTCTTCGTCGGATGGGTCTGCATGCGTTTTTCAGTGCTCCTGCCAGTGCGACTTGCGCTTCACCAGGACCTCGCGGTCGATCTCCAGGACCACCTTCCCGTCCTGGTTCCTGCCCTGAAGCTTGAAGGCGACCACGCCCGCGTCCGGCCGGTCCGGGACCTCGCGCTTGCCCAGGACCACGGACTCCGCGAAGAGCGTGTCCCCGGCGAACACCGGGGCCAGGTGCCGGCCGTTGTCGAACGACAGCTCCGCGAGCGCGTTCTCGGTGGTGTCCTCGGAGGCCAGCCCGGCCACGAAGGCCAGCACCACGCCGCCGTACACCACCCTCCGCCCGCCGAAGTAGGTCTGCGGCGCCTGGTCGCACATCGCCTGGTTGAAGTGGAGCTGGGCGGTGTTCATCAGGATGGAGGTCCAGGCCATGTGCTCGGCCTCGGACACGGTGCGGCCGCGGGGCGAGACCAGCGTGTCCCCCACCGCGAAGTCCTCGAAGTACGTCCCCTCGCGCGTCAGCGGTCTCATTCCAGGAGCCTCCGGGCGATGACCTCGTACTGGATCTCCGAGGTGCCCTCGAAGATCTTGAACACCCGCGCGTCCCGCCAGTACCGCTGCGCGGGGAACTCGCGCGAGTAGCCGTAGCCGCCGAAGATCTGCAGCATCTCCGACGTCACCTTCTCCGCCATGTCGGCGGCGAAGGCCTTGGCCATCCCCGCCTCCAGGTCGCACCGCTTGCCGGTGTCCTTCATCCGGCAGGCGTGGTGGGTGAGCTGGCGCGCGGCCTCGATCTCGGTGGCGGCGTGGGCCAGCTTGTGGCGGATGATCTGGAACTCGGAGATGGGCTGGTCGAACTGCACCCGCTCCTTGGAGTACCTGAGCGCCGCGTCCAGCGACGCCTGCGCCACGCCCACCGCGCGCGCCGCGGTCTGGATCCGCGCGTACTCGTAGGTGGGCATCAGCTGGTAGAAGCCCTTCCCCTCCACGCCCCCCAGCAGGTTCTCGGAGGGGACCTCGTAGCCGTCGAAGGCCACGTTGTACGAGTTCATCCCCTTGTAGCCGATGGTGGGGATGGGGTCGGCGGAGAGCCTGGGCGGCGCGAACTTGTTCCCCGGCTCCTTCTCGATGAGGAGGATGCTGATCCCGCGGTGCTTGGGCGCGGTGGGGTCGGTCTTCACCGTGGTGGTGAGCACGTGGGCGCGGTTGGCGAAGGTGCACCACGCCTTCTCGCCGGTGACGGAGTAGTGGTCGCCCTGCTTCACCGCGCGGGTCTTGATCCCCGCCGCGTCGGAGCCGGCGTCCGGCTCGGTGAAGGCGGCCGCGGTGTACGTCTGCCCGGAGGCGATCCGCGGCAGCCACTTCTGCTTCTGCTGCGTCGTGCCGCTCTGCTGGATCAGGGTGGCGGAGATGATCATCCGCGTCATCACGCTCCCCACCGAGAGCCAGCCGCGCGACAGCTCCTCGGTGACCACCGCCATCGAGAGCGTGTCCAGGCCCAGCCCGCCGTGGTCCTGCGGGGTGATCAGCCCGAAGTAGCCCAGCTCCGCCATCCGCTGGATCAACGGGAGCGGGATCTCCGCGCCCTCGTTGTCCAGCCGGGAGGCGATGGGCTCCACCTCCCTGCGGACGAAGTCGCGGACGGACTCCTGGATGGCCAGGTGCTCGGAGGTCATCGCCGCCCCGGCCGCCGATCCGTTCGTCCCCATCGCCCCGCTCATTTGCCGCACCCGGCGCCCGCGCTCTCCGAGGGCGGGGGCTCCGGCAGCCGGAGCCCGGGTGGCGAGGTCCGCTCCAGCTCGGAGGCGTAGGCGGACTTCTTCTTCACCAGGATCTTCCGCTCGTAGGTGAGCACCACCGCGCCCAGCTCGTTCTTGCCGGTGGTGCGGACATGGACGATGCCGCGGTCGTCCTTCGACTCGCTGGGGCGCCTGTCCAGCACGGTCGACTCGGCGGTGAGCGTCTGCCCCGGGTAGACCGGCTTGAGGAAGACCATGTTCCAGTAGCCCAGGTGCGCCAGCGCCTGTTCGGACAGGTCCTCCACCGTCATCCCGAACACCACGTTCATCACCAGCAGCGGGTTCGCCGGGCAGGTGGGATGGCCCAGCGTCCGCGCGTACTCGCGGTTGAAGTAGAGCGGATTGGCGTTCTGCGTCCAGGTGGTAAAAAGGACGCACTCCGCCTCCGACAGCGTCCTACCCCAGTGGTGGCGGTAGGTGTCACCGACCTCGAATTCCTCGAAATATCGGCCAGTTCTGGCCATCTTTCGCACGGGCATGACTCCCTCGTCGAGCCGCGTCATAGTGCGGATGAGAGGCTGGACTGTCAATCCGTGAATGGGTGCTGGTTGAAAATCGGTTAATTTTCAGGCACCGTTCGCGTTCGATTTGCTGGTGAACGAGGTTGTAAAGGGCGGCCCATGGCCATCAACGAGACCGCGCTGAACGCCAACGTGGGGGTGAAGCTGCGCACGTTGCGGCTGCAGCGCAACATCAAGCAGAGCGACGCCGCGCGGGACCTGGGGGTGTCCCCGGCGTACCTGAACCTGATCGAGAAGGGGAAGCGGGTGATGCCCTTCCCGCTGCTGTGGAAGGCGCTCCGCTACTTCGACCAGGACCCCGAGGAGTTCATGGCGGCGCTGGGCGAGGGCCGCGCGGACGAGGCGCTGGCCAAGCTCCTGGACGAACCGCTGCTGAAGACCCTGGACATCGACCCGGAGTCGCTCCAGTCGCTCTCGGCGGAGCCGAAGCTGGCGGGCACGGTGGCCGCGCTGTTCAACCTCTACAAGAACACGCGCACGCAGCTGGAGAACGTGCTGGCGCAGCTGTCCAAGGAGGAGCGGGCGCGGGCGGAGTCGATCACCAAGGAGGGGCTGCGCTTCGACTACTCGCCGTTCGACGAGGTGACGGACTTCCTCCAGGAGCACCGGAACTACTTCCCGGAGCTGGAGGAGCAGGCGGAGGCGCTGCGCCGCGACTATGACCTCGAGCGGCAGGTCACCTCCGGGCAGCTCCAGCGCATCCTGCAGGACGGGCGCTTCGGCTACCGGGTGCGCTTCGAGCCGGCCCCCTCGGGCAGCTCGGTGGTGCGGCAGATGAACCGGGAGGAGAAGTCGCTGTTGCTCTCGCCCGCGCTGACCGAACAGCCGCTGAAGTTCCAGCTGGCCACCTCGCTGGGCCTGCTGGTGCTGGACCGGGAGAAGCTGCTGGAGCGGATCCTGGGCGCCACCCACCTCAAGCACGCGGAGACGCCGCGGCTGATCAAGGTGAACCTGGCCAGCTACTTCGCGGGCGCGCTGATGCTCTCCTACGGGGACTTCTTCAAGGAGGTGGAGCGCACGCGTTACGATGTCGAGCTGCTCTCGCAGATCTTCGGCACCACCTACGAGACGGTGGCGCACAGGCTGTGCAACCTGGCGGACCCCAAGCGCTCGGGCGTGCCCTTCCACTTCCTGCGCAGCGACATCGCCGGGAACGTCTCCAAGAGGTACTCCGGCACCGGGCTGAAGTTCGCGCAGGGCGGCGGCTCGTGCGGGAAGTGGGCGGTGCACCTGGCCTTCCTCAACCCGTCGCAGCTCACCCGGCAGTACTCGATGATGCCGGACGGGACGACCTACTTCTGCTTCGCCAAGGTGCAGCTGCAGCCGGTGGAGGGCAGCATCGTGCGCGGCACCGCGTACTCCATCGGCCTGGGGACGCACGCGGAGAACGCGCGCTTCCTCGCCTACGGGCTGCCCACCACGGACCTCAAGCGGGACGCCGTCCCCACCGGCATCAGCTGCCGCTTCTGCGAACGCACCGACTGCAACCAGCGCGCGGCCGCCAGCTACCGCTTCGCCTTTTCGTTCGACGAGTATTCAAAGAAAGACAATTTCTTCTCGCCCCTGCTCACACATGAAGCGCGGAAGTGACCGCGCCGAGGGCGGCGAAGCGCGCGGAATTGCAGCGGGTGGCGTGAAGTAAAGCGCGTGGACAGGTTCCGGCCCTTGCGTGCGCGCCGCGAAGGCTGCTACTCGGCCGCCCGCAAGTTGCGGTCGGAGTCCCTGTCACCCTTCACCTCGCGGAGTCACATGTTTTCTCACGCTCGATATCTGCTGCTGTTCCCGGTCCTCGCCGCCCTCGCCGCCTGCGGCCCGGACGCCGCCAGCCTGGACCTCCTCGATGACGACGCCGCGGCGGACGCCATCAACGCCGAGCTGAACGCGCACCCCGGCCCCTGCGGCACGCCGCACCCGATGAGCGAGGAGACCAACGCCGTCCAGACGGCGCTGGACCAGTACCGGCTGGCGATGGGCGCGACCTCCGACGTCCAGCCGCTGCGCGCGGCGGGCTCGGTCACGGTGCAGGTGTACTTCCACGTGATCACCAGCACCAGCGGCGCCGGGAACCTCACCGACGCGAAGATCGCCAGCCAGATCTCGGTGCTCAACGAGGCCTTCTCCGGCACGGACAACGGCCGCGCGCCGGGCCAGGGCGCCTCCGCGCAGGCCACCTCCAACACCCCGTTCCGCTTCGTGCTCGCGGGCACCACGCGCACCGCCAACAACACCTGGTACACCATGGGGTACAACAGCGCGGCGGAGCAGCAGGCCAAGACCGCGCTCCGCCAGGGCGGCGCGGCGGCGCTCAACATCTACTCCGCCAACATCGGCGGGGGCCTGCTGGGCTGGGCGACCTTCCCGTCCAGCTACGCGAGCAAGCCCAACATGGACGGCGTGGTGATGCTCTACTCCAGCGTGCCGGGTGGATCCGCGGCCCCCTATAACCTGGGCGACACCGCCACCCACGAGATCGGCCACTGGCTGGGCCTGTATCACACGTTCCAGGGCGGTTGTAACAAGAACAACGACTACGTCTCCGACACCCCGGCGGAGAAGAGCCCGTACTTCGGCGTCCCGCCGCCGTACTCGGACACCTGCACCGCCAGCCGCTTCCCCGGCCGCGATCCGATCGAGAACTTCATGGATTACACGGACGACGTGGCGATGTTCCAGTTCACCGCCGGCCAGTCCGCGCGGATGGACTCGCTGGTGGCGCAGTACCGCGGGCTGTAGTCGAAGGAGCGGTCCTCACGCAGCGGACGGAGCCCTGGCGCGGATCAGCGCCAGGAGCTCCTTGAGCAGGCCGCTGATGGTCCACGGCTTGGTGAGCACGCGCTGGATGGTCCCCTCCTCCAGCGCGGCCCGGAACGGCTCCTCCTCGATGGCCCCGGAGAGCACCACGATGGGCCCGCGGAAGCCGTCGTCCCGGAGCTGGCGCGCCAGGTCCAGCCCGTTTCGCCGGGGCATGGAGAAGTCGGTGAGCACGGCGTCGAAGGCGCCGTGCTCGGCGGCGTAGGCGGCCAGCGCGTCGGCCGCGCCCCCGCACGGGCGGACGTCGAAGGTCTGCTGGCAGGTGCGGGTCAGCGCCTTGAGGAGGATCTCCTCGTCCTCCACCAGCAGCAGCCTGGGCGCGCCCGGGGGCGCGCGCATCACGCGGGAGGCCTCGGGCCGGGGAGGCTGCACCGGCAGCGGCACCGGCGCGGGGGCCGGCTCGGGCCGGGCGCCGGGGGCGGGCGGGAGGCGGACGCGCATGCAGGTCCCGTGGCCGGGCGAGGACACGCACTCGATCTCCCCGCCCGCGGCGTTGACGATGGCCCTGCACATGGCCAGGCCCAGGCCGGTGCCCTGGCCGGGTGGCTTGGTGGTCACGAACGGCTCGAACAGCCGCGCCTTGATCTCCGGCGCGATGCCGGGCCCGTTGTCGTGGACCTCCACCACCGCCCAGCCCTGGGCGTTGGCGGCGGTGCTGACGCGGATCACGTGGTCCACTGGATCGCCGGGCGGGAACGCCTGCGCGGCGTTGGCGATCAGGTTGAGGAAGACCTGGCCCAGGCTGGCGGCGCCGGCCATCACGGTGGGGACGTCCCTCAGCGACCGCTCCACCGTGGCGCGCCCCTGGAGCTGCGGGCTGGCGAGCCGGATCGCCACCTCCAGGTCGGAGCGCACGTCGGTGGGCTCCAGCCTGGGCGGGTCGGAGCGGCTGAAGGTGCGCAGGTCGCGGACCAGGGCGCGGATGCGCTCCACCCCGTCGCGGGCGGAGGCCATGGCGTCGCGCGCCTCGGAGAGGTCGGCGGCGCTCACCCCCTGGTCCAGCTGGTTGAGGACGTAGGCCAGGGGGTTGTTGAGCTCGTGGGCCAGCCCCGCGGCCGCCACGCCCAGCGATCGCAGCCGGTCCGAGTGCCGCAGCGCCGCCTCCAGCGCGGTCTTTTCCCGCGCGGCGCGCTGCCGCTCGAGGATTGCGGCCAGCCGGTGCCCCACCAGCGGGAACTCGAGCGGCTTGATCAGGTAGTCGGCGGCGCCCAGCTTCAGCGCCCGGACCGCCACCTCGATCTTCGGATAGGCGGTGATGATCAGGACGTCCGTGGAGGGGTGCTCGGCGCGCACCTGCTGCACCAGGTCCAGCCCGGTCCCGTCCGGGAGGTGCTGGTCGGTGACCACCGCGGCGTACTCACGCGCGGCGAGCGCGGCGCGCGCCTCGGCCACGTTGCCCGCGACGTAGGGCTGTGCTCCGGAACGCTCGGAGATGATGCAGAGCAGCTTGCGCGCGGTGGGGTCATCGTCGACGAAGAGGACTGAAGCTGGAGCGCTGGACACCAGCGGCTGTAAAGCACGGGGCGTTCCATCCAGCCGGGGCGGACGAAGGCCCGGAATTCCTGGAGGGTGAGAGCGTCCCCGTCGGGGTCAATGAGGTCGAGCAGGTCTCTCCCGACCTCAGGGTTTGATAACCCGAACCCCCCCTGAATTCCCGTGGGAAATCGGAGTCCGCTGTAAAGAAACGTGGCGCGCCAAATTGGCGATAACGGAACACCTATGCGACTCGACCCCCAGGTCCGCTCCTCCTCCGTTCAGCCCTCCTGCACCTCCACCCAGGCGCCGGAGCGGTGCGGCCAGCCCTCCTCCAGCGCCGCGGGGTGCGGAGCGAAGAAGGACGAGTTCGTGGGGCCGGGGAAGGTCGCGCCGGATCCGATCACGGCGAGCGCCACGCCGAACGCGCCGATCGCCGACCTGCAGACCACCACCTCCACCATCCGCCTCGACGGCACGGCGACGGTGGACAAGCTGAAGCTGGACCTGGACATCGCGCACACGTACCGGGGCGACCTGGTGGTGACGCTCACCTCTCCCTCGGGGAAGTCGGCGGTGGTGTCGAACCGGGCGGGCGGATCGGCGGACGACCTCAAGGGGAGCTTCGACCTGACGCAGTTCGCCAACGAGCCGGTGGCGGGCGAGTGGAAGCTGACGGTGCAGGACGTGGCGCGGCAGGACGTGGGGACGCTGAAGAGCTGGGGGATGACCATCCAGCCCAAGGACGACCAGCCGCCCCCGCCTCCGCCGGTGAAGGAAGACTCGGACCCGATGAAGCACATCGAGTACCTCGCGTCCGACGAGCTCAGGGGCCGCGACAGCCCGTCCGAGGGGCTGGACATGGCCTCGAAGTACATGCAGGACCTGATGAAGAAGTACGGGCTGGAGGGTCCGAACACGGGCGCGGCGAACCCGTACGAGCAGGCGTTCGACCTGTTCAGCTTCAAGGGTGCCAGGCCTCAAGGCGACAACATCATTCACGACGCCAACAACTGGGGCAGGCGCCAGTTCGACAACGGCTTCTTCCTGGACCGGACGCTGAGCAAGGATGACCTGAAGACGCTGTCCGAGCGCTACCGGGGGATGGGGATGCCGGGGCTGGCTCCGGGCCAGGACTTCAAGAACGTGGACGAGGTCCGGCAGGTGGCGCAGCAGGACGGGAAGACGCGCAACACGATGGGGCTTCTGAAGGGAACCGGGCCGCACAAGGACGAGGTGATCGTGGTGATGGCGCACCTGGACCACGAGGGCGTGGACCGGCAGGGGCGCATCTACAACGGCGCGGACGACAACGCCTCCGGCAGCGGGGTGCTGGCGTCGATGCTGCCGCAGCTCTCCCAGATGCAGAAGGAGGGGAAGCTGGACCGGTCGGTGCTGATCGTGTGGACGGGCGGTGAGGAGAAGGGGCTGGTGGGGTCCTCGTACCTGGCCAACCACCCGCTGCCGGGGATCCCGAACAACAAGATCGCCGGGGTGATCAACGCGGACATGGTGGGCCGGTGGGACGACCAGCGGCTGTCGGTGATCGACACCGATTCGCGGGGCCAGCCGACCTACTTCCGCGACATCGTGAACAAGGCGAACACCAACCTGGCGGACCCGTTCGACCGCATGAACCGGGACATCAACCAGTACCGGGACCGGCAGGACGGGGCGATCTGGACGCGGAAGAACATCCCTACCCTGTTCCTGTTCGAGGGTCTCTCCAACCCGAACGGCGGCGGGGACCTCATCCCCGAGTACCACCGCCCCGAGGACGACACGGCGCTGATCTACCGGGACAGCAACGGCAACAAGCCGCGCCACATCCGCGACCTGCTGATCAACGTGATCGACCTGGCCTCCAACCGCCAGGCGGGCACCACCCAGCCTCGACGGTCGCGGGTGGCGGAGGAGTCGCGCGGCGTGGTCGCCTGGATGTAGGGGCCCACCGCCCCGGCGCTCCCGGCACCCGAGTCAGTTCGCGCCTTCGAGGTGCGCCTTCAGCCCTTCGAAGCCGGTGCCGTTGAAGAACGGCGTGTCGCCCTCCAGCGCCAGCGTGTGCGCCGAGACCGCGACCGCCGGCGGCAGGCCGTTCGTCTTGATCGAGGGCCAATCGAACGTGAGCTGCGAGGTCCCGGGCGCGGTCTCCTGGATGGTGATGGTCCCCCGACCCTCGAAGGAGCCGGTGAAGCTCATCGGCATCTTGATCGTGGTCAGCCCCTCGGCGTCCGTCTCCCGCTGCGGCTCGCCGAGCTTGATCCCGACGCTGGGGCCCTTCCCGGCCAGCTCACCCAGCGGCTTGATGTTGAACGACTTGCCGTCCGCGGAGCGGTCCGACACCACGGAGTGGTTCCACCACTTCGACCAGTCACCGGTGAGCGCCTGGTCCACCTGGTCCGCGCTCGCCCGGAGCGGGACCGAGGTCTTGGTGTTGGCGGTGCCGTCCTTGTTCACGCTGTTCTGCGAGACGATCCCGTCGCCGCCGATCTTCGCCCGCGCCTGCGAGAACAGGTTCCCGCCACCGGTGACCGCGCCGTTGGCCGCCGCGCCAACCGCGCTCCGCAGCTTGGCCTTCCGGCCCGCCTCCAGGTCCTGCATCTGCTGGAGCAGCGACTTCTTCGGCTCCGGGGCCGCCGCGGGGGCCGCCTGCGCGGAGGTCTTCACCTGGGCTGTAGAGGTGATCGACGGCGTGGTGGTGGACGAGATCTTCGGGGTCGACATGCGTGCGTCTCCAGGGGAACGGTGGGGTGAGCAAAAGTATGCAGGTGAAGCGCGGCGGGCTCTACCGCGGGCCGTCCAGAAGATCCGACCGACCGTCCAGGAGCCCCCCGCCCGGGCCCGCCAGTGGCGCTACGCTGGCGCCTGACGCATGGACGCGCTGAGCACCATCCTGGCCTCCATCCGGCTGGCCACGGCCGTGATGTCGCGGTCCCACTATACCGGCCCCTGGCGGGTTCGATTCGAGCTGCCCGGCACCGGGTGCCACCTGGTGGCCGGGCACGGCCGCAAGCGCGTGATGGCCGGCGCCCCGGTGGCGGTGTTCCACGCGATGATGGAGGGCCGGTGCTTCTTCCACCGCGACGGCGACGAGGAGCCCGTGGAGCTCTCCGCCGGCGACGTGCTGGTGCTCCCCCGCGCCGACCCGCACATCCTCTATGACGACCCTCGCGCCCGCGAGGTGTCGATCGGCTCGCTGGTGAGCGCGGGGCCGCCCGGTCCCACCGGCATCGCGGACGTCCGGCACGGCGGATCCGGCGCCGCCACCCGCACCGTGTGCGGCACCTTCCGGCTGGAGCACGAGGCCGCCGAGGCGCTGCTGTCCCTGCTCCCGGGCGTGCTGCACGTGCGCGCCGGCCAGTCCCCCTCCTCCCGGGCGGTGGCCGACAGCGCGGCGGTGCTGGAGCGGGAGCTGGCGCGCGGGGCGCCGGGGCTGGAGGCGGTGGTCACCCGGCTGTCGGACATCCTCTTCATCCAGGTGCTGCGGCACCAGCTGGAGCAGGTCCCGGACGGGCTGCGGGGGTGGCTGGCGGCGATCCAGGACGCGCAGCTGGCGCAGGCCCTGGCGTTGATCCACGCCGATCCCGCCCGGCCGTGGACCGCGGAGAGCCTGGCCCGGCGCGTGGGGATGTCCCGGTCCGGGTTCTTCAAGCGGTTCTCGGATCAGGTCGGCGAACCGCCCGCCCACTACGCCGCCCGGCAGCGGATGAAGGCCGCCGCCGACCTCCTGCGCGAGCAGTCCCTCAGCGTGCGGCAGGTGGCGGAGCTGGTGGGCTACCAGTCCGAGGACGCCTTCTGTCGCGCCTTCGAGCGAAGGTTCCGGATGCGGCCGCGCGGCTACCGGCGAGGAGCCCAGGCCGATTCAACTGCGTCGTGACCTCCTACTTCCAGGTGTCGTTCCGGGTCGTGGAGCCGCTGGCGGGCGTGGTGAAGGTGCGGTTCGACCCGCTCTCCCAGACGACGGTCCCGCTGCCGTCCTTCTTGATGTACTTGTACTCGACGTAGGTGGACACCGGCAGGTCCAGGGTGACGCTCCACAGCGGGTAGTTGGCGGAGGAGAGCGCCACCGCGGCGCCGGTGTTCCAGCTGCCCAGCGCGCCGATGCTCCCCACCACGTAGATGTTCTGACTCCACACCGTGCTGGCGTTCTCGTTGAACACCACGGTCGCCCCGGCGCTGGTGGTGACGCCGAGGGCGGCGCTGGCGGCGGAGAGGTTGCCCGCCGCGTCCCTGGCCTTCACCGTATAACTGTAGAGGGTGCCGGCGGTGAGCCCGCTGTCCGCGTAGCCGTTCGTCGCGGGCGAGCCCACCTTGACGCCGTTCCGGAGCACGTCGTACCCGACGACGCCCACGTTGTCCGTGGACGCGGTCCAGCCCAGGGAGATGGTGGTGGCCGTCTTCGAGACCAGGGCCAGCCCGGTGGGAGTCGACGGCGGCGTGGTGTCGGTGGGAGGCGCGCCCGGAGTGATGGCGCCCGCGTTGAACGTGTAGACACCCGCCGGGATGAAGTAGTTGAGCCCGCCGTTGTTGTCCCAGGTGCCGCTGCCGTTGTTGAAGTCGCACTCCAGCTGGGTGGCCGCGCCCAGGCTCACGGTGTGCTTGAAGTAGCCCGACACCTCCGCGGTGGACATGGGCACGCCGGGCGGCGTCGTCCAGGTGCCGCCCGCGGGGCGGTAGTGGATGTAGGGCGCGGGGAAGCCGGGCTTGTAATACACGGTGACGGAGCTCCCGGCGCTGGTCGTCACGCTGAGCGCGGCGCTCGCCGCCGAGACGTTCCCGGCCGCGTCCTTTGCCTTGACGGTGTAGCTGTAGCCGGTGCCCGCCGTGAGCCCGGTGTCGGTGAAGCTGGTGGCGGTGGGCGTCCCCACCTGGGTGCCGCCGCGGAAGACCAGGTAGCCGGTCACGCCCACGTCGTCCGACGACGCCGTCCAGCTCAGCGTGACCGAGTTGCTGGTCTTCGAGGGAGACGTGAGGTTGGCCGGCGCCGTGGGCGGCTGGACGTCCACGAATGGCGGGCCGGCGGTGATGGCGCCCGCGTTGAACGTGGAGGTCCCCATGGGGAGGAAGTAGTTCGCGCCGTTGTTGTTGTCCCAGGTGCCGCTGCCGTTGTTGAAGTCGCACTCCAGCTGGGTGGCCGCCCCGAGGTTCACGGTGTGCCTGGCGTAGCCCGGCACCTCCGAGTCCGGCATCGGGACGCCGGGCGGCGTCGTCCAGGTGCCGCCGGCGGGGCGGTAGTGGAGGTAGGGCGTGGTGAAGCCCTTCTTGTAATAGACCGTCGCCGAGTTGCCGGCCTGGGTGGTGACGCCGAGCGCGGCGCTGGCGGCGGAGAGGTTGCCCGCGGCGTCGCGGGCCTTCACCGTATAACTGTAGAGGGTGCTCGGCGACAGGCCGGTGTCGGTGTATGCGGCGCCCGCCGGGGCGGCGACCTGCGTCCCGTTGCGATACACGCTGTAGCCGGCGACGCCGTAGTTGTCGGTGGAGGCCGTCCAGGTCAGCGACACCGACGAGCTGGTCTGGGACGGAGACGCCAGGCCCGTGGGGGTCGAGGGCGGCGTGGTGTCGGGCGGCTGGGTGGTGACGGTCAGCGTGCCGCTCGCGGCGGAGGCGTTGCCGGCCGCGTCCCGGGCCTTCACCGTATAGCTGTAGAGGGTGCTCGGCGACAGGCCGGTGTCGGTGAAGCCGGTGCCGGCCGGCGTCCCCACCTGGGTGCCGCCGCGATACACGGTGTACCCGGTGACGCCCACGTTGTCCGAGGAGGGGCTCCAGCTCAGCGTCACCGTGCGGTCGGTGAGCCCGGGGGCGGCGAGGCCGGTGGGCGCGCTCGGGGCCTGGGTGTCCACCACCAGGAAGGGAGCGGTCCCGTTGATCGACCCGTTGATGTCCTCCACGTAGCCGCCGCCCACCAGGTTGTAGCGGCCGGTGCCCACGAAGACGGACTGGATCTCGCTCCGGGTGACGTTGCCGCGCGCGTCGGTGGCCTCCACGTAGTAGTCCAGCAGCTGGTCGCGGTAGTTGCCGAGGTAGACGTAATACAGGTCGCCGATCTCCTGCGCGGCCACCTTGGCCATCACCGGGAGGTACGCCGGCTGCCAGGAGACGCCGTTCATCACCGGCCGCAGGTCGCGGCGGGTCATGGGGTAGTCCACCCACGCGCTCACCCGCGAGGGCACCACGTTGGGCACGCCCGCCGCCGCCATGGCCGCCGGGTCGTAGACCTTGGACGTGTTGTCGGACGCGCTCTCGCTTCTGGCCACGTGGGTCCGGATGCGGACCTTGATGCTGGTGATGCCGCTGGCGTCGAAGGCGTAGGTGTAGACGGCGAACGCGTTGCTGAAGTGGTGCAGCGTCCAGCCCTCGGACTTGTCCACGTTGGCGCTGCCCGGGTTGTACGGCCAGCGCTGCGGCCACCAGACGGAGGGCCCTGTGTGGTCCTGGGTGATCCGGTCCTGGACGTAGGGCCTGGAGAAGTAGAGCGACTGGTTCATCGACAGCGTCGGCTTGACGATGTCGTCCTGGTTCTCGTCGTAGTAGCCGAACCCGGAGTCCATCGCCGGGAGGAGGAAGTACCAGCCCAGCTCCGCGGGGTTGGCGCCGCCCGCCCAGTCCGCGGACGGGTTGCCCTTCACCGGAAACGCCAGCATCCACGGGTTGAGCTGGTTGCCCGGGTGGGTGATCTGCTGGTCGAGCGCCGTGCTCGGGCTCCAGTGGCCGGGGTGGGCGTCCAGCCAGATCTGCTCCGCGGTCCTGGCGTAGTTCAGCGCCGCCTGGAGGAGCGCGAAGTTGCGCTGCAGGTAGTGCCAGCCGTGCTCGAAGGAGACGGTCATCCCCTCCTGGACGCCGCCCAGGTTGGTCTTCGGCGCCAGGTTGAGGCCGGTGGCCGAGTTGAACGCGGGGAACTGGCCCTTCCAGATGCCGAACGGCAGGTGCCAGTGGTGCCACTGGGGGTCCGACGAGGAGTCGCGGGTGTCCACCCAGGAGCCGTCCTGCACGTGCACCACGTCGGAGGCGGGGGGCGTGTTGGCGAGGAGGTATTCGGAGATCCCCGTGCAGCGCACGCCGGACGCGGCGCAGGTGACGCTCCGGCCGTTGTACCAGGTGCTCGCCGAGCCGGCCCGGCCGCCGGAGTTGTCACCGTCGTGCGCGATGACGAAGAACTGCTTCTGCGGCACCAGCCCCTCGAAGCCGGCCAGGCCCACCACGTCCGGCGTGGCGGCGCCCTCCCAGCCCTCCAGCCAGGAGCCGTTCTGGTTGACGGGGATCCCCACCACGCGCGTCTCGACGCCGGTGGCGGGGTCCAGGTGGCGGACCCAGTGTGGCGTGGAGGCGAACGGGTACTTGTTCTTGATCACTTGCTGCTCGTGAGCCATCTGCACGCTCACCCAGCTCCCCACGGCGCTGGTGTTCTGCAGGTCCGCCCGGTTGGGAGGAGAGACCAGGGTGTCCGACCCCGGCGCGTTCAGGTGGGGGTAATCCGTGAGGGTGCGCGAGAAGTGGTTGTCGCCGATGACCGCCCACTGGATGCCCAGCCTGGCCAGCACCGGGATGATGCGCTCGGAGAAGCCCAGCTCGGTGGGGAAGAAGCCCGGGGAGGACTGGAAGTTGCCGCCCAGGAAGTAGGGCTGGGCCAGGGTGGCGTTCTGGTAGATGAGGTCCTTGAGGAAGTAGTCGTTCCCCACCAGCGGCCCCATGGAGTGATGGCCGGTGAAGTGGATCAGGTCCAGGGTGCGGGCCCCGCCCGGGGTGCGGAGGGTGTTGTAGCGGTCTCGCCAGGGAGCGCCCCAGCTCGGGTTGTTGTAGCCGGGGACGTTCAGCGTCGACATGAAGCTGTTGACGTTGTTCACCACCGCCCCGGACATGGTGACGTGGATCTGCCCCTGGGCCGCGTTGGTGCACATGTCCGCGGCGACGTCGGGCGGCCAGTAGAGGTACGCGCCGGTCTTCGCGTCGTGCGAGTAGTACGCGACCAGGTCGTCGTGCGGCATGGGCGCGCCGCTGGGGAGGTAGTAGGTGTAGCTCGCGGGCGGGTTGTTCTTGAGGTTGATGACCTGCCCGTCGTACAGGTAGCGAATCGGGCTGCCGACCGGCGCGGCGTTGTATTGCGCGACGTCGTAGTACGCCCAGAAGTTGGGCATGTGGTTGTGATACACGTGCGCGGCCGCGATCTCTGCCCCCGCGGGGAGGGCGATCAGGAGGAGCAGCGCGGCGGCGGCGATCTGGAGGAGGGGCAGCTTCCGGGGCGAGGGGGACATGGGGGCTCCATGCCCCTTCTTGCCCGCGGAATCCAGAATTCTCCGGACCGTCCGTTCGAAATGGCCTCGCCGGACGGCTACGCCGCGAGTAGACAGCGACGGTGATGATCTCGATCGCGCTGGTCATTGCGGTGGCGCTGGGGGACGCGCCGGATGGAGGGGCGGGGTCCCTCCCGCCATCGCCGCCGCCGCCGCCGGAGGCCACGGCACCTGCGCTGGAGACGGTGGTCACCGCCACGCGCGCGCCGCGGCCGAGCCGCGAGGTGACTTCCACCGTCACGGTGCTCCCGCGCGCGGAGCTGGAGCGCAGCCCGGGCGTCCGCATCGACGACGTGCTCCGCTCGGCCGTGCCCTCCTTCGCCACCTTCCGCCGCACCAGCAGCGTGGCGGCGGATCCCACGGCGCAGGGCGTGAACCTCCGCAACGTGGGCCCGTCCGGCGTCTCGCGCGCGCTGGTGTTGCTGGACGGCGTGCCGGTGAACGACCCCTTCGGCGGATGGGTGTACTGGCGGTCGCTCCCGCGGCTCGGGCTGGACCGGGTGGAGCTCGCCCCCGGCGCCGCCTCCGCCCTCTATGGCAGCGCGGCCCTGGGCGGCGTGGTGGAGCTGTTCTCCCGGCGCGTCCTGGAGCGAGGCCTGGACCTGAACGCCGGGTGGGGGACGCGACGCACGGTCGACGTGGCGCTGCGCGCCGCCGACCGGTGGGGCCGGCTGGGGGCGTCGGTGGAGGGCGCGCACTTCTCCACCGCCGGCTACCCGGTGGTCTCGCCGGACCAGGCGGGCGAGGCTGACCTCCCCGCCCCCAGCGAGCACGAGTCCGCCAGCGCGCGGATGGAGTACGCCGTCACCGACGACCTGACCGCCTCCGCCCGCGGGCAGTACTTCGACGAGCGCCAGAACGGCGGCACCGCGCACACCTCCGCGCGCGTGCGGGAGGGCGGCGGGGCGCTCGGGGCGCGGCTGCGCACGGCGCGGGCCGGGGACTTCGAGGCGCGCCTGTGGCTGAAGGGGCAGCTCTTCCAGCAGGACCGCGCGCGGCTGACGCCGGACCGCTCCATGGAGACGCTCTCCGCGCACCAGGAGAACCCCAGCGACAGCGAGGGCGCTTCGGTGATGTGGACCTCGCGGCCGCTGGAGCTCTACGGCCGCCACTACCCGGCCGCGGGCGCGGACGCCTTCCGCGTCTCCGGCCGCTCCGCCGAGGACCTGTTCCCCATGGCGGTCACGCCGATGACGGTCGTCCGGCGCGACTCCTCCGGTACACAGTGGTCGCTGGGCGTGTTCGCGCAGGACTCGTATCAGCCCATCCCGGACGTGGAGGTGCTGGCGGCGCTGCGGCTGGACGCCTGGCAAAACGCGAACGGGAGGCGGCTCACGGTCCTCGGAGACGACTCCACGGCGGACGCGACCTTCATCGACCGGAGCGCGTCACAGCTCTCGCCGCGGCTGGGCGTGCGCTGGCGGCCGCTGCCCATCCTCACGGTGCGCGGCTCGGCGTACCAGGCGTTCCGTGCTCCCACGCTGAACGAGCTGTATCGCCCGTTCCAGGTGGGCACCATCCTCACCGCCTCCAACCCGGACCTCGGGCCGGAGCGGCTGACGGGGGCGGAGGCGGGAGTAGAGGTGGAGCTGCCGTTCGGGTTCGCGGCGCGCGCCACCGGGTTCTGGAACCGGCTACGCGATCCGATCGTGAACGTGACGCTGGCCATGCCGATCGACGGCGCCACGCGCCAGCGGCAGAACGTGGGCGAGGTGCAGATCGCCGGGGCGGAGGCGTGGCTGGACCTCCGGCTCTGGCGCGCGTTCAGCGCCTCCGCCGGATACACGTTTGCGCCCACGCAGGTGCTGGCCGCGGCGAGCGACACGCTGGTGGGCAACCAGCTCCCGCACGCGCCCGTGCGGCGCGCGACCGTGCAGATCACCTATGACGATCCGGAGATCGTCACCGTGTCAGTGGTCCTCCGCTACGTCGGGCAGCAGTTCGAGGACGATCTCAACACCCTCCCGCTGGACGCGGTGGCGCTGGTGGACCTGTCCGCGCGGCGCAAGCTCTTCGGCGATCTCGACGCGTACGTCACGGTGAACAACCTGCTCAACCAGCGGTACGTGGTGGGCCGCGCGGGGGTCGACACCGTCGGCGAGCCGCTCACCGTGCTCGCCGGGCTGCGCTACCGCCTGGGACGGTAGCGAGCCAGGCGGCCGGTACCCGAGCGGACATTTCCACCAGGACTTGCAAATATGTCCCCTCATGGCTAGCTTGCCCGGATGGTCGAGCAGAAATGGGGGAGGTCACTGTCACGCCAGCACCTGCGCGCTCTCGTTCGTCAGACCGAGGAGCACCGCGCCCAGTTGCTTCAAGAATGGCAGGAGAAGGTCCTGCTCGATCGGTGAGGTGGACATGAAGCGTGGATCCGTAGCCCTGATCGTCCCGCCGGAGGATCGCAAGTTCGTTGAAGCGGAGATCGCGCCCCGCCGATCCGGGATCAGGATCGTCAGCGGTCCGGCTCTCCCGGCGACCACTGACCGGGATCGAGACCTTTCACTCCTGTTCATCCGCAGTGGGACGCTGCTCGGCTCGCCCGGACCGGTCACGGAGCTCGTGCTCGACTACTGGGCCGCCGATCCCAGGGGCTCGGTGGTCTTCTTCGAGGGGAAGGAGAAGGAGACGAAGCTCCAGACCAGGTTCCACCAGCTGGTCTTCGAGTTCGCCGCACAGCGTCCGCCCAGAGCCAGGAGCTACATCGCTCCTGATCCCGCGGCCGTCCGGCGGCTGGTGCTCGCGCGGCAGCACGGGGCGGAGGATCAGCTCATCGCTTCGGCCCGCTACGAGAACGGGATGCTGAAGGTCTGGAGCTGCGAACCCCGCCTGTATCGGTGCCCCGTCGCGAAGATTCCGGCGCTGGCGGCGCTCTCGGAGGAGCAGCGTCACCGGCTCTCGGTCAGCGAATCAGGAAGCCGACTTCACTGGCCGGACGGCGACATCGATCTCGACCTGTCCAGCCTCAAGACAATCGCCGATCCCCGGTTCCTCGAACAGAAGCGGCGCCAGTTTCGCGAAGAGGCTGCCAGATATGGCTCGGCCATCCGCACGCTGCGGGAGAAGCACGGCCTTCGCCAGCGGGACATCGAGGGCCTCAGCGCTCGTGAGCTCCGTCGCCTCGAGAAGGGAGAGACCTTTCCACACGGCGGAACCATCGCGAAGCTCGCCATGGCCCACGGGATGTCCGCGGGCGAGTACCTCGCCAAGCTCGCGGCCATCGAGCGCCGTGGCTCCTGACGGGGCTCGGCGGTCCACCTGCGGCCGCAAGCGCGTAGGATGCCCATCCGATGCGCGCTCCCCTCCCCCTCCTGTGCATCGCCTCGCTGGCGCTGGCCGCCGTCTCCATCGCCTGCATCGACTGGGACGGCTACATCGGCCGCTGCCAGGACGCCGGCAACTGCAGGCCCGATTCGGGCGGCGGTGACGGCGGCGGCGGCGACGGGGGTGACGGAGGCGGCGGCCAGGATGCCTCCTCCAGTAGCGACGGCGGAGATGGAGGTGGCGGTGGCGGGGACGCCGGCCAGGGCGGCCCGGGCAACTCCTGCAGCCAGCCCTCCGACTGCCGGACCGGGAGCTGCGTCTCCTCCCTCTGCACCTGCGTCGTCAATGGCCCCTGCCAGGTCAACAACGACTGCTGCCTGGGCCAGTCCTGCAACGGGATCAGCTGCATGTCCGAGGCGACGCTGGCGTGCAACAGCAAGGACACCGGCTGCGGCTCCCCCGGCGAATGCTGCAGCAACGGCTGCAACGGTGCCTACATGTGCGACTGCAGCCCTGCCGGCGCGCGCTGCAACAGCTTGAACGACTGCTGCAACACGAACATGACCTGCCCGCGCGGCTTCTGCTGCCTCCCCACCGGCGGCTCCTGCTCCGCCCACGACGACTGCTGCTCGCGCGCGTGCGGCGGCACCGGCTACTGCCTCTGAGCCGTCCTCCTCACACCCGGTAGGTCTGCACCA
>Ga0209382_10003675_pt1 | contig 21094 bp, 16 predicted proteins | sample SoiMetdeltSBSDD5_FD_187599 | JGI IMG/M metagenome (GOLD analysis project Ga0209382, IMG submission 187599) | Bulk soil microbial communities from a Populus tree surrounding site in Tennessee, USA - Soil MetaG P. deltoides SBSDD5 (SPAdes) (version 2) | ecosystem: Environmental > Terrestrial >... | reverse complement strand
CACCAGCAAGCTGCGTCCGGGCGGCAACTCGAAGCTCTGGTCGCCGGAGAAGCTGACTAGACGGAAGGGCATGGTCGAAAGATGCGGGGCAGAGGGGCAGCAGGGCAGGGGGGCGGTCGCCGGCCGAAGATCTATTCCGCCCCCGCTGCCCCGCCGCCCCGCTGCCCTGCCGCGAGTGCCAGCGCGATCAGCACGGCACGAGCCTTCGCCTCCGTCTCCCGCCATTCGGCTTCGGGGTCGGAATCCGCTACTATCCCGGCACCGGCCTGGATCCAGGCCCGGTTCCCCTTGATGACGCAGGTCCGAATGGCGATGGCCGTGTCCAAGGTGCGGGCCCCCCACCCGACGTACCCGACCGCTCCGGCGTAGGGCCCCCGGCGTACTGGCTCCAGCTCGTCAATGATTTGCATGGCGCGCACCTTCGGTGCACCGGAAACGGTGCCTGCGGGAAAGCAGGCCGCCAAGGCTGCGATGGCATCCAGCTCGGGCCGAAGCCGCCCACGAACTTCGCTGACCAGATGCATCACATGGGAGTAGCGCTCGATTCCCATGAAGGTCGTGAGCCGGACACTGCCAAATTCGGCCACCCGCCCCACATCATTTCGCCCCAAATCGACCAGCATCAGGTGTTCGGCGCGCTCCTTGGGGTCGGCCGACAGCTCCTCGGCGAGGGCGACATCCTCCTCGGGGGTAGCACCGCGAGGCCGGGTGCCAGCGATGGGTCGGACCGTGACGTCGGTGTCCTCCACCCGGACCAGTATCTCCGGTGAGCTCCCGATGATGTGCATCTCGTCGCAGTGGAGATAGTACAGGTACGGGGCAGGATTCAGCGCGCGCAGGTAGCGGTAGGCCAGAAAAGGGTCCGGTGCAGAGAGGTCCAGCCGCCGGGAAAGCACCGTCTGAAAGGTGTCTCCCGCGGCGATATACTCCCGGATCCGGCGAACATCCTGCTGGAACTGCCCGTCGGGGTAGGGACTGGAGGTCGGGGGTAGCTCCGGCACCGCCTCGATCTGGAGAGCGGTTACCGACACCGGTGTCGCCAGGCGCTCGAGCCAGCACTCGATTCGTGACCGGGCGTCTTCATACAGCCGCCGCATCTCTGTCGCAGACGTGCCCGGCGGCACCTCTACGTTGGCGATCACTGTTGCCCGATTGAAGAGATTGTCCAATACGAGCAACGTGTCGACCACCATCAGCAGTGCGTCGGGCAGGTCACGGTCATCCGGAGGCGGCCCGGGCAGAGACTCAATGCTCCGGACGATGTCATAACCCAGGAAGCCCACCGCGCCGCCGGTGAAACGAGGCAGTCCGGCTACCTCCACCGGCGGATGCCGGCGCATCATCCGGCCGAGGTGATCGAGCGGGGCCACGTCGGCCTCGACAACCTGCCAGCCGCCCTCCGCGGTCCATCGGGAGCATTCTCGACCTCGGTAGCGTGGCCAGGAAGGTGTAGCGGGCCCAGCGCTCGCCACCCTCGAGTGATTCCAGAAGAAATCCGTAGCGGCCGCGATGAAGCTTGGCAAACGCGGTGACCGGAGTATCGCCATCCAGGACGACTTGCCTGGTGACCGGAACCATGCCTCCTGGTCCGGCGCGCCGGGAGAAGAGCTCGAAGCTGGATGTGGTCACTGGGGAGCCGCCACCAAATAGGTACTGGAACCGGGGATGGCTGCGGTTACCCGGTCGAGTTCTTGGTTGATCGATGGCAAGAGCTCGATCTGGTTCTCGGAGAGCACTCGCCCGACGGCCAGCGCCCGCTCGTAGGCGAGAAGACTGCGATATACCTGGTGAGCCCGGGCCGGGGCAGAGAAGTAGCGGGCGTAATTGAACTCCACGCTGGTCCCGCCCCGAGTGGGCACGCTGGTTGAAAGCTCGAGTCCATACACCCCGGGCCGGGGCCGGACTTCTACACTCACCGTCTGGCCGCTGTCAGCAAATGACCCGGCGGAGAAGATGACCCTGGCAAACACGATGTTCTCCGGCGGGCCGTGCCTCAGCACGATGATCCGGGGCGTCCCGGCGGTGAAGCTCACGACGGTATCGGATGGCGGTGGACCGGCCGTCTCCAGGACGATCACCCTGGACAGCGGGAGCACCCGCGCCGGGGTCGGCTGATTGGTCGGGGTTGGAGCTGTGGCTTGTTGCCGAGAACCGCAGCCCAGGGCGAGCCAAAGCCAGGTTGCCGTGCCAAGCAGGTGTCGGGATATTGCCCGCATTACACAAGCCGAGAGTAGGTCACGGATGGGTGGTAAGCGCCTCCTAATTGCCCTGCCATCGCTACTTGCCTTACTGATTTCACCTCTGGCCGCGCAAAACTGGAATTCGCCCGGGACTCTTGCCCTGGTCCGCCGGGCAGTCGACCGCCGGCTCGCCATGCAGGCTGATTCGGCGCTCACCAGCTACCGCGCCAGCGCCCACGGGTTTGTGTTCTTCCTGGCTCAGGTAGGGGAAGGCTTGGCCGAGCCTCCACGGCTGGTGAAGGCGGACGAGCTGGACGTGGAAGTGTATTGGCAGGCACCTGACCGCAGCAAGCAGGTGATTCTCGGCTGGCGCGACGGGCGATTTCTGCCGACCGACATCAGATATCATCGGGATCACCTGGGCATCGTCACCAACAACTTCGGCAACGTGATTCGGATCGGGGAAGGGGACGAGGTCCGCGACGTACCCCATCCGCTTTCCCCCGCCGGTCTCCTGGCCTACGACTTTGCGCTCTCGGATTCGGCGGCCATCCGCAGTGCAGCCGGCGAGGTCAGGGTATACCAGATCAAAGTTCGGCCCCGTTCATTCGACGAAGCGCTCGTGGTCGGTACGCTGTACCTGGACGTCGCGAGTGCCGAACTGGTCCGGTTTCGCTTCAGCTTCACGGCGCCGTCATATCTGGACCGGCAGCTGGAGGACATCAGCATCGTCCTGGAGAACTCACTCTATGAGGGCCGGTTCTGGCTTCCCTACCGGCAGGAAGTTGAGATCCGGCGCCGGGCGACCTGGCTCGACTTTCCGGCGCGAGGAATCATCCGAGGACGGTGGGAGATCAGTGACTACGAGCTCAATCCTGAGCTACCAGCCGGGTTGTTTGCCTTTCCCGAAATCGGCGGGCTGCGCCAACCCGGCGGCCAAACGGTGTGGGCCCAGCCGCTGGAGGAGGCTATTGCGGGCGTCGCGCAGCCGGTCAATCGCCAGGATATGGAGTCCCTCCGCGCCGAGATCGAGCGGATTGCAGGCAGCCGCGCACTTGCGGGGCTTCCGCCCCGGCGCTTGGCAATCGGCTCGGTCAGTGATCTAGTGAGGGTGAATCGGATCCAGGGCCTTACGCTTGGCTTTGGAGGGACTATCGGACTGGCAGAGAACCGGGTGCAGGTGCAGCCCTACCTGGCGTACGGCACTGCCGACCAGCGGCTACTTCCCGCCATCACCATAGGCTGGAGCCTGGGCCCCAATCGTCTGAGTCTGAGTGCCTCTCAGCGGATCAGCGATTTCAGCGATCTGCCGATCATCGCCCCGCTGCTGAACTCCCTCACTGCTCAGGAAGCGGGGAACGACCACGGCGATTACGTCCTGCTCAACAGTGCTGCCCTGGCCCTGCGGCACCGTTTGGGAACCCGGACCTGGGTCACCGGCGAGCTGGGAATCACCGAGAGTCACTCCGTTACTACCCAGGCTTCCCCGGCCAACGGCAGCTACCGGGAGAATCCCTCCTTGGGTGCGGGCTACCATAGAACTGCCCGCCTGGAACTGGAGCGGAGCAGTGCCGGGATCGGCGTGCCTCATGACGTGCAGGCCCGAGTCTCCGTCGAAGTCGGGGATGGGTCAGCCCAGTACCTCAGGGCGCAGGCTTCAGCCCAGTGGCGCGCTCGCGTTGGGGGGAACGAGGTGCTTTCGCGGCTGTACCTCGGCGCCGGGACCGAAGGACTGCCGGCTTACCGAAGCTTCGTACTGGGAGGGAGAGGAACCCTCCTCGGTGAGCCGTTTCGGGCGTTTGGGGGGCAGGAAATGGCACTGGGCCACCTCGAGTGGCGATTCGACCTGCCGGCTCCCGCAATTTCCCTGGGCACCTTTGCCTCTACCGGCAGGGTGGTCACCCTCGCGCCATTTGTCGCGGCCGGATACGCATCCAGACCGTACAGCTCGCTGCCGTGGGACACCAGCGACGGAGTGCGGCCGGTGGCGGGAGTGGCCCTGGAGCTGTTCATGAGGCTGATCCGCGTCGAAGCCGGCATTGGGCTGCGGGATGGCAAGGCAGGGCTGACGGTGGATATCAGTCGGGACTGGTGGGGGCTGCTGTGATCTCTTTATCTTTGGCGAGCGGTCCCGCCCCCAGGGACTGTCCGCCCACCGTTCTCCGATCTTCTCAGAGTGGTCATGCAGTTCACCGACGAATGGCTGGTCCCCTCAATCGAGACCCTCCTATCGGCTGAGGCCATCAAGGCGCTCAGGGAAGAGGACGGTCCTGCAGGCTCCCTCTGGGAGCTCCTGGTCCAACGCAAGCTCGCAACCAACGATCAGGTCCTGGGCGCCATCGCCGCCCGGTTCCGCTTTCCAGTCGCCGACCTGGCCAAGACCGACGCCAAGCTGAATACCACGGTTCCGGAGCAGCTGGCCCGCAAGTTCAACGTGGTGCCGGTACGCCAGACCGATTCCTACCTCGAAGTGGCTACCGCAAATCCGTTCGACATCGATGCCGAAAAGATGCTCGCCTTTGCCACCGGGCGAGAAGTGCGCATGCTGCTTGGCTCGCCCTGGAAGATCCGGGAAAAGCTGGACGAGATCTATCGGGAGACGGAAACGGCCGTGGCCCGACTCCTGGAGGGCATGGGCAGTGACTTCGAGGTGGAGCAGATCAAGGAAGACGAGGAGAACGCCGCCAGCGAGGCGCAAGCGAGCCAGCGCCCCATCCTCAAGCTGGTCGACACCATGATCGCTGACGGGATTACCAACCGGGCCAGCGACATCCACGTCGAGCCGATCGAGGGCGGAGTGGTGGTGCGCTACCGGATCGACGGGGTGCTCCGCCAGATGATGAAGATTCCCAAGAGCGCGGGCGTCCCGCTGATTTCCCGCATCAAGATCATGTCCAAGCTGGACATTGCCGATCGGTTGCGACCTCAGGACGGCAGGGCGCGAGTGTCGGTCAACGGCGAGGCGGTCGATCTCCGGGTGTCGACCCTTCCCGCCTCCCATGGCGAGAAGGTGGTGATCCGGGTCCTGAATCAAAAGGCAACCACTCTGGCCCTCGACTCGCTGGGGCTGGCCGAGGACGAGCAGAAGGCGATCCGCTCTCTTTTGGCGTACAAGGAGGGCATCATCCTGGTCACCGGCCCCACCGGGTCCGGGAAGACGACCACGCTCTACTCGGCGCTCCGGGCGGTCCAGGGCACGGGGGTCAACATTGTCACGGTCGAGGACCCGGTCGAATACCGGCTGGGTGAGAACATCGTCCAGGTCCAGGTAAACGAAAAGGCGGGTCTGACTTTTGCTGCGGCACTGCGATCGATCCTCCGACAGGACCCGGACGTGGTTCTGGTCGGCGAGATCCGGGACAAGGAAACGGCCCAGATCGCGCTCCAGGCCTCGCTCACCGGACACTTGGTTCTTTCGACTCTGCACACCAACGATGCCCCCAACACCGTGACCCGCCTGGTGGATATCGGGATGGAGTCGTACAAGATCGCGCCGGCCCTGCGCGGCATCGTCGCCCAGCGTTTGATGCGGCGGCTTTGCACGAATTGCCGCCAGGTGGCCACCGATCCGGTCAGCGAGCGCCTCGCTCAGTTCGTTCCCAAGGGGGCGACGCTCTACCAGGCGGTCGGGTGCTCGGACTGCTCGATGACGGGGTATCGCGGACGGTTCAGCATCGTGGAGGTGCTGACGATGAATCCCGACCTGGAGCGGAAGATTGCAGCCGGGGCCACGGCCGAGAAGATCGCCGAGGCGGCTCGGCAGGCGGGGATGCGCAGCCTGTGGGGTAGCGGTCTCCGCCATGTGCTCTCCGGCGAGTCGACGTTCGAGGAGCTGATGCGGGTCACCGATATACCCCGGGAGGAAGAGCCAGCGGCGGCTCCGGAGCCCGCCCGGCGTGGGGGCCGCGGCCGAGCCGCGAGTGCTTCCCCGGCGCCGGCGCCCGCCGCGGCCGAGGTTTCCGAGCTTCACATGGACATGGAGCTCCTAGAGGAGCCGGGCCCTACTGATGAGATCCCTAGCGCGGGCCGGGGGCAGGGCGCGTGCGTTCTCCTGGTCGAAGACGAGGAGCAGCTGCGCCGGGTCATGAAGGACCTGCTGCAGCGGGAAGGATATCGGGTGGCCGAAGCTCGGGACGGCATTCAAGCGCTCGATGAGGTGGACCGGTTTGCGCCTGACGTCATTATCCTCGACCTCAACCTTCCCGGGCTCGATGGATATGGAGTGCTGCAGCAGCTCCGCTCCCGGCCAGCTACCCGGGGGATTCCCATCATGGTCCTCACGGCCAAGGGCGATGAGGACAACGAGGTGCGGGTCTTCGAGCTGGGTGCGGACGACTTCGTGACCAAGCCATTCCGAGCCCGCTCGCTGACCGCGCGGCTGGAGGCCGTAATCGGTCGCCATCGCGCTTGACGCAGCTTCACTTCCGCCTCACACTGGACTAACACCCCACCGCTACCGCTTCCCGGCAAGGGTCTCATCGCCGAGTGACCCCATGACTTCGGTACGAGTCTCGTTGGTAGATGTGTACGTGGTCCGGATGGCCGGCGCCGGACTCGAGTACCTCGCGCTGCGTCGAGCGCCGGGAGGCCGGTGTTCCGGCTCCTGGGAGAGTGTCCACGGGCACATCGAGCCCTCCGAACCCCCGGCGGAGGCGGCTGCACGAGAGCTGGCCGAGGAGACTGGTCTCACTTCGGAACGGTTATACAACCTGAGCCGGGTCGAGCTATTCTACCAGCACCGGACCAATGAGGTGGCGCTGGTGCCGGTCTTCGTCGCGTTCGTGTCCCTCGAAGCGCGGGTCCGCCTCGGGCCGGAGCACGATGCTTTCGAGTGGCTCGGCCTGGAGCCGGCGCGGGCGCGGTATGCCTGGCCTCGTGAACGGCGAGCGCTCGAGGACATTGCCCTGCTGCTCGGCAGCGGCAGTGCCGGGCCGGTGGAGGACGTCCTTCGGGTTTGATCATGATCTTGGCGGTACTCTCGGTTGCTCCCCTCCTGGGGTCGCCGCTTCCATCGGTGGCGGCGGCGCCGTGTATGCGCCCCACTCGCGCGGGCACTCAGGTTCAGGGCGAGGTGCGGATCTGTCCCGGTCGGTATCGCATCGCCGATCCCACCGAGCAGGGGATCATCATCGCCGCGGCCACGGGAACCCACATCGATCTCACCGGGGTCACGCTCGAAAGCGGCGATTCGGTGCCCAGCCGTTTCGTCGGCTGGGGGATTACCAGCCGGGGGGTGGACGCGGTGACCGTCACCGGGGGAACTGTCCGCGGCTACCGCTATGGCATCCGGTTGGAGGGAGGGAGATCGCATCGGATCAGCGGATCGAACCTTTCCGGCAGCCGAAGCCAGGCGGACCAGTCCACCCCTGCTCGCCCGATGGCTACGGATCAGCTCAACCTGACTCGGCCCGATTCCTTCGAGCGCTATGGCGGCGGGATTCTGTTGCGGCGAACAACTGGGGCCAGCGTTACCGGTATCACGGCACGGGGTGCCCAGAACGGGATCGCCTTGCTGGAGGTGCGGGACAGTTACGTCGCGGACAACGACGTGTCGATGAACAATGGCTGGGGTATCCATCTATGGCGGTCATCCCGCAACGTGATCGCCCGCAACCGAGCCCAGCACACCCGTCGCTGTGACACCCAGGTCCCGGCGGCGGACTGCGGAGCCGCGGCCCTGCTGCTGCGTGACGCCAGCGATTCCAATACCATCGTGGACAACGACCTCACCGCGTCCAGCCTGGGTTTCTTTCTCGCCGGCGAGCGCCGGGGGATCCGTCGCTCCACCGGTAATCTGATCTATCGCAACGACGGGTCCGGCGCGCTTCGCACCGGCTTCACGGTCAGCTTCGGCTGGAACAATGATCTGGTGGAGAACCGGGCCGACAGCGCCGGTACCGGCTTCCGGCTGGACCACTCCGGTGGCACCACCCTGCGAGGCAACACCGCCATCGGCGCGCGCAATGCCGGTATCGTGAGCGAACACGGCAGTGACAACACCATCGTCGCCAACGTCTTGATCGGGGGGCCGGTGGGCATCCGCGTGGCCGCACCGCAGCAGTCCGGTGACTCCAGCCGCCGCTACCGAATCGACGACAATGTGCTGACCCGCTTGCAACAGGGCGTCGTGCTCGAGCGCACCACCCGGGCCCAGGTGCGGGGCAACGTTTTCGATGGAGTGGGCGACGGTCTGGTGATCGACGGAGACGGACACGCGAGCGAGGTGACCGGAAACGTGTTTCTCCGGGCCTCTGGATGGTTCATCGAGGCACCCGATCTTGCTGCGGGAGGGAATTACTGGGCCACGGCCGACGCGTCCACCACTACTGCCAAGGTCAAAGGCAGAATCAGTGTGCTTCCGTGGAAGCCGGCCAGTGCGGCTGGGTATTGAAGATTTCCTGCGCCATCAACCGGACGTCACGCGGATTCAGCGGCTTGGACACCCGGCGGACCGACAGGCCGGACAGCTGCGCTACCCGGTCCTCCTCGCCGGTGCAGGCCACCAGGAGACGATTCCTGGCATAGGGGCACGCTTGAAGTAGTGCCCTGGTAAACGGCTCCGCGTTTCCAGCCGCCAGCTGGTTATCCGCAATGATCAGATCGTACTTGCCATCACGGGCCAGCTTCAGGGCCTGTTCGCCTGATCGTACCGCTTCGACCGCGTAGCCCTCGGGGGCAAAGAGCGCACTGATCAGCCGGTGCACCGCAGGATCCTCGTCCACGACCAGGATCCGCCGCCCTGCGACCGCGCCATTGCCTGGAGTGTTCACCGGCTCGCTCGGCACTCCGGCTTGGTAAACCGGCAGCACGATCCGGAACTCGGCGCCCCCCTCCGGAGGAGCCTCATAGGTCAAGTCGCCACCGTGCGCCTTTACCAGCCCGTAGCTGAGCGACAGTCCCAGCCCGGTGCCTTCCCCCGGCGCCTTGGTGGTGAAGAATGGAGTGAAAAGATAGGGAGCCAGGTGCTTCGGAACGCCGGAGCCGTTGTCGCGGACCCGAACTTCGACCTCGTTGCCGGCCCGGCCGGTAATCAACGTGATGCGGCGTGGCTGCCCCGGCTCGAGCCCGGATACCGCCTGCACCGCATTGGTCACCAGATTGAGCAGCACCTGCTGCAGCTCATAGCGGTCGCCCAGAACGACGACCGCCTCCTGGCTCAGCTCCGAGTCGAGCTCGATCCCATGCAGCTGCAGCTCGTAGACGATCAACAGTGAGGTCCGGGTAACCACGTCGTTGAGGTCTACGGCCGTCTTCTCGGCAACCCCTCCCTTGCGGGCGAAGGTGAGCAGGTTGCGGACAATCCTCCCGGCCCGCTCCGCCTGATCGTGAATGACACGCAGATGCTCCCGCGGCAGATCGGGATGGGGCGGCCGCTCCAGGAGCAGCTCCGCCAGGCCGGCGATAGAGGTGAGTGGATTGTTGAGCTCGTGGGCCACGCCGGAAACCAGCTGGCCAATGGACGCCATCTTGTCGTTCTGAATAATCTGAGCCTCCAGCATCCGCTGCTCGGTGACGTCCTCGATGAGAATGACGGCGGAGCCGGGCTGTCCTTCGGCAAGGGGCGCGGCTGTGAGCCGGAGCACGCGCTGTGTCTGCTCCAGCCGCACGACCAGAGGCTGGCTCCCTTCGCGCCGGTAGGTGGCCTGGATCAGATCGCCTACCGGCGCGGATGCTCCGGAGAAGAGATCGGAGAAGTTCCTGCCGATCAACTCTGATTCAGGAACTTCGGCCAGGTCCCCCAGCGCCCGATTGGCCCGCAGAATACTCCCCCCTGGTCCTACTACGGCTATCCCCTCAGTCAGAGCATTAAAGGCGGTTTCCCACTCCTCCTCGCTGCGACGGACCATCTCATAGAGCCGGCTGTTGGCCAGCACCACCGAGGCGTTCGTGGCCACGGTGGAGAGCAGCCACAGGTCCTCGGTAGTGAACGGGCCTCCGCGGCGGTCCGCTACGGCCAGCGCCCCCATGGTAATTCCCTGAGCGCGGAGAGGTGCTACTGCAGCGGACCGCACCATGAGCCCACCGATGAGCTCGACCGTGGGAGTTTCGACTCCCTGGGCCACCTCGATCCGATCCCGGCCGATGGCGAAGCGAACCAGTGCACTCTCCGATTCCTCGCTTACCCGGCCGAGCAACGGCTCCAACGTGCCGGAGGCGGCCACCACGCGGAGCATTCTTCCCTCCATCTCCCCCAGCACGACGATGGCTCCGTCCGCCTGGAGGAACCGGGCGGCATACTTAGCAACCTGGTCCACCACCCGATCGAGCTGGATGGATTCGGACAGGACGTAGCTCAGCTCCTGCAGCGAGAAGAGCTCGCTGATGCGGCGGTCGACCTGGACCGCAAGCTGGTCGGCCTTGGTCTCGGCGTCCTGGGAGCGACGATGTGCGCGGATGAGCGCGGCCCAAAGCGTCCCGAGCACACTGGCCGTCGCAAGGGCGAAGACGAACCAGACCCGGTGTTGAGCCCAGCCGGCCACCAGTACCAGGAGCGCTGCCGAAACCAAGAGCAGCGGCAGCTCCCAGGATTGGCGCCAGACTGACAGAACTAGAAGAGTGACCCCGGCCAGGATGAAGCCCAGGACAGGGAAACTGGGAAGGGGATCAGCCACCAGCACCGCGGCCACGACTGAGGTGAGAAGTGCCCCTGCCGCGACGGTGGCGATCGAGAGGCGGGCCGAACCCGTCCGGCGAGCCAGCTCAGCCCTCCCGCTGATGGCTTCGGGCCACTCGCTCGGTCACATAGGCCTCCGGCGGTGCGTTGGGCTTGACCCGAATTGACTTGGCTGGAATGCCGACATTGACGTGGTAGGGGCGGACATCCTTGGTGGCCACGGCGTTGGCGCCCACCATCGCATTCCGTCCCACCCGGACCCCGGCCAGAACCGTGGCGTGATAGGTGATCCGCACATCGTCCTCCAGCACCGTCCGGGCATTGGTGACGTCTCGCTGGTCCACGATGCTGTGAGTGTGGCTGTAGATGTTCGCGTAGTCCGAAATGCTCACCCGGTTTCCCAGCGTGATTCCTCCGCGGTCATCCAGCAGCACATTGCGGTGCACGACCACGTCATCTCCCACTTCGAGGTTGTATCCGAAGGAAAACTCCACGAAGTGAAAAGCCTTGAAGTTGCGTCCAACCCGGGCGAAGATGTGCCGCGCCAGGATCCGGCGGAACCGGACCCCCAGATGCACGTTGCCGCCGAGCGGCGACTTGTCAAAGTTTTGCCAGAGCCAGATCAGCGGCTTGACCCGGGCGTAGCGCTCCCCATCGACCTCGGCGTAATACTCCGGCTCCAGCGTCACGTTGCGGGGGTCGAGCGACAGCAAGGCCAACCGGGTGGTCTCCGGAGTCTTCGGGTCCTGCAACATCCCTTCGTAATCCCGCGCCCCAGAGTAAAAAATCTGGAACAGCGCCTCCCGGGTAATCCGGTGCCAATCCGCTCCCGGCTCGGCGAGCTGACCCTCGAGATCAGTCAGCCAGCGGTCATAGAACTGTTCGGTGGCCTTGGGCAGCCGGACTTCGCGGAGGGGCAGGAGAACCATGGGTGCCTCGGGGCCCTGAAGGGGCGGAAGTGCGTATATGGTCGAATGATGGACGCGCGGGAGCAAGGACACCAGGGCCGGTCGGGAGAGCGGATCGGAGGAGAGGCGAGCGCTCCGACTCGAGCTGCAGGTGCCGGCCTAACGGCCGCTGTCAGGCCGTTGAGCTCCGGCCTTGGCCGATACCCGGGCTCGTTCCCGATTGAGCATGGACTGCTTCCCTTGCCAGTCGTCCGATTGGAGAGCGCCATAGGTGAGCGTAAACGAATCCTCCACCGGGATGCTCTCCTCAAACAGATAGATGGCGCTTGCCTGCTCCCGCAGGTTCAGTTGTTGCGAGGTGAACTTGGAATTGAGGGGAATGAACCCAAGAGGCCGGAACACCCGGCTCCGGATCTGGAGGGTGAGCGTCTGGGCATCGAATCGGACGTCGGGACGCTGGCCGAAAAAACTCACCAGAGCCAATCCTGGCTGGGCTACCCCGGCACGGGAGGCGACCGAGTCGATCGCCCTGCGGTGGCTGTCTACCAGTCCCCGAAGCGACTGGTAAGCGTCGCGAGCAAGCAGTGGGGCAAGTCTGGAATCGAGAGGAATGAACCTGATTTCCAGATCATCGTTCCTGACCCGAAGGGCCAGATCGTTCTGGGATAGGGATCCGAGCCCCAGCGGCAGGGGACGAGCAGACTCCGGCGATTGGCTCGGGGATTGGCTCGGCGATTGGCTGCTGGCATGGCCGGCGCATCCCAGTGCGGCGAGCAGAAACACTAGCTGGCGCGGATTCACGAAGCCTCCCTGAGGGCGGCCGCCAGGACACTCTCCGCCAGATCCGCTATGCCGGTGCCGGTGCGACTGCTGGTCACCGCCACCTGATCGGGGGTAAGGTCCAGGGCTTGGGCCAGCTCTCGCTCCCGGGTGTGAAGGGCTGATCGGGTCAATTTGTCGGCCTTGGTGAAGACCGCCAGCACCGGCCGGGCACTTTCGGTCAGTAGCTCGTGCATCTCCCGGTCCTCCCGGGACAGATCGCGGCGAATATCCAGCAGCCACACAATCCCGGCCAGCGTGTCCCGGGTTTCGAGATACCTATGCAGCAGCTTCCGATAACCGGCCCGGGCGCTCTTGCTGCTTCGGGCAAATCCGTAGCCCGGAAGATCGACCAGATAGAGCCGGGGCAGCCGGTAGAAGTTGAGCAGCGTGGTCTTGCCCGGAGATCCGCTCACCCGGGCCAGGCCGGGACGTCCAACCAGGGCATTCAGCAGGCTCGATTTCCCGACATTGGACCGCCCAATGAAGGCAATCTCCGGGAGCGGAGGATCCACCCTGACCCTCGGATCCGGGAACGACCCCACGAACTCGACCGACTGTGATGCCAGCGGATTGACAGCCGCAATTGAATGCGACAAGGGCGCACCCTGTGCGCCCATACCGACCGCCTGACCCCCTGACCGCCCGAGCTTCCCCGCATCCCCGCTTCCCGGCTTACCCTCGCGCCTCACGCCTCCCGTTTGGCCCGTGCCCGCTCGGTCACGATCAGCGGTGAGGTGCCCTCGCTGATCGCCTCCTTGGTGATCACGATCTCCCGCACATCCTCGCGGTTAGGCAGATCGAACATGATGTCGGTCATCATGGTCTCGAGGATGGCGCGCAGTCCGCGGGCCCCGGTGCCGCGCTTCAGGGCGCGCTGGGCCACTGCCCGTAGCGACTCGGGGTCGAAGGTAAGGCCCACATCCTCCAGCTCGAACAGCTTCTTGTATTGCTTGGTCAGGGCGTTCTTGGGCTCCACCAGAATCCGGATCAGCGCCTCTTCGTCGAGCGCCTCGAGTGAGACGACCACGGGAAGGCGCCCGACCAGTTCGGGGATGAGGCCGAAGCGGAGCAGGTCATCAGGCTCGACGTCCAGGTACGGATTCCCCTGGGTGAGCTGGTTCCCCGATTTGCGGCCACCATTGCTGAAGCCGATCTGCTGCCGCCCGGTGCGCGCCTCGATGATCTTTTCCAGCCCGTCGAACGCGCCGCCGCAGATGAAGAGGATGTCCTTGGTGTTGATCTGGATGTATTCCTGCTGCGGGTGCTTGCGGCCGCCCTGGGGAGGCACCGATGCGATGGTGCCTTCCAGAATCTTGAGGAGCGCCTGCTGGACACCTTCGCCGGACACGTCCCGGGTGATGCTGGGGTTTTCCGACTTCCGGGCAATCTTGTCTATTTCGTCGATGTAGACGATCCCGCGCTCGCACTCGGCCACGTTGAACTCGCCCGCCTGCAGCAGCCGGACCAGGATGTTCTCTACGTCCTCACCGACGTACCCCGCCTCGGTGAGCGTGGTGGCGTCGGCTATGGTAAAGGGAACATCGAGAATGCGGGCCAGTGTCTGGGCCAGCAGCGTCTTGCCGACGCCGGTCGGGCCGAGGAGAAGAATGTTGGACTTGTCCAGCTCCACGTCGCCTTCGCGGCCGCTGGAGGCATTAATCCGCTTGTAGTGATTGTAGACGGCCACCGCGAGGGTCCGCTTGGCCCGCTCCTGCCCGATGACATACTGGTCCAGCACGTCCTTGATCTCCGAGGGCGTGGGAACCTGGGTAATGCTATCGGCAACCTCGCGCTCCTCATCTTCCGCCAGGATCTCATTGCAGAGTGTGATGCACTCGTTGCAGATGTAGACCGACGGGCCGGAGATGAACTTCCGAACCGAATCCTTCGATTTCCCACAGAAGGAGCAGCGGAGATGCTTGTCGTTGGACATGGAGCCACGTCGTGATGGAGGTGGATGGGTGCCGGTAAAGTGCCCCCGGGTCTCTAGAGCGTCAAGTCTCCTTGCCGTTCGCGTGTGGCACCAGCTCCTTCTGCGGTGTAAACACACTGTCGATCAGGCCGTAGGCCTTGGCCTCCTCGGCGCTCATGAAACGATCGCGGTCCATGTCTCGCTCGATCGTCTCGATGGGCTGGCCGGTATGCAGCGCGTACAGCGAATTCATCTTGGACCGGAGATACAGGATCTCGCGAGCCTGAATCTCGATATCGGCCGCCGTCCCCTGGGCGCCACCGGATGGCTGGTGAATCATGATCCGGGAATGGGGCAGCGCACTGCGCTTTCCCTTGGCGCCTGCGGCCAGCAGAAACGATCCCATCGAGGCAGCCATGCCCATGCAGATGGTGTTCACCGGGGCGCGAAGATGCTGCATGGTGTCGTAAATGGCCATGCCCGCCGAGACGACTCCGCCCGGCGAGTTGATGTACAGGTAGATATCCTTGTCGGGATTGTCCGCCTCGAGGAACAGGAGCTGTGCGATGATGATGTTGGAGACGTCATCGTTGATCGGAGCGCCCATGAAGACAATCCGATCCATCAGCAGCCGCGAGAAAATGTCGTAGGTGCGTTCGCCGCGGCTGGAACGCTCGATGATGTAGGGCGGATACAGAGTGGCCATCGTTAGGACTTGACCTCTTCAATGGTGGACTGCTTCAGGAGGAAGTCGAAAACCTTCTCTTCGGTAAGGACCCGCTCGAGCTCCGGGAGCCGGTTGGCTTTCTGCAGTGAGGCGTAGACCTGAGCCGCCGGGGTGCCCCGGGCGGCCGCCATGCTGTCGATTCGCTGGTCCAGGTCGGCCTCGGTGGCGCGCAGTCCGTGCTCCTCGATGATCGCGTCCAACACCAGGTCGCGCTTCACCTGGTTCTCGGCAATGGAATGGAACTGCTGTTCGAACGCGGGCAGTTGTTCCTGGGGGACCTTGTACATGTCGGCGTAGCCGTGAAGCAGCCGGTGTACCAGCGAATCGGGTGCCTCGACCTGGTTGGCTTCGACAATCTGCGCGACCAGCTTCTGCCGAAGGTCGGTATCCGCCTCCCGCGCCGCTTCGCGCTCCAGATCCTGCCGGATAGCGGCGCGAAGCGCGTCGAGGCTCTCGAAGTCACCGGCCTCGCGGGCGAGCGCGTCATCCAGCGGAGGGAGCTCCTGCCGCTTGACCTCGTGCAGGGAAATATGAACCCGCCGGGTCTGGCCCCGCCGCGCCTCGTCAGGGTGATCCTCAGGAAACCGGACCTCCGCCTCGGCAGTCTCGCCGGGAAGGAGCGACATGATCCGCTCCTCCAGCTCCGGAATGGCCTGGTTCTGGCCCAGAACGAGATCATGGGGCTGGGCGGCACCGGTGACACCGTTCTCGATCGGCGCCACTTCCACCCGCACCATGTGGCCGGGTGACGGGCGCACCCCCTCCAGCGGGATCCAGGTGGCCTTCTGCTCCTGAATGTGGGCCAGTTGCTCCTCCACTGCGGAGTCCGGTACTGGGCTCACCCGCCGCTCCAGCCGGAACCCGCCAATCCGCTGCAACTTCAACTCGGGCCGAACCTCGACCAGCAACTCAAACTCAATCGGACTGCCCTCTTCGAACTTGAGGTTGCGGATGGATGGATCAGTGATCGGCTTGAGTGACTCGCTGGTCTTGGCGGTCTCCCAGCTCTCCCGGATGATCTCTTCCAGCACGGTCTGGCGGATGGCGTCCCCGAAGCGCTTCCGCACCACAGTGTCTGGCGCCTTGCCGGGGCGGAACCCAGGGAGGCGTGCTCGCTGGCCGTAGTACTTCAAGGCGCGCGCTTCCGCCTCCCGGACGCGGTCGACCGGTACGGTCACGTGCAGTGACTTGGAGGCGGAGTCTTCGGAGGTTTTTTCGACCGTGATGGGGCTCATTCTGCGGGGAATCTACCCTGACGTTGTCCCCAGGGTCAATTTTGCCTACGAGCGCCAATCATTGCACTGCCGGAGTTGCACGACGGGCCCGCCTCGACCAAGATTCGGCGCCCCAAGAGCCCGGCCTCCGGGCACCCCCTGAGCAGACGGCAATCCCCTGATCCATCGTCACCCCGATGCGGACAATTGTCGTGTCACATGCCAGAGGGTGTTCCCATGCGTCCTTACGTTCTCGTGTTTCTAGGAGCTGTCGCTGCATGCGGCGGGGAGGAGGGGCCCACCAGTCCAACGGCGGGGTCGCTGGAAATTCGGACGGTGACCTCGGGTGAGGTTCCGCCTGACGGATACACCTATCGGGTGGACGGCCAGCCGGCCCAGGCCATCGGAAGCAACACCACCGCAACTCAGGCCGACCTGGAGCCCGGGGCCCACGTCATCCAGCTCGCCGGCCTACCCGATGGCTGCACCGCTTCGGGCGATAACCCCCAGACCATCAGCATTACCGAGGGCTCAACCGCCGTCGCGTCCTTCTCGATCAACTGTGTCCCGCCGGTCGGCACCCTTGAGGTTACCGTCGCCACTACTGGTGCGGCGCCGGCAAGCTACGACTTGGTCCTGGACGGGACTTCCCAGGGGGCCATCGGCACCGCGGCCACCCGATCGCTGGAGAACATTCCCTCAGGCGCGCACTCCATCGGACTCTCGGGCCTGCCCGCCAACTGTGAGGCGGCCGGTGAGAATCCTCTCAGCTCGACGGTGCGCACCGGAAATACGACCGAGATTGCTTTTGCGATAAGCTGCGCTGCGCCCCCACAGGAGACCGGAGCACTCAGCATCACCACGAGCACGACCGGGGAGGACCCGGACGGATATCGCGTGGCGATAGATGGCGGCGCCCGCCAGCCTATCGGAGTCCAGGGAAGCCTCACGCTTCTGAACGTGGCAGCCGGGGCACATTCGGTGCGCCTCATGGGACTGGCCACCGGATGTGCAGCGGGGGCGCCCAACCCGCAGCAGGTAACTGTGGCTTCCGGTGCCACCGCGACCGTCGCCTTCAGCGTTACCTGCGCCCCACCGCCCACCACGGGAACGGTTCGGGTGGTTACCAGCACAACCGGTGTTACCACGGACACCGACGGCTATGCCTTCACGGTTGATGGCGGTGTTCCGCAGCCGATCGGAGGCAATACAGCGGTCAATCTGGACAATGTGCCTGCCGGAGCTCACACCGTCGCGCTGACCGACGTGCCCGCCGACTGCGCGCTGGATGGGAGCAGCACTCGCAGCCTGATCGTGGCCGGAGGCGAGACGGCTGAGGCGCGCTTCGTAATCCGCTGCGCGCCAGTGACAGTGGGACAGTGGAGCCGGATGGAAAGCGGCACCGCGTTCAGTCTGTACAGCGTCTGGGGCAGCTCAGCCAGTGACATCTTCACCGTGGGTGAGCCCGGAGGCAGCTTCGAGTCGGGCATTTTTCACTACGACGGCCAGTCGTGGACGCCGCAAGCGACCGAGCAGGGCATTATCCTCTACTCCGTCTGGGGCAGTGGCGCCGGCGATGTGTTTGCGGTGGGCTCCGATCCCCTGGGGGCAAGAGGATATGACGGAGCCATCCTCCACTTCGACGGCAGTACCTGGTCACTGATGCCGGGCCCCGGCGTTGCGACCGCTGACGGCGCGGTGGAGGTCAGCTTCTACTCGGTGTGGGGCAGCTCCGGAGCGAACGTCTTTGCCGTGGGCGAGGCCAGTGGAGGGCTCAGTCGAGCGCTGGTAGCCCGGTATGACGGTGCCGGGTGGGCGGAAATGACCCTGCCGGCCGGAGACAACCGCGTGCTGACGGACGTGTCGGGAACCTCCTCGGAGGACGTATACGCCGTCGGCTATTTCGCTCCTTCATTCGGTCTTCGGCGGGCAGCACCGCGCACAGCCAACCTCCGGACCTTCGCAGAGGGCTTCATTCTTCATTATGATGGGAGCCTCTGGTCGGAGGTACTGCCGCTCACGGCCGGGGTCGCGTTCAACGCCGTCTGGGCCAGCGCGCCGAACGATGTGTTCGCGGCCGGCTCCGCCAACGACGTCGCCGCCGTCTATCATTACGATGGAGCCACCTGGTCGCCCATGACAGTTCCGCCGGTGGGACCGTTGCTCGATGTGTGGGGACTCTCGGCTACCGATGTGTATGCAGTAGGGGCCGGGACAATGCTGCACTTCGACGGTCAGGCCTGGACCGAGGTTCAGTCGGTCCCTCAGCGGCTCACGGGGGTGTGGGGAAGCTCCGCTGCTGATGTGTTCACCGTCGGGAGCGGAGGAACCATTATCCGTGGATCCCTAGCGGGCGCCCCGCAGCCGTGAGCTCCGGGCCCACCGTGCTCCTGGTCGACGATGAGGGTGCCGTCAGGAGCGCGCTTCGAAAGATCTTCGAGCGCGGTGGGCTGTCGGTGCGGGAGGCACAATCGGGGCGGGATGCTCTCGAGACCCTGGCCGATGACCCCTCGATTTCGGCAGTGGTGAGTGACTTCATCATGCCGGAGTTAGATGGCCTTGACTTCTACGATGCACTGGTGGCCCGCTCGCCCCACCTGCGGAACCGGGTGGTCTTTCTCACCGGTGCCGCGCGCGATCCTACGGTGCATCGGCCCCTGGAAGACCGCGGAGTGCCTCTCATCAACAAGTTGGAGGATCTAAGCATCGTGCTCGATGCAGTGCGGCTGGTATTGCTGCGACCCTGATCCGTGGACTGGTCTCGCGCGAATGGGCTCGGTGCTGTATGATGGTGGAACCCACACCAGCATCCCAATCTCACTTAAGGACGTCCATGCCTGCCCGCATCCTCGTCGTTGACGACGAGCCGATGGTTCGAGCCCTGATCGCACGGGCTCTGACCGATGCAGGCTATGAGGTCATTGCTGTCGCCAACGGGCGCGCGGCCCTGGATGCGGCTCGAGGCGCCGAGGTCGGATTCGATCTCATCGTCACCAACAGCTACATGCCGGGCCTCAGCGGTGTCGAGCTGGTGAGCCGGATCCGGCAGGATTTTCCCGAACTTCCGATCCTGCACGTCGATGACATCGGCCGCCGCAGCCGGATCGGTCAGCTGCCCAGCGAAATTCCCACCCTCTATAAGCCTTTTGCCATCGCCACACTGAGGGACGCCGTGCGAAGGCTGCTGCCCGACTCCTAATTCGGCCCCACTCAGGGAATCTGCCAGAGGCTCCGCAGCGCACCGGTCGGCTAGCGGTGCTCCACCGGCCCATCTGCTGAAGAATCCACGACTTAAGGCTTGGCCTGTTCCCTGCTGAGGTCGAGCCGTCTGGTTGTCCGTGTCCCGTCCCTCTACCAGAGGAGTCCGGTTGCGCCGCTTGGCCCACCCCTTCACCAAGCACTTTCCGGTGCTGCGGTTCGATACCATCCGCAGCAAGATCCTGGTCTTTGCTCTCCTGGTCACGTTGCTGCCATCGGGACTCACTGCGTGGGTTTCATACAGTCAGAACCGGCGGGCGCTGGAGGAGAAGATCTCCCAGGAGCTGCTCAGCTCCAGCAGCCAGGCTGCCCGAGAGCTCGACGTCTGGATCAAGGAACGGCTCTACGACCTTCGGGTGTTCGCCAGCTCCTATGAGGTCTCCGAGAAACTGGCCAATCGCAAGCCCGGAACCGCCACCAAGCGGCTCAACGATTACCTGAACTCGGTCCGGGACCGGTTCAGCGAATACGAAGAGCTGGTCGTGGTCGATGGAGCCGGCCGCCCGGTTGCCACCAGCGGCAATGAGAGCGGAATGGTGCGGCTTCCCAGTGGTTGGGCCAGGGAGCTGAGCACCAACAGCGGGCTGATCGGCAAGGCCGAATGGGACCCCTCCCTCAATAAGGGCACCCTGGTCGTAGCCGTACCGGTCCAGCGGGGCGAGGGGCGAATGATCGGCGCCCTGGCAGCACGGCTCAGCCTCAGAGGAGCAGAAAAGGGGCTCCGAGCATTCGCCCCCCGCAGCGGGCAGGTCTATCTGCTCACTCTGACAGGGACGATGATCGTCGGCTCGGCGGAGAGCTCCGCCGAGCTGATGAAGGTCAACATGAAGCCGCGCATGCTCGACCGGCTCAAGTCCCGCGAGGGTCGGGTGGTGAGTTACGAGAGCATCTCCGGCTCCGACGTCGTGGGCAGCCTCAAGCGAGTGCCCCGAGCCAAGTGGGCGGTGATATCGGAGATCCCGTCCGAGGCGGCGTACGGGCAAGTTCGGCGATTCCGCGATCTCGCGTTACTGATCGTGGCGGCCCTCCTCCTGGGCGTGAGCCTGATCGCGTATCGCCTGGGGGTGCTCATCGTGCTGCCCCTGGAGCGGCTCACCCGGGGCGCGGCGGAAGTGGCGGATGGTGACCTGGCGGTGGACCTGCCCGCCGCCAAGGGGGAAGTGGGCGAGTTGACGGCGGTGTTCAACCACATGGTGGGGCGACTCCGCCAGGGACGGCAGGAGCTCGACGCCGTGAATGAAAAGCTGCGCCGGCAGAACGAGGATCTCGAGCGGCTCTCAACCTCGGATGCTCTGACCGGCCTCCACAATCGCCGCTACCTCACTCAACGCCTGTCGGAAGAGCTGGTCCGCTCCTACCGCCACAAAGGCTCCTTCAGCGTTCTCATGGGCGACGTGGACGAGTTCAAGAAGTACAATGACGCATTTGGCCACCCGGCGGGCGATGAAGTGCTGAAGAA
>Ga0209382_10003674_pt1 | contig 21096 bp, 20 predicted proteins | sample SoiMetdeltSBSDD5_FD_187599 | JGI IMG/M metagenome (GOLD analysis project Ga0209382, IMG submission 187599) | Bulk soil microbial communities from a Populus tree surrounding site in Tennessee, USA - Soil MetaG P. deltoides SBSDD5 (SPAdes) (version 2) | ecosystem: Environmental > Terrestrial >... | reverse complement strand
TCGTCGCAATCATCGCAACGGCGATCGTCGCGCGCGCGTATCGAGAGACGCATGAGCCACTCGCGCTCAAGCACGCGGAGACGGTTACACCGAAGCCTGCCGCGCCCATAGTCCCCATATCGGACGAGCCCCCGGCCCGCATCAGGGGATTGCCGCCGGAGCCCGTGGAGCGGCGCGCGCAAGCCGCAGCGGATGCCGACGTCGCGTCGGCGTCGAAGAAAGCACCCGGCAGGGAAAAGCAGGAGAAACCGAAAACGCGCGAAAGATCCGAGCCGAGAGAAGACGTGGCGCGCCGTGAGCCGTCGCGGCCGGCTCCGCCGGCGCAAGCGCCGATCACCGCGCGGGCCATGCTGAGCTTTGCGGTCTCTCCGTGGGGTGAAGTGCACGTCGACGGCAAGATGCATGGCGTCAGTCCGCCGCTCCAGGAGCTCGAGCTGCCGCCAGGACGGCATCGCGTTGAAATCAAGAACAGCGCTTCGCAGCCGCACGTCGTGACGGTCAACGCCAAAGCGGGCGAGCGAATTAGAATCAAGCACAAGTTCGACTGATGCCAGGACCACGCATGGCTCTCGCGCGCGTTTTCGTCGTTCTCTTTGGCACCTCGCTTCTCGCGGCATGCACTTCCGATCCGATGCGCGAACTGAGCCGTGTGTTCGAACGGAGAGGCGAGGTGCAGTTGAAGCAGGGCATCAAGGAGTATGAGGACGGCCGCCTGACCCAGGCATCGGCGAGCTTCCAGAACGCGCTCGATGCGGGTCTCGGCACGAACGACCAGGTGACTGCCCACAAGTATCTCGCGTTCATCCATTGTGTCTCGAAGCGTGAACGCCAATGCCGCGCGCATTTCAGGACCGCGCTCGAGCTGAATTCGCAATTCGAGCTCGGACCGGCGGAAGCAGGGCACCCGATGTGGGGTCCGGTGTTCCGCTCCGCAAAAGAAGGCCGCCGCTAGAAAGCGGCGTGCGACGCCAGGGGGCTGCCACATGGAAGAAAAACGGATGCTCGGCCGCTACGAGCTCGTCGCCGAGCTCGGCAAAGGCGCCATGGGGACCGTCTACAAAGCGCTCGATCCGCTCCTCGAGCGCACCATCGCGATCAAGACCATAAACATTTCCGGCGAGGAACCCGAGGTCGCGGAATACGAATCACGGTTCTATCAGGAAGCGAAGGTGGCCGGGCGGCTCAACCACCACAACATCGTAACGGTGTATGACGCGGGCACGAGCGCCAACACGCCGTATCTCGCGATGGAGTTCCTCGAAGGCTACGAGCTCGGACGGCTGCTTTCGGGGAGTCAGCTGTTGCCGGTTGCGCACGCGCTCGACATTGCCGCGCAGGTCGCCGATGGCCTCGCCTATGCTCACGCGCAGGGGGTCGTGCATCGCGACATCAAACCGGCCAACATCATGGTGACGTCGGACGGTGTGGTGAAAATCGCCGATTTCGGCATAGCCCGCATGCGATCGGCCGAGCGCGGCGGCGACAGCGCCCCGGTTCTGGGCTCACCACGCTACATGTCGCCCGAGCAGGTGCTGCGCAAGCGCGCGGAGCAGCGCTCCGACATCTTCTCGCTCGGCGTCGTCCTGTACGAAATGCTGACCGGGGGCCCGCCTTTCGCGGGTGCGGACCTGAACGCGATCATCTTTCAGATCGTGAATCTCGTACCTCCTGCGCCGAGCAGCATGAGGTCCGAAATACCGGAGATGGTCGATTTCATCGTGGCGAAAGCGCTCTCGAAAGCACCCGACGATCGCTATTCGAGCACGCGGGAGCTTGCAGAGGACCTGCGCGAATGCCGAAAACATCTCGACGCGCCAGGCCCGCTTTCTTCACTCGACATATTCAAGCCGGCGGTGCCACGACTCGATCCTTACGCCGCGACGCTGCTGCTCGCGCAGTCCTATCCGCACACACGCCAGAGCGATCGGCAGCGTCCCGTCGGCGAGGCCGAAAGCTCGCTCGGTCTCGCGAAAGGCTTCGATTCGTTTTCGGCCACAGCGCGGCTCGCGCTGCATACCGGCGTTGCGGGAGAGTTCGAGGACCTCGTGAAAAAGCAGGCTTCGACCGAACCGGACACGATGCCGGTTTATGGAACGCTCGTACGCGACCAGTCTTCTCCACGCGTCGTGCCGAGCTTCCACGCGAGCGGCGGCGGGTGGGAAAAGCACGACAAGCTCCTGTTCGGCGCGAGCGTGGCAGTCGCCGTCGTTATCGCTGTTTTGATCGTGATCGTTTGATCAGCCCGGTGCGGAGTTTTCGTCGCGGCTGCCGTGCGAGCGACCCAGCGGCAGCGGCTGCTCCGCCAGCAGGTCTTTTTCGATGACCGCGCGGACTTCGTCGAGCCCGAGTCCGTGCTCCTCGACGAGGTCCATCACGTCGGCAAGGATCGCGTCGGTGTCCTGCATTTTCTTGAGGCGCTTGAACCGGTCCTCGCGCGTGATCCCCATGCTTTCGCCAACGAGCTCCAGAAAATTCACGACTTCGAACGGCCACTCGGCTTCGTGACTGCATAGCTCGCGATGGCAGGCGTGGTAAACGCCGGCGAGCGCATCGACGCGCGCGCGTGCGGCGGCTTCGAGTATCCCCTTGTGCACTTCGCGCTTGAACGCGGGTAGCGGCTGCAGCGTATTGCACATGTAGCCGACTTGCGGCTGCTCGAGCTCGACGTATTCGAGCCCTGGTATCGCCCGCAGGATTCTGATTGCGGATTCGCATACGCCGGCAACGCCCGGATGCTCGTGGAGGCCCACGCGCTTACCGACCGGATGGCGCATGAGCGGCTTCAAGCGGTCGAGCTCGCTTGCCAGAAATACGACGAACGCTTCGAGATCGTACGGCACGGCCTGTGATTGCCGACCGGGCAAAACGTTTTCGCCGAGCTGTATCGTACACGTGGGGCACCAGGCGAGGACTTTCCCTGCGCCTGTGGCTGCGAAGCGGTCGGTAGTGCGATACGCGATACGGCCGGACGCATCGAGGTCACCCGTGCGGAACTGGAGCACGCCGCAGCAGTCGCCGGGACCGCCCATGACGTGGTACGAAATACCGAGCGCATCGAGGATATCGAGACAGAGCAGCACGATGTGCGGTGTCTTGAGGACGTTGCAGCCGGTATAGAAAACGACGTCGGGCGACCGGCCTGTCTGCGAGCTTTCCCCCCGGAAGCGCCTCAATACCTGGGCCGGGAGCTGCATGCGCGAAAGGACGCGCACGCCGCGGCCCATCTTGGCGAAAGCCTCGCTGCCTCTGCTGTGCTGCTCTTCGGGGCTCGCGCGGCGCTGCATGGCGACACGTGTGAGCGCGAGCATGAAGCGTGGATTGATACTTTCAGGGCAGGCCGGGATGCAGTTGCCGCTCCCCGAGCATATCTGGGCCCATCGTTCGGCTTCCGGCGAGCCCGCGCCGCCGCGAATGACGTTGAGCACATTGCCGACGACATCCGGCGCATGGCCGCTTGACAGGCCGGCAGGCTCGGTCATCGGACAGACTTCGAAACACCGGCCGCATGACGTGCAGCGGTCGAGCACGTCCTGCGCACGGGCTTCCAGTGCTTCTGCAAACGTTTCGGTCATGCCCTCATTTTACGTGCAGAGATCTTCTTTCTGGCGGCCTCGTATTCGTCCACGATGCGATCGACGAGCGCCCCCGTAGGGGGCACGTCTTCAATGTTGCCGACACCCTGCCCGGCGCCCCAGATGTCTTTCCACGTCTTGGGACGTTCGTCACGGGAGCGGTAAGTGAGCTTTTCTTCGGTCTGGATGGGCAGATTGTCCGGATCGAGGCCGGCGGCGCGGATGCTCGGCTTCAGATAGCTTCCTGCAACGCCGCTGAAGAACGGCGTATACACGATGTCTTCCGCGTTGCTCTCGACCAGCATCTGCTTGTAGCGGTCGACGGCGAGCGACTCGCGTGTCGCGATGAAGCGTGTGCCCATGTAAGCGGCGTCGCAACCCATCGCCTCCGCCGCCAGGACGCCGGCACCATTCGTGATCGCCCCGGCGAGCACGAGCGGTCCATCGAAAATCCGGCGGATTTCGTTCACCAGCGCGAAAGGATTCAGGCGGCCGGCGTGGCCGCCTGCGCCCGCGCAGACAAGGATGATGCCGTCCACGCCTGCTTCGAGCGCCTTCTGCGCATGGCGCACTTTGACGACGTCGTGAAACACGACACCACCGTAGTCGTGGACGCGTTTCGCAATCGCCGTCGGTGCACTCAGCGACGTAATGATGACCGGCACTTTGTGCCGCACGCACACTTCGAGATCTTCCTGCAGCCGCTTGTTCGCCGGATTGACGATGAGATTGACGGCATAAGGTGTAGCGCGAGCAGCGCCAGTCTCGCGGCGGTGTTTCTCGAGCGCGTCCTCGATCTGCGTGAGCCATGTCTCCAGCAGCTCCTGCGGTCTCGCATTGAGCGCCGGAAACGCGCCGAGTATGCCTGCTTTGCATTGCTCGATGACGAGCTCGGGCCCCGAAACCAGGAACATCGGCGCGCCGATTACCGGCACGCGCAAATCTCCAAGCAGTCGCCGAGCTTCGCTCACGCGCCGGCCCGCACGACCGGATTGCGGAGCACCCCGATGTCTTTCTGAATGATCTCGCAGACGTCGCCGTGCTTGAGATCGGGGATCGTGGCGTTGTCGGTGCCCAGCCAGATGACGTCGCCTGGCCAGAGCGTCATGTACTTCGTAATCTGGGCGATGTAGTGCTGTGCCGAGAACAGCATTTTGCTGGTGGAGTACTCCGACACTTTCTCGCCGTTTACTTTCACCGAGACCGTGAGATCCATCGGATCGAGACCCGGAACGATGAAGGGGCCCATCGGTTTGAACGTGTCGGCGTTTTTCGCACGCCAGAGCGTGCGATCGCTCGCCTGCCATGCGCGCTCGCTCACGTCGTTGCCGAGGGTATAGCCCAGAATGCACGAGAGCGCGTCCGCTTCGGTGAGGTTCCTGGCTTTCCTGCCGACGATCGCGACGAGCTCGCCTTCATATTGGACGGGCCCTTCCGAATCGCCCGGAATCACGATCGTTTCATTCGTCGCGATGAGCGCATTGGGCGAGCGATACCCGACATCCGCTTTGGCCGGAGGCTTTGCGCTCGTGCCTTTGCGTGCGTTGGCCCAGTCGAGGTGCGCCTGATAATTCAAGCCCGCGCAGTAGAAGTTCGCGGGCACGCACGGTACGAGAATCCTGAGATCGGAAAGCGCATGACGCTTTCCGTTGGTCTTCTGGCTTTCGAAAGGTGAGCCTTCAAGCTCGTTGACCGTATCGCCTTCCATGATGCCGTAGAAGACGCGTCCCTGCTGTTCGAATCGTCCGTATTTCATGCGTGAAAGGCCTCCAGGCTCGAGCTACGGTGGGAGGAGGCCAGATGCTATACACCGCCGTGCCCCCTGTCCATCTATACTCTCGCCCCATGAATGGCGAGTACAGAACGAGAGGGAACGTCGACCGCGAAGAGCGCCCGGGAGCGCCGGGCATGAGCCGCGCGCTGCTGATGGTTCTTCTCATGATCGTGATCGCCGCAATTCTTTGCGTCGTGATCTACGGTGTCATGATCGCGATCCGCCCGATCGAAGCCCGCCAGGACAAGAAAGCATACGAGATCGAGCTGGAAACGCCACGCTCGCGAAGCGCGAGCATGCCGGCACGTCCCCTCCGCAGCTAACCCGTGTCGGATCCCCCGAGCAATGTATAAACGCGTACTGCCGGCGCTCGCTGTCCTTGTTCTCACCACAGGCTGCAGCACGGTGCTGAATACCGGTGCGGGCGAACCATCGAGACGGCGCTAGCGGGGTGCAAGGAAGTGGCGTTCTCGGTCGTGGAAAGCGGCCACGAAAGCGTGTCCGGTGCATGGTTTACGACCATCGGCTGCCGGGAGGGCGCGACATGGAAATGGGCCGCCGCTGAGCCCGCGGTCGACCGCTGGGGCAACCTCCAGTAGCGGATCGTTCAGCCGCGCGGAGAGTCAGCCGACGCTTCGCGCTGCTGCATCCCCGATCTGCGAAGCTCGAGCTCGAGCGCGGCTCTCGCGTCGTTGAGCGTGTAAGGCTTGAGAAGGATGCGGAACGGTGATGAGGCCGTGAGCGCATCGGAATAGCCGGTCGCGAGCACGATTGGCAGATCGGGGTGGCTTTTCCGGATTTCCTGCGCCAGGTAAAAGCCGTCGCCGCGCCCGGGCATCACGATGTCGGAGAGCACGGCATCCACGTGGTGTTTGCCCAGCATGTCCAGCGCGGTTGTTGCGTCCACCGCGGTGATCACGTGAAAGCCGCTCGTGCGAAGACCTGGCGCCACGACCTGCCGCACGAGCTCATCGTCTTCGACGAAGAGCACCGTGTGCACAGCACCCGCGGGGCGCGGCGGCAATGCCTGCACCCCGGCTTCGGGCTTTTTCGTCTCGAGGCTGCGCGGCAGGTAAAGCTCGAGGGTCGTGCCTTGACCCTCGACGCTTTGCAGCCTGACGGCGCCATTCGACTGTTTGGTGAAGCCGTAGATCTGCGCAAGTCCGAGCCCGGACCCTTTGCCCACGGCCTTCGTCGTGTAGAAGGGCTCGAACACACGCGGCAAGTCGCGTTCCGATATACCGGTGCCGGTGTCACGTATCGTGATGCAAACGTATTCGCCCGGCGCGAGATCCGGGACCGCCCCGTCGCTTACCGTCACGTTCTCGACGGCTATATTCAAGTCTCCACCGTTCGCCATCGCATCGCGCGCGTTTAGCGCCGCATTGAGAAGCGCGAGCTCGAGCTGCACGGGATCCACGAACACCGGCCACACGCCGTCCTTCAATTCGAACTTGAGCTGAATGTTTCGCCGCAACGCGCCTTCGATGAGCTCCCGGAAATCGCTGATGTGCTCCTTCAGATCGACTGGCGCAGGAGCCGACAGCGCACCGCGCCCGAAAGTCGTCAGCTGCCGCGTGAGGTTCGTCGCACGCTCGACTGCGCGCTTCGCGGCCTGAGTCGCAGTCTTTACGCTGTCGACCACCGCGAATCGCATTGCTACTTCAAGGGCGGCGCTGATCGTCTGCAGGAGGTTGTTGAAGTCGTGTGCAATGCCGCCCGTCAGCTTGCCGAGTGCTTCGAGCTTCTGGTTCTGCAGCAGCGCTTCGTGCGCGCGTTTGCTCTCGGCGACTGCTTCCGCAATGCGCTTTTCCATGAGCTCGTTCGAAGCACGAATGCGCTCGCTCGCCTGCTGGAGCGCATTTGCCACCATGCGCGTTTCGGCGAGACCCTGCTTCGGTGCGCGTATGGTTTCTCCGCGGCCGACCTCCGCGGCAAGATGCACGAGATGCCGGAGCGGCTGGGAAATCGTGCGGCTCACGTAGAGCGCAGCGGCCATCGCGAGCACGAGCAGGACCGCGGTGATCAACGCCGTGAGATTGAGCGCAGACATGATCTGCGCGTCGACTTCACTTTTCGGCATGCTCACGACGAAGGTCCAGCCGCTATCCGCGATCGGCGCGTATGCAGTGAACGTCCTCACCCCGTCCAGACGCGTCGTCTCGAACACGCCTTCGGGCCGCGCCTTTATATGCTCGATCAAGTCTGTGGTTGCCGACTTGCCGACGAAAGCCGCTGGCGCGATGCGCCGCGCCACGATCGTGCCGTTGCGGTCGAGCACCGCCGCGTTCCAGCCTTTCGGCAGTCGCTGGTCTTCGAGCGCTCGCTGAAGCGTTTCGGCGAAGCTGCCGATCGAAAGATAGCCCGCCACGCGGCCGTCTCGCGTCACCGGCACCTGAAGCGCGTAACTGTGGCGCTTCCCCACCGGAGCGAAGTAAAGATCCGAGACCAGGGTCTCGTCCGCCGCTTTCGCACCCGTGCGCCGCCCGGCGAATCCTTTCGACCGCGGCAGCGGCGCGCCGAATGGCACGCGCGTATTCAGCAATTGCTGGCCTTCGAGATCGGTGAGTACGATCGTGCTCTCCGGCAAAGGCGCTGCGTTCCGGGCGAATTCATAGAACACTTTCAGGTCCCAGCGCCGGAGAGACGGCGAGAGCGCAAGCGTCTTCAACATGAACTCGCGGGCCGCGAGCTCTTTCTCGACCACCGCCGCTACGCCTCTTGCGATTTCTTCCAGGTTCCTCGAGGCGGCGTTCTTCTGTTGCTGATAGAGGACGTTGAGGCCCCACAACGCCCCGAGGAGGCCCGGCAGGACGATCGCGAGGACGAGGGCGAGCAGGCGTGTTCTGATCGATACCGCTCTCCCGGAAGCGGTGCGGTGCGGACCCTCAAACTTGCTCGTCGGGCCATTCAAAAGCTAACCTCGGCAGGTAGTTGTGGCGGATTCACGAAGCCCATAGAGAAAAGCATGCCCAAAGCGACAGCGAGCGAATGGCACCGTATTCGCGATCCTCAGGTGGTTGGCCTGGCTTTGCGAGTGGCGTTGGTCGTCGGTACGATACTCAACGTGATCAACCATTTCGACCTGCTTCTCGGAGCGCCACTTACACCGGGCTCGCTCGTCCAGATCGGCCTGACTTACCTGGTGCCGTACTGTGTCTCGACACACGGGCAGGTGCGCGGCAGATACGCAATGATAAAGGCAGACACATGACGGCGTGCTCACGGTCGGTGTGGGTTTTCCTGCTCTGCGCGTTCGCTTTCAGCGCTATTGCCGCCGAGCGGTACCCGTTGCGGCCGCTGCGGCTCGTGGTTCCGTTCGGCCCGGGGGGCGTCGGCGATCTCACCGCACGCGCCGTTGCGCAGAAAATGGCCGAGTCGCTGGGGCAGCAGGTCATCATCGACAACCGTCCGAGCGCCGGGGGCGTCGTCGCCGCCGAGATGGTCGCCAAAGCGGAACCGGACGGGCACACGCTGCTGCTGCTCAACAACCAGCAGGCCGTGAGCGTCTCGCTCTTCAAGTCGCTGCCGTACGACCCTCTGCGCGATTTCTATCCGGTGTCCGCCATTGGAAGCTTCAGCCTGGCTGTGCTCGCGGCGATGAACTCGCCATACAAATCGCTTAAAGAGCTGATCGCTCAGGCGCGGGCGGCCCCGGGCAAGCTGAACGGAGGGACGATCAACGTCGGCGCGACGCAGCACCTCGCTGCCGAGCTTTTCAAATCGATGGCGGGAATCAATGTCGTCATCGTGCCCTACAACAGCACCGGCGCGGTTTTGACGGCATTGCGCGGCGGCGACGTTCAGTTCGTCGTCGAAATACTCGCGCCCATCGTAGGGCAGGTAAGAGCAGGCAACTTGCGCGCGCTGGCCGTCACGACATCAACGCGGTTTCCGTTACTGCCTGATGTGCCGACGGCGAACGAGTCCGGCGTGAGCGGCTACGAAGTCACCTCCTGGAATGGCGTGGCGGCGCCGGCAAAGACACCGCGTGCGCTCGTGAACCGGCTCAACCAGGTCGTGACCGCTGCACTCGCGACGCCGGAAGTGAAGCAACGCTTTCACGATCTGGCTGTCGAGCCGAGACCCAGCACGCCCGAGGCTTTCCGCGCGCACCTGCAGGCGGAGATCGTGAAGTGGAAGAAAGTCATCGAAGAAGCGAAGATCCCGAAACAATGAGCCAGCCCAGGACCATACTGCCGCCGGATCCGACTCCGTTCAAACCACAGTACGCGCCGCCGCCCGGTGCGTGCGACGCGCATTGCCACATCTTCGGTCCGGCAGACAAATTCCCCTACGCGCCGAATCGCACCTATACCCCGGCCGACGCGGGCAAGGAAACGCTGTCAGCACTGCACAGGCACCTTGGCTTCGGTCGCGCGGTGCTCGTTCAGGCAAGCTGTCATGGCACGGACAACAGCGCGATGGTCGACGCGATGCGCTGGTCGAAGGGTGCGTGGCGCGGTGTTGCGATGATCGATAAAGACGTGACCGATCGGGAGCTCGAAGATCTCCACGCCGCCGGGGCGCGCGGTGCCCGTTTCAACTTCGTCGCCCATCTGGGCGGCGCCCCGGATCTGAAAGCCGTGAACGAAGTGATCGCGCGCATCGAGCCGCTGGGCTGGCATGTAGAGCTGCATCTGGACGCGGAGGACATCGCCACGTATCGCGCGTTCCTGGACGATCTGCGAGTGCCCTTCATCGTGGATCACATGGGACGCATCGAAGCCCGTCACGGCGTGGACCAGCAGGCGTTTCGAGAAATGCTCGACCTCATGCGGAACGACCGCGCATGGGTGAAAGTGAGCGGCGCGGATCGCGTGTCGTCGAAAGCGCTGAAGCAGGGTGGGCCCGCTGGCAGCGGTCGTTTCGACGACGCCATACCGTTCGCACGAGCGCTCATCGAGGCCGCGCCGAATCGCGTGCTCTGGGGCACGGACTTTCCGCATCCGAACGCGAAAGTGATGCCGAACGACGGCGAGCTCGTCGATCTCTTCGCGCGCATCTGCACGGACAAGGCGATGCGACGGAAGATTCTCGTGGAGAATCCCAACCGGCTTTACTGGCCCGAAAGCGTACCCGCCAGCCAGTCCGCGATGTAGTTCGAGCCCACCACGCGATTGTCGCCGTGGCAGTGTTCGGATCCGCCATCCGCGATCGTGAAGATCTTCAATTCCTTCTGTTTCGCTCCGACGGCGGCATAGAGTTTTTCCGCCCAGTGCGGCGGGACGATCGTATCGTTTTCGCCATGCACGATGAGCGTCGGGCATTCGATCATTTCGGCGACGCCCGCCAGCTTGAAATCTTTTACTTTCTCGAGCGCTGTCTCCATGTCAGGCGTTCCGAGCACCCACGGTAACTGAAACGCCGCGGACGAAGCGTTCTTTCCGCCGGCTTGCATGTGCTTCCAGCGATCGACCCACACGGCGTGATAATCGTAGTGTGCACCCCAGGCGACGCACGCGGCATATCGCTTCTCGAATGCGGCGATGCGCGGCGCGTAATACCCGCCGAGACTGAAGGCCATGATAGCGGTTCGTTTCGGATCTACATCGGGCCGCCTGGCGACGTATTCGTACGCAGCGGTGCCGGGCACTTCGTAGTCGTAGCGGCTGGGGAGATTGCGCAGTCTCAACGCTTCCCCTTGCCCGGGCCCGTCGATCGCGAGCGTGTTGATGCCGCGGTTCGAGAGCTCGATCCCGGCGAAGAGGACGCTCATTTCCTTGCAGAGGTCGAGGCCGTCGAAACACACGACAGTCGGTTTCCTGCCGTCGCCCGGCGCCCGGAAGAAATACGCAGGCAGCGAGCCATTCTCGTAAGGCACCTCCACGCGCTCGATTGCAGGATAACGGCGCTTGTAGCCTTCCTCGCAGCAGTGCATCGACCGGCGGTAACTCTCGAACTTGCGCGCGCCCGGGGGAATGAAACGCTCGGCATAGAGCAGATAGACGCCTGCGTGAAGGTAGTAGGTGCCGGCTGTGAGCTGATGATTTGCGGCGCGCGCCGCTTCCGCTTTGCGCTCCATCTCTTCGCCCATGGCGTGCCATTCCTCGAACCAGGCTTCGTTGTCGCCTTCGCGCGCCCTGAGTCGATGGCCCACCTGATGCACTTCGCCCATGGACGCGGCGCCCCACGCCGCCATGTCGATGATCGACATCATCGATTGTGACCACACGAAGTTGCCGGGGAAGTACTCGAAGAGGTGCTCGCGGGACGATCCGGTCATGATGTGGGCTCTGGCTGACGAGGAGTTGATCGAAAGCCCATTGTAAAGCTACCCTCATCGAGCCGCGCACGCGGCGAGGAGAATCGAATGGCGCGCAACGGCTACAGGATTTTCGATTCCGACACTCACGTCGGACCTTACATGGAAGTGCTGGAGAAATATCTCACCGCGTCCGAGAAGACGCGGCTCGCCGGATGGGAGAAACACAGGAGCGTCAACGCGCATGGCCATCAGACGTACAACAAGGGCCAGCGCGTGTACCGCAGACGTCTGGGCGACGCGAAAGCCGATCAGGCGCCTGCCGGCTACATGGCGGGTTTTACGGGCGTAAAGCGCGAACGTGACGTGGCGCGCCGCGGCGATCACGATCCGTCCGAGCGCATCAAAGACCTGGACTACGAGGGCGTCGATGTGAATCTCACATTGCCCTCCGGCTGGTTCGGCACCTGGACAGCGGATGAAGATGTGGAGCTCGAAGCCGGCATGTATCGCGCGTACCACCGATGGATGCACGACTATTGCAGCGATTACCCGCAACGGCTCGGCGGTGTCATTCTCGCGGCAGGCCGCGACGTGCAGGGAAGCGTAGCCGAAATCAAACGCTGGGCGAATTCACGTTGGGGGTGGGCGGTGATGGTGTATGCACCGTATGGCATGCCGCTCGATCACCCGGATCTGGAACCGATCTGGGCGGAGGCGGCGCAACACGATTTCGCCGTCGTGCTGCATACGTTCACGGTGATGCCGCCGTATGCGCCCGGTGGGCTCGATACGTGGGATAACCTGTGGCTGCAGCGGTCCGCCGCGCATCCGTGGTGCGGCATGCGTAACATGGCGGCCCTCATCGGCAGTGGCGTCATGGACCGCTATCCGACGCTGCGTATCGGGACGCTCGAAGCAGGTCACGGCTGGCTGCCTTTCTGGGTGAAACGCCTCGACGAGCATGCAGAAACGATCCGTGCAGCGCTCCCCGAGCTCAGGATGAAGCCGAGCGAGTACGTGACGAGCGGCCGGTATTTTCAAAGCATCGAGATTCCGGAAGGCGGCGCCATGACGAACGCCGTGGCGGATCTCGTCGGAGACGACGTGCTGATGTATGCGTCGGACTACCCGCACGGTGAAAGCCACTTTCCCGAATCGGTGAAGCTGGCGATGGCGTGGGACATGTCGGATGAGCGGCGGCGGAAGCTCATGTGGGACAACGCGTGCAGGTTGTATGCGCGGGCGGGATTGGCGTGATCTTTTTTGCGCGCGCCACGAGATCCTTCGACTCCGCGTTCGATGCTTCTCAGTCCGTTCGTGCCGAGCGTAACGAATTGGAGTCGAAGCATGAACGCTGCGCTCAGGATGACCGGAAACACGCGCTCCTCGCGATGACAGCGCTCGCGCTGCTGCCAGCATGCACCCACGCCATCGCTCAATCTGCCGCAGACTACCCCGCCAAACCCGTCCGCGTGATCGTTGGCCAGGCGCCGGGCGGCGGCAATGACATTCAGGCGCGGCTTTTCGCGCAGAAATTGAGCGAGAGTTTCGGCCGTTCTTTCATCGTGGAGAATCGCACCGGCGCCGGCAGTCTGATCTCCTACAGAGCCGTCGCGCAGGCGCCGCCGGATGGATATACGTTGCTCGCTGTGGCCGGCGGCTACACTGTTGCACCCGCTGTACACACGAATCTCGGATTCGATCCCGTGAAGGATCTCGCGCCGATATCGCTCGTCGTGCAGGCGCCGTTTCTCCTGCTCGCGCATCCTTCGGTCCCCGTGAAAAACGTGAAAGAGCTCGTCGCGCTCGCGCGCTCCCGGCCCGGAGCGTTGACCCACGCCTCGGCGGGCCATGGCTCGTCGACGCATCTCGCATTCGCGCTTTTCACGACGCTTGCGAGAGTCGACATCACGCACGTGCCTTACAAGGGCACCGGACCCGCGCTCGTCGATGCGATCTCGGGTCAGGTCCACATGCTCATGGGAAACGTGCTGTCGAGCCTTCAGTACGCGAAAAACGGCAAGCTTCGCATGCTGGGCGTATCCACCGCGAAGCGCTCGGCCGCTTTGCCGGAGCTGCCCACGCTTGCCGAAGCCGGCGTACCAGGCTACGAATCGAGCACGTGGCACGGCTGGTTTGCGCCTGCCGGGACGCCTGCGGCCATCGTGAGCAAGGTGAGCGCGGAGCTTGCGAAGAGCGTGAAGGCGCCGGACGTGCAGACGCGGCTTCAGCCGGATGGCGCGGAACCGGTGGGCAGCTCACCCGAGCGGCTCAGGGATTTCGTGGTGAGCGATATCGCGCGCTGGCGCAAAGTCGTCAAAGATGCGGGGATCAAGCTCGAGTGACGCGAAGAGAAGTGATGAGAGGAAGTGACAAAAGAAGTGACGCCAGGAGGTGACGGAGTGACGAACGACGGGAAATGCATGACGTCTCACGAAAAGAGCGCGCGTTTGCAGGAGCTCATTCATCGCAAAGGCAAAGTGCTCGTGATGTTACATCCACCGACGGCCGCGCACGCGCGCATCATGGAACATGCCGGATGCGAAGCGGGCTTCGTCGGCACGGGCGGCGTCGTGGGCGCGTACACGGGACACGCGGATGTCGGCACGCTCTCGATGACCGAATGCGTCCAGGTGGCGGCCTGGATTGCGCAGGCCGTGAATTTCCCGGTGATGATGGACGGAGACACGGGTCACGGCGGTACGATGGCGGTGCGGCGCATGATCCGGGAATGCATCAGGGCGGGAATCGCCGGCGTGCGCATCGACGATCAGCCGATCGAAGGCAAACGCAGGACGCAAAGCGCGGGTATGGAGGTCGTGCCGATCGAGCAGGCGATTGCGCGCTACCGTGCGGCCGTCGACATGAAAAACGAGCTCGATCCGAACTTTGTCGTGATGGCGCAGTGCTACGCGCGCGATGCGGCGAACAGCAGCTTCGACGATACGCTCGTGCGCCTCAGGGCTTACGAGGAACACGCGGGTGTGGATTGGGTGCAGCTCGAGTCGCCGCACTCGGTCGAAGAGATCCAGCGTGCGCGAGCGGTCGTGAACGGGCCGTTCTCCTTCATGAAAGGCAAGCTCCCGCGGTATCTCGGGCTCGACGAGCATCTCGCGCTCGGCGTGAACATCGCCTGGTATCCCGGCTTCACGCACCACGTGACCTGGGCCGCGCTCTGGGATTTCATGCAGGATTTCAATTCCCGCGGGATCGCAGCCTGGGAAGAGTTCGTCGCGAGCCGGAAAGAGAAGTTCTATCCGATACCCGAAGTGGGACCCGAGGGCGAAGGCCTGCAGAAGCAGCGTGAGCTCGAGGAGCTGTATCTTTCCGGCGCGGCGCTGGAGAAATACCGCCCGCGCGGGTGAGCTGCGCGCGGGTTGCGCACCCTGGGACTTCATCTATTGCTCCGTCCGGATGTTCGCCTCGCGAATGACGCGTCCCCACCGCGCCGTCTCCTCCCGCACGAATGTCGCGAATTCCGCCGGCGTGCCGGTCTTCGCGTCGAGCTCGACTTTCGAGAGCTGGGCTTTCGTTTCCGCGGACGTCATGAATCGCACGACGTCGCCATTCACACGCTCGACGATATCGGGCTTCACGCCGGCCGGCGCGAACAAGCCGTACCATGTGATCACCACGAGCCCGGGCATGCCGGCTTCGGCGCTCGTGGGGATTTTCGGCAGTGCCGAGACGCGCTGGGGCGCAAGCACCGCCAGGCCGCGAAGCTTGCCCGCCGTGATATGCGGAATCGTCGCCGGCACCGTCGAGACCACGACGTCCACTTCGCCGCTCAACATGGCCGTCATCGCGATCGCAACGCCTTTATAAGGCACGTGCGTCATCCTCACCTTCGCGAGCGAGCAGAACAGCTCGCTTGCAAGGTGGTTCGATCCTCCCACGCCGCTGGACGCGTAGTTGAGCTTGCCCGGGCTCGCGCGCGCGAGCTTCGCGAGCTCCTGCAGCGTTTTCGCGGGCACCGAAGGATGGACGATCATGATGTTCGGCACCGCGGCGAGCGGCGCCACCGGCACGAGATCGCGCGTCGGATCGTAACCGAGCTTCTTGAAGAGATTCGGACTGATCGCGATCGACGGGCTCGTGAGGAGCAGCGTGTAACCGTCGGGCGGCGCTTTCGCGACGATCTCCGCGGCGACGTTCCCGGCAGCGCCCGGTTTGAAATCGGGCACGACCGCCTGCTTCCACGTTTCGCGCAGCTTTTCCGAAACGAGCAAGCCGAGGATCTGCGACGCGCCGGTCGGGAACGCGACAACCAGACGCACACTATGGTCGGGGTATTTCTGCGCACCGGCGGGTGATGTGACGGCGAGCAGAGCGACCGACAAAAGCACAAAAGGCAATCGTGCGGCTATCATTCTTCCTCCCTGGCATAGTGTAACGGAGGAGTAATGAAGCGCTTCGTCCTGCTTGTAGCGGCCCTCGTGTACACCGCTGCTGCAATGGCACAGCAGTCCTATCCCAATCGTCCGTTGCGCATCGTCATTCCGTGGCCGCCGGGTCAGGCGACGGACCTTGCCGGACGCCTTCTTGCACTGAAGCTCACGGAGCAGCTCGGACAGCAGGTGGTCCCGGACAATCGGCCGGGCGCGGGCGGCGCGATCGGCACCGACGTCGCCGCAAAGGCGACGCCGGACGGCTATACGTTGCTGGCTGCTTCCTCCGGTCCCGTCACGATCAGTCCACTTCTGCAGAAAGTCCCGTACGATGCCACGCGCGATCTCGCGCCCGTGGCGAACGTGGGGCTCTCGCCCTACATCCTCGTGACGAATCCCAAGTTTCCTGCGGCGAACGCGCGCGAGTTCGTCACGATGATCAAGGGGAGCCCGGGCAAGTATCGCTTCGCTTCGTCGGGCACGGGCGCGACCGCCCACCTCGTTGCAGAGATGTTCAACGCTGCGACAGGACTGCAGGTCACGCACGTGCCGTACAAAGGGAGCGCGCCTGCGCTGACCGACGTCATCGGCGGCGACATCACGTACGCCATCGAGACAGTGGCCGCGACGATGCCGCACGTGAGAGCGGGACGTCTCAAAGCCTATGGCATATCGCTCACGCGTACCAGCGCGCTCGCACCCGGCATCGAGCCGCTCGCGACGGCTGCGAATATCCCGGGCTTCGATGTTGCCGCGTGGATCGGCGTCATGGTGCCGTCGGGGACGCCGAAACCCGTCATCGACCGGCTCGCTCGCGCGATCGACAGCGCGTTGCAAACGGCGGATTTCCGGGAGAAGCTCGCCGCCGCCGGTCTCGAGCTCGACTACCGCCGCACCGACGATTTCGCACGGTATCTGAAGGACCAGCACGTGCGGTTCAGCGACATCATCAGGAAGAACAACATCAAGATCGAGTAGCGCGGCCGAACGCACGAGCTTGAGCAAGCAGGCGCTCGGGCCCGCGTTGTCATCGCGGCAGGTGCTTCACGACGTCTTCGAGCGTCGCGCGCACCTTCGGATCCGTTTCCGTTTTCGCCTGACGCCGGTACGTCTCCGCAGCTTTTTTTCGGTCCGGCGCGAACCGGTATGCCGTCAGGATCAACTTCACGGCCTCGGCGTGCTGCCCACGCTTTGCATAAACGAAGCCGAGCGAGCCCCACGTGCTCGCACGCTGGGGTCCAATTTCGAGTGCCGCGAGCAGCGCGGACTCCGCCTCATCGATGCGTCCGGCTTTGAGCAGCGCGTAGCCGAGGTTTTCCCGGATTTCCGGGTCGCCCGAGTCAGCCTGGTTCGCGGCTTCGAATAAGGGAACGGCGTCGGCATATCGTCCCTTTCGCACGTGCGTCAGCGCCTTCGCGTTGAAATCCCGAGCTCGCGCGCGGTCCCCTCGCGTGGCACGCTGGCTTCCGAGCTTTTTCACGAGAGCCTGAACCTCCGCGTCATTGCCCGCGATCGCCGCCTCTACGATCGCATTCGGCTGCGCGGGCGGCTTTTCGGTCTTTTCCGCCGGGGCAGTGGGTGGCGCCGCAGCGGCGATGGGCGCAGGCGGTGACGCGACTTCGGGCGTGGGCTCTGCAGCCGGCGCCGGGCTCGTGACCACAGGCGGGGACGTGGCGGGAGCAACGGCTGCAGTCGGCGGTGGGGCTGGCGGTGCAAGTGGCGGTTCTGCCGTCGCCGCAGGCGCCGCGCTCGGCGCAGCAACCGGCGCAACAGGACGCTCGCTCGTCCCTGAATCCGGCCACAACACGGTGACGAACAGCACGACGCCGATGATGACCAGCACGCCGGCTGCGATCAAAGGGAACGCTTCGCTGAGCGCGCTACCTTTCCCGTGCATGCCCGTGCAGCGGCTTACCGCAACCTGTGAAGATTTTCAGTTTCACGGCGCGAGAGCATGTGTGCTGCCGCGCGCCGTGTCAATCGAGGCGAAGCGCGAGACCCCGGCGCGAATGTCCTCGCGTAATCGGCCTGCGGTGTGGGCGCGCGTATAATCGTTCCCACATCCCGATACCAACAACCGTCGCTTCTCGCGCGGGCAAGCCACGGCGACGGAAGACCTTCATGATCGAAATCACCGAACGTTTTGATGTTCCGTGCGCGTCTCCGCGGCTCGTGTGGGACCTGTTGTCGGACCCGCACGCCGTCGTCGGCTGCATCCCGGGCGCAACCCTGGGTGAGAAACACGAGGATGGCTCGTTCGACGGCAGTCTTGCCGTCAAGTTCGGACCGGCGAAAGTGACATTCCGCGCGCGAATCGAGCTCGAGCTCGATCACGCCGCGATGGTCGGGCGCGTCACTTCGCGCGGCAAGGACAACCAGGGCGGGACGCGGTTTCGCGCGGCGATGACGTTCAAAGTGCTCGAGCAATCCGAGCCGGCCGGTACGACGGTGGTTATCGATGGCGAGAACGAGATCTCGGGCAAGCTCGCAGGATTGGTCGAATCGGGTGCCAAGTTCGTGATCAAGCGCATGTCCGCGGACTTCGCAACGAACCTTGCTGCACGCTGCAGCGGCACCCAGCCGGCCGCGCCGCCGGAACCGTAAGCCTTACGCTCATACGCGTTCCTGAGCGAACGCGGCCATTTCCTTCAGGTCTTCGAGCCTCGGCGAACGCGCGATGTACGCAACATTGCCCATCGCCCGGCTGAACACGCCGGGGATTCGGATCGTATCCACCATGTATTGCCCGTAACGCTGCACGATCTCCTCGTGCGTGTGGCGATAGTGGATCCGCGCCTTACGCCCGATGTATATCGAATGGTAGGGGCGCCGCCACTCGTATTCGGGCCGTCTGCCGAGCACGACGTTCGCCCACTCGCGATATACGTCGCCATCGTTCGCGTAGTTGAACATATCGGTCGTCGGCCATCCCGGCGGGCGGGCGTTCAGCTCGAGCGCGAGGAGTTTTCCTTCGGCGGTGCAGAAAAACTCGAAATGAAAAAAGCTCTCGCGCAAGCCGAATGCCTCCACGGCGGCAAGGCCTGCAGGAACGACGTCGTCGTACAGGTCTCGTAACGTGTAGTAGTAGATGTGATCGTCTTCGGCGACGGTTTCCATGATGTTGCGGCTGTATTCGAGCGACATGCACAGCACGACGCTGCCGTCATGGTCCGCAAGACCGTCGAAGGTAACGATCTCCCCATCGACGAATGCTTCCATGAAGTAGTCGACAGGGGGTTTGTGCTGAAAGAAATCGCGAACCTCGCTGTCGTTCGCAATCTTGTACGTGCCCGTGGCGCCTACGCCTATGTCCGGCTTTGCGATCACGGGGTAGCCGACTTCGCGGATGAACGCCTGTGCTTCCTCGATTGTGGACACGACACGGCCCGGCGCAACGCCGATGCCCGCGGCCACGAACTTTCGCTTCATCAGCGATTTGCGTTTGACGATCTCCGTGTCGGCTATCTTGCGCCCGAATACATGGAAGTTTTCGCGCAGATACGCTTCGAGCTCGAGCCAGTGCTCGTTATGTGACGCGATACGGTCGACCTTGCCGAAGCGGTGCGTGAAGTATCCGACGGCGCGCAGCGCCTGGTCGTAATCTTCGAGCCTCTCGACGCGATAGTAGTCGGTGAGCGCCTCCTTCAGCTCGGGTCGTAATTGCTCGTAAGGCTCTTCGGCAATGCCGAGCACGTTGGCGCCGAGACGCCGCAGATGCAGGCAGAAAAGGTAATAACTCGGCGGAAAATGCGGCGAGATGAAAACCACGTTCATGCCAGCGTTCTCCTGTCATGTCGTGATGCGCGGTCGTTTCGCAGGGACCGACTTGCGGTCGTATCGGGGGCACGCCGCTTGCGGTGTGCCGCATATGCTAGGACGTTAGGAGCGGCGAGGGGAGACGGGAGCGTGGGCGTCGTCCGCCGCCGGCCTTCGAAGAAAGGCGTGGTAGCGGCAGTCAGGGGCAGGGTGATCCGCCGATGGGTGAACCCTCACTCGGGCCGTATGGGCCCTGATGTTCAATCCGGCTTGATTCCAGCCGTGCGGATCACCTTCTTCCACCGTTCGTTATCCGCCCGCATGTAGCGGGCAAGATCCTCGGGAGTGCCGGGGGCCGGATCTGCGCCGATAGCGATGAGCTTCTGTGCAACGTCGGTTTCACTGAGGATTTTGACGATTGCAGCGTTCACCTGTTTGACGACCGTCGGCGATGTCTTTGCCGGCGCAAAAAGCGCGTTCCAGTTGGAATATTCGAATCCCGGATAGCCGGATTCGGCGACGGTCGGGATGTCCGGCGCGGAAGCGGACCGCTTCGATGTGCTTACTGCGACCGCGCGAAGCCGTCCGGCTTTGACGTGCGGCAGCACGGACGGAATACTCACCCACAGCAACTGCACCTGGCCGGCCATGAGATCGGTCACCGCGGGCGCGCCGCCTTTGTACGGAACATGCACCGCGTCCATGCCGGTCGTCAGCTTCAGAAGCTCGAGTCCGAGGTGAGTTGCGGTGCCGGTGCCGGCGGATGCGAAATTGAGCTGACCGGGCTTTGATTTCGCGAGCGCGACGAGCTCTTTCACATTCTTTGCCGCGATCGACGGATGCGCGACAAGGATCTGTGGGTTGTTGACCAGCATGCCGACGGGGGCAAAATCGCGAAACGGATCGTACGAGAGCTTCGGCTGCAGCGCGGGATTGATGGTCATGCCCCCCGCCGTGCCGACGAGAAACGAGTAACCGTCGGGCGCGGCCCGCGCGACGATTTCCGTGCCGACGATGCCGCCCGCGCCGCCGCGGTTGTCGAGAATCATGGGATGTCCCCAGAGATCCGTCAGTCGCTGTCCGATGAGCCGCACGATGGTATCCGTCGGCCCGCCGGGCGGGAACGTGACGACGAAGCGCACAGGCTTCGTGGGATATGCGTCGGCAGCCGAAGATGTATACGGAAGCGCCGCGACAACGAGTGCGAGCAGAAAACGAATGGCATGCATGGTGGCGATACGATTTGCCGGCGAATTATGGCATGCAAAGCGTTTCCGTCGAACCTCGGCACCTCCTCGATATCGAAAGCCGGACCCGCTTCGAAGTTACCTCGCTACGTCGAGCGCCGGCGCAACCGCGCAATCCCCAGCAGGGCGATGGCGACGATACCGAGTGTCG
>Ga0209382_10003672_pt1 | contig 21100 bp, 20 predicted proteins | sample SoiMetdeltSBSDD5_FD_187599 | JGI IMG/M metagenome (GOLD analysis project Ga0209382, IMG submission 187599) | Bulk soil microbial communities from a Populus tree surrounding site in Tennessee, USA - Soil MetaG P. deltoides SBSDD5 (SPAdes) (version 2) | ecosystem: Environmental > Terrestrial >... | reverse complement strand
ATCCCCGAGACCAGGAACACCCACCAGTAGCGGGCCGCCTCGCGCACGATCATCCGTTCACCGCTCAACATCAGACCCTCCCGTAGTCCAGTCCCGCCCAGGCGGCGGCGACGCTATGCCCGGACCGGCAACGAATCAAGCGCTAGGAGGTGAAGCGTTTGACAAAGGCCAAGGCGGTGTCGGCGACCTCGCGCCAGCCGTGGTCGATGGTCAGGGCGTGGCCTCGGCCCTTGATCTCGGTGATCTCGGTCACGCCCTGGTTGTGCTGCTGCTGCTGGAACGACGCGTTGGCGATCGCCCAGGGCACGGTGTGGTCCTTCTCCCCCGAGATGATCAGCAGCGGCCCCCGCTCGGGGTTGTGGGTGTCGACCTTGGCCTCGGTCCAGGGATTGAGGTTGGCCGCCGCCGCCTGGAACAACGGCTTCCCGGGGGTCGGCACCGCGAACTCCTCGTACAGCTGGTGGGCCTCCTCCTCACTGACGGCGTTGGCGAAGGCGTAGCGGAACTGCTCGTAGGTCAGCGGCACCGCCCGGTTGCGGTTGGCCGGGTTGCGCAGTACCGGTGAGCCGGACTTCAACGCCGAGATCGGCAGGGGCAGGACCCCCCGGAACGGGGCCGGGTCGATCGCCACCGACACCGCGGCCAGGCCGCGTCCGGCCAGGATCTGGGTCAGCAGCCCGCCGAAGGAGTGGCCGATGACGGCCGGCTGCTTGTCGAGCCCGCCGATGATGGTGGCGAAGTGGTCGGCGACCTGGCCGATGGACTTGCCGGCGAACACCTCGGGATGCGCCTTGGCCTCCTCGACCGTCTCGGGGTCGTCCGGCCAGCCGGGCGTGAGCGTTGTGTAGCCGTTGTCCTGGAACACCTGCGCCCAGCGGTCCCAGCTTGAGGGCAGCAGCCACAGGCCGTGGACGAACACGACCGGGGTGCGGCCGGTCTGGTTGGCCCGCTGGCACTGGGCCAGCTCGTGCTCGGTGATCGTCATCTCACCGGCCGGTGCGCCGGACTCCGCGGTGGTCATCGCGGTCTCCTTCGGTCTGCTTGTGCTGACGATGTCGTCCGGTGTGGTCGGGTGCCGTGCTGGCTGAACCGCCTGATCGTTGCCCGACTTCCATACCAGGGTTCGGGCCGGTCGCTGGAGCGGCTAGGTGCCGTCCGGGTCGGTGGGCGAGCGGGGGCTGTCTATGGCGTGGATGGCCTTGGTGAGCTCCAGGATCTGGTTGGAGATGTGGAGCAGCTCCTCGTTCTGCTGCTCCTCCTCCTGGACCGTCTGCCACTGGTGGTCGGCCAGGACCTGGCGCTTCTCGTCGGCCCGGTTCTGGCTGATCATCACGAAGGTCGACAGAAAGATCGCCTCCAGCGACACGATCATGGTCAGCAGCCCGTAGGGATAATGCTCCACGCCCGACAGGATCCAGACCGAGAACCACAGGATGTGGAGATAGACGAACAGCATCGACCCGGCGAACCGGGTGATCTGGTCGGCGATCCGGTTCTCCAGGTGCTGACGCCGCTCGTCGGCCTGCTTGAGCAGCGCCGGGTTGATCGGGATGGGAAGCGGCCGTGCGCTCATCCTTCCTCCTTTGCATCGCGCCTATCGGCGGTCGACTCAGGCTTCGTCGGGGGCGTGGAGAACCGCGATGTGGTGCGGCGCAGCGGGTCCAGGGTATGGCGTTCCAAGAGGAACAGGGCCGTCCACACGACCAGGAACGCCGCGGTCCCCGCGGCCACCGCGACGGTCGTGGCCGTGTGGGCCGCCCGCACGGCCAGCACGCGGCTCATCGCCTCGGTCCACAGCAGCGACCGCGACCCCAGCAGACTCCGGTGCTCGGTGGCAAGGATCGCGGCGGCGTCTGGCCCGCCCCGGTGATCGCTGACCGGCTTGGATGCTGCCGTCATGCATCAGCTCGTCGAGTGCCGCGCACTCGGAACGGCGGCCGAGCAGCATGTCAGCTGCCTCGCGGCTGAGGACCAGGCATGGTCTGCTGAGAATACCCCGGCACGTGCGGCGGGCGACGATCGAGCGGCCAACGGCCCTTGACAGTAGCGTTCGCACCGTTTAGGAAGCCCTGGGGGGCCGATGACCCGACCGGAACCCAAGGAGCAGCCTGGGTGGAGCAGCGGCAGTCCCCGCATCCGCGGTGGGACGAGGAGCTTTGCGAACGCCTCGTGGCCGGTGACGAGGCAGCGCTCAGGGAGCTGTACGACGAGTTCTCGCCGCTGGTGTACGGGCTGGCCGCCCGGGTGACCCGTGACTGGGCGGCCGCCGAGGACATCTCCCAGGAGGTGTTCGTGCGCGTGTGGAACGACCCGCGGGCGTTCGATCCCGCGCGCGGGACCTGGCGGGGCTGGCTCGGCATCCTGACCCACCGCCGCGCTGTCGACTGGGTGCGCCGCGCCGCGGTGGGCCGCCGTCGCACCGCCGAGGCGGCGCCGCCGGTGGCCGGGCCCGATCCCGAGGAGGCGGCGGTGGCGGGCTCGGTGGCCAAGTCGGTCCAGGCGGCCGTCGACGACCTGCCGGCCGCCCAGCGCGAGGCCATCCGCCTGGCATACTTCGATGGGCAGACGTACCGGCAGGTCGCCGAGACCCTCGGCATCCCCGAGGGGACGGCCAAGTCCCGTATGTGGACGGGGCTGCGCCAGCTTGCCGCCCGCCTGGAGGCTGAGGGGATCGAGCCATGAACGACGGTCACGCCGCGGTCACCGAGCTGCTCGGCGCCTGGGCGCTGGACGCCTGTTCGGCGGAGGAGACCGCCGCCGTCGAGGACCACCTGGCCGGCTGCCCGTCCTGCGCCGCCGCGGCCGACCGCCTGGGCCGGGTGGCCGCCGGCCTGGCGACCACGGTGGCCGCGCCGCCGCCGGCGCGGCTGCGCGACGCCGTCCTGGCCGCGGCCGTGGCCCGCCGGCCGGCCGCGGGCGATGAGGCCAGCACCGGCTACGCCGCCTGGGTGGAGCGCCTCGACACGCTGCTCGAGCGCCTCACCCCGGCGCAGTGGCGGGCACGGGTGATCCACGACCTGACCGTGCAGGACCTCGTCGCCCACCTGATCGCCATCGACGGGCTGCTGGTGGCCCAGCTCGGCGCCGAGACGTCCCAGCACCCAGCGGAGCTCGACGGCACGCTGCCCGCTCGCCGCAGCGCCGCCTCCATCGGCGAGCACCGGGGCCGGCCGCCCGAGCGCACCCGGGCGGCGTGGCGGGCCCAGGCGGACCGCCTGCTGCGCGACGTCGGCTCTACCACCCCGGGCGACCTCGACCGGCAGGTGCGCCTCTCCGACCCGCGCCTGCCCCAGCAGCCGCTGCGGACCGCCCTGGTCCAGCGGCTGTTCGAGACCTGGATCCACACCGACGACGTCCGCGTGCTGCTGGGCGGCCCGCCCATCCCGCCCAGCGACCGGCAGGTCGCCCTGATCGCGGCGTTCGGTGTGCGCCTGCTGCCCGCCGCCCTGCGGCTGGCCGGCGCCGACCGGCCGCCCCGCAGCGCCCGCCTGGTGCTGGTCGGGCCCGGCGGTGGCGACTGGGTCATCTCGCCGGCGGTCCAGGAAGCCCCGACGCGCCCCCCGGACGCCACCGTCACGATGGGCGCCCTCGAGTTCTGCTACCTGCTCGGCAACCGGCGCGACCCGGACTCGGTCCCGCACCGGGTCGAGGGCGACCCGGTCGTCGCGGCCACCCTGCTGCGCGCCGCCACCACCCTCGGCTGCGACTGACCGCGAGGTGGCCCTGGACACCGTCGGCCAGCTGCTGGCCGGCCTCAGCCACGCCGCCGGCGTGGCCGCGGCGCTGCCGGCGCGATGACGGCGCCGGCGGCCCGGCCACCGATCCTCACCCGGGCCCTGCTGCTGGTCTTCGCGGCCTCGTTCGGGGCGATGACCGGCTTCTACCTGCTGCTGTCGGTGGTCCCGCTGTACGCCGAGTCGGTCGGGGCCGGCGGGGTCGGGGCCGGGCTGGTCACCGGGACCCTGATGGCGACCACGGTGGCCGGCGAGCTGGCCATCCCGCGGCTGCTGGCCAGGTTCGGGCACCGGGCGGTGCTGGCCGCCGGGCTGGTGCTGCTGGGGGCGCCGGCCCTGGCCCTGCCCGCCTCCTCCACCATGGCCGCCATCCTGGCCGTCAGCGCCGTCCGCGGCCTGGGCTTCGCGATCTGCGTGGTCGTCGGCGGGGCGCTGGTGGCCTCGCTGGTCCCGCCCGCGCGCCGCGGGGAGGGGCTGGGCCTGTTCGGCATCGTGGTCGGGGTGCCGGGGGTGGCGGCCCTGCCGCTCGGCGTCTGGCTGGTGGGGCGGGCCGGCTACCCGCCGGTGTTCGTGGCCGGGGCCGTGGCCGCCCTGGCCGGGCTGGCCGTGGTGCCCGGGCTGCCCGGCCGGCGGCCGGCCGCCGAGCGGACCGTCGGTGTCCTGGCCGGGCTGCGCAGCCCGGCACTGGTCCGGCCGGCGCTGACCTTCTCGGCCACGGCCATGGCGGCCGGGGTGGTGGTCACCTTCCTGCCCCTGGCCGTGACCCGGGGGTCGGGCGGCCTGGCCGCGCTGGCCCTGTTCGTCCAGGCGGCCGGCTCCACCCTGTCGCGCTGGTGGGCCGGGCGGTACGGCGACCGGCACGGGTCGGCGGTCCTGCTCGTCCCCGCGGTGTGCGCCTCCGCCGCCGGCATCCTCGCCCTGGTCCTTATCGACCGCCCGGTGGCCGTCCTCTTCGCCATGGCCCTGTTCGGGTCCGGCTTCGGGGCCACCCAGAACGCCAGCATGACCCTGATGCTGAACCGGGTCGCGCCCTCGGCCTACGGGACGGTGAGCGCCATCTGGAACCTGGCCTACGACGCCGGGATCGGGGTCGGCGCCTTCGGCTTCGGGGTGGTCGCGGCCCGCACCGGCTACCCGCCGGCGTTCGCGCTCACGGCCGCGCTGATGCTGGCCGCCCTGGCCCTCCGGCCGGCCCGCCCGGACCGGCTGGCCACGACATGGCCCTCCTGACCCCGCCTGGTCAGCTATGCTCCTTGCGCTGGGGAACCCACCGTCGGGGAACGGAAAGGCGGTCGCCCATGTATCCGGCCAGCTTCGAGTACGTCGTACCGGCAACCTTGGAGGAGGCATTCGACACCCTCGGCCGGTACGAGGACGACGCCAAGGTCCTCGCCGGCGGGATGAGCCTGATCCCGCTGATGAAGCTGCGGCTGGCCGCCCCCCGGGTGCTGGTCGACATCAACCGCCTGCCCGGCCTGGACACCCTGGCCGCCGAGGACGGCGGGCTGCGCATCGGCGCCCTGGTCCGCACCAAGACCTGCGAGCGGTCCGACCTGCTCGGCGGCCGCTGGGGCACCCTGGGGGCCGCGGCCCCGCTGATCTCGGACCCGATCATCCGCAACCTGGGCACCGTCTGCGGGTCGCTGGCCCACGCCGACCCCCAGGGCGACTGGGGCTCGGCCCTGCTGGCCATGGACGCCGAGGTGGTCGCCCGGAGCCCCGACGGCACCCGCACCATCCCCCTGGGCGAGCTGTTCGAGGGGCCGTTCGAGACCTCGCTCGGCCCGACCGAGGTCATCACCGAGGTCCGGGTGCCCGACCCGGGCCCGAACGCCGGCGGCACCTACCTCAAGCTGGAGCGCAAGGTCGGCGACTTCGCCACCGTCGGGGTCGCCGTCCACCTGTCCATGGCCGACGGCAAGGTCGCCAGGGCCGGGATCGCCCTGACCGCGGTCGGCCCGACCAATCTCCGGGCGACCGCGGCCGAGGAGCAGCTGGCCGGCGCCGAGCTGACCGACGAGGCGATCGCCGAGGCGGCCCGCCTGGCCGCCGAGGCCGCCCAGCCGTACAGCGACACCCGGGGCAGCGCCGACTACAAGCGGACGGTGGTGCGGGTGTTCACCGAGCGGGGGCTGCGGACGGCCGCCGGCTCGGTCGGGGCGGCGGTCGGCTCGGCGCGGCAGGGGTCGGCCGGGGGCGAGCCGGCCACCACCGAGGCGTCGCTGGAGGCCACCGAGCGCCACGACTACTTCAGCGGCGAGGAGACCGTGGGCGGCGTGATGGACGAGCTCAGGGACAAGCCAGGCGGACCAGACGGGGGTGAGCGATGAAGGTCACCGTGACGGTCAACGGGCAGGAACGCTCGGCCGAGGTCGAGCCCAGGCTGCTGCTGGTGCACTTCCTGCGGGACAAGCTCCGCCTCACCGGCACCCACATCGGCTGCGACACCACCAGCTGCGGGGCCTGCACGGTGCTGCTGGACGGCACCCCGGTCAAGTCGTGCACGATGTTCGCCGTCCAGGCCGACGGCCGCGACGTGACCACGGTCGAGGGGCTGGCCGCCGGCGGGAAGCTGGATCCCATCCAGGAGGGGTTCAAGCAGGAGCACGGCCTCCAGTGCGGCTTCTGCACCCCGGGGATGCTGCTGGCCTCCAAGGCCCTGCTGGAGGAGAACCCCGACCCCAGCGAGGAGGACATCCGCTGGGCCCTGTCCGGCAACCTGTGCCGCTGCACCGGCTACCAGAACATCGTCAACGCGGTGCAGTGGACGGCGAGGAAGCTGCAGTCCGACAGCGCCACCACCGGCGCCAGCTAGGAGGCCGAACATGACCACCGAGCACACGGCCGAGCACTGGCTGGGCAGGAGCGTCAAGCGCAAGGAGGACGACCGCTTCCTCCAGGGCAGGGGCAACTACGTCGACGACATCAACCTGCCGGGCATGCTGCACATGTCGATCCTGCGCAGCCCGGTGGCCCACGCCCGGATCAACTCGATCGACACCTCGGCCGCCGAGGCCCTGCCCGGGGTGGTGGCGGTGGTCACCGGCGACCTGCTGGCCCAGCACAACCTGGCCTGGATGCCGACCCTGTCCGGCGACACCCAGGCCGTGCTGGCCACCGACAAGGTGCGCATGCAGGGCCAGGAGGTCGCCTGCGTGATCGCCGAGGACCCCTACATCGCCCATGACGCCCTCGAGCTGATCGAGGTCGACTACGACCCGCTGCCGGTGGTCGTCACCCCCCAGCAGAGCCTGGAGCCGGGCGCCCCGGTGATCCGGGACGACAAGGAGGGCAAGGAGGACAACCGCATCTACCACTGGGAGGCCGGCGACCCCGAGGCCACCGAGCGGGCCTTCGCCGAGGCCGACCGGGTGGTCAGCCTCGACACCTTCTACCCCCGCTGCCACCCGGCCCCGATGGAGACCTGCGGCTGTGTGGCCGACGTCGACCCGGTCACCGGCAAGGCCACCATCTACATGACCTCCCAGGCCCCGCACGTCCACCGGACCGTGTTCGCGCTGGTGGCCGGCCTGCCCGAGCACCAGATCCAGATCATCTCGCCCGACATCGGCGGCGGCTTCGGCAACAAGGTCCCCGTCTACCCCGGCTACGTGGTCGCCACCGCCGCCTCGCTGCTGATCGGGCGGCCGGTCAAGTGGATCGAGGACCGCACCGGCAACCTCATCTCCACCGGGTTCGCCCGCGACTTCTACATGAAGGGCGAGCTGGCCCTGCGCAACGACGGCAAGATGCTCGGCCTGCGGGTCAACATGCTGTCCGACCAGGGCTACGCCTACGCCGACGCCCAGCCGAGCAAGCTCAAGGCGGGCCTGTTCCACATCGTCACCGGCTCCTACGACATCCCGGCGGCGCATGTGGTGACCGACGGGGCCTACACCAACAAGGCCCCCGGCGGGGTCGCCTACCGCTGCTCGTTCCGGGTCACCGAGGCCTCGTTCTTCATCGAGCGGCTGGTCCAGACGGCCGCCTACGAGCTGGGGATGGACCCGGCCGAGCTGCGCCGCCAGAACTTCATCAAGCCCGAGCAGTTCCCCTACACCTCGGCCACCGGGTTCGTGTACGACTCGGGCAACTACGAGGCGGCGATGGACAAGGCCCTGGAGATGCTCGGCTACGAGGACCTCAAGGCCGAGCGGGAGCGGGCCCGCGGCGAGGGCAAGCTGCTCGGCATCGGGCTGGCCACCTTCACCGAGGTCGTCGGGGCCGGGCCGAGCAAGGACTACGACATCCTCGGCCTCAAGATGTTCGACTCGGCCGAGCTGCGGGTCCACCCGACCGGCAAGGCGATCCTCAAGATCGGCGTCCAGACCCAGGGCCAGGGCCACGAGACGACCTTCGCCCAGATCGTGGCCAACGAGCTCGGCATCCCGCCGCAGGACATCCTGGTCCAGCACGGTGACACCGACAACACGCCCTACGGGCTGGGCACCTACGCCTCCCGGAGCACCCCCACGTCCGGGGCGGCCACGGCCGTGGTGTCGCGCAAGCTGCGCGACAAGGCCAGGGAGCTGGCCGCCCACCTGCTGGAGGTCGCCCCCGAGGACCTGGAGTGGACCGGCGACCGGTTCCAGGTCCGGGGCGCCCCGGACCGGCAGAGCACCATCCAGGAGATCGCCTTCGCCGCCTACACCAACCATCCCCAGGGGATGGAGGCCGGCCTGGAGGGCGTCACCTACTACGACCCGCCCAACATGACCTACCCGTTCGGGACCTACGCGGTCGCGGTCGAGGTCGACCGGGGCACCGGGCAGTGGAAGGTCAGGCGGATGGTGGCGGTCGACGACTGCGGGGTCCGGATCAACCCGATGATCGTCGAGGGCCAGATCATGGGCGGGCTCACCGAGGGGTTCGCCATGGCCGCCATGGAGCTGATCACCTTCGACGAGCTGGGCAACTGCATCGGGTCCACCTTCTCCGACTACCTGCTCCCGACCTCCTGGGAGACGCCCAAGTTCGAGCTGGGCGAGACCGTCACCCCCTCGCCGCACCATCCCATCGGGGCCAAGGGGGTGGGCGAGTCGGCCACGGTCGGCTCCCCGGCGGCGTTCGTCAACGCGGTCGTGGACGCCCTGGCCCACGCCGGGGTGCGCGAGCTGGAGATGCCCATCGGTCCCGACAAGGTCTGGAAGGCGCTGGTCGAGGCGGGCCTCGCGGAGTGAGATGACGCGGTCGGAGGTGCTGGTCCAGGCGGGGCGGCTGGCCGACGAGGGCAGGCCGTACGCCCTGGCCACGGTGGTCAGGGTGGTCCGGCCGGCCTCGACCCGGCGGGGCGACCGGGCGCTGGTCACCTCCGACGGGGCCCTGGCCGGGTGGGTCGGTGGGGCCTGCTCGGAGCCGATCGTGGTCCGCGAGGCCCTGCGGGCCCTGGCCGACGGTGAGCCCCGCCTCGTCCGGATCGGGCCGGCCGGGTCGGGGGTGGGGGCGCCCGACGACGTGGTCGTGGCCGAGAGCCGTTGCGCCTCCGAGGGGGTGGTCGAGGTGCTGATCGAACCGGAGCTGCCGGGGCCGCTGCTGGCCGTGCTCGGCGAGGGGGTCGCGGGCCGCACCCTTCTCCAGCTGGCCCGCATCGTCGGCTGGCGGGTCACCGACCAGCTCGACCCCGACACCGCCCCGGACGCGGTGGTGGTGGCCACCATGGGCCACGGCGACGAGGACGCGCTGGCCTCGGCCCTCAAGGCCGGCGTCGGCTACGTCGGGCTGGTGGCCAGCGCCCGCCGGGCCGCGGTGGTGCTGGAGGCCCTGCGCGAGCGGGGGATCGGCGAGGCGGACCTGGCCCGGGTGCGCAGCCCGGCCGGCCGCGACCTCGGCCCCTCGACCCAGGAGGAGATCGCCGTGGCGATCCTGGCCGAGCTGGTCGACTGGCGCCACGGGCTGGCCGGCGCGGCCCAGGCCAGCCCGGCCGGGGTGGCCTCGGCCGGGGTGGCTCCGGCGGAGGCGGTCGACCCGGTGTGCGGCATGACGGTGGCCGTGGCCGGCGCCCCGACGGTGGTCCGGGACGGGGTCGCCTGGTACTTCTGCTCGGTCGGCTGCCGCGACCACTTCGAGCGCACCGGAGGCCCGTGACCACCGACGACCGCCCCGAGCCGCCCTACCTCTTCACCGACGAGGATCCCGACACCGACTGGCGGGTCGAGCCGTCCGAGACCACCGGGGAGTGAGCCGTGCCGGGCGTGGTGGTGATCACCGACTGCGACCACGACACGGTCGACCCCGAGCGCCAGGTGCTCGCCGGCCACGACGTCGAGCTGCGGCGGCTCCAGTGCCGGACCCCGCGGGAGGTGGCCGACCAGGCCGGCGACGCCGACGTGCTCATCAACCAGTACGTGCCGATCACCGCCGCGGTGCTCGACGCGCTGCCCGGCTGCCGGCTGGTCGTCCGCTACGGGGTCGGGGTCGACAACGTCGACGTGGAGGCGGCCGCCGTGCGCGGCGTGTGGGTGGCCAACGTGCCCGACTACGGCCGCGACGAGGTCGCCGACCACACCCTCGCCCTGGCCCTGGCCGTGCTCCGCGGGGTGGTGGTGCTGGACCGCTCGGTCCGCGACGGCGCCTGGGACCTGGAGGCGGCCCGGCCGCTGCGCCGGGTCGCCACCCTCACCTGGGGGGTGGTCGGGTGCGGGGCCATCGGCACCGCCGTGGCCGGGCGGGCGGCCGGGCTGGGCATGCGGGTCCTCGGCCACGACGTCCCCCAGGTGCGGTCCGAGCCGCCGATCGAGCGGGTGCCGCTGGAGGAGCTGCTGGCGGCCGCCGACCTGGTGTCGCTGCACGCCGCCCTCACCCCCGGCTCCCACCACCTGATCGGGGCGGCGGCCCTGGCCCGGATGCGGCCGACCGCCTGGCTGGTCAACACGGCCCGGGGCGGGCTGGTCGATAGCGCCGCCCTGTTGGCCGCCCTCGACGCCAGGAGGCTGGCCGGGGCCGCCCTGGACGTGCTGGAGGTGGAGCCGCCGGACCAGCTCGGCTGGCGGCTGGCCCGCCACCCCCGGGTCGTGGCCACCCCGCATGCCGCCTGGTACTCCGAGGAGGCCTTCCACACGCTGAAGACCGAGGTCGCCCGGGAGGCCCTCCGGGTGCTGGAGGGCGGCCGACCCCGCTCCCCGGTCAACCAGCCGGCGGCCCGCCCATGACCCCTCCCCGGCGGACCCCGGCCGCCGGTCATCACGCGCGATGAGCCGGAACAGCGGAGCGTTCCTCGAGCGGCTGGCCGCGGTTCCCGTGATGGCGATCCTGCGGGCGAGCGACGCCGGGCGGTTCCTCGAGGTTGGCCGGGTGCTGTACGAGGCCGGGGTGCGGGCGATCGAGGTGACCCTCACCTCCAGGGGGGCGCTGGAGGCGCTGGGGCGGCTGCGGGGGGAGCTGGCGGGGGATGCGGTGCTCGGGGTGGGGACGGTGCGGTCGCCGGGGGATGCCGAGGCGGCGGTGGAGGCGGGGGCGGCCTACCTGGTGGCGCCGGACCTCCGGCCGGAGGTGGTTGCCTGGGCGGTGGAGCGGGGGGTCCCGGTGGTGCCCGGGGCGTTGACGCCGACCGAGGTGGCGGCCGCCTGGGCGGCCGGGGCGACGGCGGTCAAGGTGTTCCCGGTGTCGGCCGTGGGCGGCCCGGCCTACCTCAAGGCGGTCAGGGCGCCCCTGCCCGAGGTGCCGCTGGTGCCCACCGGCGGGGTCGGGATCGACGACATCGGGGCGTACCTGGCCGCCGGGGCGGTGGCCGTCGGGATCGGGTCGCCGCTGCTCGGCGACGCCGGCGCCCCTGGCGGCGACCTGGCCGCCCTGGCCGAGCGGGCCCGGCGGGCCGTGGCCGGCGCCCGGGTCGGCCGGTGAGCGCTCCCCGGCCAGGGCCGGTGCTGGCCGTGGGGGAGACCATGGCCCTGCTGACCGCGGCCGAGGTGGGACGGCTGCGCCACGCCGCCTCGCTGACCCTCGGGGTGGCCGGGGCGGAGTCGAACGTGGCCATCGGGGCGCGGCGGCTCGGCTGCCCGGCCGCCTGGGTGGGGCGGGTCGGGGACGACGAGCTGGGCGAGCTGGTCGTGTCGAGCCTCCGGGCCGAGGGCGTCGACGTCGGCGGCGTGGTCCGCGACCCGGGCGCCCCGACCAGCCTGATGCTCAAGGAGCGGCGCACCGCCGAGATGATCCGGGTCCTCTACTACCGCCGCCACGGCCCGGGGTCGCGCCTGCGCCCCGACGACCTCGACCCGGCCCAGGTCGCGGCGGCCGGGGTCCTGCACGTGACCGGCATCACCCCGGCCCTCTCCGAGTCGGCCAGGGCGACCGTCGACCACGCCGTCGAGCTGGCCCGGGCGGCCGGGGTGCCGGTCTCCTTCGACCTCAACTACCGCTCGGCCCTGTGGCCGGCCGACCGGGCCGCCGCCGTCTGCCGCGACCTGGCCGCCCTGGCCGACATCGTGTTCGCCGGCGACGCCGAGGCCGAGCTGCTCGGCCTCGGCGGCGACCCGGCCGCCCTGGCCGGCGGCCTGGCCGCCCTCGGGGCCGGCCACGCCGTGGTCATGCTGGGGCAGCGGGGGGCCGTGGCCGCCGTCGACGGCCGGGTCCACACCGTCGACCCGGTCCCGGTCCGGGCCGTCGACCCGGTGGGCGCCGGCGACGCCTTCGTGGCCGGCTACCTGGCCGAGACCCTGGCCGGCCGCCCGGTGCCCGAGCGTCTGGTCACCGCCGCCGCCTGCGGCGCGTTCGCGGTCACCGTCCCCGGCGACTGGGAGGGCCTCCCCACCCGCGACGAGCTGGCCGCCCTCGGCGTCCGCCCGGGCACCGTGCACCGCTGAGCCCGGCTCAGTGGCGGTGGTGGTAGCGGCGGCGTGAGGCGAACAGGGCCGCCCAGCCCACCAGCATGAGCAGGACGCTGGCGGCCAGCATGGACAGGGCCGTCGAGCCGGTGAAGGCGAGCGGGGCGCGGCTGGCCGGGTCCACGGCCGCCGCCGGCTCGCCGGCCGCGGCGGCCCGGGTGGCGGCCGGGCCGGCGGCCGCGGTGGTGGTCGGGGTCACCGCCTGGCCGGCCCCGGCGGTCGCCGGGGCCGGGGTCGCCGGGGCGCCCGGCGCCGGCTCCGAAGGCGGCGCGGTGGCCCGGGGCGCCGCCCCGCCGGCCCGGCGGGGGAGCAGCTCCAGCAGCAGGACCCGGTCGGTCACCTCCAGGTCGATGCGGCCGAGCGGCCGGCCGGACCCGGACGGGCCGGTCAAGCTGCGCTGGGGGCTGGTGCCCAGCTCGGGCACGAACGCCCGGGCCCCGGCCACCGGGGTGTCGAGCACGACCCGCAGCCGGTGCCCGGGCACGGCCAGCTCCTGCCCGCTGGCCGGGTCCCAGCCCGGCTCCTCGACCCACAGGGCCAGCCAGAAGTGCCCGTCGGCCTTCTGGAGCAGGCGGTGCCGGACCGCGTCGACGTCCCCGGTCAGCCGGAAGCCCAGCCGGTCCGGCGCCACCTGGCTGCGGCCGTCGTCGAGCAGCGCGAGCATCCGGGCCACGGTGGCGTAGGCCAGGGTCGGGGAGCCGTCGGGGCCGAGCAGCCCGGGCCCGGGGTCGCCGCCCTGGCCCGGGACGTAGGTGCGGACGGCCAGCCCGGCGTTGCCCAGCAGCAGCCGCGGCAGGTACCTGGCCGCCACCGCTTCGGGCACCCCCGCACCCAGGTCGACCTGGGTGACCTGCACGGCCGCGTCGCCGGAGCCGAGCTCGTCGGCCACGCAGCCCGGGCAGCGCCCGCCCAGGTCGAGCCGGACGGCCTGGGCGTCGGCGCCGGGGCCGCGGCCGAGCACGGTCACTCCGGGTAGCCGCGGGTGGGCCAGGACGGCCCGGCGCAGCGGCGTCGCCGGCTCCCCGGCCGGGGCCTCCATGGCGGCCACCGCGGGCCCGAGGGACGCGGCCACCTCGACCGCCGCGGCCGGGTCGGTGCCGGCCCCCACGGCCAGGTCGAGTTGGAGGCCGGCGCCGGCCAGGGCCCGCAGCCCGGCCAGGGCAGGGTCGTCGGAGCCGGCGGCCGGGGCCCGGACGTGGTCGATGCCGGCGTCCTGGAGCCGCTCGGCCAGGGCCCAGCCGGCCTTGGCGTCCCCGGTGGAGACGTTCACCCCGACGCTGTCCACGAAGGCGCCGGCGGCCGTGGCCAGCTCGTCGCCGGCCGCCGGCTGGCCGCCGGCCGCGGCCCCGGTCCCCAGGCAGGCCATCGCCAGCACGATGCCGGCCAGCAGGGGGCGCAACCGAGGCATGGATCCTCCGGGCAGCGTGGGGACGCGCCGGCGTCGGCGCCGCATGCGACCCCTATCGTGAGCACAACGGATCGGCTCAAGCAAGCGAGCCAACCTGGACATCGCGGCGGCCCGGGCCGGCGCCGCCGTGACCCGCCACGACCCCACACCGCGGGGCTACCGCTTCGCTCCTTGAGCCCCCCGGACCCCCGGCGCCCCCGGGGCGTTAGGCTGGGGCGTCCTGCACCGACCGGAAGGGCCGCCTGCCTTGCCCGTCCTCCGCCCCTCGCGATGGCGGTTCCCCGACCCGGCCACCGCCGGGGAGGACGGGCTGGTCGGGGTCGGCGCCGACCTTGAGCCGGCCACCCTGGTCGACGCCTACCGCCGCGGGATCTTCCCCTGGCCGCACCCGGGGGCGCCGCTGCCCTGGTTCTCCCCCGACCCCCGCGGGGTGATCCCTCTCGACGGGCTGGTGGTGTCGCGCTCGCTGCGCACGCGGCTGCGCCGCTCGGGCTGGGAGACCACGGTCGACCGGGCCTTCGCGGCCGTGCTCGCCGGCTGCGCCGACCGGCCCGGTGGGACGGGGGGGTCCGGCCGGAGGGGTCCGGGGAACCCCGACGGGGTGCCCCGGTCGATCGAGGCCCCGGGAGACCCCCGGGAGGGCGAGGCCGAGGGCGGGACCTGGATCACGTCGCCGATGCGGGCCGCCTACCTGCGCCTGCACGAGCTCGGCCACGCCCACAGCCTGGAGGTTTGGGCCGGCGGCGGCCTGGTCGGCGGCCTGTACGGGGTGGGGGTGGGCGGGGTGTTCACCGGCGAGTCCATGTTCCACCTGGCCACCGACGCCTCCAAGGTGGCCCTGGTCGACCTCGTCGCCCGCCTGGGCGAGGCCGGCGGCCGCCTGATCGACGTCCAGATGGTCACCCCCCACCTGGCCAGCCTGGGCGCCCGCGACCTGCCCAGGGCCGACTTCCTGGACCTGCTGGCCAGGGTCGGCGACGACCCGGTCCGCCTGGCCACCGACCGCCTCCCCGTCGCCCGGCTGGCCCAGGGATATTAGGATCGGAGCATGCGCGGGACCATGACCGGCAAGATCCTCGAGGAGCACGTGGTCTCCGGGCGGCTGGAGGCCGGCGAGGAGATCGCCCTGCGGATCGACCAGACCCTGCTCCAGGACGCCACCGGCACGATGGCCTGCATGGAGTTCGAGGCCCTGGGGCTGGACCGGGTCCGGGTCGACCTGGCCGTGCAGTACGTCGACCACAACATGCTCCAGTTCGACCACCGCAACGCCGACGACCACCTGTTCCTCCAGGGCTGCGCGGCCCGCTACGGCCTCCGCTACTCGCGGGCCGGCAACGGCATCTGCCACCAGGTCCACACCGAGCGGTTCGCCCGCCCCGGGGCGACCCTGCTGGGGGCCGACTCGCACACCCCGACCTCGGGCTCCTGCGGGTCGATCGCCATCGGCGCCGGCGGGCTCGAGGTCGCCCTGGCCATGGCCGGCCACCCCTTCCAGACCCCGACCCCGATCGTGGTCGGCGTGCACCTGGAGGGGCGGCTGCCGCCCTGGGTCGCCTCCAAGGACCTGATCCTGTGGCTCATCCGCCGCTACACGGTCAAGGGCGGCCTCAACCGCATCTTCGAGTTCACCGGACCGGGTGTGGCCAGCCTGCCCGTCACCCAGCGGGCCACGGTCTGCAACATGATCACCGAGCTCGGCGGGACCACCGCCATCTTCCCCTCCGACGACCAGACCCGCCGGTTCCTGGCCCGCCAGCGGCGTGAGGACCAGTGGGTCGAGCTCGGCCCCGACGACGACGCGCACTATGACGAGGAGGTGCACGTCGACCTGGGCAGTCTGGAGCCGCTGATCGCCAGGCCGCACCAGCCCGACAACGTGGTCCCGGTCGCCGAGGTGGCCGGCACCCCGGTGTTCCAGGTCTGCTTCGGCTCCAGCGTGAACTCCTGGTACGAGGACCTGGCCATCCCGGCGGCCATACTGGCCGGCCGGCACCTGCCTCCGACGACCGTGGGCACCATCTCGCCGGGCAGCCGCCAGATCCTCACCACCATCACCACCTCGGGGGTCCTGGAGGACCTGGAGCGGGCCGGCCTGCGCATCCTGGAGCCGGCCTGTGGGCCGTGCGTGGGCATCGGCCAGGCGCCGCCGACCGGCAAGGCCAGCGTCCGCACCTTCAACCGCAACTTCAAGGGCCGTTCGGGCACCGTCGACGACCAGGTCTACCTGGCCTCTCCGGCCACCACCGCGGCCACCGGGCTGCACGGCGAGATCACCGACCCCCGCACCCTCGGCGACCCGCCGGTGGTCGACGACCCCGACCCGGTGGTCGACGACTTCATGCTGCTGGCGCCCCCGCCGCCGGAGGAGGCCGAGCGGATCGAGATCGTCCGCGGCCCCAACATCAAGAAGCCGCCGATCCCGCCGCCGCTGCCCGAGGCGTTCGCCGGCCGGGTGCTGATCGTGCTCGGCGACAACATCTCCACCGGGTCGATGGCCCCCGACGGGGCCATCGTCATGGCCGACCGGTCCAACGTGCCGGCGATCGCCGAGTACACCTTCATGAAGGAGGACCCGGAGTTCGTGCAGCGGGCAAAGGACTGGGACGGCGGGTTCATCGTCGGCGGCGAGAACTACGGCCAGGGGTCCAGCCGCGAGCACGCCGCCCTGGCCCCCCTGGCCCTGGGCGTGCGCTGCGTCCTGGCCCAGGGCTTCGCCCGCATCCACCGGCGCAACCTGATCGCCCAGGGGCTGCTCCCGCTCGTCATCGACAAGGCGGCCCACGACCGGCTCGAGGTCGGCGACGAGCTGGCCATCGCCGACCTGCGCCAGGCGGTGGCCGACGGGGCCGAGAAGGTCGAGGTCGAGGTGGAGGGCAGGGACGGCTTCACCGCCACCCTCGACCTGTCCCCGCGCGAGCGCAAGGTCGTCCTGGCCGGCGGCGTCCTCAACCAGCTCCGCGAGCAGGAGGAGCAGGGCGGAGCGCCCGTGGCCACGGAGGAGGAGGGCTCGTGAGCGCGGAAGTGTTCGCGGCGGTGGAGGCGGCCCGGCGGGAGGGGCGCACCGTGGTCATGGGGACCACCGTGCGGACCGAGGGCGACCCGCCGTCCGCGCCCGGGAACCGGGCCCTGTTCGGGCCCGACGGGGCGCTGGTGGCCGGGACGATCGGCTGCAACGGCCTGGACCGCAAGACCGGCCGGGACGGGGCCGGGCTGCTGGCGGCGGGGGAGCGGTCGGCCATGCGCAGCTACACCAGCTTCGAGGGCGAGCCGGGCGAGGGCGTGGTCGAGGTGTTCCTGGAGGCCTTCGCCGGCCAGCCGCGGCTGGTCGTGGGCGGCACCGGCCCGGTCGCCGACGCCCTGGCCGCCATCGGCGCGGTCGTCGGCCTGGCCGTGCGGGCCGAGGCGCCCGGCTCGGCCGCCTTCGAGGAGGCCCGTCAGGGGCTGGGGCCGGGCGACGCGGTGGTGTTCGTCGACCACGACGACCCGGCCCTGGTGCCGGCCCTGGAGACCCTGCTCGGCGGGCCGGTCGGCTACGTCGGGGTGATGGGCAGCCGCCGCCACACCCCGGGGTTCGTGGGCCGCCTCCGCCAGGCCGGCGCCGACCTGGGCCGCCTCCACAGCCCGACCGGCCTGGACCTGGGCGCCCGCCGGCCACCCGAGATCGCCCTGTCGATCCTGGCCGAGGTCATGGCCGTCACCCACGCCCGCCCCGGCGGCAGCCTCAATCTTGTCCAACGGCCCAGGCGGTAGGCAGAGCCAGCATCGTCCCCGGCACAGCCCCTGGCAGGCGCGGGCGGCGATGGGGAGCCGGGCAGAGGAAAGCCCCGAGTAGGCCTCGGGCACGGGGCCCGCGGTTCTCCTCGGGGCCTTCCATCCCCCGAACGGCACCTCCATCGCCGGATCCCACCTCGGGGGGTGGGCCGGCTCACGTCCCAGTCACGGGAAGAGACCGGGACGCACAGCCCGGCGTGACCGCCAGGCCTACCGTTCAACAGCACGGTGACATACAAAAGGCCACCGTGCCGTCGCCCCGGACTCTAGCCAGACCGACCGGTCCCGGTCAATCCCCAGTTCGCCCCGTTTTCTCCGGTGTGCCGTGCGCAGGACGCATCCGCAGTGGGCCAGGTACGTAGGTCAAGATCGCGCGCCGGGTCTTGCCTCCCAAGCCGGGGAAGAAGGTAGGATCCCGCCGATCGCCGGTGCCGTCTCGGCTGCCGGTGCAGGTCGGAGGGGGGTTCTGTCTTGGCGCAGTCCTCGAACGCACGGCACCGGTTCCGCCGGACCGTGCTCGCGGCCCTGGTGGCCGTGCTGGCGGCAACCCTGTTCACCATCCCGTCGGCCGGCGCGACGGCGCCGTCCACATCCGGCTCGCGCATCGGCGGCGCGGCCGTCCCCCATCTCAACTGGGGCAGCTGCGCTGCCGAAGGCGAGGGTCTGGAGGCATTCCAGTGCGCCACCGCCGTGGTGCCGCTCGACTACGACAAGCCCAAGGGCAAGCAGATCACCCTGGCCCTGGCCCGGCTCCCGGCCAGCGACCCCAGCCGCAAGATCGGCTCGCTGTTCCTCAACCCCGGCGGGCCGGGCGGCTCGGGGGTCGAGTTCCTGTTCGGCGCCGGCCCGTTCCTCTACTCCGACGAGGTCAGAGCCCGCTTCGACCTGGTCGGCTTCGACCCCCGGGGCATCATCCGCAGCACCCCGCTCCTCTGCTTCGACTCCCTGGAGGAGGCCGAGGCCAGCGTCGCCCCGATCGCGTTCCCGTACACCCGGGAGGAGAAGCGGATCTGGATCCAGGCCGACCGCACCCTGGCCCGAGCCTGCGCCGGGCACGCCGGCCCCATCCTCGACCACATGTCGACGGCCAACGTGGCCCGGGACATGGACCTGCTGCGCCGGGCCGTCGGCGACAAGAAGCTGACCTACGCCGGCTACTCCTACGGCTCCTACCTGGGCACCACCTACGCCAACCTGTTCCCCGGCAAGGTCCGAGCCCTGGTCGTGGACGGCGTCCTCGACCCTATTGCCTGGGCCACCGGCCGCGGCGACCAGGCTCGCACCCTGCCGTTCTCGACCCGGCTGCGCAGCGCCAAGGGTTCGTACGAGACCCTGCAGGAGTTCCTGCGCCTGTGCGACGTCGGCGGCCCCAACTGCGCCTTCTCCCAGGGCAACCCCAAGCGGCGCTTCGACCGGCTGGCCAAGCGGCTGCTGCGTGAGCCGGCCGAGTTCACCGACCCCACGACCGGCGAGACGTTCGTGGTCACCTACAACGACCTGATCGGCGCCACCCTGGGCGTGCTGTACGACCCGGCCGCCTGGCCCGAGTGGGCCGAGGTCCTCCAGGCGCTGGACGAGCAGACCCGCCCGGCGGCAGCCGCGGCCGGCCTGCGGGCCCTACGGGCCCGGCTGAGGGCGGCGTTCCAGCAGGAGGACTACCCCAACTTCGTCGAGGGCTTCCCTGGGGTCAGCTGCTCGGAGACCCACAACCCGTCCAACGTCGGCGCCTGGTCGCGGGCGGCCCGGGCCCAGGACCGCCAGTTCCCCTACTTCGGCCGGCCCTGGACCTGGTTCACCAGCGCCTGCCAGCCGTGGCCGGGCTGGGACGACGACCACTACGACGGCCCCTTCACCCGCACCACCGCCAACCCGGTGCTGGTCGTCGGCAACCTGTTCGACCCGGCCACCCCCTACCACGGGGCGGTCACCGTCGACCGGCTGCTGCCGCGGTCGCGGTTGCTCACCCTGGCCGGCTGGGGGCACACCTCGCTGTTCGTCTCCTCCTGCGTCGACGCCTATGTGAGCCGCTACTTCCTGACCTCGCGGGTGCCGCCCAAGGGCACGGTCTGCCAGGCCGACGTGGTGCCGTTCGCCCAGCCGGCCGCCGCCGCCCAGGCCCAGCAGGCGACCGGCGCCTCGGCCAAGGCCGAGCTGATCCCGCCGATGCTGCGGAGGGTGCTGACCGACTGAGCGACCGCGCGACCCCGTCCTTCACCGGGTAGGCTGATCCCATGCCTCGCCTCGTGAAGGACGGGTCGTTGCGGGTCGGCGGGCGGACCGTCCAGGTGTCCAGCGTCGCCAAGCCGTTCTTCCCCGACGCCGGCCTGACCAAGGGCGACCTGCTCGCCTACTACCGCGACGTGGCCGAGACCATGCTCCCGCACCTGGCCGGCCGGCCGATCAACCTCCAGCGGTTCCCCAACGGGATCCACGGCAAGGGGTTCTGGCAGCAGGGCGTGGGCGACCACTTCCCCGACTGGGTCCGCACCGTCACCGTGGAACGGCGGGGCCGCGGCGGCACCGTCGACCACGTCGTCTGCGAGGACGCCGCCACCATCGTCTACCTGGCCAACCTGGCCACGGTGACCTTCCACGCCTGGACCTCGACCGTCGAGCACCTGGCCCGTCCCGACCTGGTCATCATCGACCTCGACCCCGACCCGGGCCAGGGCCTGGAGGTGGTCCGGGCCGCGGCCCGGGCGGTCAGGGCGGCCTGCGACGACCTTGGCCTGGCCCCATTCGTGCAGACCTCCGGGTCCAAGGGCTACCACGTGGTCGTGCCGCTGGTGCCCGGACCCGACGTCGAGGTGGTCAGGGACTTCGCGGCCGAGCTGGCCGCCCTGGTCGCGGCCCGCGACCCGGGCCGCCTCACCGTGGAGTGGCGCAAGGAGAAGCGGCACGGGCGGCTGCTGCTGGACACCGCCCGCAACGGCTACGCCCAGACGATCGTCGCTCCCTACTCGGTCCGGCCGAGGCCGGAGGCCCCGGTGGCCACCCCGATCGACTGGTCCGAGCTGGGCCGGGTCGAGCCCCGCACCTACACCATGGCCAACCTGCGCCGCCGCCTGGCCCGCAAGCCCGACCCCTGGGCCGGCATGGCCGCCCAGGCGGTGGCCTTCGACCCGGTCCGGGCGCGCCTGGACGAGCTCCTGGCCGAGGTGGGGGGGCGATCCTAGCCAGCCGGTCCTGCTACAGCGCCATGGGCCACACCACCGAGAGCTTCCGGACCCGCGGTTCCTGGCCCACCTGCTGGCCGGCATCCGCGATGCCGCCGGGCAGACCGCGGCCCGCCGCAACCCGGGTTCGTAGCCGACGAGCGTCCCTCGGCGGGTCAGGCCGCGGCCTGGTGTCTTCGGTGTGGTCGG
>Ga0209382_10003671_pt1 | contig 21106 bp, 17 predicted proteins | sample SoiMetdeltSBSDD5_FD_187599 | JGI IMG/M metagenome (GOLD analysis project Ga0209382, IMG submission 187599) | Bulk soil microbial communities from a Populus tree surrounding site in Tennessee, USA - Soil MetaG P. deltoides SBSDD5 (SPAdes) (version 2) | ecosystem: Environmental > Terrestrial >... | reverse complement strand
AGACCCCGGTCGCCGACGGCGCTGAGGTGCAGGTCATCCCGTCGGTCGCGGGGGGCAGCGATTTCGACGGTGACGCCATCCTGGCCGGCAACTTTGCGCCCTGGGTTCATGAGTTGGGCTTGACGGTGGAGGAGCTGGGCTCCGACTTCGCCACGCTGCGCCTGCCCTGGTCCGATCGGCTGGCTCGCGAGGGCGGGGCGATGAGCGGCCAGGCCATGATGGCCGCCGCCGACACCGCCACCGTCATCGCCATCAGCTCCGCGCGTGGCGGCTTCTGTCCAATGACGACCGTGCAGCTGTCCACCACCTTCCAGCGCCCGGCGCTCGGCAAGGACGTACTGGTGACCTCCCGCCTCACCAAACTGGGCCGCACCCTCGCCTTCGCCGACATCACCCTGACCGCGGAGGGTGCCGTAGTCGCCCACGCGACGACCGTCTACGCCCTGCTTTAGCGGCTGGGGCGGACCCAGATTTCCTCATACGCGGCCCAGTCGGTCTCTTTGGCCAATGCGCTGTCATGTCGAAGTCCTGCCTCAGCGCCCCCTTGTGTTATCTGAGCGACGGTGAATCGCGGCAGCGAATATGTCCGCGACTGTTGTCACATAGCGATGGATCTGATGACCGCCCGGGTCGTGACTTGGGTTGACTTCGGTGAGAACGATGGCCGCGAGTTCGGGTGCGGCAGCCGCCACACTCAGCGCCTGGCCCGCCTGTTCGAGGGTGATGCCGGTGCCGTAGTGCGGAAAGTTGGCCAGCGGCAGGTCACCGGAGTCGACCGCGTCGACATCGAAATGCAGGATGAAGCCGTCGCTGACCTGCCGCAACAGGCTGAGCGCGGCGGCGGCGCAACCCGCCGGGTCGGCGCGCACCTGGTGGTCGGCGAAGCGCGGCAGGTGGGGATGGGCGTCGAGAACCGCCCGGCGGAACGTTTCGGGGTCGGATTCGTCGCACCCGAACAGGACGAGCCGCTGATCAGCAAGCATCGGTCGTTGATCCGCCAATCCGGCCAGTTCGGTATCGGCCAGCCCGATCAGGTGGGCGACGCCCATGGCGTCGAGCACGCCGCTGGCGGTCGTCTCGGGGGTGGACAGATCGGCGTCGCCATCGAAGTAGAACAGCCCGACGCGTGGCCGGCGACGCTGCATGCCAGCAACGACACCGATGGTAATGGTGCAATCGCCACCGATCACGAGGGGCATCGATCCGTGCGCGTCCACCTCGGCAACGAGATCAGCCACAGCCCGTGCCACGTGAACCACCGCACGTAGGTTGCGGCGGGTGGGCTCACCGTGATCAACGGCAAAGACTTCCGTCACCACGTCACCGCGGTCGTCCACCGACAGACCCGCCGATCGAAGCCGGTCGAGCAAGCCGGCCTCCCGTAACGCCTGAGGCGCCCGGTCCGGCCCCGCGTGGTGGGTACCAGCACTGCTAGCCACGCCGATGACAACCAGATCAGCCGCCACGACTCCTCCTAACGATCATCACTCGCTCATGTCTCTGACCGCGGTTCCAAAGTAAATCAATGTCCTGTCTCGAGCCGCCATAACCGTGAACCGGTTGCCTTATCGGCCAGATGGTGCTGGGTGCGGAATGGGAGTCGGCGGCAGCGATGTTGCTTGGCGGGTGCCGGCGCAGCTGTGGCGGGAACACCGGCAGATCTTCGCGAGCAGACACGCGAAATGGTGGAGCTGCCCGCGGGTCTCCGAGCCGTGCCGCTGGGCGGAGGTCAACGCCGCCCTGATGCTGTACGAGGCGGGGCGAGTGAGGCCGAGGCCTACGCCCATCTCAAGCAGGCGCACCCGGCCGCCGGGTGATAGACAGAGGTTATGTCGACGGCGCGGCTGGCCCTGTCGATCGCCACGCTGGCGATGGTCGCCGCCTGCGGAGGGCACGCGAGCGTGGGCACCCTGCCAAAAAGCCCGCCGCCGAAAAGCCCATCAGGCACCCTGACCCCAAGCCCGACACCAAGCCGGGCAAGCCCGGCGCTACCACAGGGATTCACTGATCTGTCCGATGTGGACGGCAGCATCATGCTGGACATCCGCTACCACTCCGAGCACAACTTCGTCGGTCGCAGCATCGACGGCTACCTCGAACCCCGCTGCCTGCTCACCATGCAAGCCGCCCAAGCATTGCGCCGCGCCCAGACCACCGCTCGCGCCGGTGGATACAGCCTTAAGGTCTATGACTGCTACCGCCCCCTGCGCGCGGGCGATGACTTCAAGAGCTGGGCCAGAATCCCGGACGCGCAGGAGATGAAGGCCGAATTCTACCCCGGCATCGCCAAAAGCGATCTTTTCACCCTGGGATACGTCAGCGGCGGAAAGTCCGCGCACAGCCGCGGCAGCACGGTCGATCTCACGCTGGTCGCCCTGCCTGCGCGCACGCAGCGTCCGTTCGTCCCGGGCGAAGCCCTGGCACCGTGCACCGCACCGGCCGATCAGCGTTTTCCAGACAACACCATTGACATGGGTACCGGATACGACTGCTTCGATCCGAGATCGCACACCCTCGACTCGCGCATCCCCGCGCACGCCAAGCAAAACCGCCTGATCCTGCGGCAGTTGATGACAGGCGCCGGTTTCCGCAACTACGCCAACGAGTGGTGGCACTACAGTCTCGTCGCCGAGCCGTACCCCGATACCTACTTCGACTTCCCCATCGCTTCGTAGTGAAACTCGTAGCGAAAATGTCTTGACCCTGCCCTTGGGGCAAGGTCCGAGCGTCAAAGCATGAACGCACCGACCAAGAACGCGACACGTACCGCGGTTTCCGCGAACGGCCTGCGCAAAGTCTACGGGGACAAGCTCGTCCTCGACGGCGTCGACCTGAGCATCGGCGAGGGTGAGGTCCTCGCGCTGCTCGGGCCCAACGGCGCGGGCAAGACCACCACCGTGAAGATCCTGTCCACCCTCATCCCCGCCGACGCCGGTACGGCCAGCGTCATGGGGCACGATGTGCACCGCGAGCCCGGCGCAGTGCGCGTCCAGATCGGGGTCACCGGGCAGTTCTCCGCGGTCGACAACCTGCTCACCGGCGAGGAGAACCTGCTGCTCATGGGCCGGCTGCTGCACCTGCCCCCGGCCGAGCGGCGCTCGCGGGCGGCCGGGCTGCTGGAGCGCTTCGACCTCCTCGACGCGGCCAAGCAGCTGCCCGCCACCTACTCCGGTGGCATGATGCGCCGCCTCGACATCGCGATGACCCTGATGGGCCGGCCACGGCTGATCTTCCTCGACGAGCCCACCACCGGCCTTGACCCGCGCAGCCGCCACATCATGTGGCAGCTCATCCGCGACCTGGTCGCCGAGGGCACCAGCATCCTGCTGACCACACAATATCTGCAGGAGGCCGACCAGCTCGCCGACCGCATCACCGTGCTGGATCGGGGCCGCGTCGTCGCCGACGGCACGCCTGACGAGCTGAAACGGCGCATCCCCGGCGCGCACATCCGGCTGCGCTTCGCAGGCGTCGCCTCGCTCGACGAGGCCGCCCGAGCGCTTCCCGAGGGCGCGCGCGACGACGGGGAGCTGGTGCTGCGCGTCCCCAACGAGGGCGGCATCCGCTCGCTGCGCGACGTGCTCGCCCGCCTCGGCGACGGTGCCGAGGTGGAAGACCTGTCCATCCACACGCCCGACCTCGACGACGTGTTCTTCGCCCTCACCGGCCACCCCACAAACCCGAAGGAGCAGGACAGATGACCACGCTGGCACTGGCCACCCAGGACTCGATCACGATGCTTGGCCGAGAGCTCAAGCACACCCTCCGGTACCCCCTGATTCTCATCGCCTCGATCGTGTCGCCGATCGTGATGCTGCTGCTGTTCGTCTATATCCTCGGCGGGCCGATCGGTGCCGGGCTCGGCGGCGCGGGTCGCGGTGGGCAGTACGTCGACTTCCTCGTGCCCGGCATCCTGATGATGACTGTCGCGGCGGGCTGCTCGACCACGGCGATCAACGTGTGTACCGACATGACCAGCGGCATCGTCGACCGGTTCCGCACCATGGCGGTCTCCCGGGGCGCGCTGCTGACCGGGCACGTCGTGGGAAACGTGCTGCGCACGCTGGTCACTACCGCCATCGTTACCGGTCTGGCGCTGGTTGTCGGTTTCCGGCCGGACGCCTCGGTCACCGATTGGCTCGCTGTCGCCGGGATCGTGGCGGCGTTCTCCTTCGCGCTGGCGTGGATAGCCGCCGCGATCGGCCTGGGCGCCAAGACCGTCGCGGGCGCCAACAGCGCGAGCCTGCCGATCCAGTTCCTGCTGCCGTTCCTGTCGAGCGCCTTCGTGCCGGCCGCATCGATGCCCGTGGGCCTGCGCTGGTTCACCGAGAACCAGCCGTTCACCCCGGTGGTGGACACGCTGCGGGCGTTACTGACCGGCGCGCCGGTGGGCAACACCGGCTACGTTGCGCTGGCGTGGTGCGCGGCGATCGCGCTGGCGGGCTACCTGTGGGCACGGGCGGCGTTCCGCCGCGCCATCCGATGAAAGAATTGAACACATGATCACCATCGGCCAGCTCGCCGCCTACGCTGGCGTGACGATCAAGGCCGTTCGCCACTACCACGAACGCGGGCTGCTCGAGGAGCCGGAGCGCGACTCCTCGGGCTACCGCCGCTACACGGCCGAGCACGCCATCCAGCTAGTGAAGATCAGAACACTGGCCGAGGCGGGCGTGCCGCTCGCCCGCGTCAAGGAGATGCTCGCCGCCGACCCGGATCGCTTCGCCACGGCGATCGCGGAGATCGACAGCGACCTGCAGCGGCGGGCCGAGGAGCTGTTGCGCACCCGCGAGCGGATCGCCCGGCTCACCGCCGGCGACCGGCTGTTCGTCTCCGGTGAGGTCGCCGACTACCTGGACCGCCTGCGCGCGCTGGGCGTCAGCCAGCGCGTGGTGCAGATGGAGCGCGACGGGTGGATCCTGCTGCAGTCGGTCTCGCCAAAGCATGCGGCGACCTGGGCGGCCGACAAGCTCGACGCGATAAACGATCCTGAGTTCCGCGCCATCTACATCGACTACGACGCGGCGTTCGAATGGTCCCCCGACGACCCGCGCCTGTACGAGCTGGCCGATCGCGCGCGGCGGTGGGTCACCAGCCGGCACGGCCGATCCGAGGGCGGGTCGTTGTCGGCCGAGGACAAGGCCATCGCCCAGCTGCTGTCGACCTCCCAGCCCGGCGTATCGTCGCCGGCGTGGGACCGGCTCAAGGAGATCGCATGAGCTACCGGGTGCTGGTGACCGGCGGCACGGGCACGCTCGGCCGGGTGGTCATGGAGTTGCTGGCGCGGCGGGGCATCGAAGCCAAAGCGATGAGCCGGAGAACCGGCGGGGATCTGGTGACCGGCCGGGGGCTCGACGAGGCTGTGTCCGGTGTGGACACCGTCATCCACTGTGCGACGACCAGAGGCCGCAAGGATCTGATGGCGACAGGCAATCTGATCGCCGTGACGGCCAAGGCGCATCTGGTGTACATCTCCATGGTCGGGGTGGACCGGATCCCGCTGGGCTTCTACAGGACCAAGCTCGCCTGCGAACGGCTCATCGAGGAGTCTGGAGGCCCGTTCACGATCCTGCGCACGACGCAGTTCCATGATCTGCTGTTCATGCTGTTCGCCGTGCAACGCAGCCTGCCCGCGGTAATTGTCCCCGCCGGATTCCGGTTCCAGCCCATCGACACCAGCGTTGTTGCGGCGAGGCTGGTCGATCTGGCCGAGTTTGGACCCGCGGGTAGGGTGGCCGACATGGGCGGGCCAGAGGTGCACACCGCCGCCGCGCTGGCCGGGATGTACTTGCGCGCCAAGGGAAGCCGGAGACGTGCGATGGCGATGCCCATACCCGGCAAGACCGCCGCCGGCTTCCGCGAGGGCTACAACCTCACGCCCAACAGCGTGCCGGGCCTGACCTTCAAGCAGTTCCTTGACCTCAAGCTTGCTTGAGGTCGCAGGATGGCACGCGTGCGATGGCGAGTTCTGAGGCAGCCGGTCATGCGGCGCTTCGTTCCCGCCGTTGGGATTTCGGCGCTCGGGGACGGCATGAGCCTGGTGGCTGTGGCCTGGCTGGCGCTGCAACTCGCGCCCGAAAGCCAACGGGGCATCTGGACCGCCCTTGCCGTGACCGCCTTCGCCCTGCCCGCCACGCTGGGCGCCGTCGCCTTCCGCACGCTGGTGCGGGGCTGGCCGGGCGCGCGCCTTGTCGCCGCCGACGCCACGCTGCGCGCCGCGATCCTGGGCCTGATCGCGCTGCTCGCCGTCGCAAATACGCTGACCCCATTGGCCTACGTCATCCTGCTCGGCGTCTCGTCGCTCATGCACGCGTGGGGATCGGCGGGCGTCTACACGATCGTGGCCGAGGCGCTGCCACGCGAGGACCATCTCACCGGCAACTCCCTCGTCTCCACCGTGATGCAGACCGCCTATGTCGTTGGGCCGGCGGCGGCCGGGGCACTGATGCCCTGGACCGGCCCGGGGTGGATCCTCGGCCTCGACGCCCTCTCCTATGCGATCCTGGCCGCCATCGCGTGGCGGCTGCCCGGCCGGACCCGTGACATCGAGGTTTCCGGGAGTCTGCGGCTGCTCAGTGGGTACCCACAAATCCTCGCCATAACGATGATCTTCTTCTTTCTCTACGGTCCGGTCGAGGTAGCACTGCCGATCCACGTGGCGCAGCGCGCCGATGCCGCCGTGCTGGGTCTGTTTTGGACGGTCTTCGGGATCGGTGCGGCCTTCGGCGCCTTGCTGGCGACCAACCTGCGCAACAGTTCACTTTGGACGGTCGTCGCCGCCATCATCGTAGGGTGGGGGATGGCGTTGCTGCCGTTGGGCTTGACCGGGGCGCTCGTGCCGGGGCTCATCGGGTTCGCTGCCGGCGGCGTCATCTACGGGCCGTACACCTCGGTCACCACGGCGCTGATCCAGAGCATGAGCCGGCCCGAGCAGCTCAGCCAGGTGCTGGCGGCGCGCAGCGCGCTGACCATTCCGGCGACCTCGCTGGGGACGCTGGCCGGTGGGCCGGCCGTGGGAGCGATCGGTGCCCAGAACACCCTGCTGCTCTCCGGCCTGCTCACGATCGTCCTCGGCCTGGCGGTCTTCGCGGTCACATCAGCTCCGACCAGAACGGGACCTCGAGCACCGGACTGACCTGCGTGGGCTCCTCCGGGTACCCCCCGAATTCCCTCAAAAGATAATCGACGATGTCCTGCCCGTAGATGGCCACATCGGTCTGCACGATGGACAGCACCGGCAACCCGAACAGCGGCAGTGCAAGGCAAAATCTATGACCATATATGGGTACCAGTGGGGGCACCCCTTTGAGGCCAACGCGAGCCTGAGCCAGCGCCTGCGTCGCGTCCCGGGGCCGCTCGCCCCAGCCGTGCCACCAGAACCCGCTCTCCTCGACATCGAATAGCACCCCTTCGAGCGGCTCGTCGAGCCAGGAGCGCAGGGCCTCGCGGTCGCCGCCGCGCCAGTCGGGCCACCGGCCGCCGATCGGCATCCCGGCCGTGAGCAGCGCCCGATGGTCGGGGTTGAAGCGGAAACCGAACTCTCGCTCGACCCGCCGCAGCTCGTCGCCGGTCAGCCCATCACCGACCGGCAACGGCAAGCTTTGCCACAAATGCCTGGCCGCGGCCAGCGTCAAAGTCATGCTCTAATTCTGGCGCGTGCTAAAGCAAACGCGCGGGCATTGCCGCCCTTGGAGCCAGCGATCGTGCCTGATCATCTGACAAACGAAAACCCCGTGTTTGCCAGATGATCAGTCCCGAACGCCGGCGGCGGCAATGCGAAAATTCTGGCGGGTGCTAAAGCAAACGCGCGGGCATTGCCGCCCGTGGAGCCCGGCGTTCGAATCACGCCGTGTAGCCCGGCATCGGGAAGGGGGCGAGGAACTCCCTGATCTCGGCGGCGATGCGGGCGATCGTCACCTCTTCGTCCTTGAGCGTGGCCGCGATCGTCTCATCCATCCACGCGGCGACCCGGGGCATGTGCTCCTCGGCCAGGCCGCGGGTGGTCAGGGCCGCCGTGCCCAGGCGGATGCCGGACGGGTCGAACGGGCGGCGCGGATCGAACGGCACGCCGTTGAAGTTCAGCTCGATCCCGGCGGTGTCCAGCGCCTTGGCGGCCGGTTTGCCACCGATGCCCTTGCTCGTCAGATCGATCAGGATCAGGTGGTTGTCGGTACCCCCTGAAACAAGGTCAAACCCAAGGCTGTCAAGGGCCGTGGCCAGCGCTTTGGCATTGGTCACGATCTGGGCCGCGTAGTCCTTGAACTCGGGCTGGGCCGCCTCGTGCAGCGCCACTGCGATGCCGGCGGTGGTGTGATTGTGCGGGCCGCCCTGCAGGCCCGGGAAGACCGCCTTGTCGACGATGGTGGCGTGCTCGGCCTTGGCCATCACCATGGCGCCGCGCGGCCCCCGCAGTGTCTTGTGCGTGGTCGTGGTGATCACGTCGGCGAACCCGACCGGGGAAGGATGCGCGCCGCCCGCGATCAGGCCGGCGATGTGGGCGACGTCGGCGATCAGGATCGCGTCGACCTCCCGGGCGATGTCGGCGAAGGCCGGAAAGTCGATGGTGCGCGGGATCGCCGTGCCGCCGCAGATGATCATCTTCGGGCGCTCGGCGCGGGCCAGCTCGCGGATCTTGTCCATGTCGACCCGGCCGGTCTCACGCTCCACCCCGTAATGCACCGGGCGGAACCACTTGCCGGTGATGGAGACCGGGGAGCCGTGCGTGAGGTGGCCGCCGTGCGCCAGCGACATGCTCATGATGGTGTCGCCCGGCGTGAGGAAGGCAAGGTACATGGCGAGGTTGGCCGGCGAGCCGGAATATGTCTGAACGTTGGCGTGCTCGGTGCCGAAAAGCGCCTTGGCCCGCTCGATCGCGAGCAGCTCGATCTGATCGATGAACTGCTGGCCCTCGTAGTAGCGCTTGCCCGCGTAGCCCTCGGAATACTTGTTGGTCAGGACGGTGCCGGTCGCCTCCAGGACCGCTGTCGAGACATAGTTCTCGGAGGCGATCATCCGGAGCTTGTCGTGCTGCCGCTGAGTCTCGCCCTCGATGAGCTCTGCCAGGGTCGGGTCGGCCGCTGCGAGCTGGGTGAGCTTGGGTTCGTGCATGTGCTTAGCTCCTAGCTGTTGGCTGGCCGTGCACCCAGGCGCGCGGTGCGCGGTCACTTCGCTCCCCGGTGGTTAGGCCCACCCATGCGCCAGTCGCGGACAACGAGATACTACCTGTATGGCCGTGAACTCATTGATGGTGGAGCTGGGCACGCCCGCCCCCGACTTCACCCTTCCGTCCGTCACCGCAGGCGAGAACGTCTCCCTGGCCGACTTCGCCGCCTCACCCGCCTTGCTTGTCGCATTTCTGTCAAACCACTGCCCCTACGTGCGCCACGTCGAGTCCGCCTTCGCCGCCTTTGCCGTCGAGCAGCAGGAGCGCGGTCTGGCTGTCGTGGCCATCAGCGCCAACGACATCATCAGCTATCCCGAGGACGCTCCGGAGCGGCTGGTTGACCAGATCAAACGAGCCGGGTTCACGTTCCCATACCTTTACGACGAGTCACAGGCGGTTGCGGGTGCCTACAGGGCGGCTTGCACCCCCGACTTCTTCCTTTACGACTCCGGGCGGCGGCTGGCGTACCGCGGCCAGTTCGATGACTCACGTCCAAAATCGACCGTCGCGCCAACCGGTGACTCGTTGCGGGCGGCGGTGGACGCGGTGCTCAAGGGCGAGGCCGTGCCGGAGCCGCACTACCCGAGCATCGGCTGCTCCATCAAGTGGCGCCCCGGCAACGAACCCGAGTAGCCCCCCAAGCGGGCGTAGCTCAGCGAGAACGCGAAGCAGCTCCTGGCCGCCCGGGCAGATGCGGAAGGGACCACTGGCCATCGGCCGACGATCACGGCACGCGGCGGTAGGCGCCGTCCGAGGCGCTGCTGGCCATGCTGGCGTAGGCGCGCAGCGCCGCGGAGACGGGGCGCTGGCGGTCCACCGGAGTGTACGGGCGCTCGCGCTTGTCCTGCGCGATCCGGCGGTCGTCCAATATGGACTGCGGGACATCCAGAGTCAGGGTGCGTGCCGGGATGTCGATGGAGATGGTGTCGCCGTCCTCGATCAGCGCGATGAGCCCGCCGCCCGCGGCCTCGGGCGAGATGTGCCCGATGGACAGCCCGCTGGTCCCCCCGGAAAAACGCCCATCGGTGATGAGCGCGCAGGCGCGCCCCAGCCCACGCCCCTTCAGGAACGATGTGGGGTAGAGCATCTCCTGCATGCCGGGGCCGCCGCGCGGGCCCTCGTAGCGGATCACGACGACGTCACCGGCGACCACCTTGCCGGCGAGGATAGCCGACACCGCATCCTCTTGCGACTCATAGACTTTCGCGGGGCCGCCGAAGGTCCAGCACTCCTCGGGCACGCCGGCGGTCTTGACCACGCACCCGTCGGGCGCGAGGTTGCCGTGCAGGATGGCCAGGCCGCCGTCCTTGGTATAGGCATTGTCGACGCTGCGGATGCAGCCGCCCGCCGCATCGGTGTCCAAGGTGGACCATCGATTTTCGGTTGAAAACGCTTTGGTGGTACGCACTCCGCCTGGAGCGGCGTGGAAAAGCTCAAGGGCCGCTTCGCTTGCCGTGCCGGAGCGCACATCCCATTCCGCCAGCCAGGCGGACAGTGAGGGCGAGTGGACCGAGTGCACGTCACGGTTGAGCAGCCCTGCCCGGTCCAGCTCCCCGAGGATCGCCGGGATGCCACCGGCGCGGTGCACATCTTCCATGTGGTACTGCTGGCTGTTAGGCGCGACCTTGGACAGGCAGGGCACCCGCCGTGAGATGGCGTCGATGTCGGAGACGCCGAAGTCGAGCGCGGCCTCGCGCGCCGCGGCCAGCAGGTGAAGCACGGTGTTGGTCGACCCGCCCATCGCCACGTCAAGGGCGACAGCGTTTTCGAAAGCCTCGCGGCTGGCGATCGCCAGCGGCAGCACGGAAGCGTCGTCCTGCTCGTAGTGGCGCCGGCACAGGTCGACCACCAACCGGCCTGCCCGCAGGAACAGCTCCTTTCGGAAGGCGTGCGTCGCCAGGGTGGAGCCATTGCCGGGCAGGGCGAGCCCGATCGCCTCGGTGAGGCAGTTCATCGAGTTGGCCGTGAACATGCCGGAGCACGAGCCGCACGTCGGGCACGCCGACCGCTCAAGCGTGCCAAGCTCCTCATCGGACACCGACTCGTTGGACGCGGCCACCATGGCGTCGACCAGATCGAGCTTGCGGTCGATGCCCTCTCCGCTGCCCATCTTTCCGCTTTCCATCGGGCCGCCGGAGACGAACACGGTCGGGATGTTCAAGCGCAGCGCGGCAAGCAGCATGCCCGGCGTGATCTTGTCACAGTTGGAGATGCAGACGAGCGCATCGGCGCAGTGGGCGTTGACCATGTACTCGACCGCGTCGGCAATCAGCTCCCGGCTGGGCAGCGAGTAGAGCATGCCGCCATGGCCCATGGCGATGCCGTCGTCGACGGCGATCGTGTTGAACTCCCTGCCCACCCCGCCGGCCTCGCGCACCGCCCCGGCGACGAGATCACCCATGTCCTTCAGGTGCACATGACCCGGTACGAACTGGGTGTAGCTGTTGGCGATCGCCACGATCGGCTTGCCGAAGTCATCGTCGGTCATCCCGGTGGCCCGCCACAGGGCGCGGGCGCCCGCCATGGTGCGGCCGTGCGTCGAAGTCCGAGAGCGCAATTCTGGCATGCACGCAAGTGTGTCACTCCATCGTGGGACGCCCCAATTCAGGCGCTAGATGTCCACACGATGGGAGTCGAAGGTGCGGCCCACAGGTCTGCAGTCGCTTTGGCAGCTCAGCCCAGTTCAGGTGCTACAGGTCCACTCGATGGGACGGCGCCGGTCGGACACATCGCACAGCGTGTCCTCGCTTTCCGTATTGACAACATGCACAGTTAGTGTCGTGGGACTCGGGATGGGACTCGCCCTTGCCGCGCTGGCCGGCGTTCTCGCGGGCGCTGCGGCGCTGTGGGCGCTTGCCACCCGGCGTGCCGGGTTGTTTTCCGGCTCAATCCTGCTCACAGGCGCGGGCGGGCTGCTCGCCTGGATAGTCACGCTCTCATGGAAGCCGGGCTGGGAGTTCCAGGAACCCAAGGGACTTCTGCTCGGTGGGCTCCTCGGCCTGCCCGCGTCGATAGCTTCACTTCTCCTCGTCGCCGCCCTGCTCGATCTGTGTGACCGGGCGGTCGGTCCGGGGGCACGGCTGCGGCTCACGCTCGAGTCGCTGACCTTTGCCACCGGCATGTTCGTCCCGCTGTGGATCCTCGTGCTGCGCCCCAGCAAGCCGGCGCACCTGCTGGCGCACGCCGCCTGCATCCCGGTGATCGTGGCGTCCGCTCTGTGCGCCGTGGTCGTCGGGTTGAGCGTGGTGATCGTGGTCCGGTCGCGGATCGGGCGCGGCCGGGTGACCATGGCGGCGCTCGGGGCGACCGCGGTCGCGGGCGGTGGCACGGTGATCGCCGGGGCGGCGTGCTACCGCATGGCGTGGTTCCTGGTGGGCGCCGCGGCGCTGCTGCCCATCGGGCTCGTGCTGTGGCTGAGCAGCGTGCCGCCGTCCGGCCCGAACGGGATCATCCGGGTCCGGGAGCCGGTCGCCGATGACAGCTCGCCCAGCTCGGGGCTTGCGGTGGCGCTGGCGCCGGTGCTTTCCATCTCCGCCGCGGCGACCTACGGCTACATCTACGAGCAGGGGATCGACGTTGTCACGGCGATCGTCGCGATCAGCAACGGTTTCTTCCTGGTCGGGCGGCAGTACCTGGCGTTCCTCGAACTGCGCCGCGTCTACGAACGCCTGGCCGCCAGCGAGCACCACTACCGTGAACTGGCGCATACCGATCCGCTGACGGGGCTGGCGAACCGGCGCGGGCTCCTGCGTGCCCTTTATGAGGACGCCGTTGCGGGTACCCCCTGCGTGCTTTTGACCTTAGATCTCGACGGATTTAAGAATGTCAACGACGTGCGCGGGCATGACGCCGGCGACGCTGTCCTCATCGAAGTGGGGCAACGGCTCCGGCTCAACCTGCGCCCTGGCGACCTCGCCGCACGCCTCGGGGGCGACGAGTTCGCGGTGCTCATGTGGGGCAAGCCGCCCGACGCGATCAAGGTGGCCGAGCGGCTGTTGGCGGTGCTGCAACGCCCCTTCCACCAGCGCAGCGGCTCGATCTATCTGTCGGCGAGCATCGGGCTCGCCGGCTGCGCCACCGCCAACACGATCCAATCGTTGCTGCGCAACGCCGATCTGGCCCAGCGGGCGGCGAAGCACAGGGGCAAGAACCGGGTGGAGCTGTACGACGAGAGCTACGACCGCACGTTGCGCCGCCGCATCATGATCGAGCACGAGCTGCGCCACGCCATTGACAAGCAGGAGCTGATCCTCGCCTTCCAGCCGGTGGTGTCGCTGCCCGCGGTGCGGCCGGTCGGAGCCGAGGCGCTGCTGCGCTGGACCCACCCGGAGCTGGGTTCGGTGCCGCCGTTGGAGTTCATCCCGATCGCCGAGGAGAGCGGCCAGATCGAGCCGCTGGGCGCGTGGGTGCTCAACGAGGCGTGCCGCCAGCTGTCTCTGTGGACCGCCGACGGCCATGACGTATGGGTGTCGGTCAACGTCTCCCCGCGCGAGCTGCACTCGGCCGAGTACGTCTCGCGGGTGCGCGAAGTCCTTAGAGCGCACCATGTCCCGCCGCAGCGGCTGGTGCTCGAGGTGACCGAGCACGAGATCGCCCTTGACGTCGCGGAGTTCCGGCGGGTACTGGAATCGCTGCGCAACCTCGGCGTCAGGATCGCCCTTGACGACTTCGGCGCCGGCTACTCGTCGCTGGGGCAGCTTCGCCAGATCCCGGTGGACATTCTCAAGATCGATCAGGGGCTGGTCACCGATCAGGGCCTCGTTGACGTCGCCGTGCGCATCGGCCAGCGCCTCGGCCTTCAGGTGATCGCCGAGGGCATCGGCGACCCGGCGCACCGCAAGGTGGTCGAGGAGGCGGGATGCCCGTACGGTCAGGGCTTCCTGTTCGGGCGCGGCGTCCCGGCCGAGCACCTGGAGGCGATGCTCGTCTCGATGCCACCCATCCTCCCGTCGCAGGACACGGGAGCCGTCCCAACATCCGGGAGCAGTTGACTCACGCGCTGAGATGCGTCAAGCTGGCCCCATGCTTCGGTCCGGCCGAGTACTTATTTGAGCGCGCTTCCGCCTTTATTCAAAGAGGAGGGAGCGCGCAAGCCCCGTGCGATTCACGCACGAGGGCTTTTTTGTTGGCCGGGATTCTGCAGAGGGTGTGATTGAGCATGACGAGACCGAGTCCAGAAACACTCGCGCATGCGCTGGAAAGACAGCGGGCCGCCGCTGCTTCCAAGCCTGCTGTGACCGAGCCGAGCCCGCCAACGGCGGTGAGCGGGGCGCAGAGCCTCGTGAAATCGCTTGAGGCGCTTGAGGTGGAGGTGATTTTCGGCATTCCCGGTGGTGCGGTGCTGCCCGCCTACGACCCGCTGTTCGACTCCAAGGTCCGCCACATCCTCGTGCGCCACGAACAGGGCGCCGGGCATGCGGCCACGGGTTACGCGCAGGCCAGCGGCAAGGTTGGCGTCTGCATGGCCACCTCCGGCCCGGGCGCCACCAATCTCGTCACCCCCATCGCCGACGCCTACATGGACTCGGTCGCGCTCGTCGCCATCACCGGCCAGGTGCCCAGCAGCGCCATCGGCAGCGACGCCTTCCAGGAAGCCGACATCCAGGGCATCACCCTGCCGATCACCAAGCACAACTTCCTCGTGCGCTCCGCCGGCGATATCCCGCGCATCATCGCCGAGGCCTTCCACCTGGCGTCCACCGGCCGGCCCGGGCCGGTGCTGGTCGACATCCCCAAGGACGTCCTGCAAGCCCAGACCACATTCTCCTGGCCACCCACGCTCGATCTCCCCGGGTACCGGCCGACACAGCACCCTCATGGAAAACAGATCCGCGAGGCGGCCCGCCTCATCCAGGCGGCCCGGCGCCCGGTGCTCTACGTGGGCGGGGGTGTGCTCAAGGCCCATGCGACCGATGCGCTGCTTGAGCTCGCCGAGCTGACCGGCATCCCGCTCCTGACGACGCTGATGGCCCGGGGAGCCTTCCCCGACTCGCACCCGCAGCACCTCGGCATGCCCGGCATGCACGGCAGCGTCCCCGCGGTCTACGCGTTGCAGCGCAGCGACCTGCTGATCGCCCTCGGCGCGCGCTTCGACGACCGCGTCACCGGCAAGCTCGACTCGTTCGCCCCTGACGCGCAGGTGATCCACGCCGACATCGACCCCGCCGAGATCGGCAAGAACCGCCACGCCGACGTGCCGATCGTGGGCGACGCCAAGCACGTCATCGAGGAGCTGATCGCCGCGCTGAAGCCGGCCGCCGGCACCCTCGCCTTCGCCGAGTGGTGGCAGACCCTCGACAGCCTGCGCGAGCGGTACCCGGCGGGCTGGGAGGACCCGGTCGACGGCACGGTCGCGCCACAGTACGTGATCAAGCGGCTGGGCGAGCTCACTCGTGAACTGGCCGGGCCCGGCGTCATTTTCGCCGCGGGCGTCGGCCAGCACCAGATGTGGGCCAGCCAATTCATCAAGTACGAGAAGCCGGGCACCTGGCTGAACTCGGGCGGCCTGGGCACGATGGGCTACGCCGTGCCCGCGGCGATGGGCGCCAAGGTGGCCAAGCCCGACACCGTCGTGTGGGCGGTCGACGGCGACGGCTGCTTCCAGATGACCAACCAGGAGCTGGCGACCTGCGCCCTGGAGGGCATCCCGATCAAGGTGGCGGTGATCAACAACGGTAACCTCGGCATGGTGCGCCAGTGGCAGACCCTGTTCTACAACGAGCGTTACTCCAACACCGACCTCGGGACCCACAAGCACCGGATCCCCGACTTCGTCAAGCTGGCCGAGGCGCTGGGCTGCGTCGGCCTGCGCTGCGAGTCGACGGCGGACGTGGACAAGGTGATCGAGCAGGCGATGGCGATCAACGACGCCCCCGTGGTGGTCGACTTCGTCGTGGGCAAGGACGCGATGGTGTGGCCCATGGTCGCGGCCGGCACCAGCAACGATGAGATCATGTTCGCCCGGGGCGTGCGCCCCGACTTCGACGAGGACGACCTGTAGCCATGAATGGACGCATGCGGGAATTCATCATGAGATTGGGATTCGCTCATGCCTTGCGAGGCGCTGGCCGAGCGAAGCCGACGAAGGAGGCTTCGGCATGAGCAAGCACACGCTCTCAGTTCTGGTGGAGAACAAGCCGGGTGTCCTGGCGCGCGTGGCCGGGCTGTTCTCCCGCCGCGGATTCAACATCGACTCGCTGGCGGTGGGGGAGACCGAGCACCCCGAGGTCTCCCGGATCACCGTCGTCGTCAACGCCGAGGACTCGCCGCTGGAGCAGGTCACCAAGCAACTCAACAAGCTCGTCAACGTTTTGAAGATAGTGGAGCTGGAACCGTCGACCTCGGTGCAGCGAGAGCTGCTGCTGGTCAAGGTGCGCGCCGACCGGCCCATAAGGTCGCAGGTGCTCGAGACGGTGCAGCTTTTCCGCGCCCGCATCGTCGACGTCGCCGCCGACGCCCTGACCATCGAGGCGACAGGCACGGCGGAAAAGCTCGACGCGCTCCTGCGCGACCTCGAGCCCTATGGAATCAAGGAAATGGTGCAGTCCGGCATGGTCGCCATCGGCCGTGGATCACGTGCGATAACAGCCAGTCCCGCTCTCCGAGTGGCTGCTTGAAAGGGTTTGTTTTCTGATGGTGGAGATCTTCTACGATGACGACGCCGACCTGTCGATCATTCAGGGTCGCAAGGTCGCGGTCATCGGGTACGGGAGCCAGGGTCACGCCCACGCCCTGTCGCTTCGGGACTCGGGTGTGGACGTGCGGGTGGGGCTGCGGCCCTCCTCGAAGGGGCGCGCGAAGGCCGAGGAGCAGGGCCTTCGGGTGGTGACGCCGGCGGAGGCCGCCGCCGAGGCGGACGTCATCATGATCCTGGCGCCGGACACGGCCCAAAGGCACATCTACGCCGCCGACATCGCGCCGTCGCTTTCAAAGGGCAAGGCGATCTTCTTCGGGCACGGCTTCAACATCCGGTACGGCCTGATCCAGGCACCGTCCGATGTGGACGTTGCAATGGTCGCCCCGAAGGGCCCCGGTCACCTGGTGCGCCGCCAATATGTTGACGGCAAAGGGGTTCCGTGCCTCGTCGCCGTCGAGCAGGACCCGTCTGGTGGTGCCCTGCCGCTCGCGCTCTCGTATGCCAAGGCCATCGGCGGGACCCGCGCCGGTGTCATCAAGACCACTTTCAAGGAGGAGACGGAGACCGACCTCTTCGGGGAGCAGGCCGTGCTGTGCGGCGGCGCCACCGCCCTGGTGCAGACCGGCTTCGAGGTGCTCACCGAGGCGGGCTACGCGCCCGAGGTCGCCTACTTCGAGTGCCTGCACGAGCTGAAGCTCATCGTGGACCTCATGTACGAGGGCGGGATCGCCCGCATGCGCTACAGCGTCTCCGACACCGCCGAGTACGGCGACGTCACGCGCGGGCCACGGATCATCGACACCCGGGTCAAGGACGAGATGCGCCGCATCCTCGGTGAGATCCAGAACGGCGACTTCGCCCGCGAGTGGGTCGCCGAGGACGACGCGGGCCGCCCCAACTTCACCAAGCTGCAGCAGCAGGGCGCGGAGCACCCGATCGAGGCCGTGGGCGCCAAACTGCGCGCGATGATGAGCTGGGTCGACCGGCCCATAACCGAAACCGCCTAGTAGCATAACTCTTCGTATATCCCAGACGACTCTCAGCCTTTGGGGTGAGCGCATGGCTGGACGTTCAGGTACCGTCCAGCCATGCGTTTGGAGTACCCGTACCGCACAGAGCGTTTCGGCGCCGTGCGAATCCACGAGCTACAGCGCGTAATCGAGATCGACTGCGGCACGCAGACGTACGACGATCAGCTGGGTCCGTCCCGGATCGTCTCTCGCGACGCGATCCGCGACGTCGAACGCGATTTGGTGGTCGTCGTGCCCTGCATGAACGAGCCACGACGGGTGATTGAGGGTGTCCTCGCGGGCATCCCTCATGACTGCCTCATCATCCTGGTGTCAAACAGCGACCGGGATCCGGTCGACCGCTACGACCTTGAAGTCGGCGTCCTTGAGCAGTTTTGCCGACTGGCGGATCGGCCCGCGCTGGCAGTGCACCAACGAGATCCGGGCCTTGCCGCGGCCATGAAGTCCTCGGGCATGCCCGAGATCATCGACGACCATGGGCTGGTGCATCACGGCAAGGGCGAGGCGATGCTGGTCGGGATGGCGCTTGCCGCCATGACCGGCCGTCGCTACGTCGGTTACGTCGACGCCGACAACTACATCCCGGGTGCTGTCCACGAGTACTGCAAGGTCTACGCCGCCGGCCTGGCCATGGCAGACAGTCCCTACTCGATGGTGCGAATCAGTTGGCACTCCAAGCCGAAGGTCCGCGACAGCAAGCTGTTCTTCAGCCGGCGCGGGCGAAGTTCGGAAATCACGAACGAATTCCTCAACCGGCTCCTCGCCGAGTACTCCGGTTTCGGCACGGAAGCGGTGGTCACCGGCAACGCCGGGGAGCATGCGCTCAGCCTTGAGCTGGGCATGCGGATGAGGATGGCGGGTGGCTTCGCCGTGGAGCCCTTCCACTACGTGGAGCTTTTCGAGCGGTTCGGTGGCGTGCTGCCGCCGGATCCGGCGCACTCGGACGTCATGGCCTCCGGCGTCTCGGTGATGCAGATCGAGAGCCGCAACCCGCATTTCCACGACAACAAGGGAGATGAGCACGTGGCGTCGATGCGCACTCAAGCATTGAATGTCATCTATCACTCCGAGATATGCCCACCGGCACTTCGCCACGAGATTGTCGACTTCCTCGCGGGCTCCACCCCGCCGGCCGAGCGGATCTATCCCCCCGCGGCCGCGCTCGCACTGGACCGCCTCTACGACGGCATCACCAGTGAGGCGGAAACTTTCCGACAGATCGTCCAGCGATTGCCGGCACGTGTTCGCACTGTCACACCCCTACAACGCGCCTGAACAGCGCTGACGTGAGGACGGTCACGGTCTCGCTTCACGGTGATATGGGCGGTTGACGCCGTACGATCCCCGTTACAAGCTGCGCGAAGCGGCGCTGCCGTTTAGATTCCTTAAACCGTGAGGCGAGCTGTGACTCCCATTGTTCTAATCGCCGAAGAACTGGCGCCAGCAGCACTCGACGTGCTGGCCCACGACTTCGATGTGCGTCATGTCGATGGCACCGACCGCGACGCGCTCCTCAAGGCCCTCGCCGAGGCCGACGCTGTGATCGTGCGCAGCGCCACCAGGATCGACGCCGAGGCGATCGCCGCCGCGCCCCGCCTCAAGGTGGTGGCCCGCGCCGGCGTCGGCCTTGACAACGTTGAGGTTCCGGCGGCCACCGCCCGCGGTGTGATGGTCGTCAACGCGCCCACCTCCAACATCGTCAGTGCCGCCGAGCAGGCCATCGCCCTGTTGCTTGCGGTCGCCCGCAACACCGCCGCCGCCAGCACAGCGCTCAAAAGCGGTGAATGGAAGCGTTCGCGCTACACCGGTGTCGAGCTTCAGGGAAAGACGGTCGGGGTCGTCGGGCTTGGCCGGATCGGAGTTCTCTTTGCCCAGCGCATGGCATCATTTGGTACCCGTCTGATCGCTTATGATCCCTACGTTCAGCCCGCACGGGCGGCGCAGCTCGGGGTGCGCCTGGTGGGGCTCGAGGAGCTGCTCCGCGAGAGCGACTTCATCTCCATCCACCTCCCCAAGACCCCCGAGACGGTCGGCCTGATCGGGGAGAAGGAGCTTCAGCTCGTCAAGCCCGAGGTGCGCATCGTCAACGCCGCACGCGGCGGCCTGATTGACGAGCAGGCGCTCGCGACCGCGCTCGCCGAGGGCCGGGTGGCCGGGGCCGGCATCGATGTGTATGCCAAGGAGCCATGCACCGACTCGCCACTGCTCAAATTCGACAATGTGGTGGCGACGCCGCACCTGGGCGCGTCGACGCACGAGGCGCAGGACAAGGCCGGTCTCGCGGTTTCCAAGAGCGTGAAGCTGGCGCTGCAGGGCGAGTTCGTGCCCGACGCGGTCAACGTTCAGGCCGGCGGGGTGGTAGCCGAGGAGGTCCGCCCGCTGCTGCCGCTCGCCGAGAAGCTGGGCAAGGTTTTCACCGCGGTCGCGGGCGGCATCGCCGCCGGGGTGACCGTGGAGGTGCGCGGCATCCCGCAGGACGTCTCGGTGCTCAAGCTCGCCGCCGCCAAGGGCCTTTTCACGGCGGTCGTCGAGGAGCAGGTGACCTACGTCAACGCCCCGATGCTCGCCGCCGACCGCGGGGTGGAGATCGAGCTGGTGAGCCTGCCCGAGGTCGAGGACCACAAAAACCTGGTGACCGTGCGCGGCGCCCTGCCCGACGGCCGCACCGTCAGCGTCTCGGGTTCCCTTGTAGTGCATGGGATCCGGGAGCAGCTGAAGCTGACCGAGCTGGACGGGTTCGATCTGGAGCTCGACGCCGACGGCATCCTGCTCTTCTTCCGGTACTCGGACCGGCCCGGCGTCGTGGGCGCCATCGGCACGATCCTCGGCGAGACCGGGGTCAACATCGCGGCGATGCAGGTGGCCCGGCGCGAGGCCGGCGGCGAGGCGCTGATGACGCTCACCGTCGACTCGCCGGTCACCGCCGATCTGCTGGCGGCCGCCGCCTCCAGCATCGGCGCCGGATCGGCCAGCGCCGTCGACCTCACCGACGACCTGTAGCCAGGCGGCGCGGACGTGGCCTCAAGCGTCCGTGCTCAAGGCCGCGGCGGCGGGGCGTGGGCTCGCCGGGCGGGCGTTGGCCTCAAGCGTCGGTGCTTAAGGCCGCGGCGGCGCGGGCGTGCCTCGCGGTCGAAACGACGATCTCGACCGGGGTCGCCATCATCGCGTCCGGCACCAACAGCCACGGTGAGCGGTAGGTGGAAAACCGGGACCACCATGGCAGCTTCACTGGTTGGCGCGGCAGGATGGCAAGCCCCGCCGCCAGCCAGCACGCCG